>ERZ1029874.56-NODE-56-length-19186-cov-33.621400_pt1 | contig 19186 bp, 18 predicted proteins | sample MGYA00519235_ERZ1029874 | MGnify/ENA primary metagenome ERZ1029874 (study PRJEB33666, sample SAMEA4610926) | skin metagenome | biome: Human-associated habitat; feature: Malodor aspect; material: skin | place: Philippines | collected 2015-08 ...
ATTCACTCCGGCGGCCTCCAACCCAAGATCAACGCACTCTAAAACACGAAGAGCCAGTTAAACGGTTGGTGACACCTAAGAAACACCTTGCCCCCTATTGAGCTTTCTCTCAGCTTTCTGCTAGCTTTAGCTCTGGCACTCGGGGGACAGACCCGGCCAGGGGTGAAATCGAAGCCCCGGCACGGTCGCACGGCCGACCCCCGCGGCCCCTTCCCCCGGGGAGGACGACAATTGAATATGGTAGCGGGGGTTTTGGGGGAAGCCCCTGGGGGAATCTGCGGTGGCCGGGGTGGTCCGCCGCACGCGAGGCGGGCAGGGTTGCGACGCGGCCCTGCCCGCCTCGGCGGTTAGTGCGCCGCCGCGTCCCAGTTCGCACCGGTGCCGGCCGAGACCTCGAGCGGGACGAGCAGCTCGATCGCACCGTCCATTTCGCGCTCGACGATCGCGCGGACCGCCTCGAGCTCGCCCGGGGCGACCTCGACCACGAGCTCGTCGTGCACCTGGAGCAGGACGCGCGAGCGCTTGCCCTCGAGCGCGGCGTCGACGCGCAGCATGGCGACCTTGATGATGTCGGCGGCCGTGCCCTGGATCGGCGCGTTGAGCGCCGCGCGCTCGGCGTTCTCCCGGGCCACGCGGTTGTCACTGTTGAGCTCCGGCAGGTAGCGGCGGCGGCCGAACACCGTGGAGGTGTAGCCATCGCGGCGCGCCTGCTCGACCACCTCGTCGAGGTAACGCTTCACCCCGCCGAAGCGCTCGAAGTAGCTGGCCATGATGTCCTTCGCCTCGCCCGCGGAGATGGAGAGCTGGTTCGACAGCCCGTACGCGGACAGGCCGTAGACCAGGCCGTACGACATCGCCTTGACGCGGCGGCGCAGTTCCGGGGTGACCTGGTCGATGGGCACGTCGAACACGCGCGAGCCGACGAAGTTGTGCAGGTCCTCCCCCGCCCGGTACGCCTCGATGAGCCCGTCGTCCTTGGACAGGTGCGCCATGACGCGCATCTCGATCTGGGAGTAGTCCGCGGTGAGCAGGCACTCGTAGCCCCCGCCCACGACGAACGCGGAGCGGATCTTGCGGCCGGCCTCGGTGCGCACCGGGATGTTTTGCAGATTCGGCTCCGCGGAGCTGAGCCGCCCCGTCGAGGCGACCGTCTGGTTAAACGTGGTGTGGATGCGCCCGTCCGGTTGCACCGTCTTGATCAGCCCCTCGATCGTGGACTTCATCTTCTGGTGCTCGCGGTGCGCGAGCAGCTGGTCCAAGAACGGGTGCGGGTGCTTCTCCGCGAGCGCCTCGATCTCGCCCGCCGCGGTGGAGTAGCCGGTCTTCGTCTTCTTCGTCTTCGACAGCCCGAGTTTGTCAAAGAGCACCGCGGACAGCTGCTTGGGGCTGGAGAGGTTGAGCGAAGGCTCGTCGACAAGCTGGCGCGCCTCCTCCTCGACCTGCTCGACCTTGAGCGCGAACTCCTTGCGCAGGCCCTCAAGGACCTCGATGTCGACGGCGATGCCAGTGTGCTCCATCTCGGCGAGCACGGTTACGAGCGGCAGCTCGAGGTCCGAGTACAGCTCGTAGGAGTCGATCGCGCGCAGCTCCTCCGCCAGCGCCGCCGACAGCTCCAGCACCGCCGCTGCCGCGTCGAGGTCGGCGGTCTCGCTGAGCAGGCTGAGCTGGTCCGATCCCGGGTTGAGCTGGCGCTGCAAGTGGCGCTGGTAGATGTCCTCGAGCGCGTACGTGCGCTGGCCGGGCCGCAGCAGGTACGCGGCGATCGCGGTGTCGTGCGCGATACCGCGTAGCTCGATGCCGCGCCCGCGCAGCATGTGGTACGCCGCCTTCGCCTCGTGGAAGAACTTCGGCGCGTCCGACTCGAGCCAGCGCTTCAGCGCCACGTCCTCGGCGGCGCTCAGGTCGGCGGCGAGCTTGCTTACGCCGTGCCGTTGCTTATCGACGATCGCCAGCGCCACCACGTCACCCTCCCCGGGCGTGGCGTTGCCGGTGACGTAGACCGCCAACCCGTCGCCGTCTCGCTGGGCCAGCCAGGCGTCCAACGGGGCGTCGTCAAGCGTAATGTCCTCGAGCTCGACCGCCTCGGCGGCGGGCGCGGTGCCGTCTGTGGGCACCGCGGCGAGCACGCGCTCGCGGAGGTTCACGCCGAACTCGAGGTCGTCGAAGCGGGAGGCGACCCTGCTCACCTCGGCGGGCTTGAGTTCGAGGTCGTCCGGGCCGACCGGCAGCTCGACGTCGGTGACCATCTGCGTGAGCTCGCGGTTGAGGCGGACCTGCTCGATGCGCTCGCGGAAGTTGTTCGCGGCCTGGCCCTTGAGCTCGTCGGCGTGGTCGATGAGCCCGTCGAGCGTGCCGTACTGCGCAATCCACTTCGTCGCGGTCTTCTCCCCCACCTTGGGCACGCTGGGCAGGTTGTCGGACGGGTCCCCGCGAAGCGCGGCGAAGTCCGGGTACTGCGCCGGGGTGAGGCCGTACTTGCGCTCCACCTCCTCGGGCGTGAAGCGGGTCATGGTAGACACGCCGCGGGTCGGGTACAGCAGCGTCGTCGTGACGTCGACAAGCTGGATGTAGTCGCGGTCGCCCGAGACGAGCACGATCTCAAAGTCGCCCGCCGCCCGCGCCTGCGTGGTCAGGGTGGCCACGATGTCGTCAGCCTCGAAGTTCTCCTTGCTCAAGGTGGTGATGCCGAGGTCGCCGAGCACGTCCTCGATGATCGGCACCTGGCCTTTGAACTCCGGCGGTGCCGCCTCGCGCTGCGCCTTGTACTCGGCGAACTTCTCGGTGCGGAAGGTCTTGCGGCCGACGTCGAAGGCCACCGCAGCGTGCGTCGGCCGCTCCTCGGCGAGGATGTTGGCGAACATGGAGAGGAACCCGTACACCGCGTTCGTGTGCTGCCCACCCGTGGTGGAGAAGTTCTCCGCGGGCAGCGCGTAAAAGGCGCGGAAGGCCATCGAGTGGCCGTCGATCAGCAGCAGTCGCTTCGTGTTCTCGGGTGTCTCGCTCACGGTCAGCCAGTCTAGCGGCCGCCCCGACACGGCCCTGCTGCGCTCGCTGGGCCGGGATTTCCTGGGGCGCGGGCGCTGCGATAGACTTTCGCGCGACGCCCCAGTAGCCCAATTGGCAGAGGCAACGGATTCAAAACCCGTCCAGTGTGAGTTCGAGTCTCACCTGGGGCACAAATTATTACTTACACTCCAGCAACCAGCAACCACGAGGTCAGGCACTACGCCAGGCCCGGGATGTAGGCCACGCTGCCGCCAAGCGACATCGTGACAAACAGCGGGGTGAGCACGAGGAGGCCGAGCCACACGCGGCCGGTCTGCGAGTAGAACAGCTTGTTCATGATCGGCAGCAGGATCATCATCGGCAGGATCGACTGCAGCATGTTCACGTAGAGCCAGTCGTCGGTCCAGTGCACCGTGCCGGTCGCGGCGAAGACTGCGTACTGCACCACGAAGATGGCGGCGAGGCCGAGGGAGTTCGCAACCGCCGCGATGAGGTACGTCTGCCACGCTGGAACGTCGCGGTAGCGCGTGCCCACCGCAGCGCGCAGGGAGTTGGCGAAGTAGAAGACGAACATCACGGGCACGTACTCGCACGCGACGAGGAACCAGCGCAGCGTCAGCGGCCGGGACGCGATGACGAGGAAGCGGTAGTCCGTGTGGAACGCGGTGTAGACCACCGCGAGGATTGAGAAGTAGACGAACAGGATGCACACGGCGAGGACGACGGTCCGGCCGAAGGAGCGCCACGGCATGGTCACGCCCCACGCGCGGCTACACTCGCCCGCCGGGTAGGTGTCCTTGTCCCGCGTGAAGTAGAAGATCGCCAATCCGATCACACCGTTGACCACCGCCCACAGCAGCACGGCGTTAACCATCTTCGCGGGGAAGAACCACGTGCTCACCTTGTTGTTTGCGTCCGCGAACCAGTGCTTGGACAGGTCCGCGAGCGGCATGAACGTCACGTAGGCGATCGCGGCAGTGAGCAGGAAGAGCACCCAGAACCACACCTCGCGCTTGCCGCGCGGGCGCGCCGGCGCCTCCGGCAGGCGCTGGGCGACTGGCGCGAAGAAGTCGGTGCGCAGCATCGCGCGGGTGAGCGGGAAGAGCATCGTGAACGCCGCGATGAGCGAGAGGAAGTTGCACAGCTCCTTGAGCCACCACGTCTGGTTGTGGGAATCCATGGCGACGGGCGCGCCGAGCGTGGTGTCAAAGAAGTCGAGCAGGCTCGCGATCGCGCTCGGCGTCAGGGGCTGCAGCGGGTGGAGCGTCTCGTCGTTGTAGGCGACGCGGTACGTCTTGTCCTCCACGCTGCCGTAGCCGTGGCCGACCTCCACGGAGTCCACCTTGTGGGCGTCGTCCATGCCGGAGTTGACCATGGCGATGGCCTCGGGCGCGTCGCGCAAGTCGCCGTCGCCGTTGATGTTGCGGTACGCGCCTTCGTCGTAACGCGCGTAGCCCAAGCCCATGTTCGAGTGGACGTGGGCGAACTTCTTCTCGTCGAGGTTGCGCAGCCACCCGGAGATGAACACCGCGGCGATCGGGTCGAGCGCCTCGGCGTCCGCGCGCTCGCGGTCGGTGATCGTCTCCCCGCCCTCGCTCGCCGTGTCCTTGGCGGCCTTGAGGGCATCGTCCATTTTCTTGCCGTAGTAGTTCGCGGCGGTGCGTACCGCGCTGCCGCCCGCGGAGTGGCCGGTGATGCCGATGCGCTGCGGGTCGACGTAGTTAAACGTGCCCAGGTTGGTGGAGACGTAATCCACCGCGGTGATCACCGCGGAGCCGTCGTCGTCATCCTGCTGCGAGCTCGATTCGCCCTGGTTGTACGGGTCCACCACGAGGGTGACAAACCCGCGGCGGGCGAGCTCGAGCGAGTTGGAGATCTGCGTCTCCTTCGTGCGCTGGAAGCCCGGGGAGACGATCACCATCGGCGCCTAGTTGTCCTCGGTCGCCGCCTTTGGGCGGAAGAGGTCCGCGGTGACGGTCGCGCCGGACTTGCCGGCGATCTTCAGCCCGGTCACCTCGATGGAGTTGCCCGCCGTCTGCAGCGCGGACGCGCCGCCGGCGCCGGCGAAGATGAGGGCGAGGCAGATGACGATCCGCCAGAAATCGTCCACCCTCCGCGGCTTCGTCAGTGCCGCGGGCCCGGTTTGGCCGGCTGTTTCGTGTGGTTGGAGCACTGTAGACACTGTTGACACCCGGGGGTTCTACTTTCCGTTTTCAGTCACGTGACCGAGGGACCGTAACCGCCCCGGGCGCCGCCCGGCAGCCGTTCTTAAGGATCCCACAGTTTGCTTTTATATAGCCTAGCTATATAGTGTGCCTATGCAATCGGACCAGGATCTCGCCTCGCTCGCCGTCGACCTCGTCTCCGCGGGCAGCCACTTCGCACGCGCCGTCTTCCAGGCGACCGGCACCGAGCTCTCCTACGTCTCGCTGCGCGTCCTCGCCACGCTCGAGCGCGAACCCGGCCTGCGCGTCGGGGAGCTCGCGAGGCGCGAGGGTATCACGCAGCCGTCGATGAGCCAGGCGATCAAGCGGCTTGTCGACGACGGCCTCGTCGACCGCGCCCCCGCCCCCGACGACGCGCGGGCGAGCGAGCTGACCGTGACCGATGCCGGCCGCCGCGTCGTGCGCGACTACCGCGACGCCTCGGCGAGGCAGGTCGTGCCGATGTTCCGGGATCTCTCCCCTGGTGACGTCGAGACGCTGCAGAGCGCCGCGGCGCTGCTACCGAAACTCACCGAACAACTCCGAGACCGCTAAGGAGGCCGCGCGTGACGGACACGCCGCACGTTGAAACCGAACCCCATTCCATCCTGAAACAGCCCATCGCCGTGTGGGCGCTCGCCTTCGCCTGCGCCGTGTCCTTCATGGGCATCGGCCTGGTGGATCCGATCCTGCCCGCGATCTCGCGCGAGCTCAACGCCACGCCGACGCAGACGATGCTGCTGTTCACGAGCTACCTGCTCATCACCGCGATCGCGATGTTCTTCAGCGCGTTTATCTCCTCGCGCATCGGCGTCAAGCGCACGCTCTTGATCGGCCTCGCGCTCATCGTCGTGTTCGCATTCCTCTCCGGCGCGGCCGGCTCCGTGGACGCGATCATCGGCTTCCGCGCCGGCTGGGGCCTGGGCAACGCGCTGTTCATTTCCACCGCGCTCGCGGCCATCGTCGGCGCCGCGGCCGGGCACTCGGGTGAGGCCGTCATCCTCTACGAGGCCGCGATGGGCATCGGCATGGCCGTCGGCCCGCTACTCGGCGGGGTGCTCGGCAGCATCAGCTGGCGCGCACCGTTCTACGGCACCGCGGTGCTCATGGCGATCGGCTTCGCCGCCATCGCGCTGCTGCTGAAGAAGGCGGAGCACACCCCCGAGCCGGTCGAGCTCACCGCGGGCCTCGCCGCGGTGAAAGACCCGGCGCTGTTCACGCTCGGGCTCGTGGCATTTTTCTACAACTACGGATTCTTCACGCTGCTCGCCTACTCCCCCTACCCGATCGACGAGGCCGCGGCTGAGGCCGGCCGCGACTTCGGCGCGACCGAGCTCGGGTTCGTCTTCTTCGGCTGGGGCCTCGCGCTCGCGCTCTCGGCGGTCTTCCTCGCGCCACGCCTGACCCGGGCTTTCGGGCTCATGCCGGTGCTGGTGACCATCCTCACCAGCTTCGGCGTGGTCCTTGCCGCCCTCGGCTTCGGCGTACACAACCTCACCGCGGTGATCACTTTGGTCATCATCGCCGGCGTCTTTATCGGCGTGTTCAACACCGTGCTCACCGAGGCGGTTATGGAGGCGACCGAGATGCCGCGCAACGTTGCGTCCTCGAGCTACTCGGGCATGCGCTTCCTCGGAGGCGCGGTCGCCCCGGCCGTCTCTGGGCCGCTCGCCGCGTCGTACGGCGCCGGCGTGCCCTACTGGGTGGGCGCCGTCTCGCTCGCGGTCTCGCTCATCGTGCTCTTCGCGGGCAAGCGTTCGCTCCACCGCATCGCGTAGCGGCTAGAACGGCAGCGTGATTCCGAACTGCTCGGCGAGCTGCGGGCCGTAGAACCCGAGGAGGCCGACCACAAACAGCACTGCCCAGATAGCGGTGGACGCCGCCTCGGAGATGCCGAGTTTCGCCGACAGCGAGTCGGTCGCCGCGATGATATCGTCCGAGACCTTATCCAGGGCCGGTTCCAGCGCCGCCGCGGGTGCCTCCCGCGCCGGCGCAGACGCGCCCGCCGGCAGCGGGCGGCGCGGTATTCGGTGCGATGTACGGGGCCGCCACCGGGGCGGCGAGAGCGGCAAGGGACAGGCTCGCCGCGAGAGCAAATGCGGGGCGGGCGCGGTTCATGAGCATGATGCTACCTGTTCACGGCCGCGCGGGAGCAGTTATGATACCCGCTATGCGCAAGACCTACCTCGCCGGCGCGGTCGCCGGAGCACTCGTTTTCACCACCCTCGCCCCCGTGCCGGCCTTCGCCCAGACCGACACAACCGGGGCGTCCAACGCCGCGAATAACGACAAGCCCGCGAGCAACGACAACGCCACGGGTACGACGAACCCGGACGGCGAAAAGGCCCTCGTGGACGCCGCGAAGGCGTTCCAGGACCTTTCCGACGCCTCCGGTTCGGCGAACAAGGACGGCGCAGGCTCCTCCTCCGACCTTAAGCTCGACCCGGAGAACGACCCCCTCTACATCGACCCGGAGAAGAACCCGCTGAAGAAGGTCTCCAGCTCCGAGATGTTCCTCGAGGTCACGGGCAAACCGGCGAACGGCGAGGATCCGAACGTCGCGCAGGCGTGGGCCGCGAACTCCTCGATCCCGGACACCGCGAACCCGATCGAGCTGCTCAAGCAGGAGGCGCAGGGCTCCTCGATGATGTGGGAGGGCTTGTTCACCGGGGACTTCGCAATGTCGTCTGCAGGTTCGAGCCAGGCGACCTCGGTGTGGCTCTCCACGGTCATCGGCATCGCCGTCATCGGCCAGATCATCGAGCTCATCATGCGCGGGATCCGGATGGCGCAGCGGTAGCTTGCCGGAGGTGCGTCGATACGCATTGGCCCGGGGTGTAATATACGATAAATCGTAATTATTCATCCCCGATGGAAACGAGCCATGCGACATCCCACCTCGACATTTGCGGCGCTCGCCGCGACCAGCCTGCTCGCGGGCTGCGTCACCAACGCTGAAGGCGGCACCCCCGACGGCTGGGAGCCGATCGTGCCGGACGCCGTGCCCGAGATCGCGGCGATGGTGCCGCCCGACGTCGCCGCCGACGGTGTGCTCGACGTCGGCGCCAATCCCCCCTTCGCGCCGTTTGAATACAAGGACTCCACGGGCAACATCATCGGGGTGGAGATGGACCTCGCGCGCGCCGTTGCGGCCGTGATGGGGATGGACTTTCACGTCGACGACATGGACTTTTCCATGATCCTGCCCGCCGTGAGCGCGGGCAGCCTCGACGCCGGCTCCTCCGGGTTCACCGACAACGAGGAGCGCCAGAAGTCCTTCGACTTCGTCGACTTCCTCTACGCCGGCGTGCAGTGGGCCGCGCAGCCGGGCGCGGGCGTCGACCCAGACAACGCCTGCGGGCTCACCGTGTCGGTGCAGCGCACCACAGTCTCCGACACCGACGACGTGCGCCCGAAGTCCAAGGCGTGCGAGGCGGCGGGCAAGGACCCCATCACCGTGCTCGCCTTCGATACCGCCGACAACGCCGCGCTCGCCGCGCTCGTCGGCCGCGCAGACGCCTACAGCGCCGACTCCCCCGTCGCGGCGTGGGCGGTGGAGCGCTCCGACGGCAAGCTCGAGATGATCGGCGACATGTTCGACGCCGCGCCGTACGGCTTCGCGGTGCCGAAGGGCTCGCCGCTCGCCCCTGCAATGGCGGCGGCGATGCAGCACCTCATCGACACCGGCGACTACGCCCGCATTCTCAAGCAGTGGAACATCACGAGCGGCCTGCTGGATACGGCCCTGATCAACGAACACCCCGTGGGAGGAAAGTGACATGAGCACCCCCTATTCCAAGTACGCCGCCCAGCGCGGCGAGCGCACCCGCCCGCAGCGCATCGAGGCGAAGCCGCTGCGCCACCCCGGGCGCTGGGTGCTCGCGGCGGTGCTCGTCGCGCTCGTCGTGTGGTTCATCATCGGGGCCGCGCGTAACGACGCCTACGGCTGGGACACCTACTTCCAATACCTCTTCGACACCCGCATCGCCACCGCCGCGCTGCACACCATCGCGATCACGGTGCTGGCCATGCTCATCGGCGTGGCCGGCGGCGTACTCCTCGCCGTGATGCGGATGAGCCCGAACCCCGTGTTCAAGACGGTGGCCTGGGTGTTCCTGTGGATCTTCCGCGGCACCCCGGTCTACGTCCAGCTCATGTTCTGGGGCCTTATCGGCGCGATCTACGACACGATCAACCTCGGCTTCGCCGACATCCCGCTCGAGCCGTTCACCTCCTCCGCGTTCGCGCTCGCCGTCGTCGGGCTCGGGCTCAACGAGGCGGCCTACATGGCCGAGATCGTCCGCTCTGGCGTCTCCGCCGTGCCGGAGGGCCAAGTCGAGGCGTCGAAGGCGCTCGGCATGAGCTGGGGGCAGACGATGCGCCGCACCGTCCTACCGCAGGCGATGCGCATCATCATCCCGCCCACCGGCAACGAGTTCATCTCCTTGCTCAAGACGTCCTCTCTCGTCGTCGCGGTGCCGTACTCCCTCGAGCTCTACGGCCGCTCGATGGACATCGCGGCCGCGCTCTTCGAGCCGGTGCCGCTACTGCTCGTTGCCGCGACGTGGTATCTGGCCATCACGTCGCTGCTCATGGTCGCCCAGCACTACCTCGAGCGCTACTTTGACCGCGGCGCGACCCGCCAGCTCACCGCCCGCCAGCTCGCGTCGCTCGCCGACGCCGAGGGCACCATCCCCAACAACGTGCAGATCGTCGAGCAGCCGCAGAAGAAGGGACGCTAGCCATGACCCTCAAACAGACCCCGATGATCCAGGCCGTGGACGTCTGGAAGAACTTCGGCAACCTCGACGTGCTCAAGGGCATCGACCTCGAGGTCGCCCCCGGCGAGGTGGCCTGCCTCATCGGCCCGTCCGGCTCCGGCAAGTCCACGCTGCTGCGCTGCGTGAACCACCTGGAAAAGGTCAACGCCGGGCGCCTCTACGTCGACGGCGAGCTCATCGGCTACCACGAGCGGGGCGGCGTGCTCCACGAGATGAGCGAGCGCGACGCCGCGAAGCAGCGCCGCGACATTGGCATGGTGTTCCAGAACTTCAATCTCTTCGGCCACCGCACCGTGCTGGACAACATTATCGAGGCCCCGGTCCACGTCAAGGGCCAGCCCGTCGATCAGGCGAAGGCCCGCGCGATGGAGCTGCTCGACATGGTCGGCCTTGCCTCGAAGGCTGACGCGTACCCCATCCAGCTCTCCGGCGGGCAGCAGCAGCGCGTGGCCATCGCGCGCGCCGTGGCGATGGACCCGAAGCTCATGCTTTTCGACGAACCCACCTCCGCCCTCGACCCAGAACTCGTGGGCGAGGTGCTGCGCGTCATGCGCGATCTCGCCGACGGCGGCATGACCATGCTCGTGGTCACCCACGAGCTCGCGTTCGCGCGCGAGGTCGCCGACAAAGTCGCGTTCATGGACGGCGGCCAGATCGTCGAGTACGGCACTCCGCAAGAGGTGCTCGACCACCCGCAGCATGAGCGCACGCGCGCGTTCGTGTCCACGTTGTTCTAGGGCTTAAGCGCGGCTCTCTAGGCCGGGGCTTGCAGGACTGGCGCTGCCCCGGCGCTGCTAGCCCTCAGCGTCGGCGGCGCCCCATGAGTCACACGCGACCTGGGGAAACGCCCCGGCGGGTTCGTTGAGGGCTAGCAAACCCCGCGTGTTCGCAGGCCCGCAGCGCTACAGCAGCCCGCGCACGAGCGCCGTCGCGCCCCCGAGGAACGCAAGCGCGAGGGCGATCTTGTGCGCGATGTCGGAGGGCACCCGCGGCGCAAGCAGCTTGCCGACGACGATCCCGACCGCCAGCGCCACCAACGTCGTCGCCCACAGCGCCGGCTCGATCGCGCTGACGTCGGCCGCTCCGGTGAGCTCCTTAACCGTGAACGAGAGCGCCCCGGCGACGAGGAAGATCGGCTGCAGCGTCGCGGCGTAGACGCGCTGAGGCCAGCGCGCCGCGTGCGCGTAGACGGTGATCGCCGGCCCCGCGACGCCAGCGAGGGTGTTCATGAACCCGCCGATCACGCCGGAGATCGCGGCGGGGACGACGCCCTCGACATCCGGGACGTAGCGCTTGCCCAGGGTCACGATGGACAGCGCGAGGAGCAGCAGCGCGCCCACGAGGACGAGGAGCACCTTGGGCGAGACGTGGGCGATGACCCACGCGCCCGGGAAGACGCCGAACGGGAGGGCGAGGGCGATGAGCCCGACGCCCATGCCGGAGATGCGCTGCATCGTCGCGCCGACTGCGACGGCCAGGCCCACGCCGATGGTGACGAGCATCAGCGGAACTTCTCCAGCATCGCCTCGCGCACGGTCTCGGGGACAAGGCCGGTGACGTCGCCGCCGTACTTCGCCACCTCCTTGGTCAGCGAGGAGGAGATGTAGCCGTACTTCTCGTCGGTGAGCAGGAAGTACGTGTCCACGCCGGTGAGGCGGCGGTTCATCTGCGCCATGGGCAGCTCGTACTCGTAGTCCAGCGAGGAGCGCAGTCCCTTCACCAGCGCGGTGATGCTGTGCTCGGAGGTGTAGTCCACGAGCAGCCCGCCCCAGCTGTCCACGCGCACGCCGGGCAGGTGGGCGGTGGCGGTGCGGATGAGCTCGACGCGCTCGTCGATGGTGAACAGCCCCGAGGTCTTCGTCGGGTTGCCGGTGACCAAAACGACCACCTCGTCGAAGTGCCGCGAGGCGCGGGTGACAATGTCCAGGTGGCCGTTCGTGATCGGGTCGAACGAGCCGGGGCACACTGCAACAGTCATTTATTCCTCCGCTTCCGGGTCTGCGTAGACGGCCATGTCCATCCGGGCGATGCCGTAGAGGCGCTTCTTCAGCTTCTGCCCCGTCGGGGTGAACTCGTGCGGCCAGGCGGTCTCGGGGCTCTCGCGGTGGCGCTCGACGACGACCACGGCGCCGTCGACAAGCGTCGGCTTGAGCGCCTCCACCATCTCCGCGACGGCCTCGTCCGCGAGCTCGTAGGGCGGGTCCGCGAAGACCATGTCGAAGTGCTTGCGCGGCGCGCCGGCGAGGTAGGTGGACGCCTTCACCGGCTCGACGCGCACGTGTGGGTGGCCGACAACGCCGGCGTTGTACTCGATGATGCGGACCGCGTCCGGGTTGTTCTCCACGAGCACGACCTCCGCCGCGCCGCGCGAGGCCGCCTCGAGCCCGAGCGCGCCGGAACCCGCGAAGAGGTCAAGCACGCGCTTGTCCACGAAGCCGAACCGGACCTGCAGCGAGGAAAACAGCCCCTCGCGCGCGCGGTCCGAGGTGGGCCGGGTGCCCTCCGGTGGCACCTTGATCTTGCGGCCGCGGGCCTCGCCCGAGATGATGCGATTCATGCGGACAACCTTAGCTCTTGTCCAAATACTCGAAGTCGGCGGCGACGAAATCGGCGGTGACTGCGCGCGCGTACTCCAGGTTGGTGTTCACGATCGCCTCGGCGTCGTCGTAGGCGCGCTTCACCAGGTCGAAATCCTCCACGAGGTTGATCAGCTGCAGCGTGCGGTGCAGGCCGGACTGGTTTGTGCCCAGCACGTCTCCTTCGCGCCGGTTGAGCAGGTCGAGCTCGGCGAGCGTGAACCCGTCGCTCGTCGCCGCCACCTTGCTCACGCGGGTGTAGGCCGGCGTGTCCTCCTCGGCGAGGGTGTGGAAGAGGCACAGCGACTGGTTGCCTCCGCGGCCGACGCGCCCGCGCAGCTGGTGCAGCTGGGAGACGCCGAAGTGCTCGGACTCGCGCACCATCATCACCGTCGCGTTCGGCACATCGACGCCGACCTCAATGACGGTGGTGGCCACGAGCACGTCGACGCCGCCCGCCGCGAAGTCCGCCATCACCCGGTCCTTCTCCTCCCCCTTCATCCGGCCGTGGAGCACCGCGACGGTCAGCCCGCTGAACTCCGTCGCGGCGAGCGTGGCGGCGACCTCGGTGACGCCGCCCTCGCCGTCGATGCGCGGGCAGACGATGTACGCCTGGTGGCCGGCGGCGACCTCTTCGCGGATCTTCTCCCACGCGCGCTCCACCCAGCGCGGCTTGAACTCCGGCACCACCGCCGACTGGATCGGCTTGCGCCCGCCGGGCAGCTCGCGCAGCGTGGAGACGGTCAGGTCCCCGAACACCGTGATCGCGATGGTGCGCGGGATCGGCGTCGCCGTCATTACCAGCAGGTGCGGCGTGGACTCGCCCGCCTTCGCACGCAGCTGGTCGCGCTGCTCGACGCCGAAGCGGTGCTGCTCGTCCACCACGACGAGCCCGAGCTTGAAAAAGTCCACCCCTTCCTGCAGGAGCGCGTGCGTACCGACGACGATGTCCGCCTCCCCCGAGACAATCTTGAGCAACGCCTCCTGCTTCCTGCCCGCCGGCATCGAGCCGGTGAGCGCCACCACGCGCGTGGGCAGGCCGGCGCGCATGAGCGTCTGCGTCATCGAGCGCGCGTGCTGCATCACGAGCACCTCGGTCGGGGCGAGGAAGGCGCACTGCGCACCGTTGTCCACCGCCTGGAGCATGGCCAGCAGCGCAACGATCGTCTTGCCCGAGCCGACCTCACCCTGCAGCAGGCGGCTCATCGGCGCGGTGCGCGCCAGGTCCGCGGCGATGTCGTCGAGCACCTCCTGCTGCCCGCAGGTGAGCGGGAACGGCAGGCGCGTGAGCAGAGCCTCCTGGTCGCGCCCCGCGACGCGCGGCAGCGCGGGCGCGGTGTGGTTCGCGGCGTCGGCGCGGCGCACGCCCATCGCGAGCGCCACGGAGAGGGCCTCGTCGTACTTGAGCCGCTGCAACGCCTTGTGCGGCCCGGTCGACGGCGGCTCGTGGATCTGCCGGACCGCCGAGTTCAGCGGGAGGAAGCCGATCGGGGTGGAGCCCATCGGCTCGTCGATCGGCGGCAGCGACTTGAGCACCGTGTGCACCGCGCCCATGATCGTCCACGTGCTCACGTTCTTCGCGGCCGGGTAGATGGGCAGCCACTCGCGGCCGCGCAGGATCTCCTCGAGGTCGCCGAAGTGGGCGAGCTGCTTGAGGGAGCCGGTGGCCTCCGTCGGGCCGTCGAGAAGGACGAAGTCCGGGTGCGCAAGCTGCGGCTGGTTGCGGAACAGCTCGTACTTGCCGGTGAGCATGACCCGGCGGCCCTCCTTGAGCACGCGCTGGGCGTAGTGGGAGCCGAAGAAGGTGGCCTGGAAGACCCGCCGCCCGTCGTCGACGTAGACCTTCGTGATCGTGCGCTGCGGCGGCTTGTGCGTGCGGAACGATTCGGTGCGCGTCACGGTGCCCACGACGTTGACGGTGTCGCCCGGCGCCACGCCGTCGAGGTCCGCGCCGCTGCCGAAGTGCAGGTAGCGCCGCGGGTAGTGGTGCAAAAGCTCGCCGCAGGTGTGAATCTCGAGGTGTTTGCCAATCGCCCTCGCCTGCTTCAGCGGGATGACCAGGTTGAGCGGCCGCGTGTCCTCGAACCCGAGCATTACTCCACCCCTATCTCCGCGCAGGCTTCCAATCCGTCGGCAGGATAAACCATGACCTCGACACGCAGCGCGGAGGCGAGCTCCTCCAGCTCCGCGGCGGAGAGCTCCGCCGGGTCGAAAAGGATGGTCACCTGCTCTCCCCCGTGCTCGAGGAGACGGCGGCACGCGCGCTCGACGGCATCGGCGGGGCGGTCCGCGATGAGCAGCGTCTCGCCGCGCGCGGTGACCACCACGTCGCCCTTGCCCACGGCGCCGCCCTGGGTGAGCGCGCCCTTCTCCGCGCGCACCGCCACCGCCGTGCGCATCTCGCCCGCCGCCTCGGACATGGTGAACGCCGCGGTGGCCAGCGGCTGCGTCTCGTCGTACACCGACAGCGCGGCGATGCCGGAGACGAGCCGGACGGTGGGCAGCAGCGTGATGGTCTGCTCCATCGCCCGTGTCGCTTTCTCCACCGCGGCGAGGTTGTCGCTGCTGAGCAGCCCGTTCGGCAGGACGATGATCTCGTCGCTCTGCGAGTGCTTGATCGCGGCGAGCATGTCCGAGATCACCTCCGGGCCCGGGGCGACGGTAACGGCGCCGGACTCGGCGTAGAGCGTGGTGAGCGAGCCGGGCGGGGTCACCGCGATGATGAGGCGCCGCGGCGCGGCGGTGGCGGGCGCGGGGGCGGCCGTCGCGGGCGGCAGCGCCTCGAGCCGCAGCTCGCTCACCGCGCCCGCAGCGTAGGCGGCCTCAACCACGCGCCCGGCCTCGTGGGAGTGGATGTGCACCCGGCCCGCGGTCTCGTTGAGCCGCGCCACAATGAGGCTGTCGCCGAGCGGCGCGAGCGCACCTTCGAGCGCGTCGAGATCCCCCTCGAAGGAGAACAGCACCTCGAGCGCCACATCACCCCCGAGCCCATGCGTATCGACGTCCTTCGGCGCAGCCTCGCGCGCCGGCCCGGGCGCCGCGGGCGCCGTCTCACCGACGAGCGTTTCCAGCAGCACGACGAGCCCCGCGCCGCCGGCGTCGACCACCCCGGCCTCGCGCAGGGCCGGCAGCTGCGAGGGGGTGCGCGCGAGCGCGACGCGGGCGGCGTCGGTGGCGGGCACGGCGACGTCGGTAAGCGAGAGCGCGGCGGGGTCGTCGGCTTCCTCCACGACCTCACGTGCTTCGGCGGCGGCGGCGCGCAGCACGGTGACCACGGTGCCCTCGACGGGATCCGCGATCGCGCGATCGACGAACCCCACGGCGCTGCCGAGCGCCTCGGCGACCATGACCCCCTCGGAGGCGTCCTCCGCGATCGACTGCGCTACGCCGCGCATCACCTGGGAGAGCACGACGCCGGAGTTGCCGCGCGCGCCGCGCACCGCCCCGACGGCGAGCGCCTCGGCGACCTCCTCGGCCCCGGCGCCCGGCCCGAGCGCCTCGGCCTCCTCGACCGCGGCCGCCATGGTGTGGGCCATGTTCGAGCCCGTGTCCGCGTCGGGCACCGGGAAGACGTTGAGCGCGTTGATCTCCACCCGGCGCCTGTCCAGCTCGTCGGCGGCGTGGCGGGCCCATGCGAGCAGCCGGGTGCCGTCGAGAAGCGGGGATGCAGCCATGGTGGGTGAGTTTACAGCCCCCAGTCCACGGGCTGCGCCCCCATCTCCTCGAGCGCCCGGTTCGCGCGCGAGAACGGGCGGGAGCCGAAGAAGCCCCGCGAGGCGGACAGTGGCGAGGGGTGTGGCGACTCGATGCGCGGGGTGTCGCCGAGGAACCGGGCGGCCGACTGCGCGTCGCGGCCCCAGAGGATGGCCACCAGCGGCGCGTCGCGGCGCACGAGCGCCTCGATCGCAGCCTGCGTCACCGGCTCCCAGCCCTTCCCGCGGTGCGAGGCGGGCTTGCCGGGGCGGACGGTGAGCACCCTGTTGAGCAGGAGGATCCCCTGCGTGGACCAGGAGCTTAAATCCCCGTCCGCGCGCGGCGGGACGCCGAGGTCGTCGTTGAGCTCCTTGTAGATGTTCACGAGCGAGCGCGGCGCGGGCACGCCGGGCTGGGTGGAAAACGCCAGCCCCATCGGGTGGCCGGGCGTGGGGTACGGGTCCTGGCCGAGGATGAGCACGCGCACGTCGTCGAACGGGTCGGCGAAGGCGCGCAGGATGTCGTGGCCGCGGGGCAGGTAGTCCCCCTCGGCGCGCAGGAAGTCCCCCATCGCGTGGATCTGCGCCTCGACCGGGGCGAGCGGTTCCTGCCAAGACTCGTGGACGGGCAGCATCAGAAGCTCTCCCATCCGGCGGTGACGGCGGGCACGGCGCCGTCGACACGCACGCCCGCCTTGCGGGAGACGGTGCCGATGGAGCGGAAGCCCACCGGCGCCGAGCCCTCGATGGTGCCCAGCAGGGTGTGGTCCTCCCCGCCGCCGAGGACCCACTGCCACGGGTCGGTGCCGAGGAGCTCGCCGGCGGCGACGAGCAGCGGGTCCGGGGCGATGGCGGTCGAGGCGAGCTCGATGCCCACCCCGGACGCCTCCGCGAGCATGGTGAGGTCCCGGATGAGGCCGTCCGAGTTGTCCGTCATCGCGCAGGCGCCCGCCGCCCGCGCGACCACCCCGCGGCCCGGGATGAGCTCCGGCACCTGGTGCGCGTGGACGAGGGGTTCGAGGCGCTCCGGCACGCCCACCCCCGCCTGGAGCAGCGCCAGTCCGGCGGCCGAGTAGCCGAGGCGCCCGTGCGCGATGACGCGCTGGCCCGGCCGCGCCCCGTCGAGCGTGAGCGGCGGGCGGTTGCCGCCGAGCGCCCCGATCGCGGTGACGGCGACGACGAGCCGGTTCCCGCCGGTGACGTCCCCGCCGACGAGTTCGCAAGCGTAGGCGGAGGCTTCGTCGGCCACGCCGCGGGCGAGGTCCTCGAGCACCCGCGCCGGCGTCTCCGGGTCCGCGGAGACGGCGAGCAGCGCCGCGATCGGGCGCGCGCCCATCGCCTCGATGTCGGCGAAGTTCTGCAGCACCGCCTTGCGCCCGACGAAGTACGGCGTCGACGTCTCCGGCGCGAAATGGCGCCCCTCAACGAGCATGTCCGTGCTCGCCACCACGCGGGAGTTCGGCGCCGCCGGGGTGAGCACCGCGGCGTCATCGCCGTTGAGCGAGGACGGGGCGGCCGCGCGCATGAGGCGGATGACCTCGCGCTCGCCGAGCTCGCGCAGCGTCGGGCCGGAAGCGGGGAAGCCTGTCGTGATCACGGGCGCAGACCACCTTTCACTAAACTTTCCGCCATGAGTTCCACGGCGCACGAACCACAGATTAACCGCACCGTCGTCTTCGTCAGCCTCGGGCTCGCGCTCGCGCTCGTCCTCGCCGTGCTGGTCGGTGCGCGCGTGTTCTACCACCGGGTGGCCCTTCAGCCCGTGGCCATGTCGGAGCTCCCCGCGCCCGAGGCGTCCTCGCCCGAGTGCGCCTCGCTTATCGACGCCCTGCCGGGCTCCCTCGCCGGCCTCAAGCGAGCGGAGCTGGCGGAGCCCGCCCCCGCCGGCGCCGCCGCGTGGCAGTCCTCCTCCACCGAGCGCATCACCCTGCGCTGCGGCGTGGACCTACCCGCGCAGTACACCCCGTACTCGCAGACCCAGGACGTCGGCGGCGCGCAGTGGCTGCGCGTCGACGACGCCACCCCGGGCTCGGACCTGACCACCTGGTACGCGGTCGACCGCTCCCCCGCCCTCGCGGTGACGGCCTCCGGGGAGCGCTCGCGTGACGACGAACCTCCGGTCGCCGACCTCGACACCTCCGCGCTCTCCGCCCTCTCCGCCATGGCGCCGCACCCCAACCCGGCGCCGCTCGCCGACCTCCCCGCCGCGGCGGGCGCGTCCGGCGCGTGCGCGGAGCTCATCGGCGCCGCGCCAGACTCAATCGCGGAGGGCTACACGCGCGTGGCCGAGCCGGCGAGCCCGGACACCGCGGCCTGGGCCGCGCCGGGGCGCGACGCCATCGTGCTGCGCTGCGGCGTGGCCGCGCCCGCGAGCTACCGGCCCGGCGCGCGCTTGGATCAGGTCAACGGCGTGCCCTGGTTCGAGGACGTGACGCTCGCCAACGGCACCACCGCGTCCACCTGGTACGCGCTGGGGCGGACGGTCAACGTCGCCGCCTCACTGCCACAGGCTGAAAGCAACGAGGCGATCACGAACCTCACCAACCTCATCGAGGCGCACACGGCGAAGGATCCCGCGGCGAACTAGCGCAGCGCGGTCTGCACCAGCGTGTCCAGCAGCTCCGGATAGTCCAGCCCGGAGGCGGCCCAGACCTGCGGGTACATCGAGATCGCGGTGAACCCGGGCATGGTGTTCACCTCGTTGAGCACCGGGCCGTCGGCGGTGACGAAGAAGTCCACGCGCGCGAGCGACTTACAGTTCAGCGCCTTGAAGCAGGTCACCGCCATCTCCTGCAGCTGCACGGTGAGCGCCTCGTCGTACGGCGCGGGGATCGTGGCGGTGACCTCGTTGTCGAGGTACTTCGTGTCAAACCCGTAGAAGCCCTCCGCGGAGTCCTCGGTGCCGTTGAGCTTGGCGGGCACGGACG
>ERZ1029874.57-NODE-57-length-19174-cov-37.010775_pt1 | contig 19174 bp, 17 predicted proteins | sample MGYA00519235_ERZ1029874 | MGnify/ENA primary metagenome ERZ1029874 (study PRJEB33666, sample SAMEA4610926) | skin metagenome | biome: Human-associated habitat; feature: Malodor aspect; material: skin | place: Philippines | collected 2015-08 ...
CAGCCTGTTTGCGGGTGAACTTCGTCGGCCCGTAGTAGGCCTCCCACACCCGCCCGAGGTCGCGCACCCGCGTCGTGGACAGGCCGGCGGCCAGCGCGGCGTCGCGGGAGAAACCGGCCACCACTTCGACACCGGCTTCGCAAAATTCGTTGAACATCATGCGGATCACGTTAACCGCACAACAAACGCACTGTAAACACTTTGCACACTAAAGTGCGCAATCGAGATCCACCTCGACGCCATCGACAATGCCGCGTGAGGTGAACTGCCACACCGCGGGCCGCGGCAGGCCGAGCGGCGCTGGCCAGGGCCGATCCGGCGCAGCGGGCGGCGCGACGACGGGGTTGTCGCCCCAGTCGGCGAGCCAGAGCGCGCCGAACTCGGACGGGTCCGCCAGGAGCATGTGGCGGCGCCAGAACCAGGCGTTCACATACACGCCCGCAACGTCGACGCCGGCGGCGGTGAACGCGTGGTGGGCGGAACGGACGTCGATAAGCGAAAGCTCCGGGGACTCGACGTCGAGCCACAACGGCAGCGAGAGCCCGCCGAGGACCTCGAGCGCGGCCGCGACCTGCTCGTCGACCGTCGTGCCCTCCGACGGCGCGCGCAGGAAGTGGTAGGCGGACGTGGCGTACGGGGCGAAGGCGGAGAAGCAGGCGTCGCGATACGTGCCGTCCGTGGTGCGGGCGATGACGAAGTCGAAGCCGGAAACGTCGAGGCCCGCCTGGTGTTCGGAGACGTCGACGCCGAGCCTCATCGCTTCGTCAGCCCCATCCGCGGTGCGAACCCCGCCGGGTGGCGGCGCTGCGCGGCGGCGTCGCCGATGACGAGGCGCCACTTCGGGTCAGTCACCGGCATGTTCGAGATGGGGAACCAGCCGACGTCGACGGACTCGTCGTCGCCGACGACGGGCTCCGCGGCCGGGTCGAGCGCCTCGCAGCGGATCTGCACCGACATGTACGACGCGAGGTCCCCGTTCGCGTGCGTCACCGGGCCGACGGCGCCCACGCCGAGCAGCGCCGCCGCCTTGACGCGCACGCTGGTCTCTTCGGCCACCTCGCGCACGGCAGCGGCGTGCGGCTCCTCGCCAGGGTCGGCGATGCCGGTAACGGGCGTCCACTCCCCGTTGTCGGAGCGCTTCACCAACAGCACGTCCGGCACGGCCCAGGCTGAGTCGCTCGCGGCGTCGCGAAGCACCACGGCGCACACGCTGGGCACCCACATGAGGTCGGTGCCGATCTTCTTGCGCGTTTCCACGATGAACTCCGGGATAGGCATGCCCGCGAGTGTACAATCCCCTCCATTATGAGCACCGCCGTCACCGCTCCCGAGCAGCCCGAGCAGCCCGAGCAGCCCGCGCCGGAGAAGCAACTCTGGCTCCGGCGCATCCCGGCCCCGCTGTTTGTCACGGCGTACGGTGTGCTCGTCATCGCGGTGATCCTCGGCGCGGCGATGGCAGTCGGCTACACCGCGGACGCGAAGAGCACCGCCGTCGATCCCCCGCAGCCGGAGCGCCCCTTCAACCCGGCGCCGGCGGACACGACGAACATCGCGGAGAGCATCCGCCCCCACCTCATCACCGACGTCGAGGTCGGCGAGACGAACACCGGCGCGATGCTGCGCGGGAACCTTACCGAGGAGGCGGTCGCGGAGCCGGAGGAGCTCGCGGGCCACCTGTCGCGCCTGCTCGAGCAGAATTGCTTGGACACGGTGACGTTGACGTCGCCACGCGGGATGCGCGTGAACTTCTGGGGCTTTTGCTTTGCGACGATCCCTCCGGAGACCATCCAGCCCCTCCTCGCCTTCGCGGACAAGGAGGGCGCCGACTCGCTCGCGTTCTACGACTACGCGGGCCGCGGCCACCTCCACTACGTCGCGCTGAACTGGATGGACGCCGCCGACAACACGGAAAAGCTGGAGCGGGCCTGGGATCGCGTGGAGCGCCCGGACGACCTCGACCGCATCACGTTCAACGCCTACGCGGGCGACGACGTCGTGGTGATGGACAACGACAAGAAGACGGGCAAGCAGACGAAGCACTGGGAAACCGGCGAGGCGTTCGCGCGCCGGTGGGGGCTCGACCGGTAGCTACCAGCGCTGGGCCACCCAGTCCGCGTCCGGCACGACTTGACCGATCACGGCCATGACCTGGTTGATGTTGGAGTAGCTCATGAGGTGGGGGTTGTCCATGCCCTCGAAGCACTGCTCGTTGGAGCGGCCCGCCTCGGTGCCCGAGACCACCCCGACGATGGCGGCGCGGCCCCCCAGCTCGGTGAACACTGGCCCGCCGGAATCGCCGGACGCGGCGCAGACGGCGGCGATGTCGCCGTAGGTTTCGCGCTCAGCGTCGGCGTCGAGGTTGACGATCTGGACGCGCTCGGTCGCCTCGAACTGCCCGCACGTGTAGCCCGTGGTCGCGCCCGTCTTGCACACGCGCCCCTCCTCGACGGCGGCGTCGGCCACCCCGGTGGGGATCGGCGCGCCGACAACGTCCATGTAGCGCTCGGTGTCGGTGATCTCGATGATGCCGACGTCGACGCCCTCCGTCTCCGCGCTCGACGGGTGGTAGAGGCCCGAGTAGATGAAGTGGCCGACCTCGGTGGTGTAGTCGAACGCGGTGGACGCATTCGTCGGCCACACGAGGTCGCCCTTGCGCCCGCAGTGCCCGGCGGTCACGGCGTAGGCGCGCCCGTCGGCGCCGGTGAAGGAGAACGCGGTCGTGCACGACTGCGCGGTGAAGTGCTCCCCCGGCGCCGGGTAGTGGTCGGTGGTCTGGATCTTCGTGCCCGGCGCCCACGGCGCGAACGCGGGGACGCGCACGTTGTTCGTCTCCCCGGCGGGCGCCTGCGGGGCGTCGCCAGGCGTCTGCACCTCGGAGAGCGCGTCGCGCTGCTCCACCGTGGCCGTCGGCACCTTTGAGGCGTTGAGCCCGAGCCACACCACGATGGCGACGATGCCGAGCGTGGCCACGATGACCGTGATCCAGCCGCCGAGACGCAGCTGCGAGCGCCGCCGCGCGCGGGGGTCGGGCGCCTGCGGCGGCGCGGGCACGGGGAACTGCGGCGTGGCCGGGAACTGCCACTGCTGCCCGTCCGCGGGCTGGTACTGGTGGGCGAGGTTGGGCCGGTTACTCGGGGCGCTCAACCTCGGGGTCCTCTACGGCGCCGTCCTCGCCGGCCTGCTCCGCAGCCTGGATCTTCAGGTCACGGAGGAACTTCTCCGGGTCGAAGTCGGTGTAATGCTCCGGCCCCGCAAACTGCTCCTGCGCCATGTCGCGCTCCCTTCCTCTAGACGTCCGTGGATTCGATAGCGTCGGCGATGAACTCCTTGACGCGCTCCGCGTCGTTCGGCAGGTCCACCACGTGGCGCTCGGCGCCCATGATGCCCGCGAAGCGCTCCGGCGCCTCGGGGGCCTGCCCGATCGCCTCCGCGATCGTGTCGGCGAACTTCACCGGCAGCGCCGTTTCCAGCACGACGATCGGGGTGTCGACGTCGCCAGCGCACTGCGTAGCGACGCCGATCCCGTCCGCCGTGTGCGGATCCACGAGCACACCGTACTCGTCGTACACGCGCTTGATCGTGGCCACGCGGTCGGCGTGGGTGGACGTACCGGAGCGGAACCCGAACTCGCCGCGGATCCGGGCGAGGACCTCCTCGCCGAGGTCGTCCGCGCCGAAGCCGCCCTCCTTGGCCTTCACGCCGAACAGCTCGGAGGTGACAGTGGAGTCGCGCAGCGTGGCGTCGAAAAGCATCCGCTCGAAGTTCGAGGCCTTGGAGATGTCCATCGACGGCGAGGACGTCGCGTGCGTCTCGGCGGCCGAGCGCGGGCGGTACTCACCGGTGGTGAAGAACTCGTGGAGGACGTCGTTCTCGTTCGTGGCCACGATGAGCTGGTCGATCGGTAGGCCCATCTGCTTCGCGATGTGCCCGGCGCACACGTTGCCGAAGTTGCCGGTGGGCACGCAGAACGAGACGCGCTCGTCGTTGGTCTCGGTGACCTTGAGGTACGCGGCGATGTAGTAAACCACCTGCGCGAGCAGGCGCGCGAAGTTGATGGAGTTCACCGCGCCGATGGCGTACTTCGACTTGAACGCGGCGTCGGCGTTGACTTCCTTGACCACGTCCTGGCAGTCGTCGAAGACGCCGGCGAGCGCGATATTGAAGATGTTCGGGTCGTCGAGGCCAAACATCTGCGCCTGCTGGAACGGGGTCATGCGGCCAGCCGGGGTGAGCATGAACACGCGGATGTTGTCGCGGCCACGCATGGCGTACTCCGCGGAAGATCCCGTGTCGCCTGAGGTGGCGCCGAGGATGTTGATCTCCTCCCCGCGCCGACCGAGCTCGTACTCGAACAGCTCGCCGAGCAGCTGCATCGCCATGTCCTTGAACGCGGCGGTCGGGCCCTCGGACAGGTGCGCGATGTACAAGCCGTCCGTGAGACGCGTGACCGGCACGATCTCCTCGTCGGCGAAGACCGGGGTGCGGTACGCCCGCTTCGCAATCTCCTCCAGCTCGCGCGGCGGGATGTCGTCGACGTAAAGCTTGAGCACCTCCGCGGCGAGGGCCGCGTAGCCGTCACTGGCGAGCAGCGCGCGCCAGTCGTCGAGAAGCTCGGGCGTTATCGTCGGGTACACCGCCGGCATGAAGAGGCCACCGTCGGGGCTTAAGCCCGTGAGCAGAATGTCCGTGAAGGAGCGGGCACTGGCCTGCGCGTCGCGCGTTGAGATGTAATCCACCCCGGGAAGTTTACGGCATGCGCGCTGGAGATTGGAGCGTCGTGGTAGACAGACGAGCCGCTTCCGTCTGGGCCGCCGCCGTCCTGGTTTACGTCTCGGCGATCTTCGGCCGCACGTCCTTCGGCGTCGCGGGGGTCCAGGCGATGGACCACTTTGCCGTCGACGCCTCGCGCATCGCCGTCTTCGCCTCGGTCCAGGTCGGCGTCTACGCCCTCGCCCAGATCCCGACGGGCATCCTCATCGACCGCCACGGGCCGCGCTTCATGCTCGTCGCCGGCGCGCTCGTCATGGCGACGGGTCAAGTGCTGCTCGGCCTCATATCCAACTACTGCACGGCCATTGCCGCGCGGGTGCTCGTCGGCGCGGGCGACGCGACGGCGTTTTTGTCGGTGCTGCGGCTCATCCCGTTTTGGTTTCCCCCGCGCCGCGCCCCCATCATCATGCAGCTCACCTCCTCGATCGGCTCGCTCGGGCAATTCCTCTCGGCGGTGCCGTTCCAGGCGGTGCTCAATCGCTTCGGATGGTGCCCCGCGTTCGTGTCCGTGGGCGCGGTGGGCTTCCTCGTGGCGCTCGCCGCGGCGGTCGCGGTGCTCACCCTCATGACGGTGGCCGGCATTGTCGTCTCGCCGTTCGCCGGGGTTCTTTCGGCCCGCGCCGGGTCGCGCCGCGCGGTGGTCGGCGCGGTGATCGCCGCGGTGAACATCGCCGCCTGGGCGCTCTTCCTCGCCTCCCCGTCCCCGCGCGGCGCCTTGGCCGCCACGCTGGTCGCCGTGACCACGGCGCTCACCACCCCGTCGTCCAACTTCGGGTTCGACACCGTACGCGAGACACTGCCGAACACCATGGTGGCCACGGGGACCGGCCTGTCCAACATGGGCGGCTTCGTTGCCACGATGGTCGCCTCGCAGGCCTTCGGCGCGATCCTCGAAGCGCACTCGCGCGGGGGCGCCTACTCGTGGGCCGACTTCCGGGTCGCGTGGGCCGCCGTGGTCGTCGTGTGGTTCGTGTGGCTGGTTTGCTTCGCCTTCGCGCGTCGACGCGTTACCGCCGGGGCGGCTCCTGGCGGCCGGTGAGGATGTCCACGACGGAGCGGATCGCAGCGTCGCCAAGCGGGGCGATCGTGCGCTCCCGCTCGGGTGTCGCCTCGCGCCGCGCCGGCCGAGCGCCGGGTTCGACGCTGATGGCGAGCGTGCCGCCGTCGTGCGCGAGCCTCGTCGCCGGGTCCACCCCTGCCACGCGCGCCGCGTCCACGAGCGCGACGAGGTCGGCGAAGGTGGCGTCGTTGAGGTCGATCGTCATGTTTACTGCCATGTCCCCGAGCATATTGCGTTGCGCGCCGCTTATCGACGCCGTCCCGCCCTCCCCGCCTCCACCATCAGCCCCGCCCGGCCTCCTGCGCTGCCTCCACGGCCTGCGGTCGGCCCGGTCCAGCCTGCGCGCCCGGCCCCACCCCGGCCCCCGCGACAGTTTCCAGCTACGAAGACCCAGCTTTTCGGCGAAAAATCGCGAAAAGCTGGGTCTTTGTAGCTGGAAACGCGGCCAAGGCGGGGCGGCGGCCGGGGTGGGCGGTCGGCCGGGCCGAGGCGGGGCGGGGCAGGGCGGGGCACAAACGCGGCACGTGGCCGGGGCACCAGCGCTGCCGGCGCCACCTCAGTCGAACTCGAGCGAAGGCACCTCTCCCCAGAATGCCTGCTCCACCACCTGGTGGGCGCGGCGGGTGATGCGCAAGTAGTCCTCGAGGAACTCCTGCTGGTCGTCGGGGTCGTAGCCCGCGGAGCCGGCAACCCGCGCGAGCTGCGGGCCCGGCGCCGGCAGCTGGTCGGTGCGCTTGCCTGTGACCAGCACGATCGCGTTGCGGGCGCGCGTGGCGGTGAGCCAGGCGGTGCGCAGGACCCGCGCGTCGGCGCCGCGGATGACGGCTGGGTCATCGAGGTCGGCGAGGAAGTCGAGCGCATCGAGCGTGGACGGCGTGCGCAACTCCTCGTGCGTGTGGGCGTGCTGCATGGTGAGCAGCTGCACCGTCCACTCCACGTCCGCGAGGGCGCCACGGCCGAGCTTGGTGTGGGTGGCGCGGTCGGCGCCGCGGGGCAGGCGCTCGTTGTCCACGCGGGCCTTGATGCGGCGGATCTCCCGGATGTCCGCGGGCGCCGCGCCTCCCTCCGGGTAGCGGAACGAGTCGATGGCCTGCAGGAACGTGTCGCCAACGCCGCGGTCGCCGGCGACGACGGCCGCGCGCAGCAGGGCCTGGCGCTCCCACACCTCGCCCCACTCGCGGTAGTAGCGCTCGTAACTCGCGATGGTGCGCACGACCGCGCCGGAGCGGCCCTCGGGGCGCAGGCCGAGGTCCACCTCGAGGGGCGGGTCGCCGGACGGCTTGGACAGGCGCGCGCGCATCTGGTCGACGATCTTCGCGGCCCAAGCGAGTGCGTCCGCCTCCCCGCGCTCCCCGTGTTCGGCGACAAAGCTCTCGCTCGGTTCGGCAACGAACATCACGTCCGCGTCGGAGCCGTAGCCGAGCTCGGCCCCGCCGAGGCGGCCCATGCCGATGACGGCGATGCGGGCCGGAGGCTCGTCGATACGCGAAGATGCGAGGTCTGCGAACACCTCGGCGCGCAGGGCGGCCTCGAGCACCGCCTCCCAGACGTAGGTGAGCTCGAGGCAGACCTGGCGCACCTCCATGAGCCCGAGCAGGTCCGCCGAGGCGATGCGCGCGAGCTCGGCGCGGCGCAGGGCGCGGGCGACCGAGACGGCCTTGTCCGGGTCCGCCTGGTGGCGCTTCGCCGAGGCGATGATGGCCTTGTGCACCTGGTCCGGAGCGGCGTCGAGGAGGCGGGGGCCGTTCGAGCCGTCGCCGAGGAGCTTCACCGCGTCCGGGGCGGCGATGATGAGGTCGGCGGCGTACGGAGAGGTGCCCAGGATGTGCATGAGGCGCTGCGACGCGACGCCCTCGTCGCGCAGCATGCGCAAGAACCAGCTGCGGTCCACCGCCGCCTCGGAGAGCTTGCGGTAGTTGAGCAGGCCCTGGTCCGGGTCGGCGGTATCGGCGAGCCAGTGCATGAGCGTGGGCAGGAGGATGGCCTGCAGCTTCGCCTTGCGCGAGGAGCCCTTGACCAGCGCGGAGAGGTGGTCGAACGCGCGCGCCGGGTGGCGGTAGCCGAGCGCTGCGAGCTGGGCCTTCACCGCGTCCGCGGACAGGGTCGCCTCGCCGACGGTCATGTCCGCCACCGCGCTGAGCAGCGGGCGGTAGAAGAGTCGCTCGTGGAGGTCGGCGACATCGCGGCGCACGCGCTTGAGCTCGCGGTAGAGCGCCTCGTTGGCGGTGCCGCGGCTGTCCGCGGTGAAGCCGGCGGCGCGGGCGAGCCAGCGGTTGCGGCGCTCGTCGTCGGGCTCGGGCAGCTGGTGGGTGCGCTTGAAGCGCTGCAGCTGGAGGCGGTGTTCGAGCAGGCGGAGGAACTCGTAGGCCTCGGTGAGCACCTTCGCGTCCTCGCGCCCGACGTAGCCCGCCTCGGCGAGCGCGGCGAGGGCGGCGAGGGTGTTGCGGGCGCGCAGCGAGTCGTCGATGCGCCCGTGCACGAGCTGCAGCAGCTGCACCGCGAACTCCACGTCGCGCAGGCCGCCGGGGCCGAGCTTGAGCTCGCGCGAACGCGCGTCGGCGGGCACGTTCTCCAGCACGCGGCGGCGCATGGCCTGGACGTCCTCGACGAAGGAGTCGCGCTGGGACGCCTCCCACACCAGCGGCGAGAGCGCCTCCGAATACGAGCGGCCGAGCGCCATCGTCCCGGTCATCGGCCGCGCCTTGAGCAGCGCCTGGAACTCCCAGGTCTCTGCCCATTTTTTGTAGTACGACACGTGCGAGTCGAGCGTGCGCACGAGCGCCCCGGACGCTCCCTCGGGACGCAGGTTGGCGTCCACCTCGAAGAAGCAGGCGGAGCCGATGCGCATCATCTCCGCCGCCACGCGCGCGATCTTCGGCGTCGCCGGCTCCGCGACGAAGACGACGTCCACGTCCGAGATGTAGTTCAGCTCGCCCGCGCCGCACTTGCCCATCGCGATGACGGCGAGCTCGGCGTCGATCTCGTCGTCGCCGTAGACGTCGCGCACGGCCACCGAGAGCGCCGCGGTGAGCGCCGCGTCGGCGAGCTGCGTGAGCCGCTCCGTGGTCACGGCGTAGCGCATCGGCTCGCCCTCGCCGTGGCCCTTCACCGCGGCGAACGTGCCGGCGAGGTCCGCGGCGGCGATGCGCATCACGAGGGTGCGGTGGGCGGTCCGGAGCGCTTGCTTTGCGACGTTGACTCCGCCCTGCCCCGCCGCCAGCGAAGCCCCGGCGTCGGCGCCGGCTTTGTACAGCCCCGGCCCATCGGCGTCCACGCCCACCGCCGCGAGCATGGTGCGGAAAATCTCCGGGCCGTCCGGGGCCTCCTCGAGCAGGCTGCGCCACTCGCCCGGGTTGGCGATGAGGTGGTCCGACAGCGCCGTCGACCCGCCAAGCAGGGCGAAGAAGCGGGTGCGGAAGACCGGGTTGGCGCGCAGTGCGTCGAGGAGCTCGCCCCAGCCGTCGCCGAGGGCGGCGTGGAGGCGGTGCGCGTTATTGAGGGCCAGGTCGGGGTCGCCTGCGCCGGCGAGCGTGTAGAGCGAAGCTTCGTCGATAAGCGAAAGCTCCTGCAGGTCCTCCGTGGCGCGCGGGCTGGTGAGGCCGAGCTTGGCGGGGCTGACGGCCGGGCTGGTCACAGGTCAACCCCGGTGTCGATCTCCCACGGGGTGACCTGGGAGGTGTAGGTGTGCCACTCCTCCCACTTCGCGCGGAGGAAGAACTCGAAGACCTGCTCACCGAGCACCTCGGCCATGAACTCGGAGCGCTCGAGGTGGCGCAGCGCCTGGTCGAGCGAGCCCGGCAGGTCGCGGTACCCCATCGCGCGGCGCTCGCGGCGGGTGAGCGCGAAGACGTCGTCGCGGGCGGGCTCGTCGAGCTCGTAGCCCTCCTCGATGCCCTTGAGCCCCGCGGCCAGGATTGCGGCGAACGCGAGGTAGGGGTTGCACGCGGAATCGAGGGAGCGCACCTCCGCCCGGCGCGACTCCGCCTTGTTCAGCCGGTACGTGGGCACACGCACCATCGCCGAGCGGTTGGAGATGCCCCAGGTCGCGGCGGTGGGGGCCTCGGAGCCGAACTGGAGGCGCTTGTAGGAGTTCACCCACTGGTTGGTCACCGCGGAGATCTCGTTGGCGTGCTCGATGATGCCGGCGATGAACTGGCGCCCGGTGGCGGACAGGCTGATCTCGTCGTCCGGGTCGTGGAACGCGTTGGAATCGCCCTCGAAGAGCGAGAAGTGGGTGTGCATCGCAGAGCCCTCGAGGTCGGCGAAGGGCTTGGGCATGAAGGTCGCGTGCACGCCGTTGATCTCCGCCACGGTCTTGACCACGTAGCGGAAGGTGAGGATGTTGTCCGCCATGGTGAGCGCGTCGGTGTGGCGCAGGTCGATCTCCTGCTGGCCCGGCGACCCCTCGTGGTGCGAGAACTCGGTGACAATGCCCATGTACTCCAGCGCGGAGACGGCCATGCGGCGCAGGCGCGGGGCCTCGTTGCGCTTCGCCTGGTCGAAGTAGCCACCCTTGTCCGCCGGCACCGGCGGCTGGTCGCCCTGGCCGGGCTTGACCACGTAGAACTCGATCTCGGGGCTGGCCACGAACTCGAAGCCCATGTCGCGCGCGGCCTGCATTTGGCGGCGCAGCACGTGGCGCGGGTCGGCGAAGAGCGGGTCCCCGTCCGGCATCGTGATGTCGCAGAACATCCGCGCCGTCTGGTAGCCGGTGCCTTCGTCGAAGGGCAGCGGCTGGTACGTCGACGGGTCGGGGCGCAGCAGGGTGTCCGACTCGGAGATGCGGCTAAACCCCTCGATGGAGGATCCGTCGAAGCCGACGCCCTCCTCGAAGGCGCTCTCGAGCTCGGCGGGCGACATCATCACCGTCTTCAGCGAGCCGAAGATGTCGGTGAACCAGAGGCGGATGAAGGCGATCTCCTGCTGCTCCACCAGGCGCAGCACGTTGTCGGTTTGGGTGCTCATGGGTCTTCACTGTAGCGGGCTTGGGCGGGCGCTCAGCGCGCTAAACTTGGGGGCGACAAACGATGTAAGGAGGACAACGATCATGGCTGCACAAGCACCCGAGCAGTTCCTCGAGGTGGAGGTCAAGCTCGCCGTCGACGAGGGCACCGGCATGCCGGACCTCACCCAGCTCCCCGGCGTCGAGGAGATCGAGGGCATGCGCGAGCACAACCTCTCCGCCGTTTACTACGACACCGAGGACCTGCGCCTCACCCGCTCCAAGATCACGCTGCGCCGGCGCACCGGCGGCGCCGACGACGGCTGGCACATGAAGCTGCCGAAGGGCGAGGGCCGCAACGAGATGCGCATGCCTCTCGACGACCCGACGGCCGTGCCCGAGGCGCTGCGCGCCCAGGTCCGCGCCATCGTCCGCAACGAGCCGCTCCAGCCGATCGCGCAGGTGGATAACCGCCGCGTGGAGATTACGCTCGCCGGCGCGGAGGGCACCGTCGCGGAGTTTTGCGACGACCACGTCACCGCCTGGTCACTCCTGCCCGGCGGCGAGCGCACGAGCTGGCGCGAGTGGGAGCTCGAGCTTTCTGAGGCGCTCGCCGGCACCGACGAGGGCAACGCGCTGATCAACCAGGCCACGTCGTTTCTCATCTCGGCCGGCGCGCGCAAGTCGTCGTCGCCGTCGAAGCTCGCCACCGCGCTCGGCGACTCGCTCAAGACCGCGCCCCTGCCGCCGCACCTGCAGTCGGAGCAGTCGCTTGACGACGACTCCGCGGCGGCCACCGTGGTGGCGTCGCTACGCAATCAGCGCGACGCGATCGTCGGCTGGGACCCGCGCGTGCGCGCCGACGAGGCCGACTCGGTGCACCAGATGCGCGTGTCCACCCGCGAGATGCGCTCCCTGCTGGAGACGTTCGAGGGCATCCTCGAGGGTGAACAGCTCGCGTCGCTTGAGGACGAGCTGAAGTACGCCGCGGGTGTGCTCGGCGAGGCGCGCGACGCCGAGGTGGTCGAGGAGCGCTTCACGGAGCTGCTCGATTCCGACGAATCCGGCCTCGTCGACGACGCGGCACGCACCCACATCGCCGGGGACATGCGCGCCGACTACAACGCGGCGCACGAAAAGATCGTGGCAATGCTCGACTCCGAGCGGTTCATGTCGCTCCTGGACGCCATCGACGCCCTGCTCGCGGAGCCGCCCGTGGCAATCAGCACGGGCAAGAAGGACGAGGAAAAGCAGTCGGCCGAGGTGCTCTACGACCACCTCGAGCGCGGTTACAAGAAACTGAGGAAGCGCCACGACAAGGTCATCGAGTTCTACGACGACACGACGCTGCCGCTGCACGAGCGCGAGAACTACGTCCACGACGTGCGCAAGGCGGCGAAGAAGCTGCGCTACTCCGCGAACGCGGCGCAAGGCGCGGGGCTCAAGGCCGAGCGGCTGGCGAAGGCGTGCAAGGCGCTGCAGTCCCAGCTCGGCGACTTCCAGGACGCGGTGACCTCGCGCGACCGCATCGAGCGCCTCGCCGATGAGGCCCGCGGGCGCGGCGAGGACACCTTCGCCTACGGCATGCTCTACCAGCGCGAACTTGATCGCGGGGAGCAGGCGTTAAGCGGCTACGACGACGCCGTGCGCGAGGTGCGCAAGGCGTTTAAGAAGATCAAGCCGTAACACCCTACTGCTCCCAGGACGGCGCGGCGCCCCAGTTGTCGTCGCGCTCGTCCTCGTTGTCGGCCTGCTTATTGCGCTGCGCGGCGATCTGCAGCGCGGCCTCGGCCTCCTCGCGCGTGTCGTACGGGCCCATGCGGTTGTCCCAGGAGGCCTGCATGCCCTGGGTCACCTCGCCGGTGGAGGGGTTGTAGTAGAACTGCTCGTCGGACATGGTCCGCTCCTTTGCTCGGGGGTCGTTTGCGGGTTCTAGACTACCGGCGCACTTGGTAGTCTGGTGACCGTTAAGGAGAGCAATGGCCAGATTTAAACCCCCCGCACAGTCCCCCGTGGAGCGCGTTCGCGCCGCTCATCCGGGGGCGTCGCCACGCGTTGCGACGGCCCCAGGCACCTGGGTGCTCATCGGCGAGAACGTCGACCACTTCGGTGGCGTGACGCTGGCGGGCACCGCCTCCCTGCGCGCCGCCGCGGCGGTGAGCCCGCGCCGCGACGGCCTGCTGTCCTTCACCGCCCGCGGGCCGCTCGGCCAGGAGCTCGTCGCGCAGACGCCGTACGACGACGCGCCCGCCGCCGGCCTCGAGCGGCGCTGGTGGGGTCTCGTGCACACGCTCGTGCAGCGGCAGGTGCTCTCCAGGGATACGGCGGGCTTGGACGTCACCGTGGAATCGGACGTCCCGGTCGGCGCGGGCCTCGGCGCGCTCTACGCCGCGGACGCCGCGATCGCCCTCGCGCTCGCCGCCGGGCACGAGGACGTGGACACCGCCCCGTTCCGCGCGCGCCTCGCGGAGGTCTGCTCCCACGCCGTGGCCTCGCACTCCTCGCTGGTGCTGCTGCGCGCCCGCCACACCGTGGCCCTGCGCGGTGGCGGCGACGGCGTGAGCGTGCTTGACTACGCCGACGGCTCGCTCACCCAGGCCCCGCACCCGTCGCGCCACGGCGTGCGCGTGTTCTCCCTGGCCAAGGAGCTGGGCCAGCCCTCCACGGACCAGCGCGAGGCGATCGCGGACCACCGCGCGTTCATCGACGCCGCGTGCGCTAACTTCGGCGTCGATTCGCTGCGCCAGCTTCCCGACGCCTCCGCCCGCGTCGTCCAGTGGGTCGAGGCCCGGCGCGCCGCCGGTGACGAGACCGCGCCCGCCCCGGAGGCGGCGCGCCGCTGGGTGCAGTTCTGCGAGACCGAGACGCTGCGCTCGCTCGCGGCGGCGAAGGCGCTGCGCTCGCGCCGGGCGAACGAGCTGTTCACGCTGCTCAACTCGCCGTCCGAGTCCTACGGCTTGGCCACCCCGGACGCGCTGGTGGCGCTCGCCCGGGAGCGCGGCGCCGTGGCGGCCCGCCCGGCCGCGACCGGCACGTCCGAGGCCGTCATCGCGTTCGTGCCGGTGCGCGAGGCGGACGCCTTCGCCGACGCGATGGCGCGCGATCTCGAGGTCGTGGAGGTCCTGCCCGGCGAGGCGGCCCGCGTCGAGGCGTAGGCGGATTATTCGTTCTAGTCTGCGGGCCAGGCGAACCCGACCTCGCGCGCGGCGGGGTCCGCACGCACGAGGGAAAACTTCGTCTCCGTGCCTTCCGCGGGCGCGCCCGCGGAGGACGCCAGCACCGGCGGGTCGACGACGAAAATGCGGGCGTGCTCGTCGATGTCGGCCGGGGCGCCCACGCCGGACGTCTTCAGGGTCACGCCGCCGAAGTTGTGGCCCACCCACGGTTCGAGCACGGTCGCCTCGGTGAGGTGCAGGCACGCCTTTTCCACGGTGTTGGCGAGCTGCGAGGAGCGCCCCATCGTCTTGATCACCCGCGGCGCATCGCGCTCCACCCACTTCGGCACCGGCTCGTCCGCGCAGATGGCCAGGCAGACCTCGGTGGCGTAACGGTCGATCAAGCGGCGCAGCGGTGCCGTGACGTGCGAGTAGAACCCGCCGATGCCCGCGTGCACCTCCGCCTGCTTCTCGGACAGGTCGACGTACCCCGACCCGCGCAGGAGCTTCTGCGCCTCGCGCATCACCGCCATCCCGCGCGGGGTGTCGGCGTCCACCCCGGCGAGGAACTCGCCGATGTCGCCGGCCGGGTCGAAGCCGAGGTTGCGCACCTCGCGGCGGAACTCGGCCTCCCCGCTGGCGTCCGCCGGTCCGAGGGTGCGCAGGAACCCGACGCCGGCGTCCACCATCATCCGCCCCGCCACCATGCCGGTGAGCAGGGAGATCTCGGAGTTGTAGTCCATGATCGGGTGCCGCGGCTCGATGACCAGCTCGAACGTGCCGCCGTCCCCGACGACGCGCACGGACGGCAGGCGCAGGTTAATCGCGTGCCTGCGTAACGACGACCTCTGGCGCAGCACGCCAACCTCCGGCAGCAGCGCGATCGAGGGGTGCACGGTCCCGTTCTCGAGGTCGGCGTGGACGCCCTCGTAGTCCAGCCTCGCCACCGAGCGAACCAGGGCGCGCTCGACGTGGGCGGCGTCGACCTCGCCGTCCTCGTCGAGTTCGAACGTCCACAGCACGGCCGGCCGGTCCACGTCCGGCAGCAGCGAAGCCGAGCCCTCCGACAGCTCCTCGGGGTGCAGGCGCGCCGGCTCGTCGGGCAGGTAGATCGTCTGGCCGCGCTCGAGGGACTCCTCCGCCACCGGGGAGCCGGGTGCCACGAAGGCGGCCACGTCCGCGATGGCATAGCGCACGACGTACCCGCCGCCCGCCCGCTTTTCGATGTGCACCGCCTGGTCCAAATCCTTCGAGCCCGCGGGGTCGATGGTGACGAGGGGGACGGAACGAGCGTCGATACGCGACTGCGAAAAGCGGTCCTCGAGCTGCGACGCCGCGCGGTGGAGCTCGGGCGAAAACTGCGTACGGACGCCGAATTCGCGGGCGATCGGGCGGAAGTTGAGCGGCGCGGCGTAGAGCTTCATAGGTTGCCATCGTGCCACGAATGGGCGAATGAGTCGGCCTGTGAGCCGGATTCTGTTCCCCGCGAGCGGGGCGGCGACCATCCATCTGGGCCACCCATTGCTGGGCGCCTCAAGCAGCTACCTTCGGACTGGGCGGGCAGCCTACGTCCGACGACCTCCGCCGCTGCGGGCGGGGGCTCTTGCCTTGCTCCCGGCGGGGTTTACCTGGCCGCGCGTGTCGCCACGCACGCCGGTGCGCTCTTACCGCACCCTTTCACCCTTACCTCGTACGAGTTCGTACGAGGCGGTCTACTTTCTGTTGCACTTTCCCGCGGATCGCTCCGGGTTGCCGTTAGCAACCGCCGTGCCCTGTGGAGTCCGGACTTTCCTCGACCTGCGCCTTTCTGGTGTGCAGTGGTTCGCAGCGCCGCGGCCGCCCGGCCGGCTCATTCGCGGTTTGTGAGCTTACGCTTCTTGCTTCGCGACGTTCAACCTCCGGCCCGCGGCGCCTCGTCGGCCTTCCCCGCCCCGCCCCGGCCCCGCCTAGGCGTCCCCAGCTCGCCCCGGCCCACTCCGGCCCGCCACAGCCCGCTCATGGGGCCAAATCCAGCTACTAGGACCCAGCTAATCGCCTCTCAAACGCTAATAGCTGGATCTTAGTAGCTGGAAACGCACAGCCGGGGGCAGATTCGCGCGACCGGGACCCGGAACCCGCGCGACGCTCGCGCCCCGCGCACTACCCGCGGTGGTGGGCGACGTCGTTGACGCAGCGCACCACGCCGTAGTCGCCGTAGAAGTCCACGACGGAGATGCTGGCCAGGTCGAGGAACAGGTGCTTGAACATGTCCGCGTTCGCGCCGAGGCCCTGCCGCACGAAGGACTTCACCGGCGTCATGTGCGTGACCACGAGCACGGTCTGGCCCTCGTAGCGCTCCTGTAGCTTCAGCCGCGCGCGGGTGACGCGGCGGTGCAGCGCGGCGAGCGACTCCCCGCCCGGGGGCGCCACGCTCGCCGACGCCTGCCATTCGTCGAACGCCGCCGGGTCCTTCGCCGCGGCCTCCTCGCGGGTGAGCCCCTCGAAGTCGCCGAACGCCATCTCGCGCAGGGCGTCGTCCGTGGCCACCTCGAGCCCGAGCGCCTCGGCGGCAAAACGCGCCGTCTCCTGCGCGCGGGCCTGCGGCGACGCGACGACGGCGTCCACCTGGCCGAAGCCGCGCAGCGCTGCGGCGGCCCGGCGCGCCTGCTCGCGGCCGGTGTCGGTGAGCGACAGGTCCGAGGTGCCGGAGAAGCGCCGCTCGGCCGAGTGCTGCGTCTGCCCGTGGCGGAGCAGGATGAACCGGGTGCGCGGGGCGTCCTCGCCGGCCCAGTGTGCGGGGCTCGCCGTCGTGTGCGAGGGCGATTGCTTCTCGACGCCCTCCGGCTCACCCTGCTTCTCCCCCACCCACACGCCGGTGCCCTTCACAATCCCCGGCTTGTCCCCGCGCGCGGCGGCGTCCATGGCCACGTTGGACAGCTCGTCGGCCTTCTTGTTCTTCGCGCGCGGCACCCAGGTGTAGGTAACGGAGTCGAACCCGGAGGCGAGGGCGCGGGCCTGGCGGGCAAGCTTTTGCATGTCTGGGTGCTTGATCTTCCAGCGCCCGGTCATCTGTTCAACGACGAGCTTGGAGTCCATGAAGACCTCCACCTGCGTCGCCCCCACCTCGCGCGCCGCCTCGAGTCCGCGCAGCAGGCCGTGGTACTCGGCGACGTTGTTGGACGCCTTCTTGCCCACGACGTAGGCGATTTCGGCGAGGGTATCGCCGGAGGCGTCGTAAAGCACGGAGCCCGAGCCGGCGACTCCGGGGTTGCCGCGCGAGCCGCCGTCGCAGTAGAGCGTGACCTGCATCTACTGCTCCGGGGTGACGCGCACGAGCAGCGTGCCGCAGTTCGGGCAGGTGGGCAGCTCGTCGGCGGGTTCGGCGAGGACCTCGGCGCGCTCGGACGGCGGCAGCTGGATGTAGCAGCCGCCGCAGGCGCGGCCGTTGAACTTCGCGGCGCCGATGTCGTCGTAGGCGGCGAGGACCTCGGCGGGCAGCTGCTCGCGCAGCGCCGCCGTGTCCACGTCCTCGACGGCGGGCAGGGCGTCGACGGCGCGCTGGGCAGCCTCGACCTTGCGGTTCGCCTCGTCCACGCGCGCGGCGTGCACGTCGCGGTTGTTGCGCAGCGCCGCGATCTCGTTGTGCGCCTCCTTGAGTTCGGAGAGTAGGTCGGCGATGCGCGACTTCGCGGCGTAACGGTCGTGCTCCAAGTCCTTGCGACGTTCCGGGTCGGTCTCCGCGCCGAGCTGGCGTTTGTCGTCCATCTCGCGCTTCTTCAGCTTGCGCTCGTCCTCCTGGATGCGCAGGATTTCAAGCTCCATGTCGTCGACGGCAAGCTGCGCCGCGGAGGAGGCGTCGGTGAGGCGCTGGCGTTCGTCGAGAAGCGTGCGCAACTCCTGCTCCTCCGGGCGGACGCGCGGCTGCGACGACGCGCGGTCGGCGTCGGCGAGCTGCAGGAGGACGGGCTGCAGGTCTTTGGAAAGGTGCATCGGAACTCCTTATTCGGGGTGCGCGGAGACGGTCCAGGGGTCGGTGCGGATGCGCAGGATCTCGGTGCCGACGCCCAACGGCGCAACGATACCCGCCGCCTGCTCCGTCCACGGAAACTCGCTGGCCCAGTGGGCGGTGTCGATGACGGCGGGTCCCCCGGCGCGCAGGTGCTCGTCGACGGGGTGGTGGCGCAGGTCGGAGGTGACGTAGACGTCCACGCCGAGCGCCGCCACGTCCTCGAGGAAGCTATCGCCCGCGCCCGAGGAGACCGCCACCTTCTGCACCATCCGCTCCGGATCGCCGGCGGCGCGCACGCCCCACACCGTCTCCGGCAGGGCGTTGGCCACCTGCTGCGTGAACGCGCGCAACGTCATCGGCTCGGGCAGCTCGCCGATGCGCCCGAGCCCCGTGGCCCGCTCGAGGTCGCCCGTGTCCGCCATCTGCACCACGTCGAACGCGGGCTCCTCGTAGGGGTGCCGCGCCCGCAGCGTATCGACGAGCCTCCGGCGCAACCGCGCCGGCGCCACGAACTCGACGCGAATCTCATCCGCCGTGAAGTGCGTGCCCACGGCCCCATCGGTGGGGTGCGCGCCCTCCACCGGCGTGAACTCCCCGGTGCCCTCGAACGAGAAGGCGCACTCGCGGTAGTTGCCGATCGCGCCGGCGCCGGCCGCGAACAGCGCCTGCTTCAGCGCGGGCGCGGCCTCCGGCGGGGCGTGGACGCCCCAGTGGTCCACGGCGTCGAGCGCCACGGGCTTGATCGGGCGGCCGGGTTCGATGCCGACGAGCTCCGCGAGCTTGTCGGAAACACCCGGGCGGGCCGAGTCCGCGTTCGTGTGCGCGGCGAACAGAGCGCAGCCGCCGGCGAGCAGGGTGTGGATGACCTTGCCCTTTGGGGTGTCCGCCGCCACGGAGTGCACGCCGCGCAGGAGCAGCGGGTGGTGGACGACGAGCAGCTGGGCGCCCGTGGCCACGGCGGCCTCCGCCACCTCCTGCGTACAGTCGAGCGCGAACGCGACCTTGGTCACCGCGGCTGCCGGGTCCCCGCAGATGAGACCCACGTGATCCCAGCTCTCGGCCAGCGCGGGCGGGTAGGCGGCCTCGAGCGCGTCGACAACGGTCTGCACTGTTACGTCTGTCATGGCAGCCAGCCTACAAATTTGGAACAGTGGAACGGGTGAACACCACCTTGCTCTTCGACGTCGACGGCACCCTCATCGACTCCTTCCCCGGCATCCGCCACGGCTTCCTGCTCGGGCTTAAGGACGTGGGCTGGG
>ERZ1029874.58-NODE-58-length-18863-cov-31.878615_pt1 | contig 18863 bp, 17 predicted proteins | sample MGYA00519235_ERZ1029874 | MGnify/ENA primary metagenome ERZ1029874 (study PRJEB33666, sample SAMEA4610926) | skin metagenome | biome: Human-associated habitat; feature: Malodor aspect; material: skin | place: Philippines | collected 2015-08 ...
TGTACACGCCGGGGTCGGTCGGGATGGTGCCCGGCGCCGGGCGGTATGACTGCGGGTCCGCCAAGGGTTAATCCTGCGGCATGTACTTGGCTTCGAGCGCGCGGAAGTCGTCCACGGCGCGGATCGCGCGCTCTTTGTCGCCGGACTGGATCGCCCAGAGCGGGACGTACTCGAACTCGGGCAGCTCGAGGCGGGCCATGCGCGAGTCCTTCGGGAAGCTCAGGCCGTAAATGACGGCCCACGGGTAGAAGCGGGAGCCGATGATGTTGGCCACCTCGACGCCGTCCGCGTTGACGCGCACCCGGGGGCGGGTGAGCGCGATCCAGGACAGCACCGAGATGATCAGCCCGACGCCGACGAAGGCCAGCTTGTCCACCCCGGTGATGGCCACGCCGGTGAACTCCACGTCCACCGCCCAGGCCATGAAGAAGTGCACCGCCATGACGACGATCACCCAGCCGAGCGCGAGCTTGCGTAAAAACGGCGAGGAAATCTCGAGCTCCCACGGCTTCGTCGTGGTCGTCGCGTGCGGGTCGAGCGCGTTGAGGTACGCGACCTCGTTCTCGCTCGCCACTGGGTTGTGCGGTTCAGCCACTGCCACTCTCCTTGCGCGCTCAAGCATTTTGCGTATCGACGCCCTCCGGCGCCCCACGCCACCGGGCTACCTTAACCCCTGACCGGCAGCGCCCTGACTTTGCGCAGCTCAGCCGCCGCGCCGGCGGCGGCGCGCACGGCCTCCGCCCCCTTGTCTTCCTTCGCGTCCTCGCCGCCGGCGCGCTCGTACGCCTGATCCTCGTCCTCCACGGTGAGCACGCCGTTGCCCACCGGGGTCTCCTCGTCGAGCGCGACGCGCGCCAGGCCGTTGGTGACGGCCTCGCAGACGTAGGTGAAGTGCGCGGTTTCGCCGCGGATGACGCAGCCGAGCGCCACGACCGCGTCGTAACGCTTCGCGCACGCCTGCGCGAGCACCGGCAGCTCGAGGGCGCCCGCGACCGCGTACTCCTCCAGCTTCACGCCCAGCTCGCGCGCCTCGTCGCGCGCGCCGGCGAGCAGCAGGTCGACGACCTTGTCGTTCCAGCGGGTGTAGACGACTGCGACAGTCATGCCCTCAGCCTGTATGTGGTAGTCCTCCGGTGCACCGGTCGCGGCCACAGTGAGCTCCTTTACTTGTCGTACCCCGGGTGGGTGTTCAGCCACTGCCCGACGCCGGGCAGGTCGTGGCCCATCCGGTCGCGCTTCGTGCGCAGGTACGCGATGTTGTCGTGGTTGGGAACGACCTCGATCCTACTTCGCCCGGCGAGGCGCGGGCCGTAGCCGGCCAGCGCGTCGGCCTTGGCGGGGTTGTTCGTGAGCAGATCGACGGAGCCCACCCCGAGGTCTGCGAGGATCTGGCCCGCCGCGGAGTACTCCCGCGCGTCGACAGGCAGGCCCTGCTCGAGGTTCGCGTCGACGGTGTCCAGCCCCTCGTCCTGGAGCCGGTACGCCTCGAGCTTCGCCAGCAGACCGATCCCCCGGCCCTCGTGCCCGCGCAGGTAGATCACGACGCCGCGGCCGGCCCCCTGCACGCGGCGCAGCGACTCGTGGAGCTGTGGCCCACAGTCGCAGCGCCGGGAGGCGAAGACGTCGCCGGTGAGGCACTCCGAGTGCACCCGCACGAGGAGGTCGTCGGCGCCGCGCAGCGTCTCGACGCCTCCGGCCACGAGCGCCACGTGCTCCACCCCGCTCACGGTGTCGCGGTAGCCGACGGCCGTGAAGTCGCCGTACTCGGTGGGCAGGTGCGCCGCGGCCCCGCGCTCGACGGTGCGCTCGGTGCGGCGCCGGTACGCGGCGAGCTGCTCGATGGAGATCATCGGCAGGCCGTGGGCGTCGGCGAAGCGGCGCAGCTCGTCGAAGCGGGCCATGTCGGTCGGGTCGTCCTCCGAGACGATCTCGCACAGCGCGCCGACCGGGGCCTTGCCGGCGAGCCGGGCGATGTCGACGGCGGCCTCGGTGTGTCCCGGCCTGGCGAGCACCCCGCCCTCGCGAGCACGCAGCGGCACGACGTGCCCCGGGCGGGTGAAGCGGTCGGCGGTGGCGGAGGCGTCGGCGAGCAAGGCGATCGTCGCCGCCCGCGAGCGCGCGGAGATGCCGGTCGTGCCGGTGGCGGCGTCGACCGTGACGGCGTAGGCGGTGCCGTGGAGGTCCTCGTTGCGGGCCACCATCGGCGGCAGGCCGAGCGCGGTGGCGCGCTCGTCTGACATGGACACGCAAATGTAGCCCGAGGTGTGGTGCACCATGAACGCGACGAGCTCGGGGGTGGCGTCCTCGGCGGCGAAGATGAGGTCGCCCTCGTTCTCGCGGTCCTCGCTGTCCACGACGACGACGGCGCCGCCCCCGCGGACCGCGGCGATCGCCTCTTCTACGGAATCGAGGGTGCTGTGCGAGGGGGCCGGATCAGTCATAGCGGACAAGACTATCCCCGCACCATCTTCTCGACGTACTTGGCCACGATGTCCACTTCGAGATTGACCGGGTCGCCCGGGGCGAGCCCGCCCGCGGTGGTCTCGCGCAGCGTGGTGGGGATGAGCGAGACCTCGAAGAAGCCCTCGCCCGCCGCGGAGACCGTGAGCGAGGTGCCGTTCACCGCGATCGAGCCCTTCTCCACGACGTAGCGCTCAAGCCGCCCCGGCAGCGTGAAGCGCACCACCTCCCAGTGCGCGGACGGCGTGCGCGAGACCACCTCACCCACCCCATCGACGTGGCCCTGGACGATGTGCCCGCCCATGCGCTGCCCCGCCGCGAGCGCGCGCTCGAGGTTCACCCGCGCGCCGGGGGCGTACGAGCCGAGCCGCGAGCGCTCGAGCGTCTCGCGCATCACGTCGGCGGTGAACACGCCCCCGTCGTTGCCCACCAGGGTCAGGCATACGCCGTCGACGGCGATCGAGTCGCCCGGCGCCGCGTCCGCGGTGACCTTGGGGGCGTGGACGGCGATCCGGACGGCGTCGTCAAGCTGGGTGAGCCCCTCGACGGTGCCGATTTCCTCAACGAGTCCCGTAAACATCCCGCTCCATTTCTATGCGTACGTCGTCGCCCGCGCGCCGCACGTCGGTGGTGCGGAAGCGGCGGGCGCCGGTGATGGTGTCGGTGAGCGCGCGGTTGAGCACCCCGCGCCCGGCGCCGAGGAGCGCCGGGGCCACGTAAGCCTGCACCGCGTCGACGAGGTCGAGCTCGAGGAAGCTGCCCGCCAGCCCCGCGCCGCCCTCGAGGAGCACGTCGCGCGCGCCGGCGTCCCACAAGGCGGCAAGCGCCTCCTGGGGCGTGGCGTACTGCTCGAAGCCGAGGCGCGCGAGGTTTCCCGCGCCCACGGCCCGGGCGCCCACGACCACGCGGCGCGGCTGCCGCGGCCGGAGCGAGCCGTCCGGGTAGCGCGCCGTGAGCGACGGGTCGTCGGCGAGGGCGGTGCCGGTGCCGATCACAATCGCGTCGCGTGCGGCGCGATCCGCGTGCACGAGCTCGCGGGCCGCCTCGCCGGTGATCCACTGGCTGGTGCCGTCCGCCGCGGCCGTGAAGCCGTCGAGGGTGGCGGCGAACTTCCAGGTCACGCTGGGCCGGCCGTGGCGCACGGAGCGCAGCCACGGCTGCAGCGCCTCCACCCGCGCTGGGCGGAAGTCGACCGCGACGCCGCGGGAGCGCAGGTAGTCCGCCCCGCCGGCGGCCGGGGCGAAGGGATCCGCGGTGCAGTACACCACGCGCGCGACGCCCGCCTCCGCCAGCGCGTGCGAGCACGGCCCGGTGCGGCCGGTGTGGTTGCACGGCTCGAGGGTGACCACCGCGGTCGCGCCGCGCGCCCGCTCGCCGGCGGCCCGCAGCGCGTTGACCTCCGCGTGGGGCCCGCCGGCGGGCGAGGTGGCGCCGGTGGCGATGAGGTCGCCGGCGGGGCCGACGAGCGCGCAGCCCACGGGCGGGTTCGGTGAGGTGGTGCCGCGCACCGCGTCGCCCGCCGCGACGGCCGCGCTCAACCCCTCGGTCACGCCTGCCGCGCCTCGCTGGCGAGCTCGCGCAGCCGCTCGACCGCCTGCGCCGGGTCGTCCGCGCCGAACACCGCGGAGCCGGCGACGAACGCGTCCACGCCCGCGGCCGCGGCCTGCGCGATGGTGGCGTTGGCGATGCCGCCGTCGATGCCGATCACCGTGTCCAGCCCCGCCTGCGCGATGCGGTCGCGCAACGCCATCACCTTGCCCAGCACCTCCGGCATGAACTTCTGCCCGCCGAAGCCGGGCTCGACGCTCATAACCATGACCTCGTCGAAGTGCTCGAGGTCGTCGAGGTACGGCTCGATCGCCGTGCGAGGCTTGATGGCGAACCCGGACTGCACCCCCAGCTCGCGGCACTGCTTGGCCGCCGCGACGTGGTCGCGTACCGCCTCGACGTGGAAGACGAGGCGGTCACCGCCAGCCTTCGCGTAGGTGTCGAACCAGCGCTCCGGCTCCTCGATCATGAGGTGCATGTCGAGGAACTGGTCGGTCACGCCGTCCACGGCGCGCGTGACGTCGGGCCCGAACGAGAGGTTGGGCACGAAGTGGCCGTCCATGATGTCCACGTGGATAAGGTCCGCGTTGGCCACCTTGTGCACGTCCTCGCCGAGCGCGGCGTAGTTGGCCGCCAGGATCGATGGGGCAATCTGGATCATGGGTTCTACCCTAGCGTTTCCGTCTTGCGCAGCACGGCGAAAAACATCGCGTCGGTGCCGTGGCGGTGCGGCCACATCTGCACGCTCGGCCCCGCGCCCGCGTCCTCCATGCCGGCTGCGAACTCGCGCGCATCGAGCTCCTCGACCCCGCCCTTCGCACACTGCTTCTCGACGATCCTCCGGGTCTCACGCACATCCGGCGAGCACGTCGAGTACACCACCACCCCGCCCGGCTTCGCCAGCGCGACGGCGGAGGCGAGCAGCTCCTCCTGCAGCCGGTTGAGCTCGGCGATGTCGCCCTCCGACTTCGTCCAGCGCGCCTCGGGGCGCCGCCGCAGCGCGCCGAGCCCGGAACACGGCGCGTCGACGAGCACGCGGTCGTAGCCGGGCGCAAGCCCCGGGTCGCGCCCGTCCGCGGTGTGGACCGTCACCGGCAGGTCGCGCACCGTCTTGCTGATGAGCTCGGCGCGGTGGGGGCTGATTTCGACGGCGTCGACGCGGGCGCCGTCGATACGCGCAATCGCCCCGATGAGCGCGGCCTTCCCGCCCGGACCCGCGCACAGGTCAAGCCAGCGACCTTGATCGTTTGCGACGGGGACCTCGGTGACTGCGCGCGCGATGACCTGGGAGCCCTCGTCCTGCACCGCGGCGAGGCCCTCGCGCACCGGCTCGAGCTGGCCCGGGTCGCCCTCAGGCAGGTACACGGCGTACGGGGAGTACTTCCCCACCTCGCCACCGGTGGTCAGCGCGAGCTCCTCCGCGGTGATCTCGCCCGGGCGCGCGACGAGGTGCACCACCGGGCGCGCCGAATCCGCCTCGAGCGCGGCCTCGAGCTCGCCCGCCCGGTCGCCGAGCGCCTCGGCGAACGAGCGCGCGATCCACTCGGGGTGGGCGTGGGTGAACGCGAGCGCCCCGAGCTCGTCCGCCGGCGCGAGCCTCGCGAGCCACTCGTCTGCGGGCGTGCGCCCGATCGAGCGCAGCACCCCGTTCGCGAACCCCTTCGCCTTCGCCTGGTCCGCGGCCTCGACGAGGCGTACCGACGTGTCCACCGCCGCGTGGTCGCCCACCCGGGTGTACAGCAGCTGGTACGCCCCGAGGCGCAGCGCGGCGAGCACCTCCGGGGCGATCCGCTCGAGCTCGCGCGAGGAGTTCTCCGCGATGACGGCGTCGAGCACGCCGAGGGTGCGCAGCGTGCCGTACGTCAGCTCGGTGGCGAACGCGGCGTCGCGCCCCGCAATCTTTCGCTCGCGCAAGATGCCGGGCAGCGTGAGGTTCGCGAACGCGCCGTCGCGTGTGACGCGCAGGACGACCTCGAACGCGGCCTCGCGGGCCGGGTCCCCGATGCCCGCCGGGCGGCCCTTCAAGCTGTAGCGCTGGCGCGGCGTCGCGCTGGGGGACGCGGCGCGCTGCCGCGCGGGTTTGTCCTCGCGCCGCCCCGCCGACCTCGACCTGAATCCGCCACTCACTCGAACACCACTCCCTCGCGCGCGTCGGCGGCGAGCCCGCGGGCCCAGTCCGCCGCGTTCATCATCTTCTTCCCCGGCGGCTGGATCGTGCCGAGGGCGACGTCCCTGTCCCCGGTGCCGACCCGGACCTCGTTCTTGCCGAACGCCGCCGCGCCGGGCTCAAGCGCCGCCCCGCCCGGCACCGTGACGGGGCCGAGCTTGACGCGGTCGCCGTGCAGCGTCGTCCACGCGCCGGGCGCGGGCGTGTAGGCGCGGATCGTGCGCTCGACCACGGCCGCGGGGGCGGCCCAGTCGACCCGCGCGTCCGCCGGCGCGATCTTGTGCGCGTAGGTCCCCTCCGCGGGCTGCGGGCGCGGGGCGGCAGTACCGGCGGCGAGCGCATCCATCGTCTCGGCGAGTAGGTCCGCGCCCGCCAGGGCGAGGCGCTCGAGCAGCTGCCCGCTCGTCTCCCCGTCGGCGATGTCGGTGGAGAGCGTGCCCAGGATGTCGCCGGTGTCCAGGCCCTCGTCGATGCGGAACGTGGTCGCGCCCGTCGTCGTGTCCCCGTTGGCGATGGCGGCCTGGACGGGCGCGGCGCCGCGCCAGGCGGGCAGCAGCGAGAAGTGCAGGTTCACCCAGCCGTGCTCGGGGATGTCGAGCATGTCCGCCGGCACGAGGTTGCCGTACGCGACGACCGGGATCGCGTCGGGGGCGAGCTCGGTGAGGCGCGACCGGACGGCGTCGTCACGCGAAAGACGCTCAGGCGTGAGCACCTCGATGCCGTGCTCCACCGCGAGCGCCTTCACCGGCGATGGGTGCAGCGTGCGGCCGCGGCCCTTGCGGGCGTCGGGGCGCGTGAGCACCGCGACGACCTCGTGGTCGGAATTGATCAGCCGCTCGAGCGCCACCGCGGCGGGCTCGGGCGTGCCGGCGAATACAAGTCGCATGCCTTGCTCCTTAGCTCCAGTCTGCGGCGCGGATCGCCGCCATCGCTTGCTTGCGCTGCTCGGGCGCCATGCGCCGCATGAACATGACCCCGTCGAGGTGGTCGGTCTCGTGCTGGATGCAGCGGGCCAGCAGCCCCGTCGCGCGCAGGGCGAGCGGGCGGCCGTGGCAGTCCTGGCCGCTGGCGACCACGGTGTTGTGCCGCGTCACCTCGCCGCGCACCCCGGGCACGGACAGGCACCCCTCCGCGCCCGTCTGCATCGCCTCGCCGAGGGGGCGCCACCGCGGGTTCACGATGTGGCCGCGCAGCCCCTGGCAGTCGAAGACGAACACCCGCCGGGCGAGCCCGACCTGGTTCGCGGCCAGCCCCACCCCGCCGGCGTGGTCCATCGTCTCCAGCATGTCCGCGACCAGGCGCTCCAGGCCCGCGTCGAACGCGGCGACGGGCGACGCGGCGGAGTTGAGGACGGGGTCGCCGAACAGTCGGATCTCGCGGATGGCCATGGGCAGCCAGTGTACTGGGCGCGCCGCCTACCCGATATCCACCGGGTCCACCTGGATGCGCAGCGGCGCCTCCTGCTTCGCCGTTGCCCACGCGACCGCCCCCGCGCGCAGCGCCTTGCCCAGCGCCGAGCGCGACTGCAGCGGCGAGCGCACCAACATGCGCTGCGCCGGGCCGAGCGCCTCGCGGTTCCACTCCCCCGGCAGCCGCGTCCCGGCCGGCAGATCCACCGGCCCGAGCAGCTCGGTGTGCTCCGGCAACTCCACCCCGGCGAAGAACCGCTCGAGCCCGTCGCGCGGGGCGTCGACGACCGCCACGCGCGCCGCGGGCGGGAACCGCGCCTCGCGCCGCAGCTGCAGCTCGGCGGCCGCGAACCCCGGCGCATCCCACCTGATGAGGTGCTGGACCGCGGGCAGGGACGGCTCCGCGACCACGACGACCTCGCCGCCGTCCCCGCCCGGCTGGACGAGCGCCGCGGCCCCCATCCACGCCGCGAGCGTGTCCTCCACCGCCCGCAAGTCCGGGCGCTGCAGCAGCGCCCACGCGTCGAGCAGCACCGCGGCACCGTACCCGCCGTCCACCCGCGGCTCCGCGCCCGGGGTGGCCACCACGAGCTGCGCGCCGGGCTCGACCCGGGTGAGGATCCGCTCGCCGCTCGACGTCTTCACCTTGTACTTGGCAAACGCCCGGCCGAGCTCCTCCGCCGTGCGCTCGGCCCCGAGCACCACCGCCCGCAGCTTGCGCGACCCGCACGCCGGGCACACATGCGCCGGGTCCATCCGCCCGCACCAGCGACAGGTCGGGGCGGCCGCCTCGCCGCCCGAGGGCAGCCCGAGCGGCCCGTTGCACCAGCGGCACCGCGCGGGCGTGCGGCACTGGCCGCAGGCGAGCGTCTGCACATACCCGGTGCGCGGCACCTGGAACAGCACCGGCGCGCCCCGCTCGAGCGCGCGCGACGCGGCCTGGAATGCCACCGACGGCATGCGCGCCCGCTTCGCCCGCGGGTCGCGCTCCAGCTCGACGTCCGAATCCCCGGCCGCGTGGATGTACGGCGCGCGCGTGCGCAGCACGGCCCGCGGCGCCACGAGCTCGTGCATCCACCCGGACTCCACGAGCAGCTGCGTCTCCGCCGTGCGCGCGTACCCGCCGACGAGCAGGGAGCAGCCCTCGAGCGCGCTGCGCGTCGTCAGCACCTCCCGCGCGTGCGAATACGGCGCGCGGGGGTCGACGAGGCTGCCGTCGCCGTCGAACATCACCGCCGCGAGGCGCAGGTTGCGCACCGGCGCGAACGCCGCCGAGCGCGTCCCCACCACAATCCTGCCCTGGCCGTGCAGGACGGAAAGGTAGCGCGAGTACCGCGCCTGCGGGCCCTGCGCGGCCGTCAGCGTGGTTACCTGCCGGGGCCCGACGACCTCGCGCAGCGCCGCCTCGCAAGCGTCCACATCCTTCTGGTCCGGCACGACGATGAGCGCGCCGCCGCCGTCGAGCGCCACCTTCGCCGCCAGCACCGCGAGCGCCTCCGGCCACCCATCCCCAGGCGTCACCTGCCACGCCGCCCGGGCCACCTTGCCGCCCACCACCGCGTCGACGAAGGATTCGCCGTGCGTGTACGCCGTCCACGCCGACAGGTCCGGCTCCCCCACCTCGCCAAGCGCCTCCCACGGCGTGGACGTGTCCGTCTCCTCCGCCTTCGCGTGGCGCGCCGGGATGGCCGCGCGGTAGAGGTCGGAGCGGATGCCCGCGTAGCGGTCCGCGAGGGCGTCGATAAGCATCCGCGTCGGCTCAGGCGCGACCACCTCCGGCGAGATGACCCGCTCGAGGTAGCGCAGCGAGGCCTCGTGCCGCGACTCCGCGGCGCGCTCGAGCACGAGCGCGTCGACGAGCCGGCCGGCGAAGCGCACCCGCACCCGCACCCCGGGCTGCGCGGCCTCGGCGTCGCGCTCGTCCACGAGGTAGTCGAACGCGCGGTCGAGGTGCGCGAGGCCGAGCATGGGCAGCACGCGCGCGATAGGGCGGTCGGCGGCGCGCGTGTTGGACATGAGCACGCATTCTAAACCACCCGCCGACACGCCCGCCCGGCCCCAAAGTGCGACTTCAAGCGAGGTGCGGTACTAATAAAGACATTCCCCGCCGCTGAACGACGAAAGAAGCCCCGCCGCCATGAAACGCCTCGTGCCCGCCGCGCTCTCCCTGTGCATGTCCGTTGCGCTCACGGCGGCGGGTGCCGCAGTAGGTGCCGGGCCCGCCGGGGCGCTCGAGCTGCCGCTGATCACGCCGGTGGCGAAGGCGCCGAACCCACAACTTATCCCGGGCGACATCTTTGGCCCGATCCTGGCGCAGGGCACGGGATCCCCGATCGACGGCAGCTCCTCGTTCGTCTCCGGCTCCTCCCAGCGCGCCAACAACGCGGTGCAGGACGGGTGGAAGCGGGCGTACGGGAGCCTGCCCCCGCAGGTGCAGCAGGCGGTGCCGCCGCAGCTTCGCCCCGCCGAGGCGCCGCTGCCGCCCGAGGTCACCGTCGTGCCGGCCCACGAGCCGTCGCCCGCGCCGGAGCCGCCGAAGTGCTTCAACTGCGTGGCCATCACGTACGACGACGGCCCCGTCCCGGGGACGACCGAGCAGCTGCTGGACACGCTCAAGCGCAAGAACGTCCACGCCACGTTCTTCATGGTGGGCCAGAACGCGGACGCCTACCCGCAGCTCGTGCGCCGCGTCCGCGACGAGGGCCACACCATCGGCAACCACTCCTACTCCCACCCCGACCTCGCCCACCAGGCGGACGGCGCCATCGCGGCGCAGTTCGACGACACCTCCGCCGCGCTCGAACGCGCCGCCGGCGTGCACCCGGTCTGGGCGCGCCCGCCGTACGGCTCCTACGACGGCAGGGTCGCCGCCACGGCCGGCGCGCGCGGGATGTCGCTCGCGGTGTGGAGCGTCGACACCGCCGACTGGCAGCACCGCAACACCGCCACCACCTGCTCGCGGGCGGTCGAGGGTGCGCACGAAGGCTCGATCATCCTCATGCACGACATCCACCAGCCGACCGTCGACGCCGCGGAGTGCGTCATCGACGGCCTGCGCGCGAAGGGCCTGCGCCCCGTCAGCCTCGAGGAGATGTTCCGGCACCCCGAGCCGGGCCACGTGTACGACCGCGACGAGTAGCCGCGGTCCCCCAGAGGGGAGCCTTAGAGCCCGGCCGCGCCGCGCAGGTCGTCGGCCTTATTCGTGCGCTCCCACGGCACGTCGATGTCGGTACGGCCGAAGTGGCCGTACGCGGCCGTCTGCGCGTAGATCGGGCGCTTGAGGTCGAGCTCGCGGATGATCGCGTCCGGGCGGAGGTCGAATACCTTCTCCACGGCCTGCTGGATCGTCTCGTTGGTCTGGCCCTCGGCGGCGGTGCCGAAGGTCTCCACGTACAGGCCCACCGGGTTGGCGCGACCGATGGCGTAGGCGACCTGCACCTCGACGCGGTCCGCCAGGCCCGCGGCGACGATGTTCTTGGCCACCCAGCGCATCGCGTAGGCCGCCGAGCGATCCACCTTTGACGGGTCCTTGCCGGAGAACGCGCCGCCGCCGTGGCGGGCCATGCCACCGTACGTGTCCACGATGATCTTGCGGCCCGTCAGGCCCGCGTCACTCATCGGGCCGCCCTGGATGAAGGAGCCGGACGGGTTGATGAGCACCTTCGTGTCGGCGCGGTAGTACTGCTCGAGGCCGGCGTCGGCGATCACCCAGTCGATGACGTGCTCGCGCAGCGCGCGCTCGAGCGCCTCGCCGGTGAAGTCCGGGTCGTGCTGGGTGGAGATGACGATGGTGTCGATAAAGGCCGGGGTCTCACCGTCGTAGGCGAAGGTGACCTGGGTCTTGCCGTCCGGGCGCAGGCCTTCGACGATGCCCTCGTGGCGCGCCTGCGAGAGGCGGCGCGCGAGGCGGTGCGCCGTGGAGATCGGCAGCGGCATGTACTCCGGGGTCTCGTTCGTGGCGTAGCCAAACATGAGGCCCTGGTCGCCCGCGCCCATCTGGTCGCCCTCGCCGGTCGAGGTGTGCTCGCGGACCTCCTGGGAGGTGACCACGCCGTCGTGGATCTCGGAGGACTGGTCGCCGATGGCGACGTTGACACCGCAGCTGCGGCCGTCGAAGCCGACCTCGGAGGAGTCGAACCCGATCTCGACGAGCTTCTCGCGCACGATCTGCGCGATGTTCGAGTACGCCGAGGTGCGCACCTCGCCGGCGACGTGGACCTGGCCCGTCGTCGCGAGCGTTTCTACCGCAACCTTCGATTCCGGATCCTGGGCGAGCATGTCGTCGAGGATCGCGTCCGAGATCGCGTCGCAAATCTTGTCGGGGTGGCCCTCGGTGACAGATTCGCTGGTGAACAGGCGGAAGTAGGTGTCAGTGGACAAAGTAGTCTTTCCTTCATGTAAGAGCAGGCAGTAAAGCCAAGCCCACGATAGACCAAGCTGTCTAACTTGGCAACGCTAGCGGGATAGCCGCTCCGCCGCGTCCCAGATCCGCGCAGCCACCTCGTGCTTCGTGCCGTCCGGGATCTCCTCCTCGCCCCCGCCGGCGGCGAGCAGCCAGCCGCGGTTGCGGTCCTGGCCGAACACCCCGCCGCCGGAGACCGAGTTCACCATGAGCATGTCCGCGCCCTTCCGGGCGAGCTTCGCCCGCCCGTGCTCGAGCTCGTGGTCGGTCTCGGCCGCGAAGCCGATGATCGTCGCGTCGGTCTCCCCCGCATCCCGCTTTGCGACGAGCCCCTTGAGCACGTCCGGGTTTTCCACGAGGTGGATGGTGGACAGCGCGTCGTCGCTCGTGCCCTTCTTCAGCTTCGTGCCCGCCTCCGATTCGGGGCGGAAATCCGCGACGGCCGCCGCCATGATGATCACGTCCGCATCGGCGGCGCGCTCGTTCATCTCCCGCTCGAGGTCGCGGGTCGAGCGCACCCGCACGACCTCCGCGCCCGCCGGGGGTTCGAGTTCGTCGGTGTCGCCCGCGACGATCGTCACCGCAGCACCGCGCTGCGCCGCGATGTCGCCGAGCGCAAAGCCCTGCTTGCCCGAGGAGCGGTTGCCGATGAAGCGGACTGGGTCGATATTCTCCTGCGTCCCGCCGGCGCTGATGAGCACCCGCTTGCCCTCGAGCGTGCGCTCGAACGGGCCGGTCGCGGCGACGGTGCGGGCGAGCTCCGCGATGACGTCCGGCTCCGGCAGGCGCCCCGGCCCAGAGTCCTTCCCCGTGAGGCGCCCGTGGGCGGGCTCGAGGACGGTGATGCCGCGCTCACGCAGCGTCGCCACGTTCGCCCGCGTCGCCGGGTTGCGCCACATCTCGGTGTGCATGGCCGGCGCGAGGACGACCGGGCACGTGGCCACCAGGATCGTCGAGGTGAGCAGGTCGTCCGCCCGCCCCGTCGCGACGCGGGCGATGAGGTCCGCGGTCGCCGGGGCGACGACGATGAGGTCCGCCTCCTGGCCGAGCCGGACGTGTTGCACCTCGTCGACGCGGGTGAACACGCTGGTGTCCACCGGGTTGCCGCTGAGCGCCTCAAAGGTGGCGGCGCCGACGAACCGCAGGGCGTTTTCCGTCGGGATGACGCGAACGCTATCGCCGCGCTCCGTGAAGTTGCGGATGAGGTGGCACGCCTTGTACGCGGCGATGCCGCCGGCGACCCCGACGATCACGTTCGCGGGTGTGTGTGCCCCGTCGGGCACGGCCTGTGGTTGCGTCGATACGCCTTCGCTCATGAGGGCCAAGCATACAAAAACGCCGCCTCCCCGCAGCGTGTGCGGGGAGGCGGCGTACGAGGCGCTACTGGCCCTCTTCGTGCTCGAGGAGGCCGGCCTCGATCTCGCGCAGCGCGATCGACAGCGGCTTCTCGCCAGCCTCGGGGGTGACCAGCGGGCCGATGAATTCGAACACGCCGTCCTCGGAGTTCTGGTAGAAGCTGTTGATCTGGCGCGCGCGCTTTGCGGCGAAGATCACCAGCGCGTACTTCGACGAGACCTTGCTCAGGAGCTCGTCGATCGGCGGGGCGGTAATGCCCTCCGGGGTGTCGTAGACGCTCTCCTGCCGGGTCTCCTCGGCAGCGTCCGTCTGCGAAAGGTCGTTGGTTGTGTTGCTCACGTGTAAACCCACTCGCTAACTGTTGGTTGAAGATGATCCTGCGAGGATGTTGGCGATGCGCGCCACCGCCTCGTCGACGTCGTCGTTGACCACGACGGTGTCGAATTCCCCTTGCGCGTCGAGCTCCTCACGAGCGGTGGCGAGGCGGCGCTCAATGACCTCGGGGGGCTCCGTGCCGCGGCCGGTGAGGCGCTGCACGAGGATGTCCCAGGACGGCGGCGCCAAGAACACCGTCTGTGCCTCCGGCATAAGCCGCTTGATGTTGCGGGCGCCGACCAAGTCAACCTCGACCAGCACCGGGCGGCCCGCCTCGAGCGCCTCCTGCACCGGGCCGGCGGGGGTGCCGGAGCGCTGCAGGCCACCGTGGATGTCGGCCCACTCGAGCATCTCGCCCGCGTCGATCCGGGACTGGAAGTCCTCGGGCGAGACAAAGAAGTAGTCGGTGCCGTCAACCTCTCCGGGGCGCGGGGCGCGGGTGGTCATGGAGACGGAGAAATACAGGTCCGGCACGTCACCGCGCAGGCGGCTGACCACCGTCGACTTTCCCACCGCGGACGGGCCGGCCAGCACGACCAGCCGCCCGCGCGGCGCCACCTGAGCCACGCTTAGTTCTCTTCGTAGCCGAAGCGCTCCAGCAGAGCGCGACGCTGGCGGTCGCCGAGACCGCGCAGACGGCGGGTCTGGGCGATCTCCAGCTCCTCCATGATCTCGCGCGCCTTGACCTTGCCCACCTTCGGCATCGCCTCGAGCAGGGCGGAAACCTTGGTCTTGCCGATGATCTCATCCGTGTCGGCCTTGTCGAGGACGTCCTTCAGGGTGGTGTCGCCGCGCTTCAGCGAAGCCTTCAGCTCCGCGCGGGCCTTGCGAGCCTCGGCTGCCTTCTCGAGTGCTGCCTTGCGCTGCTCATCGGTCAACTGTGGAAGTGCCACGGGTTCCTCCATGTGTGTAGTACGAACATTTGTCCAGTCCGACCATCGCCGGAACCTAGCGACGCACCGAATACCACCGGTGCAATTCGCCACGTCCGGGCCAGTCTAACACTGCATCTGGGTTACGACGGCGCCGCAGAGCACATGCACGCTGCATTTCTCCACGTCACCGCGCGACGGAACTAAACTACCAGGGATTTTCCCGGGCGAGTAATACGGCCTAGGGTTTTGCCTGTTCCTGCAGGTCAGCAACGCGTTTCCGCAGTTCAGCAACGTCCGGCCCGGCACCGAGCACCGACCGCGACACGCTGGGGAATACGAGGTGCGCCGCGTCGCCCGCGATCGCCGCCGCGTCCGCCATCGAGGCGCCCTGCGCGCCCACGCCGGGCATGAGCACTGGGGCGTTGAGCCCCCCGAGCGCCGGCGGCGCCGCGACGGTCGCCCCGACGACGACGCCGACGTGGCCGACCCCGCCGCCGCCGTTGTAGGCGGCGCACTCGTCGACCATGCGCTGGGAGACCATGCGGCCGTCGATACGGCTCGCCTGGAACGCCTCCGCCTCCGGGTTCGAGTTCGCCGCCATGACGAACACGCCCTTGCCGTGCTCCCCGGCGAGCGCAATCGCCGGCTCGAGCGAGCCGACGCCGAGGTACGGGGTGAGCGTGAGCGCGTCGGCCTCGAGTGGCCCGCCCGGCGCCAGCCACGCCGCGGCGTAACCGGCCATCGTCGAGCCGATGTCGCCCCGCTTCGCGTCGGCGACGACGAGCGTGTCGCGGCCGCGTATCGACGCCAAGGTGCCCTCAAGCACCGCGAAACCGGCCGCGCCGAACCGCTCGTAGAACGCGACCTGCGGCTTGACCAGCGCGACCCGGCCCGCGAACGCCTCGACGCAGATCTCGGAGAACGCGCGCAGCCCGTCCACGGTGTCGGCCAGCCCCCACGCCTCGAGGAGCGCGGCGTGCGGGTCGATGCCGACACACAGCCTGCCGTATTCGCAGCCCGCCGCGACGAGCCGGTCGCCGAACGCGGCGGCCATTACCGCTGCCCCGCCGTGCCGTGCTCGAGCTCCTGCAGGCTGGTCACCGTGATGGCGTTGCCGCGCACCGCCTCGATGCCCTGGACGGCCGCGGTCACGCCCTGGACGTCGGTCATGATGGCCACGTCGGCGATCACGGCGGCCGCGCGGATGTCGTAGCCGTCGTGGCGCGAGCCGGTCGAGCCCGCCGGGGTGTTGAGGATGAGGTCGATCTCGCCGTTGAGGATGCGCTCGACGATCGAGGGACCCTCCGCGCCGGCGCGCACCTCCGAGGCCTTCGGCACGACCTCGCAGTCGATGCCGTTGCGCCGCAGCATCTGCGCGGTGCCCTCCGTGGCCAGCACCGTAAAGCCCATCGTGGACAGCCGCTGGATCGGGAAGATGAGTGTGCGCTTGTCCCGGTTCGCGAGGGAGACGAACACGGTGCCCTCGGTCGGCAGTTCGCCGAATGCGGCCGCCTCCGCCTTCGCGTACGCCACGCCGAACGAAGGCGCCAGGCCCATCACCTCGCCGGTGGACTTCATCTCCGGGCCGAGGATCGTGTCTAGGATGGCGCCGTCCGGGCGGCGGAAGCGGTTGAACGGCAGCACCGCCTCCTTCACGGCGATCGGGTGGTTGAGCGGCAGGGAGCCGCCGTCGTAGCCGGCCGGGATGAGTCCCTCGGCGCGCAGCTCGGCGATCGTCGCGCCGAGCATGATGCGCGCCGCCGCCTTCGCCAGGTGCACGCCGGTCGCCTTGGACACGAACGGCACCGTGCGCGAGGCGCGCGGGTTCGCCTCGATGACGTAGAGGACGTCGTCCTTGAGCGCGAACTGGATGTTCATGAGGCCCTGCACGCCGATGCCGTGGGCGAGCGCCTCGGCGGAGCGGCGCACCTTGTCGATGTCGTCGGGCCCGAGCGTCATCGGCGGCAGCGCGCACGCCGAGTCGCCGGAGTGGATGCCCGCCTCCTCGATGTGCTCCATCACGCCGCCGAGGTAGACCTCCTCGCCGTCGCAGAGGACGTCGACGTCGATCTCGATGGCGTTGTCGAGGAAGCGGTCCACGAGCACCGGGTGGTCCGGGGTGAGCTCGGTGGCGCGCTCGATGTAGTCGCGCAGGTTCTCCTCGTCGTAGACGATCTCCATGCCGCGCCCGCCGAGCACGTAGGAGGGGCGCACGAGCACGGGGTAGCCGATCCGGTCGGCCGCCTCGCGCGCGCCCTCGAACGACGTCGCGGTGCCGTAGGCCGGCGCCGGCAGGTGCGCGGCCTCGAGGACCTTGCCAAACTCGCCACGGTCCTCCGCCATGTCGATCGCCTTCGGCGACGTGCCGACGACGGGCACGCCGGCGTCCGCCAGCTTTTGGGCGAGGCCCAGCGGGGTCTGGCCGCCGAGCTGCACGATGACGCCGGCCACGGTGCCGGTCTCGGACTCGGCGCGGTAGATCTCCATGACGTCTTCGAACGTGAGCGGCTCGAAGTAGAGGCGGTCGGCGGTGTCGTAGTCGGTGGAGACGGTCTCCGGGTTGCAGTTGACCATCACCGTCTCGTAGCCCACGCGGGACAGCTCGAGGGCGGCGTGGACACAGGAGTAGTCGAACTCGATGCCCTGGCCGATGCGGTTCGGGCCCGAGCCGAGGATGATCACCTTCTCTTTCTCGCCGGCCTGCGCCCCGCCGGCGGCGCGCACCTCGCTCTCCGCGTTCGGGTCAAGCTCGTAGGCCGAGTAGTGGTACGGCGTCTGCGCCTCGAACTCGCCTGCGCAGGTGTCCACGGTCTTGTAGACGGGGTGGATGCCGAGCGACCAGCGCAGCCGGCGCACGCCGTCCTCGCCCGCTAGCTCGGGGCGCAGTGCGGCCAGCTGGGCGTCGGAAAGCCCGTACGCCTTCGCCTCGCGCAGGAGTGCGGCGTCGAGCACGGGTGCGTCGATAAGCTGCTGCCTGAACTCGACGAGCGCGGCGAGCTCGGCGAGGAACCACGGGTCGATGCCGCTGGCCTCGTGGACCTGCTCGATCGACGCGCCGAGGCGCAGCGCGAGCTCGACGTCGTACATGCGCTTGTCCGTGGGGGTCTTCAGGTCCTCGAGCACCGCGGCGACGTCGCCGGCGCGCTCGCCCGCGAAGTACTCGTCCGGCTTCGTCCAGAACCCGTTCGGCTTCTCCTCCATCGAGCGCATGACCTTGTTCAACCCCTGGATGTAGTTGCGGCCAATGCCCATCGCCTCGCCCACGGCCTTCATCGAGGTGCCCAGGGTCTCGTCGGAGCCGGGGAACTTCTCGAAGGCGAAGCGCGGCATCTTCACAATGACGTAGTCGAGCGTCGGCTCGAACGCGGCGGGGGTGACACCCGTGATGTCGTTCGTGATCTCGTCGAGGGTGTAGCCGATGGCGAGCTTCGAGGCGATCTTCGCGATCGGGAAACCGGTGGCCTTGGAGGCGAGCGCCGAGGAGCGGGAGACGCGCGGGTTCATCTCGATGGTGATGATGCGCCCGTCGGCCGGGTTCACCGCGAACTGGATGTTGCAGCCGCCGGTGTCCACGCCCACCTCGCGGATGATGGCGATGCCCTGGTCGCGCATCGTCTGGTACTCGCGGTCCGTGAGCGTGAGCGCCGGGGCGACCGTGACGGAGTCGCCGGTGTGCACGCCGAGCGCGTCGACGTTTTCGATGGAGGCGATGACCACGACGTTGTCGTCGCCGTCGCGCATGAGCTCGAGCTCGAACTCCTTCCACCCGAGGATGGACTCCTCGATGAGCACGTTCGCCTCCGGGGAAGCGTCGAGGCCGCCGCCGGCGATGCGCTCGAGGTCCTCCATGGTGAAGGCGAGGCCGGATCCGAGGCCGCCCATGGTGAACGACGGGCGCACGACCACTGGCAGGCCGAGCTCGGCGACGGTCTCGCGCACCTCGTCCATGTTGTGGCACACGCGCGAGCGGGCGGACTCGCCGCCGATCTTGGCCACGATGTCCTTGAATTTCTGGCGGTCCTCGCCGCGCTCGATCGCCTCGATGTTCGCGCCGATGAGCTCCACGCCGTGCTTGGCCAGGATGCCCTGGCGGTCGAGCTGGATCGCGGCGTTGAGCGCGGTCTGGCCACCGAGCGTGGCCAGGATCGCGTCGACCGGGTGGCCCTGCTCGGCCTCGCGGGTGAGGATCTTGTCGATGTAGCCGGGCTGGATCGGTTCGACGTAGGTGTGGTCGGCGAACTCCGGGTCGGTCATAATCGTCGCCGGGTTGG
>ERZ1029874.59-NODE-59-length-18732-cov-46.476790_pt1 | contig 18732 bp, 20 predicted proteins | sample MGYA00519235_ERZ1029874 | MGnify/ENA primary metagenome ERZ1029874 (study PRJEB33666, sample SAMEA4610926) | skin metagenome | biome: Human-associated habitat; feature: Malodor aspect; material: skin | place: Philippines | collected 2015-08 ...
TCCTCGATCCGCAGCAGGATGAGCGCACCGTTGCCCCGTCCCTGGATAAGTTCCTCGAGATCGTCCGCAAGGACAACGGCAAGGTGGAAAACGTTGATGTGTGGGGCAAGAAGCGCCTTGCCTACCCGATCAACAAGAAGGAAGAGGGCATCTACGCCGTCGTCACCCTGGACTGCGAGTCCGCGACGGTCAACGAGCTCGACCGCGTGCTGAACCTGAACGAGAACGTGCTGCGCACCAAGGTTCTGCGTACCGATAAGTAAGAACCGGTAGGCTCGAAACCCACACGATCACCCAGGTAGGAAAGGTTTACGAAGATGGCTCAAGGCGATACCCCGATCACCGTCGTCGGCAACCTCGTTGCGGACCCGGAGCTGCGGTTTATCCCCAGCGGCGCCGCGGTGGCGAACTTCCGCATCGCGTCCACCCCGCGTTCGTTCAACCGTGAGACGAACCAGTGGGAGGACGGGGAAGCCCTGTTCCTCACATGCAACTGCTGGCGCCAGATGGCCGAGAACGTCGCGGAGACCCTGACGAAGGGTATGCGCGTCATCGTCAACGGCAAGCTGCGCCAGCGCTCCTACCAGACCAAAGAGGGCGAAAACCGCATCGTGTTCGAGGTCGAGGTCGACGAGGTCGGCCCGTCCCTGAAGTACGCCACCGCCTCCGTCAACCGCAACCCGCGTGAGGGCGGGCAGGGCGGCTACGGCGGCGGCAATTACGGCGGCAACCAGGGCGGCGGCAACTTCGGCGGCGGCCAGAACCAGGGCGGCTACCAGGGCAACCAGGGTGGCTACCAGGGCAACCAGGGTGGCTACGGCGGCCAGCCCAACCAGGGCGGCCAGAACCAGTCCCAGCCCGATCACGATCCATGGGGTTCCGCACCCGAGGCCGGCGGTTTCGACGGCGGAGCGGGCGACGAGCCACCGTTCTAAACGACAACCACACATCAAGCATTTTTCACCAGAAGGAAGGTTAGGATTATGAAGCTGATCCTCACCGCTGCCGTCGATAAGCTTGGCGAACCTGGCGAGGTCGTCGAGGTCAAGGACGGTTACGGACGCAACTTCCTGCTCCCGCGTGGCCTGGCTATCCCCGCCACCCGCGGCGCAGAGAAGCAGATTGAAGACATCAAGCGCGCTCAGGCTGACCGCCAGGTCCGCGACCTGGATCACGCTAAGGAGCTGCGCGACCAGCTCGACCAGCTCAAGGGCGTCAAGGTTGCCGTTCGCACCGCGAACAACGGCAAGCTGTTCGGCTCCGTGAAGCCGGGCGACATCGCCGACGCTGTGAAGGCGGCCGGCGGCCCGAACCTGGACAAGCGCCGCATCAACGTGCCCAAGGGGCTCGTGACCAAGACCGGCGGCTACCAGGTCAAGGTCAACCTCCACGACGACGTGGAGGGCAAGGTGAACTTCGAGGTCGTCAGCGCGTAAGCCCAGCTCGAGCACATGCTCGCAGCTGCTTGACGACGATTGCTCCGTTTCAACGCGGCTGCAATCCAACGACAACAGCATTGAAAGCGCGGGTCCCACTTGTGAGGAGTGGGGCCCGCGCTCTTTGTATGATGACCCGCATGTCGCGTAACCCCGTGCGGCGCGCCTGCGCCTTGCTCACCTCAGTTTTCGTGGCGCTGGCTGCCGCAGTCGGTGTCGCCCCGGCCGCCAACGCGTACACGGTGTACCCGGGGGCAGCATCCACATCCGCTACAGCAACGGGGATCGGTTCTCGTGCACGTTGAACTCGGTGGCGTACCGGGGGGATGCGGCTTACGGTGTGACCGCCGGCCACTGTCTGGAGCCGATCAGCGACGCGGTGCCGATGGCCATCTACGCGGCGGACGACCGCACCGTCATCGGCGGTGACCTGCGCGATTCCGGCCGCGAGTACTGGGGCGACCACACGCTTGCCGGCGCGCTGCGGGATATCGCGTGGTTCCGCCTCGAGGGCCACGTGATCAACGGCGGTGTGATGCGCGGCGGGCACGTTGAGATCCCGTTCATCGGTGCCATCAACGGCTTAAGCGCCCTGGTGCAGGCGATTTATCCGGACCGCCGCGTCGCGGGGCGCCAGGGTGTGAAGTCGGTGCAGCCCGGGCATTCGGGTTCGCCGGTGTACACGCTGAACCCGGACCGCAGCGCGAACATCATCGGCATTGCCTCCGGCACGGCGTTCGGCGTGCTCCTCGCGGTGGACCAACTCGGACCGTTACCCGCGGGGTTGCGTTAACGTTGCCAACATCCCTGCGAGTGTGGGCAACAACCCTGGTCTGAGGAACATTTTCATCGCAGACAACGGCACGCTGCGGACCCTCCCCGACACGTTCGCGAACTTGAGTGGTGTCGAAGAAATTCACCTGCGCGGCCTCAACGCCCTCACCAGCATCCCGGATGTCTTCTCCGGGTTAAATGCCCTGACGGAGTTGAAGATTATTGATGCTGATTCGCTGACCGCGCTCCCGGCGTCGATCGGCCAGGCGTCCAACCTCCGAATGCTAGCCATTGATGGTAACGGTGCGCTGAAGAGCCTGCCGGAGTCGCTCGGCCAGCTTAAGAACCTTACGGAATTGAGCGTCGAGGGTAACGGTGCGCTCAACGCGTTCCCAGCTGCGCTGAGCGGCCTTACATCGCTGGAGGACGCACGTATCCACAACAATGCGTCCAAGACGCTGCCCACCTTCCTCGTGCAGTTGCCGAACCTCCGCGTGGTGGTCGCTTTTAGAACCCCAGAGAGCGACCCAACGGTCGTTGCCCTGCGCGAAAGGGCTGTAACGGTTTACATCTAAACCGGGTTCCCGCCCGCAAACCGGGCGTGTGTTCCCCGCCCCCTCGGATGGATGACTCCCGCATACCGGCTTACCGGTATGCGGGAGTGGTCGTATGATCTAGGCGTGTTAGTGATAAACCTGAGGAGACGCACGTGCGCGGTCTGACTCGCCGGATCACGTCGGTTGCGGCGTCTTTTGGCGTCGCGGTGGGGGGACTCGCCCCCGCAGCCCACGCCGCGGAGGTCGGACCCTTCCACGACGGGGTGTGCACCGTAGCCCCCACGGTCGCCGAGACCGCGGCCGTGTCCCAGATGTACGCCAACGCGAACGAGTCCCGCGCGCTCCACGAACGGGCGTACGTAAGCGGCTTCGACGCGGTGTACCCGGGGACCCGCCGGGTTGTGGAGGCGGCGTGGGCGGACCCAGAGGTACAGGTGGCGTACGACGCGTACCTCGCCGCCCTCGCCGGCGACACGTTTGAGATCACCGAGACGCAGTCGGCCGAGAACGACAAACTTATCGCCCGCTACGCCTCCCGCCTGAACGCGGAAGCGGGGATGCCGGTGCCAATCGCCGAAGAGGTCGCCCAATTCTTCGCCGCGAACCGCATCGACGTGCTCACCGACCAGCTGTACGCGGCTGACCTGAACGCCCGGGATTACGCGCCGGACGTGGCCAACCCGGTCATCCTGTCCACGCCCCCCGACGAGACGGTAACCAGCCAAAATGTGGAAACCGACTGGGACGCGGAGCTCGCGCACGCCCGCAAGCGTCTCGCGGCCCTTGAGGCTTCACCCACCCCGAAAATGACGCTGGCGCCGCGCTTTCTCTCCGAGGCGCAGGCCGCCACGTTCAACGCGGCGGCCGCCAAAGCCCCGGGCGTGGGGGAGTTCTACGCCGACGAGCATGCGCTCCAGCTTGCCGACATCACCCTCCGCATCGCTTGCCTCGAAGGCGGCGCATCCACCGTTCCACTCCCCACCTCGTACAGGTTTGGCGCTCCGGAGCCTCTGTTGGCAGAGCAAGGTCACGAAGTTCCCGAACCGGCTCCCGCCTCTAGGAAATCCCAGGTGGCTCCGCCATCGCCCGCTGTGCCGAGTGACACCGGGCAGCAGGGGAGTTCCCGGCCCGTCCTTGGAATCATCCTTGGGGTGCTGGCGGTCCTCGCCGCTGGCATCGGTGCGGTGGTGTACTTCGCGCCGGAGTTGGGGATCGGGTTGCCCGCGTGATGCAACAGAATGCATTCGTTTGCAGAGGCCCCCTAAACCCGCAGGTCACGACAGGGCTCTGCAAACCAATCCGTTACTTTTCAGCGGCGCGATGTTCCTGACCCAGGTCTCGATCACCGCCCCTGTGGCCGGGTACGCCGGTGGTCTCGCTGTCGTCGGTGCGCTGGCGAAGAAGCCCCTCGAGCTCGGGCAAGTGACGATCCTGACCGGCGACAACGGCTCCGGTAAATCCACCCTCATCGAGGCGATCGCCATCGCTGCCGGAGCCAACCCCGCCGGCGGGTCCCGACACGCGCGCTTCCAGGCCGCCGACCACTCGGCGCTGCACGAATCGTTGACGCTGACCCGCCGGCAGAACCCCCGCGACGTCTACTTCCTCCGCGGCGAAACCTTCCTGGACCTGGGTGAATACCACCAACAACTGGACAGGGACACCCCGTTCGGTCCTAGAGACCCGCTCGCCGACATCCCCCGCAAAAGTCACGGCCAGGGCATCATGCACCTCGCCCGCACCCGTTTCGGCCCGGACACCCTGATCATCCTCGACGAGCCCGAAGACGGCCTCTCCGTCTTCTCCCAGCTCGAGCTCCTCGGCCACCTCGGCGCCCTCGCCCGTCGCGGCGCGCAGGTGCTCATGGCCACCCACTCGCCGGTCCTCCTCGCGGTCCCCGACGCCCGCATCCTCGACGTTCCCTCCCTCGGGCCATTGCTTTACGACGCCTCCGGCCCCCTCACCGCCACCCGCGAATTCATCCGCGATCCTCGCGGCACCGCCGAGTACCTCACGCGCCCCGATCCCTGATCCGCCCCGGCCCGCGCCGGTCCTCATGCCCACCCAAACCCGCCTCGCGCGCAGAATCCAGCGGAACGGTTGTAGCGAATCCCCTTTGGGCCGATTCGCTACGACCGATCCGCTGGAAACTTGCCGGGGTGCTGGGGTCTAGGGGCGCAGGGGCGTGGGCAGCGCCGCCGTCGCGGGGTAGGGTGCGCCTATGGCCGGTCCACTGTTTATCCAGCGCGTGCACGTCGACCCCGCGCGCGCCCCCGAGTGGGCGGTGAGGACACCTGCGATCAGGCACGTCGCCGAGTTTGGCCTCGCGTTTCGGCAACCGATCACCATCTTGACCGGCGGAAACGGGGTGGGAAAATCCACGTTGCTGGAGGGGATTGCCCGGGCGTGGGGGTTTGGTGTGGAGGGGGGAACCTGGGGCGTCGATAAGCCAAGTGCCCAGGACGCGATGTTCGGGGCGCTGACGCTGACCACCGGGCCGAAGGCGAAGGTCGGGTACTTTCTGCGCGCGGAGACGATCGCGCGGGTCAACTATTTCGGCGGGCACTCGCACGGCGAAAGTGTCATGGAGTTGACCTCGCGGCTCATCCCGAACGCGCTGTACCTGATGGATGAGCCGGAGTCCGGGCTCTCGGCGGTCGCGCAGATGGCGCTGTTGGCTCAGTTGCACGCGTTGGCCGAACAAGATGCGCAGGTGATCATGGTGACGCACTCGCCGATTCTCACCGCCATTCCGGGGGCGCGGCTGCTGGAGGTCGACGACGACGGCATCCACAAGCGCGAGGTAGAGGAGACGATGGCGTTTCGTGCGATGCGCGATTTCCTCGAGGACCCGTACGGGATTGCGGAGTTCATGGTGCAGTGGGCTAGTGACCAGCGAGCGCCTTGATCCGGGAGGCAAGGACGTCCACGTCGGGGTGGCTCGTGGCCACGTCGCAGACGAGGTGGAACAGGTCGTCGTCGCTGATGGCCTCGTCGTCCACCCCATGCGCAGCCAGGAAGAGGCTGAGGAGGAGGACGCCGGCGCGCTTGTTGCCGTCGTGAAAAGGGTGGCTGCCTTCGATGCTGTCGAGCAGCGCGGCGGCCTTGTGCCACACATCGGGGTAGAGCTCGCGCCCGCCGAACTGCAGCCAGGGGCGCTCAAGTGCGGAAGCGAGTAACCCGAGGTCTTTGACCCAGAACCCCTCGCGCTCGAGCCACTCGGAGATGACCTCAACGCGGAACAGGAGCCGAGGCTCGATCATGCGTCCTTGAGCCGATCCATGAGCTCGGCGCGGTGGGCGTAAATCCTGTCGAGCTCCGCGTGGGCAGTACGACGCGCTTGGGTGCGTTCCCATTCTTCCCGGATGAGCCTGAGCAGGGTTTGCTGCTTCGACGTCCCCCCGTCGGCGGCAAGGTCAGCCAGCATCTTGTCGTCCTCCTCGGCGAGGCGCAGATTGAGTGCCATAACGATGATGGTACCGCCGTGGTACCGCGGCCAAAAGGTCGTGTCCGGCCCGTGTTATATGGTGTGCGCCATGACAGCCACTCGTACCCAAGCCGACGCACTCCTGAAAGGCATCGCGGGGCCGAACGCCCAGCTTCGCGACGATCAATGGTTAGCCATCGACGCCCTCGTCAATAAGCGAAAACGCTTGCTCGTGGTGCAACGCACCGGGTGGGGCAAGTCGGCGGTGTACTTCATCGCGGCGAAGCTTCTGCGCGAGGCAGGGGAGGGCCCTTCCATCATCGTGTCGCCCTTGCTCGCGCTCATGCGCAACCAGGTCGAGGCCGCCGCCCGCGCCGGGATCCGCGCCGCCACCATCAACTCCGCCAACGTGACCGAATGGGACCAGATCGACGTCGCCGCGTTGGATGTGCTCCTCATCAGCCCGGAGCGCCTCAACGCCCCCGACTTCCGCGCGACCGTGCTGCCGCAGCTCACGCGGTCCGTGGGCATGCTCGTCGTCGACGAGGCCCACTGCATCTCCGACTGGGGCCACGACTTCCGGCCCGACTACCGCCGCATCGCTTTGCTTATCGACGACCTCCGGCCCCACACCCCCGTCCTCGCCACCACCGCCACGGCCAATGACCGCGTCGTCGCCGACGTCGTGGCGCAACTCGGCGTCGATACCGGGGTGCTGCGCGGAGGGCTGGACCGCGAGTCGCTCGCCCTCAACGTCGTGCAGTTGGACGACCCGACCCAGCGCGCCGCGTGGATCGCGCAGTACCTCGCGCAGGTGGAGGGCTCCGGCATCATCTACTGCCTCACCGTCGCCGCCGCGCACGACCTCGCGGAGGCGCTCGAGACTGCCGGGTGGAACGTTGCTGCCTACACGGGTCGCACGGAGGCGGAGGAGCGCGAGCGGCTCGAGCGGGCGCTCATCGGCAACGAGCTCAAGGCGCTCGTGGCCACGTCGGCGCTGGGCATGGGCTTCGACAAACCGGACCTGGGATTCGTGGTGCACCTCGGCGCGCCCTCGTCCCCGGTCTCCTACTACCAGCAGATCGGCCGAGCCGGTCGCGCCACCGACCACGCCGAGGTCGTGCTCCTGCCCGGCCCGGAGGACCAGCGCGTGTGGGAGTACTTCGCGTCGGTGTCCATGCCGGAGGAGCCGGTGGTGCGGCAGCTGCTCGCCGCGCTCGGAGACGAGCCGTTTTCCACCGCCAAGCTGGAGAACGCCGTCGACCTCTCGCGGTCGCGCATCGACCAGGCGCTCAAGGTCCTCGACGTCGACGGCGCGGTGCGGCGCGTGAAGGGCGGCTGGGTCTCCACAGGCGAGGGGTGGTCCTACGATCACCAGCGTTACGACGGCCTCTCGGCCGCCCGCGAGCGCGAGCAGGACCTCATGCTGGCCTACGAGGCGACTGACGGCTGCCGGATGGCGTTCCTGCGCCGCGAGCTGGACGATCCGACGCTCGGGGACGGCCAGCGCTGTGGACGTTGCGACAACTGCACCGGCAACCACCTGCCCGTCGAGGTCGACGCCGCGCTGGCCGAGCGCGTCGACGCGCGCCTCAAAGCCCCCGGCGTGCCGCTGCCGCAGCGCAAGCTCTGGCCGACCGGGTCGGCGCGCCGCGGCAAGATCAAGGGTGTGCAGCCCGGCAAGGCCCTGGGCAGGCTCAACGACGTCGCTCGCGGCCCGGCGCTCGCGGCGCTGCTGCGCGACAACGCGTACCGGCCCGCCGAACACTGGCGCGAGGACCAGTGGCTCACCCGGTTCGTTGCGGTGCTGGCGGACTGGGACTGGGACGCGCGCCCGTCCACGGTGGTGGCGCTCGGGTCGGCGGACCCGGCCCGCACGGCGATGGTTGCCGCCACCGCGGAAGCGCTCGCCCGCGTGGGGCAGATGCGCTTCGGCGGGGTGGTCCAGGCCGGCAACGCCGAGGTGGAGGCCCGCAACTCCGCGTTCCGCGTCAACGCGCTCGACCGGTACTTCGACTTCTCCGGCGTAGACGCGGTCGACGGGCCGGTGCTGCTACTCACGGGCGAGGTGGATACCGGCTGGTCGGTGACCGTCGCCGCCGCGGACATTGCCGAGCGCTCCGGCGTGGAGGTCCTACCGCTCGCGTTCGCCTCGCGCGCGTGAGGCCTTGGCGATGTTTTCGCGGCGCCGCGTCCTGTGACGGAATGTGGATAAGTAGAAAATTAGAACGCCTGCATAGGGCCCAAATTGTCCACTCGAGTGGACACCGCTGCGTTGTCAAACCCCGTGGTCAGGAAAGTTATCCACCGTTTCCGTCACGGTGCGCCCATCTGAACATATAGTCGCTGACCTGCGCATTCTGGAATTTGACCTGGGGTTGGAGGGGCCGAATCCACACGAATTCCACACCCTGCCAGCCCGGGTTGTGGAAAACATACCCGCGAGTTGCGAGTTTGTGCACACCCCCTGTGGATAACTCGGGTTGCGGTTTGCTTCGCGAGGTAGTGTCATACCCACAGCGAAAGGGGAGCACATGGGCGCAGACAACAGCTTCGACGACGGCTACGTCCCGCCGCCGGAACCGGCGGCCGACTACGGGGATTTCAGCGACGCCGACTTCGACGACTTCAGCGGCAACGGGGGCGGCTCGACGCGCCGGGGGCGTTCGGGGGGCGGCAGCTCGTCGAGAAGCAGCCGCTACTCCAACTTCAATCGTGGCAGCAGCGAGCTGCAGGAGTACCGCACCCCGCCGCACGACGAGCGCGCGGAGCGCTCGGTCCTCGGCGCGATGCTGCTCAACTCGGAAGTGATCCTCGACGTCGTGGAGGGCCTGCGCCCGGAGGACTTCTACTTCCCGGCGCACCAGCTCATCTACCAGGCGATCCTCGACCTGTTCGCGCAGGGCAGCTCGGTGGACGTACTCATTGTCGCCGGCCGCCTCGACCGCCTCAACGCGCTCGAGCGCGTCGGCGGGGCGCCGTACCTGCACACGCTCATCTCGGAGGTGCCCACCTCCGCGAACGCGCGCTACTACGCGGAGATCGTGGAAGAGAAGTCCATCCTGCGCCAGCTGGTCAACGCCGGCACGGAGGTGGTGCAGCTCGGCTACGAGGGCGAGGAGGGCATGGAGATCGAGGCGCTCGTGGACCACGCCCAGCAGAAGATCTTCGCCATCTCGCGCAATCAGGTAGGCGAGGATTTCAGACCGCTGTCGGATCTGCTCAAGCCCACCATCGACGAGCTGACGATGATCGCCTCCAGCGGCGCGCTCGAGCAGGGCGTGCCCACGGGGTTCATCGACCTAGACAAGCTCACGAACGGCCTGCACGCTGGGCAAATGATCATCATCGCGGCGCGTCCCGGTGTGGGAAAGTCCACGCTCGCGCTCGACTTCATGCGCTCGTGCTCGATCCACCATGGCAAGACGAGCGTGATCTTCTCGCTGGAGATGAGCGCCTCAGAGATCATCATGCGCATGCTCTCGGCGGAGACGGAGATCAAGCTCTCCTCGATGCGCTCCGGTCAGATGGAGGAGCGCGACTGGGAGAAGCTCACCCAGCGCCTCACCGAGATCCAGGACGCGCCGCTGTACATCGACGACTCGCCGAACCTCACCATGATGGAGATCCGCTCGAAGGCGCGCCGCCTCAAGCAGCAGCACGGCCTCGACCTTATCGTGGTGGACTACCTGCAGCTCATGAGCTCGGGCAAGAAAGTCGAGTCCCGCCAGCAGGAGGTTTCCGAGTTCTCCCGCCAGCTCAAGCTGCTGGCGAAGGAGCTCGACGTCCCCGTCATCGCCATCTCCCAGCTCAACCGCGGCCCCGAGGCCCGTACGGACAAGAAGCCGCAGCTCGCGGACCTGCGCGAGTCAGGCTCGCTCGAGCAGGACGCGGACATGGTGTTCCTGCTCTACCGCCCGGATTCGCAGGACCGCGACGACGAGCGCGCCGGCGAGGCCGACATCATCGTGGCGAAGCACCGCGGCGGCCCCATCGACACGATCCCGGTGGCGCACCAGCTCCACTACTCCCGTTTTGTCAACATGGCGCGGGGGTAGCTAGACGATGTTCAGTAAGTCGACCCACCGCCGCCCCGGGCTGTCGAAGGCGACCAGGGGATCATTGCCGGCGCCCATGCAACTGAGTGTTCGCCCGTCCGAACCCACGGAGCACGCAAGATCATAGCTTCCCCCTGTCACGGGGCTGATCACGCCGTTGAGCTCGGCTCGTGGCACCGAAACGGTGGCCGGGTTGGAGGTCATTGAGTACGTCGCACTCATCGCGAGGGGGTACACGACCGCGGCCAGGTCGCAGGACGTGCTTTTGCCGGTACGGATTGCCGCGCCCTCTGGCGTCGTGCCGCAGCTGCCGCCGACCTTACCCTGGTACGCCGGGTCGAGCGCGAACGCGGGCGCGGCGGGTTGTCCGGCGGGCTCGGCTGGCTGCTCGGCAGGCTGCTCGGTTGGGGCGTTGGCGGGCGAAGCGGCGTCGTCACGCGACTGCCCGGTGTCGTCCACCCACGATGTCTGGGTGACGTAGACCGTCTCCCCCTCGCCGCTCGAGCAGGCGGCGAGGACGAGTGGGGCGGCGAGCGCGATGCTCAGGGCTGTGTGGCGCATGGCTTTCATGATACCTCAGCCGAGCGCGACCCCGCGCTGCTCAGGGAGGGTAAACGCGGCCGCGCACGCGAGCGCGAAGGCCGCCGCGAAGAGGCCGAAGACGGCCGGGGAGCCGCCGAGTGCGAGCACCGGTGGGACGATGAGCGGGGCGAGGATGGAGCCGATGCGACCGAACGCGGCGCCCGCGCCGGTGCCGGTGGCACGCACGGCGGTGGGGTAGAGCTCCGGCCCGATGGCGTAGAGCGCGCCCCACGCGCCGAGGTTGAAGAAGCTGAGCAGGCAGCCGGCGGCGATGATCTGCCACTCGGCCGTGGCCATGCCGTACACGAACGCCGAGACGGCCGAGCCCGCGAGGAAAACCGCGAGCGTCGTGCGGCGGCCCCAGACCTCGATGAGCCAGGCCGCGGCGGCGTACCCCGGTAGCTGGGCGAGGGTGATGACGAGCGTGAACGCGAACGAGCGCACGAGCGAGAACCCCTGCTCCACCAGCAGTGACGGGATCCAGATGAACGCGCCGTAGTAGGCGAGCGAGACGCAGAACCACACGACCCAGAACGCGGCGGTGCGGCGCCGCAGGTCGGGGCCCCAGATGCCGCCGCGGACGGGCTCCTCGCGGGGCGCGGTGGCGGTGTCGTACTGTGACGGGTCGGCCTCCGCCTCGAAGGACCGCACGATTGCCTCAGCCTCCGCGTGGCGGCCCTTCGACTCCAGGAACCGCACCGATTCCGGCAACCCCATGCGCACGTAGATGGCGTAGAGCGCCGGCACCGCGCCGAGCGCGAAGCCCCAGCGCCAGCCATTATCGCCCTGCGTAACGACGAACGTTCCGATCACCGCCGCCAATATCCAGCCCACCGCCCAAAACGCCTCGAGCCACACGACCATCCGGCCGCGCACCTTCCGCGGGGAGAACTCGCTTACCAGTGTGGATGCCACCGGCAGCTCCGCGCCGAGTCCCAGGCCGACGAAGAAGCGGAACACCATGAGCGACGCCACCGACCAGGCGAGCGCGGACGCGCCCGTGGCCAGGCCGTAGACGAGCAGCGTGGCGGCGAACACCTGGCGCCGCCCGATCTTGTCCGCGAGCAGGCCACCGAGCGACGCGCCGATGGCCATGCCGATGAACCCGACGGACGCGATCCAGCTGGTGGTGGACTTGTCCAGCTCCCACTGGGCGGCGAGCGCGGCGATGATGAAGGACACGAGGCCGACGTCCATCGCGTCGAGCGCCCAGCCGAGGCCGGAGCCGAGGAGGAGCCGCTTGTGCTTGGGGGTGACCGGGAGCCTGTCGAGGCGCTCGGTGCGGGTGAGCTGCTGTTCAGGGGTCATGCGCGGGATTGTAGGACCGCGGGCGCGGTAACTCTGCAAATGAACAGATAATATTCAGGGGTCGGCGGGCGAGCCGGTTGTAAAAATCCGCAGAACGACAGGTGCCTACAACATGATGGTGCTGCTCAGGAGTTTATTCGTTTTCGCTTAAGTAAATTTTTACAAACTGGGGCAGCCTGGCACCCTGCACCCGGGCCCTGCCGCCCCAGCCCCCGCTACGCCAGCGACGTGAAACCGCGCAGGCGCAGCGAGTTGGACACCACGAACACCGAGGAGAACGCCATCGCGATGCCGGCGAGCATCGGGTTGAGGTACCCGAACGCGGCGACGGGGATGAGGATGACGTTGTAGGCGAAGGCCCAGAACAGGTTGCCCTTGATCGTCTTCAGGGTCTTGCGGGACAGGCGGATCGCGTCGGCGGCGGACATGAGCGAGTCGCGCATGAGCGTGATGTCGGAGGCTTCGATGGCGACGTCGGTGCCGGCGCCCATCGCCAACCCGAGTTCGGCCTGGGCGAGCGCGGCGGCGTCGTTGACGCCGTCGCCGACCATCGCCACGCGCTTGCCCTGCGCCTGCAGCTGCTTGATCACCTCGACCTTGTGCTCCGGCAGCACGCCGGCGGTCACGTTGGCCGGGTCGATGCCCACCTCGGCCGCGATCGCCTGGGCCGCGCCCTCGTTGTCGCCGGTGAGCAGGTGCGGGGTGAGCCCGAGCGCGCGCAGCTGGGCAATCGCCTCGGCCGAATCCGCGCGGACGGTGTCGCGCACGGCCACAAAGCCGGCCAGCGCACCGTCGACCTCGACGGCCACCGGGGTGGCGCCGGATCGCTGGGCCTCGTCGAAGGCGGCGCCCAGCTCGCCCAGGTCGGTGGTGGGGCGGCCGACGCGGACGGAACGACCGTCGATACGCGCGGAAGCCCCCTGTCCCACCTCGTTCTGGAAACCCTCGGAGGCCGGCGCCTCGGGCGCGGCGGCGACGATCGCGCGGGCGATCGGGTGCTCGGAGCCGGCCTCGACGCCGGCGGCGAGGCGCAATACCTCGTCGGCGGTAATGCCCGCGGCGGGGACGACGTCGACGACGCCCATCTGCCCGGTGGTCACCGTGCCCGTTTTGTCCATGACCACGGTGTCCACCTGCCGGGTGGACTCGAGCACCTCGGGGCCCTTGATCAGCAGCCCGAGCTGCGCGCCGCGGCCGGTGCCCACGAGGATCGCGGTCGGGGTGGCCAAGCCGAGCGCGCACGGGCAGGCGATGATGAGCACGGCGACGGCGGCGGTGAACGCGTGGACCGCGGTGTGCCCGGCGAGGAGGTGGCCGGCGAGCGTGAGCAGCGCGACGACGATGACGGTGGGCACGAAGACCTGCGAAATCCGGTCTACGAGCCGCTCCACGGGTGCCTTGCCGGACTGCGCGTCGCGCACGAGCTTGCCCATCTGCGCCAGCGTGGTGTCGGAGCCGACGCGCGTCGCCTCGACAACGAGGCGCCCGGACGTGTTCAGCGTCGCGCCGGTGACGGTGGAACCCTCGTCCACCTCGACGGGCACGGATTCGCCGGTGAGCATCGATTCGTCGACCGCCGAGTGCCCGGAGACCACCCGCCCGTCGGTGGCCACCTTCTCGCCGGGTCGGACGACGAACTTGTCGCCGACGGCTACCTGGCTGATCGGTACGCGCACCTCCTTGCCGTCGCGGATCACGGCGGCGTCCTTCGCGCCCATGTTGAGCAGCTCGCGCAGCGCCTCGGAGGACTGGCCCTTCGCGCGGGTCTCAAACCACCTGCCGAGGAGCAAAAACGTGATCACGACGCAGACGGACTCGAGGTAGATCTCGTCCATCGACGCGTGCGAGGGCAGGATCGACATCTCCATCGTCATGCCCGGCTCGCCGGCGCCGCCGAAGAACAGCGCCCACACGCTCCACAGGTAAGCGGCGGTCGTGCCCAGCGAGATGAGCGTGTCCATCGTCATCGCGCCGTGCTTGAGGTTCGTGATCGTCGCGCGGTGGAACACCGACCCGGCCGCGAAGTACACGAGCGTCGCCGCGGCGAAGGCGGCCCACTGCCAGTTCGTGAACTGCAGCGCTGGGATCATGCTCACGAGCATCACCGGCAGCGACACGAGCGCGGACCAGATGGTCGTGCGCTTGAGGCGGTCGGCCTCCTCCAGCCGCGCGTTGCCGAGCTTGTCGCTTGACGACGCACCTCCGGCCCCCTCCGCGCCAGCGTCGGACTCCGCGCCGGGCCCGCCGTCGGCGTGCATCTCGAAGGCGTCGTAGCCGGCGTTTCGTACTTCGTCGATAAGCTGTTGCGGCGTCGCCTTCGCCGGGTCGAAATCGACGGCGGCGGTCTCCGTGGAAAAGTTCACGGCGGCGTCGACCCCGTCGAGCTTGTTGAGCTTGCGCTGGATGCGCGAGGAGCACGACGCGCAGGTCATCCCCGTCACGCCGAGCTCGATGTGTTGCTGTGCCACGGGTGTTTGGGTCATACCCTCACCATATACCCGCAGCAAAATCCCCTAGTTAGGCGAGCGTGTAGCCCGCTTCCTTTACCGCGGCGGCGATGTCGTCCACGGAGTAGTCCTCGCCCTCGACGACGAGCTTGCCAGTGGTGTGGTCGGCCTTCACCGCGGTGACGCCGGCGACCTCGCCGACCTCCTCCTGCACGCTCAGCTCGCAGTGGCCACAGGTCATGCCCTCGACGTTGAATTCGCGCTCAGCCATGGTGTTTCCTCCTTGAAGTCGGGAAATCGGTTCCACGTCCGATGGTAGCGCTCAGGCCTCGACGGTGTAGCCGGCGTTCTGCGCGGCCTGGCGGATCTCCTCGTCCGCGAAGGTGAACCCGATGACGGTGAGGCGGCCCGCCTCCACGTCGATGTCAACCTCGTGCGTGCCTTCAACCAGGGAGAGCTCGTCCGCCAGGGACTCAACCGCGACGTCTTCCTTCGGTCCCATAATGCGGTACGTCTTGGTCATGGTCGGTGCACGCCTCCTCGGCTGGGGTCGGAATAGGGCGGGAATTGTTAGGGTTGTACGAGAGACAACATTTCAAACAATAACTAAAAGCTTTAAGGAGCGGAATCGTGAGCACTATAGATGTAACGGACGACACTTTCCAGGACACGGTCAGCCAGGACGGCATCGTCTTCGTCGACGCCTGGGCTTCCTGGTGCGGGCCGTGCCGCCAGTTCGCGCCCACCTACGAAAAGGCCTCCGAGAAGCACACCGACGTCACGTTTGCCAAGCTGGACACCGAGGCGAACCAGCAGGTTGCGCAGGGTCTGGGCATCCAGGCCATCCCCACGCTGCTCGCCTTCCGCGACGGCATCTTGCTGTTCCAGCAGGCCGGGGCGATGTCGCCGGCGGCGTTCGATGACGTCATCGAGCAGGTCAAGGCGCTTGATATGGAAGATGTCCGCCGCCAGATCGCGGAGCAGAACGCCACCGAGTAGCGTCCGATGCCGCGCCAGCGCCCGCGTGCCGGGCGCTTTTTCATGCGTACACTTGTCTTACGACGAATCCCCCCATTCGGAAGGACACACCCCATGGCGAACCCGTTTAGCAAGGGCTGGAAGTACCTCATGCAGTCGTTCGACACCAAGATCGACGAGAACGCCGACCCGAAGGTGCAAATCCAGCAGGCGATTAACGCGGCGAAGGAGCAGCACCAGGCGATCTCGCAGCAGGCGGCGAACATCATCGGCAACCGCAACCAGCTGCAGATGAAGATGGAGCGCCTGATCAAGTCCCAGGAGGACCTGCAGACGAAGGCGCGCACCGCGCTCCAGGCGGCGGACAAGGCTGCGGCCGCCGGCGACGCCGAGAAGGCGCAGCAGTTCAACTCCGCCGCCGAGGTCATTGCCACCCAGCTCGTCTCCGTCGAGCAGGAGCTCGAGCAGACGAAGCAGGCCTACGCCGCCGCAGATCAGGCCGCGAAGGAGGCGCAGCAGAAGCAGCAGCAGTCCGAGGCGCGCCTGAAGGAGCAGATGGCGCAGGTCTCCCAGCTCGAGTCCCAGCTCAACCAGGCGAAGATGCAGGAGCAGACCGCTGCGACGATGGACTCGATGAACCAGTTCAGCGACAGCGACGCGCCGACGCTGGACGGCGTGCGCGACAAGATCGAGCGCCGCTACGCCAACGCGCTGGGCCAGCAGGAGCTGATGAAGGACTCGATGACGGATCGCATGGCGGAGATCGAGTCCGGCACCGCCAACGTCGCCGCCGCGAGTCGCCTCGAGCAGATCCGCGCCTCCATGGGCGGCGAGCTCGAGTCCGGCACTGGCGCGACGGAGCGCCAGCTCGAGGCGGGCGCGGCCGAGGCCGAGCAGTCGGCGGCGTCCGGCAGCTCCCGCCGCGTCGCCCCGGAGGCCCTGGCCGGCAACACCGCGGACACCGACGACATCCTCGCCGACGCCGAGAAGTACATGCGAGACGGCGAGTAACCCGGCCTCCCGCCACGCGAAACGGCGGCGCCCCGCAACCCGGGGGCGCCGCCGTTTTGCGTCGCTACTGCTCGTGGCGGATGTTAATGAGCACGCTGCGGATCCCCGAATGGAACCCGTCGCGCAGGTTCACGCGCTGCGTCTCAGTGAGCGTGTACTCGTGCAGCGTCTCGCAGGCGAACTGCAGCAGCGGCCTGTCAATCTCGGGCGGCAGCCCGCCGCCGGAGAGTAGGTGGGCGCTGTCGCGCTGCTCCATCGACGCCGCGTTCTCGAACCACCACGACGCGTACTGTTGCCCCACGTCGTAAGGGGTCTGGAAGCCCGCGGAGGTCCACACCTCTTCCGGCAGCGGCACGTAGCGCGAGCGCAGCTTGCGCCGCGGCGCCATCATCGACGGCTTCGGCGCGGGCTTCGGTCCCGGCTTCGGCGCCGGGGCGTTGTCGCTTGGCGACGCCTCCGGTGCCGCCTGCACTACCTGCTGGCTCGCCGGCTCGCTGGAGACGTGCTGGTTGCCCGGCTTGTTCGTCTCGTTGTTCGCCTCCACCTGCGCCTCGGACGGCTCGTCTACCTCGGGGGCGTCGGGCTCGTGCGTGCGCTGCTGGGCGGTGGGCTGGCCCACGATGTCGGACGGTTTCGGCGCCTCCTGCGCCTCCTCCTGCTCGCTCGGGGCCTCGGTGTCGGCGTCCCCGGTCGCGTCGGACGCGGCCGGCGCGGCAGGCGCCTCCGGCGACAGCGGTTCCGGGCCCAAGCCTGGGACAGCGACGGGGCCTTCCGCCTCGTCGAGCGGAGTGGCGTCGTTAAGCGGGCGCTCCCTGATGCTCGGCGGGAGGGGGCCTTCGAGCACCTGGAGGCGCATGGCTTCGGCGAAATCCTCGCGGGGGTCGAGGATGGTGGTGGTGTCGCACGCGTGGCGCAGGGCCGAGGACATGGAATCCCAGCCGAAGCCGTAGAGGTGCATGCGCCCGCCGCGGCTGGTCACCTCCTCGACGCCCGGGATCATGTCAGCGTCGCCGGAGACGAGGACGAAGTCGGTGAACTTCTCGCTCATCCCGTTGACCACGAGGTCGGCGACGAGACGGGTGTCCACACCCTTCTGTGTGCGGCGCTCGCCCCACTCGATGAGCTGGCCGGTGCGCAGCTGCACGCCGTCGCAGGTGCGCAGCGCGCGTTGATAGCGGTGAGGGCCGGTGTCGGGGATGCCGTCGTACCAAAATTGGCGGTGGATGGGTTGATGGAGTTGGTTCGTGATCATCTTCCCGAGGGTCGCCACCACCTCCGGGAGGTCAATTTCTAACTGAGCTCGTGCGCCGATTTCCCACGAGTTGTAAAAGCTCGCGAGCAGATAAGACGTGTCGACGAACACCAGTGTGCGTTCAAGCATGGCTCCTAAATTCCGATTCTTATTCGTTACTAAGTTGAGTTTCACGCCCCATCTTGCCTGATTTTGCTTGGTTAGGCCATGTCCGGTTGGTCACGCCCGTGTTGCGGCGCCTTCTCGGCGATGGTAGCTAATTAGTTACCCGGGTAACGAACCAGCGAAGGAGGGAGGGGCGCGTGAACACCAATGCGGAGCCGCTGTTTGTCCAGATCGCCAGCTTCGTCGAAGACCTCATCGTCGACGGCACCCTGCGCCCCGGCGAGCAGGCCCCCTCGACCAACCAGCTCGCGCAGTTCCACGAGATCAACCCGGCGACGGCGCGCAAGGGGCTCGCATTGCTTGTCGACGCCAACGTGCTGGAAAAGCGCCGCGGCCTTGGCATGTTCGTCACCGACGGGGCCCGTGACCGCATCCTGGAGAAGCGGCGAGATGGGTTCGCCGGCGGCTTCATCGCCCCGCTTATCGACGAAGCGTTGCACCTCGGCTACTCCCGCACCGACCTCCACGACCTCATCGACCGAGTCGCGAAAAGCAGAGGCATGTACGACTAGATTTTCGCCCTCTGGCCTGCGGGTTTGTGTTGTTGTTGGGGTGTGTGTAACTTATATCGAGTCAGCGAGACCGACAACGCCCCGCCGGTGAGTGAGATTCTCCTGGTTTGTGTGGCGGGCAGGAAAACGATCGTTGGCGGATTCCAAAGTCACTTGAGGCTGGCTCGCGTTGTGTGGGTTGGTTTGGGTGTGCTGGTGTTGTTTGAGAACTCGATAGTGTGCCAA
>ERZ1029874.60-NODE-60-length-18671-cov-46.834820_pt1 | contig 18671 bp, 15 predicted proteins | sample MGYA00519235_ERZ1029874 | MGnify/ENA primary metagenome ERZ1029874 (study PRJEB33666, sample SAMEA4610926) | skin metagenome | biome: Human-associated habitat; feature: Malodor aspect; material: skin | place: Philippines | collected 2015-08 ...
AGCTTATCGACGAAGCTCCGCCCGAACCCGCCGCCCTCGCCCGCGCCTGGCGCGCCGGGGTGCCCGTGCTGCGCCGGCCGGGGATCGACGCGGCCGCCGCGCAGGCGGTGCCCCGCGCCGACGTGGAGGTCGACGTGGACATGGAGGCGTACCTCGACCAGGGCGCCTACCTGTGGGGGACGTTCGACGGCGCGGCCTACCGCCCGTTCGTGACCTGGGACGAGGTCGGCGGCGCGGCGGAGGAGGAGGCGTTCGCCGCGTTCTGGGGCTGGCTCATGGGCCGGCGGGCCGAGGCGCACGCGGCGGGGAAGACGTTCCGCGCCTACTGCTACGCCGCGGGCGGGGAGAACCACTGGCTGCGCTCCTCGGCGAAGCGCTTCGCCTCCGTGGACGAGGCGGAGGTGGCCGCGTTCATCGCCTCCGACGAGTGGGTGGACGTCTTCGCTCACGCCCGCCGTGCTTTGGTGGGCACCGACGGGCTGGGCCTGAAGGTGCTCGGCCCGGTAGTGGGCTTTGAGTGGGAGGATGACGACGTGGACGGCGAACGCTCCGTGGCCCTGCGGCGTGCGGCCCGCCTCGGCGACCAGGCAGCCCGCGACATGCTGCTTCGCTACAACGAGGACGACTGCCGCGCCACCCGGGCCGTGCGTGACTTCCTCGCCGCGGGCGCGCCGGGGATTCCGGTGCTTGGGGAGGTGTGACGCGCGCGGTGCTCCGTGCCTGCCGGATGGTATAGCGATTACGCCCGCGCTGCTATACCATCCGGCGGTGACCTCTTGATTTTCCCAGGTCGTGCTGGAAGTGATGTTCAATAGCGTGCGGATGGTATAGCAGGACCTCCGCCCTGCTATACCATCCGGCGGGGTGGCCTGGCCACCCCGCCGGGCGTGCCGGAGCTCGGCGAGGTGTAGGCGAATCGCTGGCCGGGAGCGGCCGGTTGTTCCCGCGACGTCACGCTGCGAGGGGGTTATCCCCGGGTTCGCGGCCGAGCTCGACCGCCCACGCAAGTGGTCGCCAAGTTTATCGCAGACAACCGGGGGAATTCGGGCTCGAGTCGATTATTCGCACCCTTGCGGCAACCAACGCGGAAATCGAGCTGAGTATCTACTACATCAATCGTGCCATGACGAGGTCGGTCTAGGGGCCGGAGCGTCGTTAAAAGATAGCCTCCTGAATTATGATGCCGGGCCACCTCTCGCAGATTTCCGCTTTGCCCACTTCCTGCAGACTGGACCCATCGGGGAACACTGTTCGCTCGTCAATCGTTGCTCCTGCAAAGGTGTTCGCGTCGCAACTACACCCGTTTAAATTCGCTGCGACAAGAGTCGCGCCCCGAAAATCGCACTCCTCTAATTTTGAATCCTCGAACAGGGACATGCTCAAGTCGCACATCGTGAAGTCCGAACCGCGCATATCGGCTTGTTGAACGATCAATGCGTTGACGTGTGCATGGGAAAAAGAGGACCATTTCAGGCTCCCACTGAACGTCGTCGAATCGAGGTACGCACCTTTGAAATTCCCCTCGTCCAACACGCAGTTGTTGAATTCGGCGTAATCCAGGCACGCACCCTGCCACATCAACCCCGATAGTCGGGCGCCGCGCACTCTCACACCCCTCAGGTTGATATCCGAGAAATTCACCCGAACTTCCGCAGTTCGCTCGCCCGGCCCGGAAGCCAGCGATGCCCAGCGGTAGTTTGGGGAAAACTCATCCCAACTCGCAGGTGTGGGTATGCCAGCCTGTTCGCCCTGCAACGGGGCTCTCAACCTTGCGGAAAGACCTTCAAAAGCGGCGACGCGGGCGCGCAAAGTCGGATCCTGGCCCTGTTGTTGAGGATCGCCTGAGTGAATGAAAGAGATCAGAACGTCAACGATCTCCTGTAACCGACCCGCAACAGAGCCGGGGTCAAGCGATGCCCATTCATCAGCGATATGAAGCAAATCAAACACTGACGCTAGACGTACGAATGATGACCTTGATTTGAGCCCTTGGCAAGAATGGAAGAACCGCTGATCTAGCTGTCGAATTGTGTCTAATTGCATTATGTTGTTATTCATTGCGGTTGGGCGGGAAATCGTCGTCAGAAAAATGGGATTATCGGCGTCGCGGCATCCCTGCTTCTTTATAAATGTGTGGCTACGGCTACCGCCACGTTACTCTGCTACCGCGCGCCCTTCCACAGCGCCGCGGCCACCAGGGCGAGCGCGCCGAGCAGCGCCGCCAGCACCGCGACGAATCCGGCCCACGGCAAACCCTCGTACGCCCAGCCGGTGGCGGCTCCCAGGATTGACGAGCCCATGTAGTAGCAGAGCACGTACATACTGGAGGCTTCTGCGCGGTCGCGCTCGGCGATGAGGCCGACCCAACCGGAGGCCGTCGGGTGGAGTGCGAAGAAGCTGGTGGTGAACACCAACAGGCCAGCTAGCGTGATCCACAGGCTCGGCGCTGCGACGGCCAATGCGCCCAACAACATCATCGTCGCGGAGGCGAGCACGACCACGCCGCGCCCGTAGCGTCGTGAAAGTGCCCTGGCCCGCGCGCTGGACCACATCCCGGACAGGTACACCACGTACACCAGACCCGACAGCGCCGCTGGCAGCCCGTAGTCCAGCACCGCGCGGAAGCCGAAGAAGTTGTACATGGACACGAACACGCCCATGGCCACGAACGCGGTCGCGTACAGCCCCACCAGCCGCGGGTTGCGCAGGTGGCCCAGCATCGCGCGCACTTCGACGCTGGGGCGTATCGACGCCTTCGGCACGAAGTTGCGCTGCGCCGGCAGCGCCCACGCCGCGACCACGGCGAGCGCGAACGCGACGAGCGCGGTGCCGAACAGCGCCCGGCGCCAGGAGGCGAATTCGAGCAGCAGCGCGGGGATGAGGCGCCCGGTGAGCCCGCCGATGGTGTTGCCGGCGATGTAGAGGCCCATCGCGCCGGGCAGGTCGTCCGGGTCGAGCTCCTCCGACAGCCACGTCATGGCCACCGCCGGGGTGCCCGCAACGAGCGCGCCCTGCGCCGCGCGCAGCGCGATGAGTTGGTCCGCGTCCCGGGCGAGCGGCAGCGCGAGGCCGAACGCGAGCATCGCCAGCGTCGCGCGACGGTACTCCGGGCTCCCTCGCTTCATGTGACCCATGTTACGAAACCCACGCGGATTATTTTGCGGAACCCCTTGCGCGTTAAGGTAAGCCTAACCTAGTATCAACGTCGGGTTCGCAGGGACTCGACGTATCACAGGGAACGCCAACGCCCGCCCTTCCGGAAACGGAAGTGGCGGGCGTTGGTACGTGGTGGGCGGAACGAGCCGTCGTTAGGCAGCTGCCTTTGCGTAGCGCTCGTTGACGTCGTCCCAGTTGACAACGTTCCACCAGGCCTCGATGTAGTCGGCCTTGACGTTCTTGTACTGCAGGTAGAACGCGTGCTCCCACATGTCGAGCATGAGCACCGGGGTGAAGTCCACGGAGATGTTGCCCTGCTGGTCCGTCATCTGCTGGATGATGAGGCGGTCGGCGATGTGGTCGTAGCCCGCGACCGCCCAGCCGGAGCCCTGCAGGCCGTTGGCCACGGCGGAGAACTGCTTCTTAAAGCCCTCGAAGGAGCCGAAGTCGCGGTCGATGGCCTCCGCGATCGCGCCGGTCGGTTTGCCGCCCGCGTTCGGTGCCATGTTCTTCCAGAAGATGGAGTGGTTGGTGTGGCCGCCGAGGTTGAACGCGAGGTTCTTCGACAGTGCGCGGATCTTGTCAGCGTCCGCGTCGCCGTTGCGCTCCGCCTCGAGCGCCTCGAGCGCGGCGTTCGCGCCCTTGACGTAGTTGGCGTGGTGCTTGTCGTGGTGCAGCTCCATAATCTCGGCGGAGATGTGCGGCTCCAGCGCGTCGTATGCGTACGGCAGGTCCGGAAGCTCGTAAACAGCCATGATGGTGTCCTTTCGTTCGATTTCGCGTACGGGCCCCATGGTAGAGAAGTTTCGGGAACAGCGTCGTGGGCCCCGTCGTTGTACGGGGCATGGGATTTCTGTTCAGCAATACGCCATCGCTTGTCGACGCAAGCTCCGCCCTCCCCGGCCGCCCCGAGCCGATCCTGGTCAACCCCCGCGCGCACGCGGTGCTGGGTACCCCGATCACTGGGCCGTGGCGCGAGGGGCAGAAGCGCGTCCTCATCGGCATCGGCTGCTTCTGGGGTGCCGAGAAGATGTTCTGGCAGCTCGACGGGGTGGAGGCAACCTCCGTGGGCTACGGCGGCGGGGTGACACCGAACCCGACCTACCGCGAGGTGTGCACCGGGCAGACGAACCACGCCGAGCTCGTCGAGGTGGTCTACGACCCGGCGGTGATCTCGCTCAAAGAGATCGTGAAAACCGCGCTCGAGGCGCACGACCCGACGCAGGGCTACCGCCAGGGCAACGACGTGGGCACGCAGTACCGCTCCGCGTTCTTCACCGACACCGAGGAGGAGGCGGAGCAGATCCGCGGCTGGATCCGCGAGTACGCCGCCGACCTCAAGGACGCCGGCTACGGTGACATCACCACCGAGGTGCGCGCGGGGGCCGACTACTACCTCGCCGAGGACGAGCACCAGCAGTACCTGCACAAGGTGCCGGACGGCTACTGCCCGCACCACTCCACCGGCGTCGCCTGCGGCATCTAGTACCCGTGCTTTGAGGGGAAGCCGCCCTTGGGCATGCGCAGCTTCGTGGCGTCGCTGTGGATCCACTGCGCCGCGCGCGCGATCTCGTCCGCGGTGAGCGCGCCGGGGCCGGCGGCCTCGCCCTCGCCGTGGATGACGGCGTTCCAGTACGCCACCGTCTCCGCATGGTAGTTGTGCCCGTGGGGGGACGGGTAGTCCTTCGACGGCAGCTGGTCGATGCCGATCTGCCAATACGTGACCAGCGGCATCCAGCGCATCGTGTCGAGGGCGTCGGAGTGCTGCGCCGCCGGCGCCGGCACCCCGCGCGAGCCCGGTTCTTTCAGCCAATCCGGGATCTTCCACGCCAGGCTCGGCTCCCACCACACCACCGGGTCGGAGGCGTGCTGGGCGAAGACGAAGCGCGGCTCCTCCCACGTGTGCGCGTACGGGCCGCCCCGGAAATCGCGGGAGATGTGGTCGGGGTGGGCGGTGAAGCGGACGTGGCGGCCGCCGTCGATACGCGGGAGGCGCTGCGGCGAGCCCTTCTCGCGGCCCTTCGTCAGCGTGCGGAGGTTCGCGGAGAACCCCGGCGTGCCGGTGAACACGCCGCCGGCGGTGCGCTCGAGGAACTCGTCGACGGAGTCGAACGCGTCCGAGACCCCGTACGCGCCGAGGGACTCCCCGCCGACGTAGAGCTTCGGGCGCGTGCCCTCGGGCAGGCCGTCGATCTCGCGCAGGATCGCGTCGATGAGCGCGCGCGAGGACGCGACCGGGGAGGAGTGGTCCGCGAGGTACGCGTACGCGCTGGGCAGGTAGGAGTACTGCATGGCCACGACCGCGGAGTCCCCGCGGGTGACAAACTCCAGGCCGGACGTGTGGAAGTCGTTGATCCAGCCCGTCCCGGCCGCGGACATCACGGCGATGTGGCCGCGGTCGAATGCGCCGGTGCGGCGCAGCTCCTGCACGGCCACCTCCGCCATCGCCCGGAAGTCGGGGTCCGTTTTCGCGTCGGTGTCCAGGCCGACGAACACGCGGATCGGCTCCTTGGCGTCGCCGCCGAGCAGCCGCTCGATGTCCTCCTTGCGCGGCCCGCCCGAGACGACGGCGCGGCCCTGGCGGCCCATCGTGTTCCAGTCCACCGCTGAGGCCGGCGAGCCGGAGCGCTCCGGGCGCCGCGGCTGGGCGGCGCCGCGCAGGAACTCGCGGTCGAGCTTGAGGGCGGAGCGGCTCACGCTCGACGCGAAGCGGCGGACCACCATCCTGTCGCCCACGAGTACGAGGATCGCCCCACCCCCGGCGACGGCCAGCGGCCACGACGCCACCGGGGGCAGCTTCTTGCCCAGCAGGTCGTTGAGCGCGTCGATGAAGGACTGGACGGCCTCGCCGACGAGCAGCACCGCGCCGTAGCCGAGGGTGCCCAGCGTGATGCCGAGGGCCTGCTCGCTCACCTTGAACGTGTCGTCGCTCTCCACGAGCTTCTCCTGCCGCAGGCGCCGCTTCGCCGACGTGGCAAAGACGCCGAGCGTGACGCCGGTGAGCACGAGGCGGGCGGGCACGGGCAGCGGCCCGCGCGCGGTGTCGTGGACGACGGGCCGGGCCGCCTGGGAGACGAGGGTGCCGATGCCGTGGCCGATGCCCTGCAGCACGCCGACGTTCGCCGCCGTCGCCCACCAGTTGTGCGGCAGCAGCGACGGCGAGACCGCCCCCCACGTGGCCACCTCCGCGCCGACGAGGCCCGCACGAAACGTGGCGGGCAGCCGGCGCAGGCCGCGCATGCGCACCGCGGGCGAGATGTCGCCGAGCACCTCGAGCGCGCCGATCGGCAACGCGAGCACGCCGTCGCGCTTGACGGAGTACCGCCGGCGGGCCCGGTTGAGCGCGTCGGGGAGTTTGGCGCTGGCGGCGCGTGCGTCGTCGATAAGCATGGGGTCCATTGTCCCAAACTTGCAGCGGTCGCGCGGGCACCGGGGCGCGGGTAGCGTGATGGCACGTGAGCGAGACGAAGCTGCCGAAAATAGTCGCCCATCGCGGGTTTTCCGGGCGGTACCCGGAGCTCACCCGCCGGGCCTTCGAGGAGGCGCTCAAGCTGCCGATCCACGGCGTCGAGTGCGATGTGCGGCTCACCCGCGACGGGCGGCTCGTGGTGTTCCACGACGCGACGGTGGGGCGCACCACGAACGGCCGCGGGCGCGTGGACGCCATGGACTTCGCCGACCTGCGCGCGCTGAACAACGGCACTGCCGAGGACCCGCAGCAGGTCATGCTGCTCGAGGAGCTGCTCGAGCTCATGGAGAACTACCCGGACAAGCACCTCTACATCGAGACGAAGCACCCCACCTTCTACGGCCCCGAGGTGGACGAGCAGACGCTGCGTGCGCTCAAGTACGCCCGCCTCGACGAGTCGGAGCGCATCCACCTCATCTCCTTTTCCCACCGCGCGGTGCGCTACTTCACCGAGATGGCGCCGGAGCTGGAGACGTTCTACCTGTTCCGACTGCTCGAGCGGAAGTGGAACCCGCGGTCGGCGATGTTCTCGCGGCCGTACGGCGTCGGCCCGGCGCTCGCGCACCTGCAGGCGCGCCGGGAGCTGCTCGGCTTCCGCGGGCTGCGCACCTACACCTGGACCGTGGACACGCCGCGCCAGATGCGCTGGTGCGCGGACCACGGCGTCGACGTCATCGCCACCGACCTGCCCGACCTGGCGCTGGAGACCTACGGGCTCGAGAGAGCGGAAGTACTGCAATGACCGGCATCATCGCCCACCGCGGGCTGAACGGGCTCTACCCGGAAAACACGCGTCGCTCGTTCGAGGAAGCGCTCAAGCTCGACATCGTCGGCATCGAGTGCGACGTGAACCTGACCAAGGACGGCGAGGTGGTGGTCATCCACGACCTCAGCGTCGACCGCACCTCCGACGGCACCGGCGAGGTCGGCGACATGACCCTCGACGAGCTGCGCCGCCTCAACGTGGGCACCGAGCGCGACCCGCAGCAGATCATGACCCTCGACGAGCTGCTCGACCTCGTCTGCGAGCACCCGGGCAAGCACATCCTCATCGAGACGAAGCACCCCTCCCCGTTCGGCGCCGCGCTCGAGGAGGCCGTCGCCCGCGTCCTGCGCGCCCGCGGCTTGGAGGCGGATGAGCGCGTCCACCTCATCTCCTTCAACCCCGAGGCCATCGAGCGCTTCCAGCGCCTCCTCCCGGAGCTCGAAGCATTCTTGCTTTACGACGAGCGTTCCGCCCCCTTCGCCCCAATCGGCACCTGCGGCGCCGGGCCGTCGATCTGGCAGGCCAAGGCGCAGCCGGAGCTCTTCGACGGGGGCGCGCGCACCTACGTGTGGACGGTGAACCTGCCCAAGGACATGCTCTGGCTCGCAGAGCGCGGCGCGTCCCTGATCGGCACCGACCTGCCGCACATTGCCGCGGAGACGCTGCGGTAGATTTGCCCGCATGGTGCAACGCAAGCCGAAAAAGAAGAAGACCCGCGACGAGCTGCCCGAGGGCATGAGCCGCCGCGAGGCGAAGCTCGCCGCCCGCGCCGCCGAGCGCGAGCAGTTTCAGAAGGACCCGCGCCCGTTCGGCGGGCTCGCCGCCGAGGCGGACCTGGTCGCGCTGCAGGAGTTCGTCCCCTCCGCGATCGCTGAGTTCGAGGTAAACGGCACCCCGGTGAACGTGGTCACGGTGCTCCCGGGCGCAGGCGGTGCGCTCGTGCGCGAGGAGGCGCAGGGCGGCGGCCGTTTCGTCGCGCTGCAGGCGACCTCGCACTCGCAGAACCCGGGCCGCGACCTCGCCTACGCCCTGAACTGGGTCCTTTCTGCGGAGCCGGGGGAGACGCTGCAGTCCACCGCCGCCGACGGGTCCCAGCCGGAGCTCACCTCGCTCATCGCCGCCGACGCGACGCCCACCATCACCAACCACCAGGACTTCGCCTGGTGGTTCCCGGAGGGCACCCAGATCCCGCCGCAGATCCAGCAGGCGATGCGCCAGGCCAACGACGCGGTCCTGCCGTCGCAGCAGCTCGGCAGCGACCTGCCCGGCTCCATCTGGTGGGTCAACCCGGACGGCGGCAAGGCGCACATCCGCTGGGTGCGCACCGAGGACAACGAGGCGCAGATGCTCGCCGCGCTCGCCCGCATCGCCGCGCGCGGCGAGCTCAACCTCGGCGAGGGCACGAAGTTCGCGGGCGCCTTCCGCACCCACGGCCTCGTCGTTCCCGTCTTCGACCTCGACCCAGCGGTGGACGCCGAATCCTACGATGACGCCCTCGCCGCCCTGGACAAGGCCATCACGGCGGAGTACGCCAACGACGCCGCGCTGAGCGCCGAGGAGCGCAAGCAGCTCGACAACATCAAGTCGCGCCAGGTGACGATCTAGGCGTCTCTCTCCCGCCCCGCTCTCCCGTCAAATCCAGCTACCAAGGCCCAGCTTTTCGCGATCAGATTGCGAAAAGCTGGGTCTTGGTAGCTGGATGCTGTGTGTGCTGGGACAGTCCGCGCGCGACGTGTGACCTGCACGAACCGTTGCATTAACGTTCCTTTTAATAAAATCTCATGTTCACCGGGTGTTCACGGGCGGCACATAGAGTCCTCCGCATGAACACAATGATCCCCGCAATCTCCGCGGAGCCAGTGGTCTCCGAGGAATACGCGGCAACGCACAAGAAGCGGAGATCGAAGACGGACTGGCGGCAGGTGGGCCTGGCGACGCTGCTCATCGGGCCAAACCTGCTGCTGCTCATCCTGTTCACGTACCGCCCGCTCATCGACAACATCCGCATCTCGTTCTACAACTGGAATATTTCCTCGCCGACGATGACGTTCGTGGGGCTGCAGAACTACCTCGACTGGTTCCACGCGCCCGAGACCCCGACGGTGGTGTGGAACACTGTGCTCTTCACGTTCTTCGCGGTCGCCGGCTCGATGGTCATTGGGCTCGCGCTCGCGATCTTGCTCGACCAAAAGCTGTTCGGCCGCGCGGCGGTGCGTTCGATGGTGTTCGCGCCGTACGTCATCGCCGGCGCCGCGATCGGCGTCGCCTTCCAGTTCGTCTTCGACCCGCGCTACGGCCTCATCCAGTACTTCCTCGGCCTCATGCACATCCCGGTGCCGAACTTCTACCAGCGCTCCGGCTGGGCGCTGTTCATGGTCACAGTGACGTACATCTGGAAGAACGTCGGCTACGTCTTCGTCATCTACCTCGCCGCGCTGCAGGGCCGCCGCGCCGACCTCGACGAGGCCTCGGAGATCGACGGCACCCCGCCGGCCCGCCACTTCTTCCGCGTCGTGCTGCCGCAGCTGCGCGGTACCACGTTCTTCCTGCTCATCACGGTGCTGCTCAACTCGTTCCAGGTGTTCGACGTGATCAACGCGATGACCCGCGGTGGCCCGTTCACCTACGGCACCACGACGATGGTGTTCCAGGTCTACACCGAGACGTTCGTAAACAACCGCGCGGGCTACGGCGCGGCGGTGGCGACGATCATGTTCGTCGTCGTCCTCATCATCACGGTGCTCCAGATCAAGCTGCAGGAAAGGCTGGACAAGTAGATGTCGACGAAATTCTCCGCCGGGCTTCCTCCAGTCCCCGGCAGCCAAGCCGAAGGTGAGCCCGTCGTCACGCAAACGCAGCGTCAGCGCAAGGGGGCGCCGGCCGAGCGCGGCTCCGTGGGCATGAAGGTCCTCGGCTACGTGGCGCTCGTGCTCACGGTGCTCATGATCATGGTGCCGCTGTACTTCATCGTGATCACCTCGTTTAAGACGTACCAGGACGTGTACTCGGACCCGATCACCTTCTGGCCGAACCCGTTCGTGCCCGAGAACTACAAGCGCGTGTGGGAGACGTCCGGATTCCCGAACTACCTGCGCAACTCGATCGGCATCACGCTCATCCTCACGGTGGTCAAGGTGGTGCTCGGCGTGCTGTCGGCCTACGCGTTCGCGTTCCTGCGCTTCCCGGGCCGCAACGCGCTGTTCCTCCTGGTCATCGCCGCACTCATGGTGCCCAACCAGATCACGATCATCTCCAACTACGCCCTCGCCGCCTCCGTCGGCTGGCGCGATACGTGGATGGGCGTGATCGTGCCGCTGGCGGGTGTGGCGTTCGGCTGCTTCCTCATGCGCAACCACTTCCAGTCGCTGCCCACGGAGATCATGGAGGCGGCAGAGATGGACGGCGCGGGGTTCTTTACCAAGCTGTTCAAGGTCGTCCTGCCTATGTCGTGGCCGACGCTGTCGGCGTTCATCCTCATCACCGTGGTCAACGAGTGGAACGAGTACCTGTGGCCGTTCCTCATCACCGACACCCCGGCCGCGGCGACGCTGCCGGTGGGCCTGACCAGGCTGCAGGACGCCGAGGGCCTGACCAACTGGGCCCCGGTGATGGCCGGCACGGTGCTGACCACACTGCCGATGATCATCGTGTTCCTGGCGCTGCAGAAGCAGATGATCAAGGGCCTGACCGCGGGCGCCGTCAAGGGCTAGCCCACTCAAACCAACTCAAGAAACGGAGAGATCAATGTCCACTTCCCTCACCAAGCGCCTCAGCGCCGCCGCGCTCGCCGCGATGACCGCCGTGTCCCTCACCGCCTGCGCCGGCGGCTCCACGAACGGCAGCAACGACGGCGACAAGAACGGCGGCAACGCCTCGGGCGACGAGAACAAGATCGTCTTCTGGTCCAACCACCCGGGTTCCTCGCGCGACCTCGAGGTCGAGATGATCAACGAGTTCGAGAAGCAGAACCCCGACCTCCACGTCGAGCTCGTCGACGGCGGCGCCAACTACGAGGAGCTCGCGCAGAAGTTCAACGCTGCACTCGCCGGCTCGGACCTGCCCGACGTCATCGTCGCCTCCGACGTGACCTGGTTCAACTTCGCGCTCAACGACGCGACCACGCCGCTCGACGACCTGTGGAAGTCGGAGAACATCAACTCCGACTCCTACGTGGACACCCTGCGCGACGACTACAAGTACGGCGACAAGCACTACGGCGTGCCCTACTCCCGCTCCACCAACCTCATGTACTGGAACACCGACGACCTCAAGGCAGCCGGCTTGCCGACGGACCGAGGGCCGCAGACCTGGCAGGAGTTCGCCGACTGGGCGGACAAGCTCAAGGCGAAGACCGGCCACGCGGCGCTGGTGATCCCGGACGGCTCGAGCTACCTCGACTGGTACTTCCAGGGCATGGTGTGGGCGTTCGGCGGCGCGTACTCCGACGAGTGGAAGCCGACGTTCTCCGACCCGAAGACCATCGAGGCCGCGAAGTTCCTCCAGGACCAGGTGAAGAAGGGCAACATCGAGATCGGCACCGACCCGACCGTCACGTTCGGCAACGGCAACGCCTCCGCGCTGCTTGAGTCCACCGGCTCCCTCGGCGGCCTGACCAAGTCCGCCACCATCCCGTTCATCACCACCTACCTGCCGGGCCCGGGCCCGTCGGCCGCCACCGGTGGCGCTGGCCTCGCCGTGCCGAACGGCATCTCCGACGCGCGCAAGAAGAACGCCGTGAAGTTCATCGACTTCATGACCAACACCGAGAACACCATCAAGTTCTCCCAGGCCACCGGCTACATGCCCGTGCGCAAGGACGCGCTGGACAACGCCGACGAGCGCAAGTTCCTCGACGACAACCCGAACGCCGAGACCGCGATCAAGCAGCTCAACGAGAACACGAAGCCGCAGGACTACGCGCGCGTGTTTGTGCCGGGCGGCGGCAAGCGCATCGGCGGCGCGCTGGACAAGATCACCGTGGGCAACCAGGACGTGGAGCAGGTCTTCGCGGATCTGGACAAGGAGACCCAGCAGGTGATCGACCGCGACATCACGCCGAAGCTGAACAAGTAAGTCCCTCTCCCCACCCCACCCTGGAAGGAGCACGTCCATGGCAACCGTTGAGTTCCGCCAGGCGTCCCGTATCTACGACCCGTCTCGCCCGCCGGCCGTGAGCCGCGTCAGCCTGGACATCGCCGACGGCGAGTTCCTCGTACTCGTCGGCCCGTCCGGCTGCGGGAAGTCAACGACGCTGCGCATGCTCGCGGGCCTCGAGCCCGTCGACGAGGGGCAGATCTTCATCGACGGCGTCGACGTCACGGAGACCCGCCCGCGCGACCGCGACGTTGCCATGGTGTTCCAGTCCTACGCGCTCTACCCGAACATGACCGCCCGCCAGAACATGGCCTTCGCGCTGCAGAACGCGAAGGTGGATAAGGCGACGATCAACGAGCGGGTGGAATTCGCGGCGAAGATGCTCGAACTCGAGGACCTCATCGACAAGAAGCCGGCGGCCATGTCCGGCGGCCAGCGCCAGCGCGTGGCCATGGGCCGCGCCATCGTACGCCAGCCGAAGGTGTTCCTCATGGACGAGCCGCTGTCGAACCTCGACGCGAAGCTGCGCGTGTCCACCCGCGCCCAGATCATGCAGCTCCAGCGCGAGCTGGGCACGACCACCGTCTACGTCACCCACGACCAGACGGAGGCCATGACCATGGGCGATCGGGTCTGCGTGCTGAAGAAAGGCATTCTCCAGCAGGTGGACACGCCCGCCAACCTCTACGACAACCCGGGCAACACGTTCGTGGCCACGTTCATCGGCTCCCCGGCGATGACGCTCATCGAGAACGTGCCCTTCATCGAGGGCCGCGCCGTCGGCGGCCGGGGCCACGCACTCGACTACTCCATGCCGCGCGAGCTGGCGGCGAAGGTGCGCGGCGACCGCGTCATCGTCGGCGTGCGCCCGGAGAACTGGGAAATCGTCGGCGTGAACCAGCCGGGCGCCGAATACGGCCTGCCGGTGCACGTGGACATCGTGGAGCACCTCGGCTCCGAGCTCTACATCTACGGCCACCGCCAGGAGCAGGCGGACGAACTCATCGCCGTGCGCGGCGACCGCATCACGGTGAAGGTGGAGCGCGGCGTCGAGGTGGACCAGGGCGACACCGTCTACCTCCGCCCGATCGAGGGAGGCAGCGTCTTCTTCGACCCGGAGACCGAGATCAACTACGACTACCTCTAGCGCAGGTACCAGCCGGCGGCGTTGTTCCAAAACACGTCGTCGGCCGCCTGCTCGCCGCCCACCTCGAGCGCGACCCGCTCGATGAGCGCGAGGTCGTCGTCTTCGAAGGGGCGCTGCGATCTAGCTCCGCGATGCGCTCGTCGGGCGTGTCGGCGGGCAGTTGCGTGACTCCGGCGAAGCTGTCGTCGAGAAGCGAGAGCTCGTCGAGGAGGTAGCCCTGGTCGAACGCCTGGAACGAGCCGGAGACCACCGCCATTTAGCCGTAGACCTTCTTGCCCGCGACCCAGGTCTGCCAGGTGATGGGCATGCCCGGGCGGTAGGCGAGGTTGATGGCGTTTTCCGCGTCGAGGATGTGCAGGTCAGCGGCCGCACCGGGCACGAGCGTGCCCTTCGCGGGGCGGCCCTGCGGGTCCTTGCCGTCGCCGACGTTGTGGCGTCGCAACGCCTTCGCCCCGCCGGTGGTCGCCGCCTCGATCGCCTCGTCGAGGGTGAGGCGCTGCTGCAGCACCGCGGTGGTGACGCAGAAGTTCATCGAGGAGGTGAAGCTCGTGCCCGGGTTGAGGTTCGAGGCGATGGCGACGGTCGCGCCGGCGTCGATGAGCTTGCGGCCGGGCGCGAGATCCTCGCGCGTGGACAGGTCGCAGGCGGGCAGCAGCGTCGCGACGGTCTCCGATTCCGCCAGCACCTTGATGTCCTCGTCGGACAGGTAGTTGACGTGGTCGACGCTCGCGGCGCCCATCTCCACGGCGAGCTTGACGCCCGGGCCCTCGCCGAGCTGGTTGCCGTGCACGCGCACCCCGAGGCCGGCCTGCTTGCCCGCCTCGAGCACGCGGCGTGACTGCTCCTCGTTGAAGGCGCCGCGCTCGCAGAACACGTCGATCCAGTTCACGTGGTCCTTCACCGCGTCGAGCATCGGGCCGACGACGAGGTCGACGTACTCCTCCGCGTCGGCCCCCGGCGGCACAAGGTGCGCGCCGAGGAACGTCACCTCGTCGACGTGGCGCGACGCGACGCGCGCGGCCTGCGCCTCGGACTCGACGTTGAGGCCGTAGCCCGTCTTCGTCTCGAAGGTCGTCGTGCCCAGCGCGTGGCCCGCGGCGACGCGCTCGGCGACGAGCTGGTCGAGGCGTTCCTTGCCCGCGTTGCGGGTCGCCTCCATGGTCACGGCGATGCCGCCCGCGGCGTAGCCCTCGCCGGCCATGCGCGCTTCGAACTCCTCGGCGCGGTTGCCGTCGAAGACCATGTGGGTGTGCGAATCCACCCAGCCCGGAAGCACAGCCCGCTTCTCGACGTCTACAGTTTCATCCGCCTCGGGTGCCTCCGACGCGGGGCCGACCCAGGCGATGACCTCGCCTTCGATAAGCAGTGCCGCGTCCTTAATGGTGCCGAGCTCGGAGACGGTACGCAGCTCGGAGATGCCGGTGATGAGGGTGCTCATAGGGTCCTTTCTCGTCGCGGTTAGTCGCGGGCCTTGAACTCCATCGGGATGCGCACGCCGCGCTCCTGCGCCACCTCGTAGGCGCGGGTGTAGCCGGCGTCGACGTGGCGGATGACGCCCATGCCCGGGTCGTTCGTGAGCACGGCCTTGAGCTTCGCCTCGGCGAGCTCGGTGCCGTCGGCAACCGTGACCTGGCCGGTGTGAATGGAGCGGCCCATGCCCACGCCGCCGCCGTGGTGGATGGACACCCAGGTGGCGCCGCCGGAGACCGCGGTCATGGCGTTGAGCAGCGGCCAGTCCGCGACGGCGTCGGTGCCGTCGAGCATGGACTCGGTCTCGCGGTACGGGGAGGCGACGGAGCCGGAGTCCAGGTGGTCGCGGCCGATGACGATCGGCGCCTTGACCTTGCCCTCCTTGACCAGGTTGTTGAAGATCACGCCGGCCTTGTCGCGCTCGCCGTAGCCGAGCCAGCAGATGCGCGCCGGCAGGCCCTCGAACTCGACATACTCCTCGGCGGCGTCGAGCCAGCGGTGCAGGTGCTCGTTGTCCGGGAAGGCCTCCTTGAGCGCCTCGTCGGTGACCTTGATGTCCTCCGGGTCGCCGGAGAGTGCCACCCAGCGGAACGGGCCGAGGCCCTCGCAGAACAGCGGGCGGATGTAGGCGGGCACGAAGCCCGGGAACTCGAAGGCGCGGGTGTAGCCAGCCTTGCGGGCCTCGTCGCGGATGGAGTTGCCGTAGTCGAAGACCTCGCAGCCCTCGTCCTGGAACTCGACCATCGCCTGAACCTGGGCGGCCATGGACTCGCGAGCCTTCTTGGTGAAAGTGACCGGATCCGCGTCCGCCTCGGTGTGCCACTCCTCGACGGTGATCTCGGTGGGCAGGTAGGACAGCGGGTCGTGCGCGGAGGTCTGGTCGGTGACGACGTCGACAGTAAGCTTGCCCGCCTTGTGGCGGCGCAGGATCTCCGGGAACACCTCGGCGGCGTTGCCCACGAGGCCGACGGAGAGCGCGCGCTTCTCCTCCTTCGCCTCGGTGACCAGCTTGATGGCCTCCTCGATGTCGGTGGTCACCTCATCGAGGTAGCGCTTGGACTGGCGGCGCTTCAGGCGGGACTCGTCGACGTCGACGATGAGGCACGCGCCGCCGTTGAGGGTCACCGCCAGCGGTTGCGCGCCGCCCATGCCGCCGCAGCCGCCGGTAAGGGTGAGGGTGCCGGCCAGGGTGCCGTCGAAACGCTTCTTCGCGACTGCCGCGAACGTCTCGTACGTGCCCTGGAGGATGCCCTGCGTGGCGATGTAGATCCACGAACCGGCCGTCATCTGGCCGTACATCATGAGGCCCTCGTCCTCGAGCTTGCGGAAGTGCTCCCAGTTCGCCCAGTCGCCGACGAGGTTGGAGTTGGCGATGAGCACGCGCGGGGACCACTCGTTGGTCTTCCACACGCCGACCGGCTTGCCGGACTGGATGAGCAGCGTCTCGTCGGACTCGAGTTCCTTCAGCGTCGCGACGATCGCGTCGAACGCCTCCCAGCTCCGCGCCGCGCGGCCGGTGCCGCCGTAGACAACGAGCTCATCGGGGTTCTCCGCCACCTCCGGGTCGAGGTTGTTCTGCAGCATGCGCAGCGCCGCCTCGGTCTGCCAAGATTTCGCGGTGATCTCCGTGCCGCGGGGTGCGCGGACCTCGCGTGCGCCTTCGGACCAGTTCTTCGCCATGTCGATGTCCTTTCGTGTATGTTGCCCAGTCGTGCTAACGGGTAGAGGGTAACGCCGGTCACACGCCGCGGGCAGGGGCTTGCGTCGCGTGGTGTCTCGGATGCGAGACGGGGAGGGGCGGAGCTTTCGTCGCTACGCAGAGCCCTCGAGCCCGGCCTGCGCTGCGGAGTCGGAGCCCGGCACGCGCATCTCGAACTTCTCGGTCACCACGGTGTAGTCGAAGTAGCCCATGCGCGCGATCGGCTTGATCTTGAGGATGTCCAGCTTGCCCTCGTCGTCGATGACGGCGTCGTCGATGTGGATCGTCTCCACGTCCGCGACCACCAGGTCGATCGTGCCCACCGGCGAGTTGCCTGGGATGCGCAGCGTGGTCTTGTACTTGCACTCGAACTTGAGCTGGCTCTCCTTGACCATCGGGATGTTGAGGTGGTCGGCGTACTCCTTGGTCACGTCGAGGTGGTCCCACTCGCTGTCGGTATGCTCGAGCGCCATGGCGGACTTGTTGACCTCTTCGCGCAGGTCGTAGGTCGCCATATTCCATACGAACCAGCCCGTTTGCTCAGCGTTGAGCACAGTATCTTTGCGACGCCCATCCGGATACTGGTTCGCCGAAAACATCACCATCGGCGGGTCAAAGGTGAGGTTCTGCCACTGCGAGTATGGGGCGATATTCTCGCGCCCCTCCGTATCGACGCTGGACAGCCACCCAATCGGGCGCGGAACAGTACTGGCTTTGAAGGGGGAATATGGCAGCGGGTTCGGTTCGGACTGTGGGTGCCACTTCATTGCTTGGACCTCTGCTTCATGCGTTGCGGGTTATGGTTTGGGCCCAACGTACTCTCGGTGGGCGCTCCGCGATGCGGATTGTGACTCATATGGCGGTCTGCAGCCCCCTCGGTTGTAAAAATCCACATCCCGCCCCGCTGATTTCTGTGTTTCCCCAGGTCGCACGCCGATACACCGTTCGACGTGTCGATTTCTACAACTCGTAGGTCTGCACCAACTACTCCGCAATGCGGAGGCGGGCAGTGTCCGCAACGCCCGCCACTCCGCGTTACGGACTGGTTACCAGACAACAACGATTGGTCAGCGCCAACTACTCCGCAATGCGGAAGTCTCCGGCCGAAAGTTTGTAAAAATCAACATCCAACCCCGCCGGCCCTGGCATTTCCCCAGGTCGCTCACCGATCCACCGTTCGACAGTTCGATTCTTACAACTCGTGGGTCCACACCAACTACTCCGCAATGCGGAGGCGGGCAATGTCCGCAACGCATCCAACTCCGCATTGCGGATTCGTAGCGACGCACCAACGGTGGGCCACCCCACTAGCCCTCAGCGCAAAAATAGCGAGTCAGCAAACCTGCGACCTGGGAAAACCCGGGCAGCGCGCGACGGTCTGCTAGTAGCGCACCAGCAGACCCCCGACAAACCCACTACCGCAGCTCGCCGACGGCGCCCTCGACCGCCGCGACGTAGTCCCCGCCCTTGACCAGCTGCACGGACTGCTCGATCTCGGGGGAGAGGAACCGGTCGGTGCCGGGGCCCTCAACGCGCGAACGCAGCACCGCGACGGCGGCGCCGGTGCCGGCGGCCGGCTCCCCGGAGCGCATGTCCAGCGCGCGGGCCGCGGTGAGGATCTCCACGGCGAGCACGCGGTGCAGGCCGTCGATGCTGCGGCGCAGCTTGCGGCCGGCGGACCAGCCCATGGAGACGTGGTCCTCCTGCATGGCGGAGGACGGGATGGAGTCCGCCGACGCCGGCACCGCGTTGCGCTTCAGCTCGCCGACGATGCCTGCCTGCGTGTACTGCGCGATCATATGGCCGGAGTCCACGCCCGGGTCGCCGGCGAGGAAGGCGTTGAGGCCGCGGTTGCGGGCGGGGTCGAGGA
>ERZ1029874.61-NODE-61-length-18630-cov-5.581157_pt1 | contig 18630 bp, 19 predicted proteins | sample MGYA00519235_ERZ1029874 | MGnify/ENA primary metagenome ERZ1029874 (study PRJEB33666, sample SAMEA4610926) | skin metagenome | biome: Human-associated habitat; feature: Malodor aspect; material: skin | place: Philippines | collected 2015-08 ...
CGGGGCGGGTGCCGGTGCGGGGGCCGGCGGCTGTTCCCCGGACGGCTCGCCCAGCGTCTCCGCCGCGGGGGCGGCCGGCGCTGGCTGGTAGTACCCGGTGCCGCCGCCCCACTGGTTGGTCGGCGCCGAGTAGTAGCCACCGAGTCCGGTGCCGCCGTTGTAGGCGTTGACACCCCAGTACACCGGGTTAGCCGGTTCAAAGTACTCAAACTCCTGGCCCTCCAACTCGGTGTCCAGGAACTGCTTCCAGATCTGGGACGGGGTGTTGGAGCCGTACATGATGCCGCCCCACTCGTTGAAGATCGGGGAGGTGTTGTCGGCGGTGCCCACCCACACGGCCACTGCGAGCTGCGGGGTGGAGCCGACCATCCAAGCGTCCTTGTTGTTGCCGGTGTCGCCCATTTGGGCGGTGCCGGTCTTCGCTGCCGCCGGGCGGCCACCGGCCAACACGGCGTTGGAGTAGCCCGGCACGGTCTGCATCGCGTCGAGGACGTTGTCCGCCACCTGCTCGGAGACGCGGCGCTCGGTGTACTCGTTGTCGTTTTCGTAGAGGACCTCGCCGTTGGCGTCGACGACCTTTTCCACAAAGTGGGTCGGGTGCATCGCGCCGCGGTTGGTCAGCGTGGACACGGCAGTAGCCATATCCAGCACGCGGGATTGGTACTGGCCCAGCACGATGCCTTCATACGGCTGGCCGCCGTTTTCACGCAGCGTGACCGGGATGCCCGGAATCGAGCGGGCCACGCCGAGCGCGTGCGCCATATCTGCGGTGTCCTGGGTGCCGTTGTCCAGCTCGTCCTGGATGCGCATGTAGGCAGTGTTCGACGATGTCCGGGTAGCTTCCTTCATCGACAGCATGCCGCCGCCACCACCGTCCCAGTTGGTCACGACGTGGTTGCCCGGCAGGGTCACCGGGGAAGAATCGAACATGGACGTCAGCGGGATGCCCTGCTGCAGGGCGGCCGCGAGCGCGAAGATCTTGAACGTGGAGCCGGTCTGCAGGCCAGCGTTGGCGTAGTCCCAGCCGCTGGCTTCCTCGCCGCCGTAGTAGGCGCGCACGGCGCCGCTGCGCGGGTCGATGGCGACGACTGCGGAACGGGCGTCGTCCTGCAGGGCGGACAGGCGCTCGCGGGTGATGTTTTCCACGTTGTCCTGGGTTGCCGCATTGATCGTGGTGGTGATCTGCAGGCCGCGGTTGGTCAGGTCGTCCTCAGTGATGCCGATGGTGGCCAGCTCCGCGACGACCTGGTTTTTGATCAGGCCGTTCGCGCCGGTGGCCTCGGTGTAGGCGGAGTAGGTCGCCGGGTCGCGGGTTTCCGGGTAGCGGGCGTTGGCGCGCTGCTCCGGGGTGATGGAGCCGGTTTCCACCATGCCGTCCATGACGTAGTTCCAGCGCGCTTCGGCGGCCTCGCGGTTGGTCCACGGATCGAGCTGGCTGGGTAGCTGGATGGACGCGGCGAGCACCGCGCCTTCCTCCAGGGTGAGCTGGGAGGCAGGTTTATCGAAGTAGGCGTGTGCGGCGGCTTCCACCCCGTATGCGTTGCGTCCGAAGTAGACGGTGTTGAGGTAGGCGCGCAGGATGTCCGCCTTTTCCCACTGGTTGGTCATCTTGACCGAGTAGACGAGCTCCTTGGCCTTGCGCTCGTAGGAGTGCTCGTTGCCCACCAGCGCGTTTTTCACGTACTGCTGGGTGATCGTCGAGCCGCCGCCGGCGGAGGCGTTGCCGGTCAACTGGCCGATCGCCGCGCGGGCGAAGCCGGACGGGGAGAAGCCGGAGTTGGTCCAGAAGTCGCGGTCCTCGGCGGCTAGCACGGCGTTTTGCACGTCCTCGGGCACCTGGTCCAGCGGGATCTGCTTACGGTTGCCCTCCGGCGGGACGATGCGCGCGAGCTCTTTTTGGTTGTCGCTGTAGAAGATGTTGGAGATCTGGGCGGTCTCGATCTCCCCCGGCTCGGGCACAACTGCCTTGGCGTAGTTGAAGAAGAACCAGCTCGCCGGGATGGCGGCGAGCATGAGGAGGAAGAGAAGGACCGCGACGATCCATTGCCACACGCGCGATTTCTTCTTCTTTTTCACCTTCGTGGAGCCGCCGCTTTTCTTCGACGTGCCGGCTTTATCCGACGCGGTTTCGCGTTCCTTATCCGCCACCGAGTCGCGGCGCTTCGCGTTTTCTGTCACTCGTTTTCCCTGCACAATTCGACCCGCGGCGCCCGCGGGAAGGGCAACACCACGAGCTACCTACTCGATTCCTACCGGACACCCTACCCGGCCAAGGCGAAATCACACTACTGGTACAGCAGTGACTTCTTTCAACAGATGGTTCCATTTGCAACTGTGACAGACCTCGACGAAGTGCACCGTCACCGGCCCGACCTCTTGGACCATCCGGTCGATCTCGTCGGCGCTGCGCGCCGTGCCGGTGCGGCGGCCGAGTTTTTCGCTGTAGACCCACTTGACCTCGCGCAACGCCTCCCCGCACACCGGGCAGTCCCGCTCCGCGTCAATGCCGTGGTGTTCGGCTGCGGTGCGGAGGATGAAGTCGGCGTCGCAGACGTCGTCGTAAAGCAAACGCCCCGCCTTGAGCTCGCGGATTGCGTGACGACGACGCCACTCATGCGAAACCTCACCCTGATACACGAACACGGGATAGATGGTAACGCCTGTTTTTATGTGGCTGGTAGGGCATTTATGATGTGGACAACCGAATAAATACCGAGCCGAGGAGGAGCGACGTGGGCGATCCCGCCATTTCGCCCGAGTCCGCCAGGCTGCCGAGCACCGCGGACGCGGACTCCCCCTTGCGTGTCGTCGTCGGCTGGGACATGGCCGGCTCCGAGGCTGTCGATTTCGCGGCGTGGCTTGGCCGGTCGCTGCCGGTGTGCGTGAAGGTGGTGTCGTCGGCACGCTTGCCCCGCATCCAGGCGCTGACCAGCTCGGCGAAAAACCGCAAGAAGCGGCTCAAAGAGATGGACACGGCGTTTCGCAAACGCGTGACCAAAGAACTCGATGGGCAACTGCCGCGCGGTCAATGGGCGGCCGCGGTCACGGAACTGGTGGACAGCAAGGACACCCTGCAGGCGCTCTACGGCACCGCCTCCGACTTCGGCGCGGACCTTATTGTCATGGGCTCGCGCGCGAAGACGCCGAAGGGCCGCTTCCGCCCCTCCTCCATCGCCGACGAGATGCTGTACTCCTCCCCCGTTCCGCTCGGTCTCGCGCCGCGCGGGGTGAAGCTGTCCAAGAAGGGCTTGACCCGGATCACCTACGCCATCGTGCAAACCGACGACCCGGCGGAGCCGAACTTCTCCGGCCTGGACTACGCCACCGCGCTCGCCTGCACCCTGGAGCTGCCGCTGCGCATCATCGCGTTTTCGCCGACGCGTTACGACGACCACGAGCCGCACTGGTACGAAGAAACCCTCGGCATGCTCGACCACGCCCGCGACCGGGCCTGGGCGTACGCCACCGAGATCTCACCGGAACGCATCGAGCACTTCGACGTGACCAGCTCGATTTCCACCGGCAAGAGCTGGAAGCGCTCGATCGACTCGGTGAAGTGGAAGAAGGGCGACCTGATGTGTTTGGGTTCGCAGCCGGCGCCGCAGTTGCGCAGTGTGTTCGTGGGCACGCGCGAAGGCGAGTTCATCCGCTACGCCACCGTGCCTGTGATCATCTGCCCGGAAGCGGATAAGTAGGTTGGGGCCCATGCGCGACCACCCGGAAAACGACCTGCACTCGGCCAACGACCGGTTTTCCCGCTACCGTCCCGAGCCCGAGACGTTCGACGACCTAGCGGATCAGCCGGACCCGCTCGAGGTGGACCGCCGCAACAGGCGCTCGACCCGCGACGCAATTGTGTGGGCGGCGGGCACCGTCGCCATCACCCTGCTCACAGCCCTTGTGCTGGGCACGGTGGCGCGCCTGCAGGGCGGTCCGCTTTGCGACGACTCCGGCGCGACCTGGCTGTGCACCACCGGCTGGCGCAAGTGGTGGGCGCTTGCCACTTCCCTGCCGCCGGTCGCTGGCCTGCTCAGCTGCGCGGTGATCATGGTGCGCAAACTGAACAACTACGAGCGGTGGATCCCGTGGATGGGCGTGTTTTGGATCCCGCTCGTGCCGTTCACCATGGGCTGGCTGATTCTGACTATCGGGATGTTGGCGACGCTGTAGCCGCCTTGTGTTCCGCGGTGCACGTCGCGCAGTACGGGTTTTTCTCCCGGCACGCCTCGCAACTTAAGTACTGCTGGCGGCATTCAGGTTCGTTGGCGCAGTTGTAGAACTGGTTCGTGGGCTCGCTGCAGTGCACGCAGTGGCCCAGTTGCACGTAGTCCGGGTCGTCGGGCGCGCCGAACTCGGTGTGCATGCGGTCGTCGAACACGTAAAGGGAGCCTTCCCACAGCCCGGAGTTGCCGTAGGCCTCGCCGTAGCGGACGATGCCGCCGTCGATCTGGTAGACCTCCTCGAACCCGCGGTTTTTCATCATACTGGACAGCACTTCGCAGCGGATGCCGCCTGTGCAGTACGAGATGACTGGCTTGTCTTTCATCCAGTCGTACTTGCCGGAGTCGAGCTCTTTGATGAAGTCGTGGGTGGTCTCCACATCCGGCACCACCGCGTTTTTGAACCGGCCGATTTCCGCCTCGCGGGCGTTTCGGCCATCGAAGAAGACCACGTCCGGATTCGCCTCGACGAACTCGTTGACCTGCTGCGGTGTCAGGTGCGTGCCTCCGCCGACGACACCGTTTTCATCAACTTTGAGCTCGCCCGGCGCGCCGAAAGAGACGATCTCCTCGCGCGCCTTGACGCTCAGTTTCGGGAAGTCTTCCGCCCCGCCTTCGGACCATTTGAACTCGATGCCCTTGAAGTATTCCTTAGTCTTTTTGGCGTAGGTCTTGCAAGCGCGGATGTCGCCGCCGACGGTGCCGTTGATGCCGTCTTTGGAAACGATGATCCTGCCGGTCAGCCCGAGTCCTTCGCACAGGTCGCGCTGCCACAGGCGCACCGCGTCCGGGTCAGCGATGGGTTGGAACTTGTAGTAGAGCAGGATCTTGCTGGTCATGCTTGGCAGTCTACGGCTACCCCATCTTCTGCTTATAAGCGTGGGCGTCGCGCGTGTACACGCGGCGGTGGGTGCCCACCTTGTGCCCTTCGAGTTTGCCTTCGTCGATGAGTTTGACCACGAACGGGCGCGAGACGCCGAGCAGGTTGGCCACCTGCTGGGTGGTCATTTCGTCGTCCGGTTCCGGCGGATGGACCAAGCGGCCCTCCGCGTAGTCTTCCAGCAGGTCACGCACCCAAACAGCGGTCTGTTTGGGCAGGGAGACATGGTCTTCGGACTGCGCGCGGGCAACCGCGAGGTTGCCGTTAAGTTCGGCCAGCGCTGCCTCTACCGGGGACAATTGTTTTGGCATACATCTGACCATAAACCACATCCGAAACCAGCGCAATAGTTTCCTCAAGGAAACCTTAACGTTTGTGATACAAACCCTTACGCCAATACTGCGGTTCGGACGTGGCCAGCACGCCCAGGTTGCGGAAGATGCCCTCGTCCACCGAGCCTAAGATCGCCGTGATGTGCGCGTCGCAACCCCGCAGGCTGCGCAGATGGTCGAGCGCGAGCGCCGCGTCCGGGTTCGCGGACGCCGACACGGATAGCGCGATGAGCACCTCGTCGGTGTGCAGACGCGGGTTGACCGAACCCAAGTGGCGGGTCTTTAGCGTCTGGATCGGCTCGATGGAGTCTGGGGAGAGCAGGTGCACCTCGTCGTCGATGCCGGCCAGCAGCTTCAACGCGTTGAGCAGCACCGCGGCCGAAGGCCCGAGCAGGTCCGAGGTCTTGCCGGTGACGATGCGCCCGTCCGGCAGCTCGAGTGCCGCCCCCGGCTTGCCGGTGCGCTCCGCCACCTCGAGCGCCGGGGCGACCACGGCGCGGTCGGTGGAGGAAAGGTCCGCTTTGCGCATGACGTTCATGATGCGATCGGAGATGGCGGAGTCGGCGTCGGCGCGGCGTTCGTCGACAAGCGCCGCGTAGTAGCGACGAATGATCTCCTGCTCTGCGGCGTGGCGGCAGGCGGCGTCGTCGGAAATGCAGTGGCCCGCCATGTTGACGCCCATGTCGGTCGGGGACTGGTACGGCTCGGAGCCGGTGACCTCGCGCAGCAGCGTCTTCAGCAGCGGGAAGACCTCGATGTCGCGGTTGTACGAGGTGACCTTCTCGCCGTAGGCCTCCAGGTGGTACGGGTCGATGACGTTGACGTCGTCCAGATCCGCCGTCGCCGCCTCATAGGCCAGATTCACCGGGTGGGCGAGCGGCAGATTCCAGATCGGGAACGTCTCAAACTTGGCATAACCTGCGGCAATGCCCCGCTGGTGCTCGTGGTAGACCTGGCTGAGGCAGGTGGCCAACTTGCCGGAACCCGGGCCCGGCGCGGTCATCACAATGACGTCGCGGGAGGTTTCCACGTAGTCGTTTTTGCCAAAGCCCTCGGCGCTGACCACCTTCGCGGTGTCGTGCGGGTAGCCCGGGATCATGTAGTGGCGCGAGACCTTCAGCCCCACGCGCTCGAGCCGCTCCAAAAACGCCTCGACGTTCTGGTTATTGCCCTCGAGCTGCGTGCACACCACGTTTTCGACCAGGAAGCCGCGGTCACGGAACACGTCCACCAGGCGCAGCACGTCGTCCTCGTACGTGATGCCCAGGTCGGCGCGCACCTTCTGACGCACGACGTCGCCCGCGTTGAAGCAGATGACGATCTCCACCTCGTCCTTGATGTGGTCGAGCATGGCGATCTTGTTGTCGGGGGTGAACCCGGGCAGGACGCGGGAGGCGTGGTTGTCGTCGAAAAGCTTGCCGCCCATCTCGAGGTACAACTTGCCGCCCACCTCGGCACGCCGTGCCTGGATGTGCTCGGACTGCATCTGGATGTATTTCTCGCGGTCGAACCCGGTCGTGTACGGCATGCGCGCAATTCTATTGCTTATCGACGACACCCCGCACCCCGCCTCGCACCCAATAGCTGAAAGTAGCCCGCAGTCGGCCAGAAAACCGCAGGTCGCAGTTTCCCGGACGGGCTACTTTCAGCTATCGACTACCGTGGCTGGCATGTTTGCGTCCACGTTCACCGCAGACCAGATCCGCGCCGCCGAAGCCCCGCTGCTTGCGGCGCAGGAGTTCGACGACCAGCTGATGCAGTCCGCGGCCCACGCGGTGGCCGAGGTAGCCGCAACGATGCTGGACGGACGCGCCCGCGTGCTCGTGGTCGCGGGACCCGGCGGAAACGGGGGAGACGGCCTCTACGCTGGCGCGGAGCTGGTGCTGGCGGGCCACCGGGTTGAGGCGTTGTTGCCGGCCGGCAAAGCGCACGAGCGAGCACTGCAGGCGTTCACCGCCGCCGGCGGGGCGGTGGTGGAGCACCTGCCGGAGCACGGTTACGGCCTGGTCATCGATGCCATGACCGGCATCGGCGCGACCGGCGAGCCGCGCGACAACCTCCGACCAGCCATCGACTGCGCCAACACCTTGCACGCGCAGGTGCTGGCAGTCGACGTGCCCACCGGTGTGGAGGCCGACACCGGCAAGGCGGCGAAACACCACGTCACCGCTGATGTCACGGTCACCTTCGGCGGTTGGCGCCGCGCCCACGTGCTCGCCCCGGCCTGCGGTGCGCAACTGCTCGCGGACATCGGACTACCCGGAAAACGCCTGTACGAAACGCTCGGCGACCAGATCCCCGAGTGGGCCGGCGACGGCCCGCCGCTGTTGCTCGCCAACCGCGCTGTCTTGCCCGAGCGCACGTGGCCGGAACACCTTCACACGCTGCCGCAGGCGCCGCTGCTAGACGGCACACCGGGTCCGAACGATGACAAATACTCCGGCGGCGTCGTGGGGATCCGCGCCGGCAGCGACGGCTACCCCGGCGCGGCCGTCCTCTGTGTTGCCGGCGCTGTCAACGCCACGCCGGCGATGGTCCGCTACGCAGGCCCCCAGGCTTTGGAGGTGGTTCGGGCGCAGCCGGAGGTCGTCGCTACGCAGACGCTCGAAAGCGCCGGGCGTGTGCAGGCGTGGGTGTTCGGCCCGGGTGCGGGCACGGGCGAGGACGCCACGCGGGAGCTGCGGTGGGTCCTGGAGCAAGACGTGCCCGTTCTTGTCGACGCCGACGGGCTCACCCTCCTCGCCGAACACCCCGACCTGCGTGCCCTGGTCGCGAACCGCGAACAGCCGACCGTGCTCACCCCGCACGACGGTGAGTTCGCCCGGCTGCGCGAGGTCGCCGGGGTGGGCGAGAGCGACCGGATGACAGAGACGATCGCGCTGGCTCAGGCGCTGCAGGCCACGGTGGTGCGCAAGGGACGCGTGACCGTCATCACGCACGAGGACGACCCGCACTCGGCTTACGCCGTGGACGCTGGCAACTCCTGGGCGGCCACCCCCGGCTCCGGCGACGTACTTTCCGGCGTCATGGGCGCGCACTTGGCGCTGATGCACGCGAGGTCGCTAGGGGAGGAGGCCGCGCTTTCCGGCGCAGTTACGGTGCACGCGATCGCTGCGCAACTAGCGGCCGCCACTGCGTTCGGCGACGCCACCGCTCCGGCGAGCCGCATCGCCGAGCACATCCGTCCAGCTACTGCGGAGGCTTACCATGTTTGATGCTGTTGTGATCGGCGGCGGCCAGTCCGGGCTCGCCGTGTCATACTACCTGCGCAAATACGGCGCAGACTTTGTCGTTTTGGACGCGGCCGAGGCCCCCGGCGGCGCTTGGCCGCACTACTGGGACGCGCTGACGCTGTTTTCCCGCGCGGAGGTTTCCAACCTCCCCGGCTGGCCGATGCCCCCATTCGACGGCTACCCGCCGCGCGACCACGTGATCGACTACTTCACCCGCTACGAGAAGCGCTACGACCTGCCAATCCGTCGTGGCGAGCGCGTGGAGCGTGTGCTTTACGACGACCACCACTTCGACATCCACCCGCAACAGCTCTCCACCCGCAACGTGGTGGTAGCCACTGGCATCTGGTCGGCTCCGTTCGTTCCGCATGTGCGTGGAAGTTTCGCGGGCACGCAGATGCATTCCGCCACGTACACCGCACCGGCCGACTTCGCCGGTCAGCGTGTGGCCGTCGTCGGCGGCGGCAACTCGGCAGCGCAGATCGTCGCTGATTTAGCGCTCGCCGGGGTGGACACCCAGTGGTTTACCCGCCGCGAGCCCGCGTTCATGCCGGACGACGTAGACGGCGAGCAGTTGTTCCGGCGCAACCGGGAACGCTTTAACGCCATCGCCAAGGGAAAGCCGGATCCGGGCGGGGCGGACTTCGGCGGCGATATCGTGGTCGTGCCGGAGGTGCGCCGCGCCCGCGATGCCGGGCTGCTGAAGGCCACACCGATGTTTTCGTCACTGGATGCCGTCGACGCCGACGTGCTCATCTGGGCGACCGGCTTCCGGCCCGCACTGGGGCCGATTCGCGGCCTCGACCGCGAGACCCCGGGGGTATATGTCCTCGGCTTCGACGGGTTGAACGGCCCGGGTGCCGGGACGATCGGAGGAGTGAGCCCGTTTGCGCGGGAGATCGCGCGTGAAATTGCGAAAAGGTAAGCCTCTTTAAGCGAATCACAGACGTGTAATTTCCCCCTTTACGGGCGTAAATAGGCAAATTACCCCCTCGTACTACCTATTCTTTGTCTTTTATTTAGCTGAGAAGCATAAATTAAGCTGGGCGTAACCTGCAGGTATAGTCTTTTAATACGGAAACGGCCGGTTATGAGACTCACGCCACCGCAGCACGGAGTGCAATATTTTTGAACGACTGCGCTACGCTGAACCATGTGTTGAACAATCGGAGAATTACCGCGCTTGCCCTTACGGCCGCTACTGCTGCGGCCGCCCTCAGCGTGCCCTCCGCAGGTGCGACGACCGTCGGCGAACCTAAAGACGGCGTATGCACGTTCACGATGAACGCTGCGGAGAAAGACTTTGTCTCTTCCCTGCCGCGAACGTTGAGCCCCGGCCCAGTCCAGGACGTGCAACACTGGATTGACGCATTTGAGACCGCCTTCCCGCAGACCCAGCCGATCAGCCAGGAGTTCCTGGATCTGTTCCAGGGCAGCTACGTCGAGGTCTTCAACAACGACCTGGAAAACAACATCGACCGTTGGACCCAGCGCTACGTCGACGCAGGCATCGACGAGCCGGCCGCACGCTGGTACTTCGTGCAACTGTGGAACTCGAAGGCGTTGTCCGACCACACCGGCATGGACATGACCGCCTTCTGGGCGGACGTGGACAAGGCAATGAGCAGGGGCGAGATCGCTGGCCTGACCGGCCAGGAGCCTTACCAAAAGTTCGAGCTGACGACGAACAAGAAGGTCACTGACGCGCAGTCCGCGATGTCGAAGGCGCAGAAAGACAAGTGGGTTGCCGCCTACAAGGCGTCCCAGGGGGTCATCGATGCCGACCGCGTGGCCAAGTTCCGCGACGGATTCATCGATGCGCGTGACACCTGCGCAAACGGCGGCGGCGTTGTACTGCTGCCGACGGACGGTGCGAACCCGGACGCAGACAAGGTCGCAACCACCACCCCGACCTCCACGGCCCCCACCCAGAACGGCGGCCCGAAGTCGAACACCCACAAGCAGGAAGTCAACATCTCGGTCTCCACGACCGTGAACAAGGCTGACTCGGCGTCGAAGAACACGCAGGCTCAGTCTGGCTCCAGCACCGGTGCGGTCATCGGCATTGTGGTTGCGCTGCTGGTCATCCTCGGTGGCGGTGCCGCGGCAGCATTTGCGATGGGCGGATAACAGCCGTACTTTGGCCGGGTGCTGAACACCCGTACTGCTCACAACCAGTTTCCTGTCGTGCCGTTGGCGGCGATGAGCTTCGCCGCCTTTGTGTACGTCACCTTCGAGATGTTCGCCGTCGGGCTCATCTCGCCGATGGCGCGCGACCTCGGTGTGTCTGAAGGTCAGATCGGTCTGCTCATGAGCGTCTATGCGGGCTTGGTCGCGGTGGTGACCATCCCGCTGATCCACGTCACCAGAAACGTCAACAGGCGCCCGTTGCTCATTGCGACGCTGGTGTTCCTGCTCGCGGGCATCGTTCTGCAGGCCACCGCGGCGAACTACTGGATGCTCGTCGCCGGGCGCGTGACCGCGGCCTTCACCCACGGCGTGTTCTGGTCGTTGGTCAACCCGATGGCGTCACGCCTCGCCCCGCCGGGGCAGACCGGGAAAGCGGTCGCCGCGGTGTCGATCGGTTCTACGCTGTCACTGGTACTCGGCTCGCCGCTGACCACCGCTCTCGGCGCGGCGATCGGGTGGCGCGCGTCCACGTGGGTGCTTGGCGTAGCGACGATCGCATCCCTGGCCATGCTGTTTACCTCCCTGCCGTCCATGCCCGCCACCCGAACGGCAAGCGCCGCGAAGGCCAAGAACACGAAGTCGGCGATCCCATCGCTGGTGGTGTACGTCCTGCTCGCTGTGACGTCGATTTTCGCCACCTTCACGTACCTCGCCCTGCTGGTGGAGGCCACCGCCGGCCACCGCTTCGTGCCGTACGGTGTGTCCCTGTACGGCCTCGCGGGCCTGGTCGGCATCACGTTCGCGGGGCGCCGCGTGGACCGGCGCATGATCCGCCTCAACGCGGGCGCTGCGGCCCTGCTCATCATCTCCGCCATCGCGGGTCTCGCAGCGCTGAACTCCGGCACCGGGGTGGGCATGTTCGCTGTCATCGCCGTCTTCGGCATGGCCGCGGGCGCGTTGCCCACGGTGGCGACCACGATCTTCCTGCACGCCGGCCAGCGCAACCAGGACCTAGCGAGTTCGGTCTACGTGGTCACGTTCCAGGTCGGCATCGCCTCCGGTTCGGCCCTCGGCGCGGCCGCGGTGGATGCTGGCTACCTCTCCGGCACGCTTGCGTTGACCGGTGTGCTCGGCGCGCTGGCGTTCGCGGTGCTGGCGCTCTGGTCGCGCACCCTTTTGCGGTAGCGGCGCGGCTCGACGAACCTCCCGGCCGGGACGAGGTCGACGTGGCCGGCGAGGAACTCCGCTGTCGCACCGGCGACGTAGGTGCGCTGGCCCCACTCGGGCACCCGGAAAATCCCGTGCGGCACACGCACCAGGTCGCGCCCGCACAGCATCGTCGGCCCCATCTCCTGCACCGATGTGACGATGTAGGCCCCGTCGACTTCGTACGCCACTACATTGGTGTCCACGGCGCGGAGCTTGTCCACGAACCCGCGTCCCGCCAGGAGGTAGCCGTCGCCGGTGCAGATGCCGTCGTCAAGCAAATGCGGAAGGCTTGTTACCTGCGGGCCGCACGATGAAAGCCCCGCGCGGCGGGCGATCTCTCGGGACAGCAGCCCGGGGTCGAGCGGGGCGGGGCCGGCGGCGATGTAGAACATGCCGGCAAGTTTATGCGTAGGCGGGGGCGGAAACTCCCATCTCGAAGACCTCGTCGCTGCTTTCGATCAGAGAGCGGTCGTGGGTGACAAACCCGCAGGCGATGTCGCGCTCGGTGGCGAGGTCGCGCAGGAGCGCCACGATCTCCTGGGAGCGGTCGGCGTCGAGGGAGGCGGTGGGTTCGTCGGCAAGCAACAGCTCCGGCTCGCCCATGAGTGCGCGCGCGATGCCGACGCGCTGGCGCTGGCCGCCGGACATCTCGCCGATGCGGCGGTCGCCCAGGCCTTCGAGGCCGACGGTGGCGAGGAGCTCCTCGGCGCGGTCGCGGCGCGGCTTCACACCTCGAATGTGGTCGGTGACCAGCAGTTGGTCGCGCACGTTAAGCGCGGCGATGAGGTTGGCCTGCTGGAAGATCATGCCGATCTTGTCGCGGCGCACCTCGTTGTCCACCTCCACGCCGTTGAGCTTCGCGGTGCCGGAATCGGGTTTGATCAGACCCGCTGCCACGGAGAGCAGGGTGGACTTGCCGGAGCCGGACTCGCCGATGATGAAGGTCATCTCGCCGGGCTTGGCGGTGAACTCGAGGTGGTCGAGCACCGTGCGCATTTCTTGGCCGTCTTTGAAGGAGACGGTGACGTCGTTGAGTTCAAGCATTATGCGACACCTCCGAGAGCCGCCTGGGGGTTGACTTTCACGATGGAGCGGGTGGCGATCAAGGCGCCGACCATGCCGAGCGCCCAGATGGCGACCGGGGGAGCGATGGCGGTCGCCGCGGTCAGGGAGAACGGCGCGCCGGACTGCATCCACAGGCCGAGGCCGAAGGCGATCACGCCGCCGATGACCGCGCCCGCCGCGAGCAGCACCGCAGACTGGCCGAGCGCATCTTTGAGCAGGTATGTGTTCGATGCACCGATGGCCTTGAGGATGGCCAGGTCGCGGGTGCGCTGCATCGTCCACACAGTGAGGAAGGCGATGATCACCAGCGCGGCGATGGCGTAGAGGAAGCCCTGGATGAGCTTCAGCGAGCCTTGCTCCGAGGAGTAGGCCGGCAGGCCGGCAAACGAGTCCTTGAGGGAGACGCCACCGTCCACCTTGTCGTCGGCAAGCAGCACCGTGCCGTCGGCGTCGGTGTGCATGACTTCCTTCCAGAAATCGGTGGGCACCCACAGGACAGGGGAGTGGGAGAACGCGAGGTCCTCGCCGATCGCGCCGACGGTGATCGGGGTGCCGCCGACGGTGACCTCGTCGCCCGCCTGAATCTCAAGGCCCGGCGCTGCGACGGCCTCGATGCCCAGGGTCTCGCCGCCGGGCAGCTCGGTGCCTTCCGGCAGGGAGAGGACGGACACGGCGGCGTCGGTGCCGTCCGCCTTGGTCAACAGCATCTGGCTGGTGCCCAGCGGGGTCATGCCGTCGCGGGCGTCGATACGCGAGGTGGTGAACGACGGATCGTCTGGATCCTGGAACACCACAGATTCTGGGTCGAGCGCCTCGAGCGCGGCGGTGTTTTGCTTACCCAAGCCGGCGGTCAGGCCCGTCAGCACGACGACCAGCAGCGTAATCAACGCCACGGTGCCTGCAATCAGCCCAAAGCGCCCCTTGGCTGACGTAATTTCTCTCAGTCCTACGAACATGGTTCCAATCATGGCGTTGACCTGGGGTGTTCCGCATCGGGCAGCCGGTTGAAATCCGGATCAACCGATCGGTTGATCTACGCTTTGAGCCATGCTGTCCACCTCTCGGATCCTCGCCTTTTTACGCGTGAGCCTGCATGTGCTGGTTGCGGTGCTGCTCACTGTCGGCGTCGCGGGGCAGTTGCGTGACGACGACCCCGTAACCGGCCTCGTCCTCACCGCCTGCTTCGCCGCCATCTACCTGGTGGGCACGATTTGGCACAACGAGGGCAAGCCCCACCCGAAGTGGGCGGAGGTGGCCTGGCTGGGCGTGGTCTGCGTGCTGTGGGTGTGCCTTGTGGTGGTCTCCTCCGACTTCGTGTGGCTCGAGTTCCCGCTGGTCATGCTGGCCTGCGTGGTCTTGCCGGGGTGGTGGGAGCTCGTCGCCACGGTCGCGCTGTTGTGCGTGACGCTCTCGGCGGCGGATCCGGCATCGGGTGCGGCGGCGATCATCGGGCCGACTATCGGCACCGTGTTGGCCGTGTTTATCGTGCACGCGTACCGGGCGCTGCGCGCGGAGGCTGACCACTACAAGCAGATGGCCGAGGACCTGCGCGCCGCGCAGCGTGAGGTGGCGAAGGCGGAGCATGCCGCAGGTGTTGCCGATGAGCGCGCACGCCTGGCCCGTGAGGTGCACGACACCATGGCGCAGGGGTTGAGCTCGATCGTGCTGCTCGGCCGCGCGCTGGACAAGCAGCTCGCGGCAGGCGACCCGGCGCGCGAGACCTTGGACGTTATCCGCACCACCGCCTCCGACAATCTGGACGAGGCGCGCCGCTTCGTCGCAGAGAACTCCGCGAACACGGCCGAGACCCAGGCCGCAGCCACGACACGCCCGACGCGCCGCCCGCTGCCGGAGCGTCTGGAACGCCTCGCCACGGCGGCGGAAGACCGCCAGCGCGCGCTCGGCGACGTGCTGAAGGTCCGTGTCGACGCCGTGGACCTGCCGGAACCGGCCGCGTCGGTGGTGGAGCGCATCGTGCGCGAGGGGTTGAGCAACATCGTGCGCCACGCAGGCGCGTCGAAGGCGGTGATCACAGTAGATAGGGTGGGTGCCACTGGAACCGTCGACGTCTTCGACAACGGTCGCGGCATCACCGGCAAGGAGGGCTACGGCATCAAAGGCCTGCGCGCCCGCGTCGCGGAGATCGGTGGCGAACTTTCGGTGGAGGGCAACGTCCTCGCCGCAACCCTGCCTGTGGAGGACCAATGACCCTGCGTGTGATGCTTATCGACGACCACCCTGTCGTCCGCGCCGGCCTTCGCGCCGTGCTGAACTCCTTTGACGACATGGAGGTCGTCGCCGAGGCCGCCGACGGCAACGCCGACGTGACGGACGGGGTGGATGTGGTGGTCTCCGACATCCAGATGCCGGGCGCGTCCGGCATCGACCTCACCCGCCGCCTGGTCGCAGCGGGTGGGCCGCCGGTGTTGATTTTGACCACCTACGACACTCAAGCCGACGTCGTGGAAGCAGTGGAGGCGGGCGCGATGGGCTACCTGCTCAAAGACGCCCCGGAGGATGAGTTGCACGACGCGGTGGTGCAGGCGTCGAAACGCACCCGCGTGCTTTCACCGCAGGTGGCCAACGTGCTGGCGGACCGCCTGGTCAACCCGGATTCCGCCCTGTCCGCCCGCGAGATCGAGTTGCTGCGCGCGCTACAGACGGGCGCATCGAACAGGGAGATCTCCGAGCAACTGTTTATTTCGCAGGCGACTGTGAAAACCCACCTGATCCACATCTATTCGAAACTGGGGGTGGACAACCGGACAGCCGCCGTGGAGCAGGCCCGGCGGCGCCGCATCATCTAACCTTGGGCGCATGGCTTTCATCGAAGTGAGTTCCGGCCCGTGGCGCGGGGTCGAGTTCCTCCGCGGCCTCGCCGCCCCCGACGACGTTCCCGCAGGTTGCACCCCTTTGACTTGGCGCCACAACGGCACCGCGCGACTCGGCGGTTTCATCGCCCGCGCGCAGGCGCAGGTGCTTATCGACGACACCTTCGCCCCCGAAGGCACCCAACGCGCAAACCCCGACGCGTTCAGCCTGCGAAGCGTCACCACCGCGGACGCCGGCGAGGCGTTCGTGTTCATCGGGGAGATGTTCGGCCGCACCGGATCTATCGAGACAAATGAGCCGTGTGTGGCCGCGCAGCTGACCATCGCCCCGGAAACCGAGCTGGCGATCACGCTCAACCCCGACTTCGAGTACGCCTTCGTCGCCGCTGACGGCGACCTGGCCGTCAACCGCACACCGGTGCCGGGCTTTTCCGTGGGGCTCGTCGACACCGGCCACCGCACCATTGGGTTGGAAAACCGCTCCGACGCAATCGCGCACGTCCTCATTCTCGGCGGCGCACCGGCGGGGAGAGATTAGCCACAACGGCCACCACCTCCATCTGGGCTGCGTCGAACGCCATGCGCCAGGCTTCCCCGGTCAACGCGGCGGTGCTCATCGTCGCAGGCGCGCTCAACATCAACCCGATCGACGTGGTGCGACGTACCGTTGTGCCGCTGACCGCCGGCGCGGCGACGTCGGTGATCCTCGCGTTCCTGTTCATCGTCTAACCTTCGCGCGCCGACAAAGGGCCGTATTGTTGCCGGTATGACCGTCTCCGTGCTGATCACCGTCGAGGGCACCTCCCCGGAAATTTCCCGCTGCATCAACGTCGAGGAGCACATGACGCTCGGCGATCTCGCCCAGGTGATCGACGCCTCCCTCGGCTTTTCCGGAGCGTCGTCGCACCTGTTCGTGGGCAAGCACGGCACCCGCCGCCAGGTGTACGCGGAAGCCCCCGGCGCGGGCGAGGACCACGAGGACACCATCACCGTCGGCGAGATGGAGCCGATGACCTACATCTACGACGCGGCGGCCGATTGGTCCATCCACGTCGAGGTCTTAGGCCCCTCCCACATCGAGGGCCCGACGCCGATGCTTGTCGACGTCGCCGGCCCCGACGTCATCGAAGCCTGCAATGGCCCTGCGCTGATGACCGAGTTCCGCAACCAGGCCCGCCTGCTTGCCGCCGGCATCGAACCGGGGCTGGAGACGGTCACGCTGATGTTTAGCTTCCTGCCGGTGATGCCGCCGGAGCGCATGCTCGACCGGCTCACCATTGCAGACCCGGTCACGGTGGCGTCGCGCATCGCCAACGTGGCGGAGGAGCAGTTTTTCGACGAGGTCGCCGGCGTCGAGTCCGACGGCATGGGCCTTGCGGACCACTTCGACGACTTCATCAACTCACGCCCTGAATTGCGCGAGATCATCGACCTCGACCCGCACCCCGAGCGCAACCCGAACATGATCTCGGCGGTGACGGACTTCTTCAACGACATGCTTGGCGACGTGGTCGACGACGCCCCGGGCTTCGCCGACGAGCTCACGCTGACGGAGCTCGTGACCCGCCTGGTGTCCCTGTTCGCCGACGGCGTCACCTTGGAGGGCGGTGTCGTCCTACCGGAAGAAACCGACGTGCAGATCCAGGCCCTGACCCAGATGCAGCACGCGTGGATCATCGCCGACCTCATCGTGGACTCCGGCCTGACGAAGAAGCGCAACGGCACCATCACACTGACCAAAGCTGGCAAAGAGTTCCTGGCCAGCGGCGACCCGCTTCGCGAGTTCGACACGAACTTCCGGCGCATGTTCGAAGCACTCATCGGCCGCGACGAGTGGCGCACCACCGTCCGGTGGTTCATCGGCGATCCACCGTCTGCTCCTCACCCGAACATGGACGAGTTCATTCCCTGGCTGTACACGTTCCGCGTCGTCGAGGAGTTCGAACCGGGCCACTCACACCTTTCCGACGAAGGCCGCCAGATGATGCACCAGCACCTGGCGTTCTACAACCGGATGTAGAGCCCCTACGCCACCACGACCAGGTAGAGCGCCACGCAGCCCACGCCCACGATCATGGCGGTGAGCAGGAAGATGGCGGCGGTGTTGGGGGCGCTGCGCTCGTCGGCAAGCGCGGATGCTTCGCGCAAATACGACCTACGATTGAGCACCTCGATGGCGAGCCCGCCGAGGGCGAGCGCGCACGCCACAACCACCATCAACGCGGGGTAAGCACCGGCCCAGCGCAGCAGTGTCGCGGCGGCGACCAGCATGGCCAGGCCGGTGCGCGTCCAGCTCATGGCGGTGCGCTCGGGCTGGAGGCCGGGATCGGTGACGACGATCAGAACAGGCTCACCCCAACCACCACCGCGGCGACGAACACGCCGACGCACAGCACGGGGATGATGGCGGGGGCGGGGATGGGTTCGTCGTGACGCAACGCGCGCTCGATGCGCACCCACCGCACCGCCGCGCCTGCCGAGATCGCCATGGCGATCACGATGATGGCGGCGGCGACAAATGTGCGCACTTGGTCGTCGATACCCGGCAACTCGAACGCTTCGAGCGCGATGCCGCCGGCGAGAAACGCCAGCGCAGTGCGGGTCCACGCGAGGAACGTGCGCTCGTTGGCAAGTGTGAAGCGCGGGTCCGGCTCCCCGCCATCGGGGAAGACCCGCCTGGTAAACCAACCGCGCTCGCTCATGCACCCAACCCTAGCGCCGCCCACACAA
>ERZ1029874.62-NODE-62-length-18271-cov-5.790404_pt1 | contig 18271 bp, 12 predicted proteins | sample MGYA00519235_ERZ1029874 | MGnify/ENA primary metagenome ERZ1029874 (study PRJEB33666, sample SAMEA4610926) | skin metagenome | biome: Human-associated habitat; feature: Malodor aspect; material: skin | place: Philippines | collected 2015-08 ...
TTCCTCAGGAGCCTTCCCATAAATTGTCAGGTGGTAGCGGTCATCACGCCGTTTAAGATCGAGAAGCAACTCGAGGGCACGGTGCAACCCTTTCAGCTTCGGCAAAGACCCAACCATCGCGAGGTTGAATTGGCGGTCTACACCACCATCGGTCTGGTATGCGTCGAGGTCGAGATAATTAGGCATGAAGAGCATCTTTTCGCGCGGGAACGCAAACCTTCGCTGAACATCTTCAAGGATGGCAGGTGCGATGGTGATGAAGCGATCTACATTGTCGATTTCGACTTCGAAACCATAGTCCCGATTTACTTCAAAGCGGTGGATTCTTACAACCAGAGCCTGGTGGGGGCGTTTCCGTTGTGAGTACCAGACGGCGTTGCCGAGCATCCACTCGCACCAAATCACGTCTGCCCACCCTAATAGTGCTTCACTGGCTGTCTCGTTATGTTGATGGTGACCAGTCCATTCATCTACTTTAACCTGATAAAATTTCTCGAAAACATCGAAAGCTGGCCTGACGAACTTGAGGTCGTACCCAGCGACCAACAACCGCAGCTTGATGGTCTCATGGAATCGTTCAAGGTCGCCTTCCAACATTGCGTCCCTGACTTCCGCAAACCGAGGATTAAATGAATAGTTGCTCACTGCGTCGTGATGTTCATTCAGCAACTCGCTCAGTCCATCAAACGCTTCTTGCGATACTCCGCCCCGATTGTTCCTGATCAGACTGTTGATCGCTGCCTGGAGGGCAACTTGTCCTCTGACCTTGAAGAAGTCGACATCTATTTTCTCCAGCAATGCACTTGATCGGCGCCAAGCGCGAGTGTGATTGCGCATCTCCGCGTCGCCATACTTCTGTGTGCTTGAAAGCTGGCCAGCTTGTAAGGCCGTTTGATATACAAACTCCGGTTCAGTGGCATACTCCACTCTTCCTTTGGCCAATGCCTGGTAAAGGAATATTGCATCTTCTGCCATGTGCAGGTCTGTCGGCCATTCCAAATTATTCTCTCGGAGGAAAGCTGTGCGATACAGCGCAGGAGCCGTTGTGCTTTGAAGCCTCACAATGGCGCGCTTCTTCTCAGAGGTTGTATATCCCCCCCATCCTTTGATTTCGTTCATAACGACCTGTTGGTTACCGTCATCGCGAATCAGTGGGGCTCGAACAAAATCTGCCCCACTGTGATCTGCTACATCAATAGAAGCACTGATGCCGGCTGGCAGGATTCGGTCATCTGCGTCTAAAAAATACACATACTCGCCACGGGCATTTGCAACACCCACATTACGGGGCCTGGATGGTGAACCAGAATTTTCATCAAGCTGAAGTACACGAGCTGCATCCCTGTCCCCAGCCCAGCTTAAGAGAAGTTCATACGATCCGTCCGTAGAGCAGTCATCCACGAAGATCACTTCTGAACCTGGCACCTGCTCCAATAAAAGGTCCAATGACGCTAGGTTGCTTTCAAATTTGGCTCCAGGGTTATACACCGGAACGATGACAGAAACCTTCGTGCCCATTTAAAACTCCTCGACTACGTATGCAGCGAAATTTTGACCACTATCAATCCGTCGCAGAACATTCAGCGCCTTTTCCTTTGGCACATACACTTCACCCCAAGAGGTGACGATTTCAGTAAAAGGATTGAAATCCAAATGCTGAGGCACGATTGGCATTTCAGAGTACTGCCTATGTAGCTCAAATCGTCCGATTCGATATGAAATGTCACGCTGGTACTTGTCTAGTTCAGCTGCAGTTACGAGAAGAAGCGAGGGTGCATCACCTAAAACTTCAGCAATATCTACGTCGGATTGCAGCATCGATGGCAACCAAACTACGCGCACCCCGTCCCGGTTGAAATCACGCAATAACTGAGAATAATCCGTGGGGTTCACGACTCCAGTTACGAGTAAGCTCTTTTCCGCAATCTCGGCGCCACCAACCCTGCGGAGAATTTCGAACGAAGCCGACGCCTCTTCTACACTCTCGACGATTACGCCGACTGAAGCTACGGCATCGTCGTCGTCTACCGTGATTCCCGCCGCAGCAACTATCTGTTTGAACCTATTCCTGTAGGTATGGTTCTCGAGGACCTCTAGTAGATTAGCCCTTCGAGCCTCTTCGACTTGGCTTTCAGTTAAATCCGTTAGCGCGTCCGGATCTTTGTCGAGGAAGCTGACAGTGCCTGGGAACATCTCCGCAATCCCGCGAGAATAGTTGGAAAAGACATACGTATTACTCGCCATGAGCTCGAAGATCCTCCGCGCGAACATAGTAGGCGAAAGAGTTTCGGTATTAAGGGTCATTCCAAATCGAGATTCCTTATATACCGCAGGCATTTCTGTGGCAGGGACGGCCGGGTTCGTAAGCTCACGGTACTTCTCTGGGAAAACGTGCGTCTCATCATCAGTGAAGGAATAAAACCGATCATAAATCTTGAGTGGCAAATCGGAGCTAAGCACGGCGTCAAACATCGTGATAGTGTCCTCCGACCGCTGTCGATGGTTGGCATACCAGCCCCCCGCGAACACCACTTCATCAGAACGTGTCCCAATTTCAATCGGGTTAAAGAGACGCGGCTGCACTGCAAACGGTAGAACATCTACGCTGGGGTGACCATATTCACTCTTATACCTAGCAACGCAATTGATATCGGTAGTGAAAATGTGATCGAACTTCAGTGCGGTATCCACGAAATCGTGGACTCGATCTTCGTAATGGGACGGGTCTTCCTTGTTCCAGAAGACAGTGGGGATGCCCCGCTTTTTGCAGTATTCCAAAATACTAAGAAGCTCGTTACGGTTTTCTCCCCGGAAGTTTACAGAGGTATAGACCTTCCCCTTCCATGGCCGAACCTCACTATCTGCTCCAGACCAAGCGGACTCGCACAAGAAAAGGTCTGGACGAAATTCGTCCATCTGCGCCTTCCAATTTTTCGGATCAAGAGAGAGCAAATTACATTCGTGTTCGAAACTTTGGAAAGAAAATTCATCGAGGATAGACGCCACCTTCAGATCGGAAAGTTTTCTCTCCTCTTCTGCTTCAACCGCATCCAGTAAAATTTCGTTTTGAAGGTGAAGATCCTCGGACCAAGAGTGGATTTCTGCGCGAACCTCATCGACACCTGGGAGGACCTGAATTGTAATTTCCTGCGTCGTATGTTCCGAACCGCCAGCCAGGTAACTAAAGTAGCCGAACTTTTCCGACCTGCTTGAGGTGAGCGGAACATCAATCTTATCCCCCGCCTGGTCGTAGGCGGTAAACGCGATAAGCCCCGCTTTAGCATTTGATTTGTCCGAGTCAAGACGGGTGCCGATGGAGAATTTCAATTCGGCACACCCATCAACCTTTACAGAGATGTCGGCGACACGCCCCCTCGCTGGCAAATAAGCGAATGGCGGTTGAGCAAAATCCAGCTTTAGACTGGATACATCACTCGAGACCGACACGCTAGACCGGCGAGCGCTCGACCCCCTACTAACGAGCTGAGATGAGACGTGTTCTAATTTCTCATTAACCTGCCTCAGCTGCCTTAACAGGGCATCATCCTTCGCTGTCTGGGCAGACAAACCGCCGATGCCAATATCACCCGCAAGCTTATTAAAAGCCGTACGTTGTTCTCCAGCGCGACCAGCATTTCGTTGGGATTCCTTCTCCGACCTGACAGTCTGTATTGCTGAGGCTGATCCGAGCAGTGAAAGTCCAGCTACTGACAGCACAGAAGCAGGAATCTTCTTCCCCAAGGCATTTGCCACGGCAGCTACCGCCAGTGCCCCAAATCCCGAGCCTTCGAGTGCGAGATGAACTTTGAAGAGACGTGGCTTTAACATAACGGGGATCCTCGCTGCGATGAAGAGAAGTGATCAGTGCGCCAAATAGATTACTCCATGGACTAACTCAAAGTGAGGCAGCCCAGCAGCCAGCAACGCTGCTTTTGACCTGTAGCCGCTTTTTCGCTGCGTGAAATCCACCCCTTTAGCTACGCTGTACATTGTGACAGTTCCAATCGTTATAGACCTCAGAGCATCTACAATATTCAAATACAGTGAGACCGCGAACTCACTGTCAGAGCAAATCGATTTTGTCCGTAACTGGACCATCCCATTTGCACTCACCGCAGCAGGCGATCGTGACGTAGAAATCGCGATCAAGCTACCGTTCGATGCTCCAGCAACTGTTCAACGGGAGTTGGAACAGCTAGAGAATCTGCCCCGGGTGAAGATCATCTCAACTGACCCCTTCCAATATTCCCTGAGTCACGAGACCGATGATTTGATTTTTTCAATTAACCCATCACACCTACTCTTACCAGACTTTTTCTCTGCTCTAGAACATTGGAGTAGCAAATATCTAGGAGATGCGCCCTACCGTTTCACTAAGCGCTACTCGTCCGCACTGGTAGACGGACGTTTGCGTGGCCTGACGTTAGAGGGTTTCGATACGCCGCTATCCGTCCCCTACGTCACCAATGGGCAGAAAACGAGCGACGATCTGACGCTCCAACGGTTCACCGTCGATATGGACACAGTTCCGCTGATTGAAGTAAGAAATGCTCCAGTCCAAGCGGATAGGGATGAGAAGGAGGAACCTTCCAGCCGCCGGATCCTCTCTCTTGACGCAATGCGCAACATATTGCCTCCGAACTTTTCTTCAAAGCTTTTTGAGCCAAAGAACTTCTCTATAGGTCTCGGAAGCGCAGATCCGTTTGATGATCCAATCATCATCGACCTGAATGCACGCGGTCCATTTACTATGCTCCTAAAAGGCACTATTAACGGTGGTATCTTCCCGAAACACTCACTCGTTTCATTCACCTTCCAAGATGCTCGCGGAGAAAAAGCTGCCAACATTGACATTCCAGGTCTAGCCCACTCTGTGAATCCAAATATTGGCTATTTCTTCTATTACCTGGGAGCTGAACCAGGGCCTTTTTCCTTTGAATACAAGGTGCCTGCCCCCGATGAATACACATGTACGCAGATCAAGATTATGAAATGGGACGGCAACCGTCGAGCAATGACCTGCGACTCTCTTGAAATTACTGAGCTGTAGGAGATTTGAAAGTTGTCCGGAAACAACTACGTATCAACGGTCCTCCACGAGGGGGACGTACCAGGTGCTTTAGCGATTAATTCCAACATTCGAGCAGTTGACCCTGGAAGCTCGCTCACCGTCCTAGTCCCCGAGGGACGAGAGGACTTAGCGGATTTACTGGCAGCAAGGGGCATTAAATGCTCCTTCGGCCCCAGTTTCGGCAAAATACCAACTCGAGGCGAGGCAGAGTTTCGGATGTTTTTGGAAACTGCCGGCATGTCCAGCGTAGAGTCAGCAGTTTTTGTGCGGTCAGGATTCGTTCTCCGGCGGGCCGACACTTTCGGTTCCACATTCGTAGCGATGACCGAACGTAATTCTCGTTTCGAGACGATCGGTAGCCACATGCCTCTGGCATTCGTCAGGCCCAACGAGGAATTTGCACACGAGCTAAAGAAAGATTTTGAGACTCGACTAAAGCGGATACGTTCTCGGGGGGAGCACCTGACATTCCCGGCTTTTATTCTCGAATCCGAAACACTTTCATCCAATATCTCACTACCTCTACGAAGTGACCGTGTCGTTGACTGGATCGACCTTGAGGATACGCCCGAAGAACGAATCGCTTCCGCAGTCGGGGTTTACGTCGATTTAGGACATACGCCATGGTTTCAAGGTGTGGCGTCGACACGGTTTTCTCTGAACCTCCGAAGAACTGGCCAGTGGTCTCGACTGGCGATATATCAACTGCTCGAGTCTTATTCATCCGGGGCCAGATCTACGATGTTAGAACCTTCCTCAGCGCGCCCGACCATCGAAGAGTTCGACCTAAAACAATTTAACAACGTGCACGCCTCAAATTCATACAAGGAAATTGGAAGCGTGGTTATCCGCCAACGGGAAGGCTCATTCGGTCAAGATCCGACATTACAGGCCGAGTTGTTCTATGATGTCCAGAACAATCGCACGCAGATTGAAAACCTGTTGACACCGGGCTCAGACACTTGGTCAAGTGCCGACGCGGTTCGCAACGTTACGAGTAGCGCTCTGCGCGCGGGGCTATTCAAGATGGCTGCTTCGGTGATCATTGCGCCAAACATCACACCGGTTTTGGCGGCCAGGATTCAATGTGAAGCTGCAGCATGCGGCGCTGTTCCTATCGTAGTTGGTTCAATGGAAGGTCTTCCGCTACGTAGCCCCAGGCTAGGATCTTCTCCTTCCCCGCGGCACGCCGTTTCACTCGCAGTAACTCTTTCACGGTCAGCGGTACTTCGCCAGGCCGAAGCCCACAAACTTGGGCGACAGGTTTTGGAAACCCATTCGGACGTCCATACCCGCTCTGCCTCCTTCTTCTGCACCTCCATGCGTCCATATGAGCTGAACACAGTCCTAGCCAACTTCAGTCGTCAAAATATTCGAGACAAAGAGTTAATCCTTGGCACGCACGGGTTCAACGTCGCACCACAAGATTTACGGCAAGCCTGCGATATCACCAACACCGACCCTGGTTCGGTAAAACTTGTCGAGCTGAGCGACAATTGGGTGCTGGGAGAGTGTCTAAATGAAGTGATCTCCCACTGCGAGGGTGATCTGTTCATCCGATACGATGACGACGAGTACTACGCACCGAATTACGCTCGTGATGCGCTACTCGCGCTCGAGTACAGTTCAGCAGAGCTCGTAGGCAAACGAGCCTTCTATCTCTATTCAGAGCAGTACCACGCCACCGGGCTCATCGGCCCCGAGTTAGAGTGCCGGTATGTAGATCATGTGATGGGGGGTACCTTCTGTGGTCGCCGCGAAGTATTTAAAGAGTTTTCTTTCCAACCGGTGCCGAGCCGCGAGGACGCGCTGTTCCTCATCGAATTGGCGAGAGCCGGCGGGAAGATCTACTCGAGCGATCGCTTCAACTTTTCGATGAACCGAAAGGCTGACGTTAGTCGTCATACGTGGAATTCCAACATTGACGATTTCTTCATCGATGGCACAATTCTCGCCCCCGGGTTCGCTGAAAATTTGATCTCCGTTTAACTCAGCCGGCGATGCGATAGATGCAGACTGCTGGTCTATTGCTTGGCCGGCTCGATCAGCAGACGAGCTCTGTTTTTCTTGATCTCTCCGACAAACTGGAGAGCAAGGTTTTCGGAACCACTCCGAAAAAGTTCTGAAAATTCATCGTACTGAGCCGCTACTTCTTCAGTCGGACCATCAGCAACCAGATCCCCTTGATGAATCCAGATACACCGCTCGCAATTCTGCTTAACAACCGGTAACGCGTGAGAGACCAGAAAAATATTACCGGCATCCTGAAGAAGTGTTTCCATCCGTGCCTGCGCTTTTACACCAAAAGCGGCATCACCGGTAGAAAGCGCCTCGTCCACGAGAAGAATTTCAGGCCTCACCGCGGTTGAAATAGCAAAGCTAAGCTTTCCTCCCATACCAGAGGAATAGGTACTCATGGGCCGAGTTGCCGCCTCTCCTAGCTCAGTCCACTCAATAATTTCCGGGACCATCTCACGAGCTTCATGGGGCTTCAAGCCCAGCGCTAAGAGGCCCAAGTAGGCGTTTTGCTCTCCCGTAAGCCACCCCTGTAGGGCCGGAGAAACACCAAGTAGCGTAGGCTGCTCCGACACGTGAATCGTCCCAGTCGTCGGTGCTTCGCCACCTGCAATGATACGAAGCAGTGTAGACTTCCCCGATCCATTGCGACCAATTATTCCTATAGATTCCCCTTTTTCGGCGACAAAACTTATACCCCTCAGTGCGTCAACCGTTCTTGACCGCTTCTGTCTCCACCACGAGCGTCCGTCTCCTGCTGAAGCGCCAGTAAGGAGATAGTCCTTACCAACATTTTGAGCGACTACCGCCGGGTTTCGAACTACTTGATTGGATGACTTAATTACGGACATTTACGTACCTATCTTCGGCTAGCCAAAAAACAAAGAGGCCGGCAAACAGAGTACCCAGACCCCAAGATAGAACCGACAGCCAAGTAGAAAATGAAGGGACCGTTGAGTAAAGGACCGAATCACGAACTGCCGTTAGAAATATATAACCAGGATTTAGTGAGAAAATTTGGAACAGCGTGGGCGAATGCGCGAACCTCTCAAGAGGGAAAAAGATTCCCGAACTGAAGAACCAGGCGCGCACTCCTATGTTAATAATCACCTTGAAATCGGGAACAAACGCGGTGATTGTCGCGACGATAAACATGAGCCCTGTGCCGAAAGCCCACATCAGAAGTAGAAGCGGAACAACGAGGATAATCGTCCAAGACAAAGGTGTCTGCCATTGAGCAGCAAGGCCCACTACAAGTGCGATGAGCAGCGCGGGAATACTATCGATCATGTAGCGAAGGGACTGAGAGAACACCAGCGAAGCTTTGGGGAAAGAGAAAGCTTGGATGAGATTACGCGATGTCTGGATGAGCGACTGCCCCCCGTTAACCATCGAAGTGAGGAAGTTGAAAAACGTTACCCCGATCAGAAGGAACCCCAGGAAATTGTCCACCCCTCGAGACGTTTTAAGCAAGAAGCCAAAGATCAGACCGTACATGGCTGCGTCGAGAAGCGGCTGCGCTACAAGCCAGAAGCGCCAGAGATTGTAACTCTTTGCTGTTCGAAAAGCCCGGAATCTGGCGTCGGTAACTATAAAGCTGCGCCGATCCCAAAGCTGTCGCATATACAAACCAAAAGGCGGTCGGACATTAAGTTTGCGCAACCCTCCCATGGAAACCTGGACAATTTCGGTGGTCCCAGAATTTGAGGCTATTATTTCCGCTTCATCACTCACACGTACCGCCTCGGTTTTAGTTCGACTACGAAGCATCGACTTGCTCCTCTCAACATATGATCTAGATATTACAAAAGGGCAAGGAGTAGACCGAAATGACGAAGCAGATTCCATCTCCGGCAGCGACCGTGCGTTACGTCAAAACCAAAGCAAAGCGGGCAATTTTGCAGAGAGCTCCGAAACCGGTGATTTACCGCTTACGTCTAATTCAAAAGTGGGTGAGAAACCAAAGCACAAAACGAACTACGGTAAGTGGTTTTCCTGCAGTTAACCAGCGAAGCGTACTTTCCACCCCCGGCCAAGAACCACACTTTCCATTTGTCGTGGGATGCATACTAGATGAGTTCTCGATGGCGGCATGGGGACCCGAGTTCGAACTAATCCCGGTACAACCCGGAGCCGAGTTGCCGCGAGTCGACTTCCTGCTGGTGGAAGCTGCTTGGGCTGGAAATGCTGGTGCCTGGCGCTACCAACTAACCGGGGAACACGCACCATCAGAGGCTCTTCGAAACCTTGTCCAGGAATGCAAAAAGCATTCGATTCCGACTATTTTCTGGAACAAAGAAGACCCGGTCCACTTTGAGGATTTTCAAGAAACCGCTGGCTTATTCGATTTCATTGCGACCACGGATTCCAACATGATCAACAACTACAGAAAGCGGTTTCCAAACTCACACGTTTTCGTTCTTCCTTTTGCTGCTCAACCTGCGTTACAGAATCCAGCGCGGAACACAATCCCTGATACTGCTGGGGATATAGCTTTTGCTGGAACCTACTTTCGGCATAAGTTTGAAGACCGGCGTCAGCAAATGGATTTGCTGCTGGGGGCTGCGCATCGAGTGAGCCAACAGTCCGACAGCAAATTCACAATTTTCTCCCGACATGCAGGCGGAGACGGAAAGTATCAGTTTCCTGCTAAATGGGGTAAACACGTGGTAGGTTCTCTACCCTACTCTGAAATGCTTTCAGCCTACCGCTCATTTAAGATCTTCCTGAATGTCAATTCCGTAACATCAAGTCCAAGCATGTGCGCGCGGCGAATTTTTGAAATCGCTGCTTCAGGTACCACGGTGGTAAGCACAGAATCTGCGGCATTGCGGAATTTTTTCACGTCTGAAGAAGTGCCCACCGTCGCGTCCGAAGACGAGGCCGAAATGACTCTCCGCGCTCTGCTCAACTCTGACCTCTTCCGTCGCCGAACTTCTCAACTTAGCTTGCGGAGGGTGTGGCAGGAGCACACATACCGTCACCGTGCGCAGGTTCTTTTAGGGCAACTGGGATTATCGGAGCCAAAAACAAAAATGCCCACTGTAAGCATAATATGTTCTACCAATAGGGACCGGGAACTTTCCCACCTCCTGGAACAAGTTTCAGCGCAAACAATCGTGCCCATTGAACTTTGCGTTCTCGGACACGGGATCGAAATCGACGAGGATTTTGAAGCTAGGGCGAAGGCACTGAATATTACCTCCGTAAAAATCCTCCACCGCCTATCCTCCGAGAGCTTGGGGAGCTGCTTAAACGCGTTAGTCGAGTCTGCTTCGGGGGACATCATCGCTAAATTTGACGATGACGACTACTACTTGCCGAACTACCTCCTCGATCAAACAAATACGCTTATCAACATGAACGCGGATCTCGTCGGGAAAGGATCTATCTACTTTTACCTTCCCTCGTTCAACGTCATTGCCCGTCGTTGGAAACATCAGGAGCACATCTGGCGCAACTTCGTCGCAGGTGCGACGTTCGTTGGATGGAGGAAAACATTCGTCGACACCCCCTTTGCCGATCGGACGCAAGGAGAGGACAGCGATTTTCTCGCTCAGTTAGAGCGGAAGGGAAAAAAGATATACTCGTCCGACAGTTTTAACTACCTCTGCATCCGCGGCAACACTACGCATACGTGGGCTATATCGGAGACAGAGATTCTCGCTAACTCGGAGATAGAAACTATAGGGAAAAATATTGAACATGTGGAGGTCTGAGCGTGTACCAATCGCAAGAACGGAAGCGAGTTTTCCGTCGGCGTGCCATGGAAACCCACCGCGCTGTCGCCGCGGTGATTGCGCAATACCAAACCCCAGAATTATTTAACGAACCGAAAGACTCTAAAATAGCTCGAAATCGAGCTGTGGGATTTTTTCCGAAAGTGCATACAGTCTGGGACGATCCGGAAGCTTTCGAGGATGCGCACCACCTGCGAAAAGGCATACATACTGTCTGGTACCGGGGTCTTCCGATCGACTTTGAGTTGACTCGTAATTCTTCGGATGTATTGCTCGTTGTTTTCCATGGCGCCCTCGACCTTCAAGCAGATCTTCCCATTTTTTCGGGCGCGCAAGTTGCCTCAGGCTTGGACGTAACGCGCCTATCTTTCACAGATCCCTCGCTTTATCTGTCTCCCGAACTACCACTTGCCTGGCATGCCGGGAATAAGTTTCAGCCCGACCTTCAAGGTGTCACGACACGTTTAATCAAGAAGATTGCCACTTCCGTTGGCGCAAGGCGATTGATCCTTTTTGGGTCTTCGGGGGGAGGATTTGCTTCGTTAATACAGGCAGCGTCACTCCCCGAGGCAACAGCTGTCGTTGCTAACGCTCAAACGAATGCTTTGCTCTATCACCGAGTTCACGTGGAAAAGTATTTAGCGCTTGCCTGGGAAGGCGATCGTGATGGCTTCATCGAAGCGGGAGGCAACTCAGCAGTCGATCGTTTTAGGGCTCTTGATTCAATTCCTCGCGTTCTCTACATGCAGAATGCGACTGACACCTTTCACATAAGGGAACATTTGGTTCCCTTTATCCGAGGGTTTGCTGAAGATCCAAACATCCGCTTGCTTGTTGGCAACTGGGGAGAAGGGCATATTGCGCCACCAAAGGAGCTCTTTAATCAGACGTTGAAAGCGGTTGCCGATCGGGACGATAAAACGATTAATACAATTGGCTTTCAATCAGCGACAGCCTACAACCTCTGGTAAAGATTGACATAGGTTTCTGCGACTTCTCGCCAACTGGGCAGTTCTTTCAACGGTTTCTGTCGATCTTGAAGCGCACAGGAGATCCCTTTGGCGAGCTCTGACGGGTTCTCCGGAGTAACGTAGAAGCCTGCTCCACGGGTAACTTCTCGAAGCGCGGGTAAATCCGATGCGACAACCGGGATACCAAAAGCTTGCGCCTGCAGCGTTTTCATCGGTGTTACGGTACGCGTTACCGGCAGGTCCTTTCGTGGAACCACAAAAACATCTAATGCGCTGTACCACATGGGAACCACCTCCTGAGGTTGGTTCCCCGCGAATACTATGCGCCCCTCCAGGTTCTGCAGTTTGGCCAAATGCTGGAGAGCAGAAAGAGCGGTTCCGTCGCCGACCAATAGCAGAGTGACATCATCAGGGAGCTGATGCAAAGCTATTATTAGGTCATCGAATCCCTCATAGCCGACTATCGAACTAACCGCCCCTACATACCGGCGACTAGGTAAACCGAGTCTAGACCGAGCTTCCTCTTTGGGTATTTTTTTCCCGTGCCAACCGGTCTCGATTGCGTTAGGCGCAACCACGATCGGTCCGTCTACGTTACGCTGCTTGAGCGCTTCGGCGGATGTTCGGCTCAACGTCACAACCGCTGCAGCGGCGTTCATGGCCTCTTCTTCTTTCATACGTGAAGCGCGGTAAAATACTGACTGCTCAGCATTTTCTAAGTGCGACTGAGATGCCCACGTTGCCTCTGGCTCGCCACGAACCTCATATACCCACGGGATACCGAGCTGCTCTGCTGCCAATGAAGCCGCAACTGCGTTAGTCCATGGTGTCGTTGTGTGTAGCACGCTGGCATTGCGCTGCTTTGCTCTGTAGGCAATAAAGTGTGCCTGCATCTCTAACTGTTTTCGGAGCGAATACGGAAAAGTTCGCGGCAACGATCTTTCGTAAGCAATGCCATCCACAAGCTCGACAGGATTGTCTGGTATTTTCCCGACGCTAACTGGATACCCGAGTCTTGTAACTGCGGAAGTTTGCAGTCCTAACTGTCTCTGGGCAATGAGAGCATTGTGGCTTCGAATCGCATATCCGCCACTCGAATGAGGCAGCGAATTCGTTAGTACATGGAGCACATTTCCGTTGAAAGCCCCACTCCGGGACTTGCTGATCGGTAGATTCCAGTCCCTCATAGACAAGCGACTACCGTGGTAGTTCACCGAGCGTAATGGACGGCCTATTAAACGCATGGATGTTTTAGACGCAAATGCAAGCGGGTCTCGTGCCGCCTGCGCAAGGAAATTAGTCGCTGCTAGGGAGAAGTACTCCCACGTCATTTCTCAATACCTGAAACCCAGTCGATGCACTCCAAAAGCACGCGTGGAGCGACTTCCATTCGTTGCTGCTCAACCCAGCGAGACCCGCACGTTGGTACTCGAAGTCGGTATCTATTTAGTGCCAGCTCGATCCATAGCTGCGCTAATGCCTCGGGGTCTTCCGGTCTAACCACATCGCCGGCGCCCAGCGATTCAATGATGGAAGCGGTCTCTCCGGTGACAACTCCAGAGATGTGGAGCCTCTGGTTCATGAGTTCGTAGGTCTTGGAAGGCACCGCATTAGCGAGGGGCACCCAGTCCGTTAGATGGACAAGCGCTGTGTCGGCCCACTGATAACACTCCTCAAGAAGAGTTGCATCACGCCGATTTTCAAAAGTAACTGGTATATCCATTGACGAAGCCTCCTCCATCAATTCTTTTTTTGCGGCGCCAGCTCCAACGAAACGTAATTGAACTTTTACCCCACTCCGATTGGCAATCTGTGAAGCTCGCAAAGCGTTAGAGAGATTCTGGGCTCGCCCCAGAGTGCCAGCGTAAAGAACGTTCAACGTCGACGTAGATCCAACGCTTGTTGGCTTCTTCACAATAAGTGTCTCCGGCGGGAAAACATTTCGAATTGTCCAGGTTCGAAGTGGTCGGTGCTGCCTAGTCTCAAGATCTTTTGCAAGATAACTCGAAGTCGAAATTACCCCACTTGCCCGTCCAAGCAATCGCTTTAGCCCGAAATCCGTTACTCTCACCGCCAGCTGTAATGGTCCCTTCGTTAGAACCTTCTGACGCAGCGACGGTTTACCTGTGGCTGCGTTCCATCGGTCTGCCTCCGTCAATAGTTCCGGCCAAGCATCGCGCAGGTCGATAACGTACGGGATTCTGAAACGGGCTGCCGCTACGGCCGCGACGAAAGCAGTAGGTAGTGCGGGAACAGTTCCAATAACGATTTGGGGCTGAAACCGGCTCACATGACCATTTCGCTTCGTGATCGCCCGGAGCCCACCGAATGCAACTGCAATCTGATTGACCGTCTTCTGCGTGATCGAAGACCCTCCAGGGATATACCCAGATCGAACCATCGCAGTGTTGCGAGTCTCGTCTCGAATCTCGAGTTTAGAACGATAGCCTTTTTGTTTAACCCACTCTCTAAATCCGATACCGCGGAGATAGTGAGGCGGAGGGGCAACCACGAGCACTTCATGGCCCGCTTCCTCTAGGATTTGAGTCAGCCAAGCCCATCGTCTCTGAGGGATACCATTTTCTGGAGCCCAGTACTGAGTAATCAGGAGAATTCGCACGAGATTCCTCCTAGAACACAAGATGGCTGAAGCTGGTGGGGCTAGCGGGGCTCGAACCCGCGACCAGCGGATTATGAGTCCGCGGCTCTAACCGACTGAGCTATAGCCCCTCAAGCTATTTAAGTTTAGCAGCGATGATTGTGCGGACTTTCTCTGCACGGTTGGGGCCGAGAATTCGAACCAGTCCTGGTTGGATCAAAGAATGGTACTTTCTCCCATAAACAGCTAGCCCCCGCCGCAGCCGCTGTGAACGGTTAAGCCGACGAGCCACTCCAGGATCTACTGCAGTTGCACTGATCTTCTCGTCTGAGCAATCCACGGTCAAGTCCCTCACCAGCACATCCCGGGCATCGTTCACTAATGGAATAATGCGCACGGTCTCGACAGAAACTCCTTCAGGGAGGAAGGCGCTGGCGAATGTTTCAAATTCACCAGCACCGACATCAAAATATACGAATTGGCCTACCCTAGCGTTCGCGGAAGTCGACAAACCCGTAAATCGAGCACGTGCACCCACCGCGCGTCCGCCGTGCGAAGTCAGGGACAATGAAAGCGCTAGTGGATGCTTTCGTAACCCTTCGGATGCGTTGCCGGTTATTCCAACCGAAATTCCCTGGCTAGGTTGACCAAGCTTCAGCTCTATACCGTTTCCCAAGTAGCGGTTCCATTTTATTTGCGCAGCTTGCTCGACATTTAAAAGCTTGTCGGCAACTGCCGGGAAATTACTTCGCAAAGTCGAAGGATCTTTTACTGCCGGAAACCTGTCCATATCGAAAAGAAGTCGCTCGACCACACCTTTTTTGCTATGACGGAGCAAATTATCCTGCCCCGTGTGATTTGTTCGGAAATAGCCGGGCTTGCTGGAATTCAGAATCACTGGTGCCAGGCGGTCGGACCTATCATGCGCCCCCGCTCTCGCAGCGCTGATCTTTGCGTCTTTCGTCAACTCCGAAACATACAGAAGCCCCATCGAATTCATCGGGAGGTGAGACTCTCTGAAGTTATAGAAATGTCCATCATCGTAAATTGCTTCCACACCCAAGGGCATACTTGCGACCATGCCTACAAACTCAGGCTTGATGAACTTTTCCATTTCCGTGAAGTAGTGCGTAGACAGAATATCGTCATCATCCAGCCTATATCGACCAAAAACCCCGGGTTCGAGGCGTTCTCTAATTAACTTGTCTACTTGCCCCCAGTCGTGAGTGCCGTCGGGAAGCATCTGAAGCTGAATAAAGGGATAGCGCTCAGCAGTACGCTCCAGGGACTCTCTATACTTGTCTGGAAGGGATTCTGAATACGAAACGACGTGAATGAGATTGTGCCCCTTGGCTGCTTCCGCGATTGAGGGGACCGTGAACTCATTGAAGATCTTGTCGCGGAAATCCATCCGTTCGGGCGCAAAAAGATAGTCTCGATAGTCTTCGCTAACGTCAGATTGCGCTGTTGCTCTCCAAGCACGGGACTCAGGGATATAGAGGCTGTATCGCGTTTGGCCGACAAACTGGGTTTTCATTAATCGCTCCGTTTCTTTATGCCAAGAACTACCAATTCGAGGTTCTTGAAGGACATCTAATAACATATGCCCCCAGATTATTGGAAGGTTCATTATGGCACTCCGACGGAACTATTCCCGCTATTCAGCAGCCTCTAACGGGCAAGTGTATCTCTATCGCTCTGTAGCTGAGTTGCTTGACAGTCATGTGGCAGGAGGCATCCACTGTGCATTATTAGAGGACACCGCTCTCGAGTTTCTCTATATCCCCCGAGACTCGAGAAATTTGGTCGTCATTTTTCATGCAGCTGCCAATCCTCAGACTCTGACCCTCCCCATCTTTGTCGGCCTTGGTATTACGAAGGACTTGGATGCATCGGTTATGGTGGTTTCCGACCCAGTTTTAGAGTATTCGATCCCAACGGGTTGGTTTGCCGGCAGTGCGAAAATTGCACTTCAAAGACAACTAAAGATGGTCATCAGACATGTTGCTAGAGCCGGCGGAGCCGATCACCTAATTTTTCAGGGCGCGTCCGCCGGCGGATTTGCGGCCATGCAATACTCGGCCGCATTTCCAGAATCTTTGGCTGTGGCTATAAACCCCCAAACTAACTTATGCGCCCACTATCCAGAACGAGTCCAACCTTACTTGGATGCATGTTGGGGTGGTAAAATGCCTGCCTATTCGGCCGCGACCACCAATTTGCTATATGCCTACAATAAAGCGTTCGATAATTTCATCCTATACGTTCAAAACGAGCAGGATACTTTCCACTTGGAGAACCATTTCCACCAATGGGCGAAGACCTTTGAAGATGCTCGCGGCAAGCGATGGAGCCTCCTGAATGGTGATTGGGGAGCGGGACATGCAGCCCCACCGCCGTTTTTCCAAACTGCAATCCTCGAATACGCCCTTACTTTTAACGGTAAATGGGGGGACTTCCTGCAGTCTGACGAGTTCAGCTAGACCGCTTTTATATTTCAATCTTAAAGTCCGGCAAACGGTCTCCAAAGCCTGCTAACTCAGCCAAGGCAGCAATCACACGACCCGCAGCCTTTCCGTCGCCGTACGGGTTCACTGCCGAAGCCATTTTCGCGTAGGCCACATTATCCTCAAGGAGACGGGATGCCTGCAGAACAATGTTGTCTGTGCCGGTACCAACCAGCTTAACCGTGCCCGCCACTAAAGCATCCGGACGCTCTGTATTATCCCTCATAACCAATACTGGCTTGCCTAGGGAAGGCGCTTCTTCCTGAATTCCCCCAGAGTCAGTAAGAATCAAGTCCGCTCTGTTCAATAGTTGAGTGAATTGATCGTAAGGCAATGGACTCGATACGATGACATTCGCAACCCCGATAAACATCGGCTGCAGGACGTCTCGTACGCGTGGGTTCGGGTGAAGTGGAAGAACAAATGAGCACTCTGGAAAACGCGATGCTAGTGTTTGGATTGCTACACCAATCTGCCTCAACGAGGCTAGATTCTCCCGCCTATGCGTAGTTATTAGAACAACTCTGCGGTCGAGCGCCATAAGTTGATTCAGACGTTCATCATCAAAGTCAACATGCCAATCAAGAGCTTGAAACAGGGAGTCAATTACTGTATTCCCCGTTACCACCACATCGCGAGCGGGAACAGCCTCGCGTAACAAGTTGGCCTTTGCTCCCTGAGTTGGCGACAGGTGAAGGTGCGCTACCTGAGTGATAATGCGCCGGTTCCCCTCCTCCGGGAACGGAGAAGCAATATCGCCAGTCCTAAGCCCCGCCTCAAGATGCACAACTTTGATGCCTCTGTGAAAACACGCCAAACCTGCAGCCATAGCGGTGGATGTGTCTCCTTGAACGATCAAAATGTCTGGCCCCACATCGGCTATCAGCTGATCCAGCCCTACAAGAACACGTGCGACGAGCAAATTCAACGCTTGCCCATGCACCATTAGACCCAATTCATAATCGGGCCGTATGCCAAAGCGCTTCTCGACATTTGCGAGCATGTCTTGGTGCTGCCCTGTAGAGACTACTATTGAGTCAAAACGATCATCCGAATTCAAGGCAGTTATCACGGGTGCCAGTTTGATCGCCTCCGGCCGTGTTCCGTACACGGTCATAACTCTGGCTCGAACTGAATCCACGCGGGTCCTTAAAGATAGAAACTTAACCGAAAGCAAAATCTACCCTACTTGGACGTTGACATCTGGAGTCACCTGAGCCCAAGGCGGAAAATGCCCCTAGGTTGCTTTCCAACGACCCAGGAACCATGCGCCGAGTACCGCAACCAAAGGTGATAGGGCATAATCTATCCCCATGCGGATGACTGTGATTGGCACTGGCTACCTCGGCGCGACGCACGCGGCGTGC
>ERZ1029874.63-NODE-63-length-18097-cov-45.752744_pt1 | contig 18097 bp, 14 predicted proteins | sample MGYA00519235_ERZ1029874 | MGnify/ENA primary metagenome ERZ1029874 (study PRJEB33666, sample SAMEA4610926) | skin metagenome | biome: Human-associated habitat; feature: Malodor aspect; material: skin | place: Philippines | collected 2015-08 ...
CTGGAACGCGTGCGGGTTTCACGACCCTCGTGGGTTCAAATCCCACATCCTCCGCCACAAGTCGGCGCCCCGCGGGGTGTCGGCTTCAACGTTTATAATCGCGGAGCATGATCAACGAACAGCTCTACACCGCCATCAACCAGCAGGTCACCGAGGAGTACGCGGCGGCCTACATCTACCGCCACCTGGCCAACGAGATGGACGCGCTCTCCTTCCCCGGCCTCTGCGAATGGTTCGCCGCCCAGGCCGCCGAGGAGTGCGAGCACGCCCTGAAGTTCGCCAAACACCTCATCGACCGTGGCGAGCGCGTGTGCCCGCACACCATCGAGATCGACGCGCCGAAGATCGCCGGCCCGCTCGAGGCGTTCAAAGCCGCGCTCGAGCACGAGAAGAAGGTCTCTGAGCAGATCCGCACCATCACCCGCCTCGCCGACGAGGTCGGCGACCTCGAGTCGCGCCCGCTGCTCAACTGGTTCCTCAACGAGCAGATCGAGGAGGAGTCCACCGTCGGCGAGATCGTGGACCAGCTCGAGCTCGTCGGCGCGGACGGTTCGGGGCTTTTGCGTATCGACGCCCGCCTGGCCGGCCGACCCGTCCCCAACCCCGCTGCGGCAGAGTAAACACCGCGCGAACTGGCGTTAAACAGCTCGCGAAATCGCAGCGAAATTCCCGCGACATCCCCTTCCCCCGGTCGCGAAACGGTAACGGCGGGCCGAAAATGCGCGTGTGACCAGCTCCGAGCGCCAGCCCACCCGCCGCCAGTTCTCGCGCCGCGGGTTTCTGCGCACTGCGGCTGTCGCCTCGAGCGCGATGGGCGCGGCCGCCGTCGTGCCCAGCGCGCAGTCCCAGAGCTCGGTGGACACGACGCCGACGTTCGTGGAGATGGAGCTGCCCCCGCTGCCCTTCGTCCACGGCGTGGCCTCGGGCGACCCGCTGCCGGACGCGGTGGTGCTGTGGACGCGCGTGACGCCGGACGAGTTTGCGGTGCCTGGGTCCGGAGGTGGCGTCGATACGCAACTGCACTGGTGCGTCGCGCGCGACGCCGAGCTGAGCGACATCGTCGCGCAGGGCGAGGCGACCAGCCGTGCCGAGCAGGACCACACGGTGCACGTCGAGGTGGCGGGGCTCGACGCGGACACCGTCTACTACTACCGCTTCACCGTTGTGGGCGGGCCGCACCACGGCGCGGTCTCCCCGCTCGGGCGGACGAAGACCGCGCCGGTGGGGCACGTCGTGGCGCAGCGCTGGGCCGTCGCCTCCTGCGCCAACTGGGAGTCCGGGTTCTTCTCCGCCTACGCCGACATGGCGCGACGCGGCTGGGCGGGCGAACTCGACCTCACCGTCTTCCTCGGCGACTACATCTACGAGTACGCCCAGTACGAGTACGCGGGCCGCGGGCCGGTGCGCCTCCACCAGCCCGCCCACGAGACCCTCAGCCTCGCCGACTACCGCACCCGCTACGGCCGCTACCGCACCGACCCGGCGCTGCAGGACGCCCACGCCGCCATGCCGTGGGTGGTGGTGTGGGACGACCACGAGATCGCAAACAACAACTGGCGCGACGGCGCCGCCAACCACCAGCCGTACGAGGGCGACTTCCACGCCCGCCGCGACGCCGCCATGCGCGCCTACTACGAGTGGATGCCCGTGCGCCTGTCCCAGACCTCGGAGCAGGGCCACATCTACCGCTCATTCACGTTCGGCGACCTCGTCGAGCTGACGATGATGGATCTGCGCACCTACCGCGACGTCGAGTTCTGGAAGGGCGGCTCCCGCCAGCCCGGCGACGCGCGCACCATGCTCGGCTCGGAGCAGTACGACTGGCTCACGCAAACCCTCGAGCGCTCCACCGCGACGTGGAGCGCGCTGGGCAACTCGGTGATGTTCTCGCCGCTGCACGTCGGCGCCGTCTTCAACAACCCCGCCACCCGCCCCGTCGCGGAGGCGCTGAGCGCGAACATCCTCACCTCGAAAGCGCCGGTGCCGCAGCTCAACGAGATGCCCCTCAACGGCGACCAGTGGGACGGCTACGACTTCGAGCGCCGCCGCCTCATCAACACCCTCGGCCGCCTGGGCAAGCAGCCCGTCTTCCTCACCGGCGACATCCACTCCGAGTGGGCGCACACCATCATGCACAACGGCAAGCAGATCGGCTGTGAGATCGTCTGCTCCTCCATCACCGCGCCGAACGTGTCGGAGTCCACCGGCATCGGCACCGGCAGCCGACTCTTCGGCGCCGCCGGCCGCTACCTCTACGCAGCGAACCCGAGCCTCCACCACGTCGCCCTGGACACCCACGGCTACACCGCCGTCACGTTCACCCCCAACGAGGTGTCGATGGAGTGGCGGCGCGTCGACAGCATCCTCGCCCCCGTCTCGCCCGTGCGCCCGGGCCCGGTGCTGGCGTGGCGCAGGGGCGACGGGTTCGCGTCGTAGCGCTAGGGCCATCCGTTTTGTAAAAATCCACACCCGCCCCCGGAAAACCCCAGGTCGCTACTGGCCGCATCGGGGCGTTGTGTGGATTTTTACAACGCGGGCGGCGGCAACAGACGCCAAAAGGCCCAGCCGCGCGGGGCGGGCTGGGCCTTGTGGGTGCGGGCGGGGGTTACGCCTCGCTCTTCGGCGCCTCTCTCTTCGGCGCCGCGGTGGTGGTCGCCGCGGTCGACGTCGTGGCGGCCTTGTCCTTCTTGGACGAGCCGGTCAGCGAGGACGAGCCCTCAGCCTTCGTCGCCCACTCCGGCAGCTCGCCGTCCTTGCACAGCGCGGCCATGATGCCCGCGACGGTGGTGGACTTGCCCAGGCGGACGGTGTTCGGCTCGTTGTACTCGGGCGCGAACTTCGCCACCGGGACCTCGCCGCTGAACTTCGGGGACTCTCCGGTGACCGTGCCGTTGTCTTGCGCGACGCGCAGGACCTGCGGCTGGTTGTAAGCCTCGTAGCGCGAGTCCTTCGTCGCTTCGCGCGGCTGGGCAGACAGCTCCACGTCGACCTTCACCGGCTTGTCGTTGTCCACCGCGCCGGTCGCGCCCTTGGGCAGGGTGACGTAGACCTTGCCGGAGGCGTCGACACGCACCTTCGCGTCCTTGATGATCTTCCCGCCGATGGAAACAGTACCCGTAAGACGCTGGTAGTCCTTCTCCGCGTTGGCGACGGTGATCCCCGTGGAGTACTCGGTGCCGTCGGCGATGATCGGCTTGGACGTGGTCGCGGACGGCACAAGCGGCAGGCAGTTGTCGTTCTCAATCGTCCACGGCGCGACCTCCGCGTCGACGACGGGGGTGATGCGCGACTGCTCGTTGGCCTTCGTGGAGGGGGCCGGGATTTCCCACGCCCACAGCTGCCGGTCGCTGTTCGAGTCGACGCCCAGCTTGGCGGTCACCGACTTACCGTTGGTCTGGCCCGCCCTGACGTTGACGGCCTTCGGATTGGTGACGGCCAGATCCGTCACATCGAGCACCGTGTCGGTGCCCTTGATATCCACCGCGTCCTTCTTGGACGGGGACACCGTGTAGCTCAGCGTGTTGTCGTTTTTCAGTGATGTGTCCACATCCACGGATCGTGTGACAGGAGCGACGGATCGAACCTCTCGAGTAACTCTGCGACACTCGAAGCACCTGCGTAACCAAGCGATCCGGCGATATCCGCCACAACCTCCCCCGCCGTTTGCTCAGCCAATAATTCACGGAGGGTCACCGCCCCATCGCGCTTTGCTAACCGACGTCCCTCCGGCCCCACCACCAACGGCACATGAATATAAATAGGCTGGACCAGCCCGAGTTGGTCCGCAAGGTAGGCCTGCGCGGGCGCCGATGCCAACAGGTCGTCGCCACGCACGACCTGGTCCACGCCCTGGTACCCGTCGTCGACCACCACCGCCAGGTTGTACGCCCAATCCCCCGCCTGCGCCTGGTCGGTGCGCCCGCCGCGTTTCAGGATCACGTCGTCCACCGGCCCGGTGAACTCGCCGCGATAGTAGTCCTGCACCGTCCACTCCGTCGCGTGCGCGCGCAGCCGAATCGCCGGGAGGCGGCCTTGCGCGGCGAGCTCGGAGCGTCGTAACGCACGCTGCTTCTCGGTGAGATCGCGGCAGGTGCCCGGGTACATGCCCGGCTGCGCGTGGGGTGCGGACGCCGCCTCGCGGATGTCGCGGCGCGTGCAGTAGCACTCGTACGTGTCCAGCTGGTCGAGCGCCTGGGCGTACGCGGTGCCGCGTTCGTGCTGGTAGAGCACCGGCGGGTCGAAGTCGAGGCCGAGCGCCTCGAGGTCCGCGATCTGACGCTGCGCCGACTCCGCGCTGGAACGCTCCGAATCAATGTCCTCCACGCGCAGGTAGAAGTGGCGGCCCGTCTGGCGGGCGAACAGCCAGGCGAGCACCGCCGTGCGCAGGTTACCGAAGTGGAGATCCCCGCTCGGGCTCGGCGCGTACCGGCCCGCGGGCGCTTGAAACGTAGACATGTGTGCCATGATAAAGCGCATGTCACCACGCGTTTCCCGCTCCCCGTACCCCTACCTCGTCGCCGTGTTCTGCGCGGTGTTTCTCATCTCGAACATCACGGCGCAGAAGGGCGTCGCACTCGGGCCGCTGATCACCGACGGCGCGTTCTTCCTCTTCCCCCTCGCCTACGTCATCGGCGACGTGCTCGCGGAGGTCTACGGCTTCGACGCCGCCCGCCGCGCCGTGTTCACCGGCTTCGGCGTCGCGGTGCTGGCGGTGCTGTCGTTCTACATCGCGATCTGGCTGCCGGGCGCCGACTTCTACGACGGGCAGGACGAGTTCGCCTCCGTACTCGGGCTGCTCCCGCGCGTGGTGGTGGCGTCGCTGAGCGGGTACCTCGCCGGGCAGCTGCTCAACGCGTGGGTGCTGCAGCGCATGAAGGACCGCTTCGGCACGGGCAGGCTGTGGGCGCGGCTCATCGGGTCGACCGTGGTCGGCGAGTTCGCGGACACCCTGCTGTTCTGCTCCATCGCCGCGGGCGTGATCGGCATCGACTCCGCCGGCGCGTTTGTGAACTACGTCGTGGTCGGGTTCCTCTGGAAGACGCTCATGGAGGTCGTGCTGCTACCCATCACCTACCCGACCATCGCCGCGGTGCGCCGGGCCGAGGAGCGGGTGGGCGCGGCGTAGGGGTGTGGCGTTGCGGCGGGGTTGGCGGTTCGGCGGTTCGGCGGTGTTCGGCGACGCCGAGTCCGGCCCGCTGGGGCCCGCCACACGCAGATCCAGCTACAAAGACCCAGCCAATCGGCCCCAGAGGGCGAAAAGCTGGGTCTTACCAGCTGGAAACTGGTGAAAGGGGCGAGTGCCGCGGGGGAACTGACCCCCTCAGTTACGAGTTACCGCGAGCGGGCTCGAACGACAAACGCAGATCGAGCGCGGCAAGGATCTTGAGTAGCGTTTCTACGGTCGGATTGCCCCTCCCATTTTCGATTCGGCTCAGTTCCGCTTGCTGAATACCCGCCGCATTTGCGACCGCTTGTTGCGTCGCGCCACATTCCTTCCTGGCCGAGGCCAGCGCGGAGCCGATTGCTTCGCGCTCCGCTAGCTCCGCGGCAAACGCCCGCCCCGCCGCTTTACGAACCGTCTCGCTGGCGGGCGATGCAGCCTCTCTGTAGGGCCTAGCGAATTCCTCGAAACTTGTAGTAGCCATTCCCGCACCCCTCTTGTTTCCAAATTTTCTCACCCAACCGAGGGTATGTGTTTTACCACATACGATCAAGCAGATTCCTCGGCCTTCCACTTCTTGAGGGCGGCACGAGCGGCCCTAATTTCTTTTTGCTCTTATTTTTGCGAAGGGGCTCATAATTTGTTGTAGCCGCCGACGAGGAGAACAGCGCGGTCACCGTGAAACGTGCAGTAGACACGAATCAAGACCCGTTTATTTCGCCACCGTCTCGGCACTGATTCCACCGCATCGCCTGTCCCGTATTCCCGGAGGAGAGTCTCGAGATTGCGCCTAATCCGCAGCTCGTATAGACCATTTCCGAGATTTTTCCCCCACTCACTTGCACAGATGTCGATTCCGATGGGCGCCAAGACGTGCTGGATTGCGGCGTCTGTTACCGCCCGCTCTGCTTCATCTAGGCACTTGTAAAAGCTCGCAAAGTTCCCGCCATCGTAAACCTCGACATGCCAGTTTCGTTCAACCATCTATCCCCCCAGTACGTTTCCGCCTCAAACACTCGCCACCCCAGGGACGGGCCACTGCAGCACGCCCCCTCCTCGAAACGTCTCCCCAACCTTAGGCACCACCGGCCAGCGCCGCACACGCAGTCACGGCCCGCTGGGGCCCGCCACACGCAGATCCAGCTACAAAGACCCAGCCAATCGGCCCCAGAGGGCGAAAAGCTGGGTCTTACCAGCTGGAAACTGGTGAAAACGGCGGGAACGGCGGGCGTGAGAACGGCGGCGGGGTGACAACGGCCGCGAACAACCCCGCGAACAACCCCACCCCCTACCCGCGCGCCCCGGCGTAGTAGCGGCCGAGGAACTCGTCGCGGTAGGCCTCGTAGTCGCCGGCGTCGATGGCGGCGCGGATGTTGTCCACCAGCCGGATCATGAACTCTAGGTTGTGCATCGTGCACAGCGTCCCGGCCAGGTACTCCTTCGCCTTGAGCAGGTGGTGGATGTACGCGCGGGAGTAGTTGGAGGAGACATAGCCCCCGAACTCCTCGTCCACGCCGGAAAAGTCGCGCTTGAACCGGGCGCCGGCGAGGTTGAGTCGCCCGTCGAGGGTGTACACGCCACCGCGGCGGCCCAGGCGGGTCGGGGCGACGCAGTCGAAGGTGTCGGCGCCGGCCTCGACGGCGGTGAAGATGTCGTCGGGCTCGGAGATGCCCAGCAGATGCCGCGGCATGGACACGGGCAGCTCGTCGGTGACCCAGCCGACAATCGTGCCCAGGTTTTCCTTCTCCAACGCCCCGCCGATGCCGAAGCCGCCGAAGCCGCGTCGGCCCTCGTCGCGCGCCTCGCGGTCCAGGTCCAGCAGGCCGCGAACAGCACGGCGTCGCAGGTCCTCGTACTGGGCACCCTGGACCACGCCCCAGAGGGATTGGCGGGGTTTGGCGGAACGAAGCGTCGTTAAGCGATCATGCTCTACCAAGCACCGGCGAGCCCAGCGGCGCGTGCGCTCGACGGAATGCTCCTGGTAGGCGCGGGTGTCCACGAGCGTGGTCAGCTCGTCGAAGGCGAACATGATGTCGGCACCCAGCTGGTGCTGGATCTGCATGGACACCTCGGGCGTGAAGCGGTGGGAGGAGCCGTCGATGACGCTTTTGAAGACCACGCCGTCGTCGTCCACGCGCGCCATGCGGTCCTTGTTCGCGGCGCGGATGTCGGACTCGGTGAGCCCGGCGGTGTCCATGGCCAGGACTTTCTTGAAGCCGACGCCGAGGCTCATCACCTGGAACCCGCCGGAGTCGGTATAGGTGGGCCCGTGCCAGTTCTCGAAGGCGGCCACGCCCCCGGCCTCGTCGACGATGTCGGCGCCGGGCTGGAGGTAGAGGTGGTACGCGTTAGATAGGATCGCCTGCGCGCCGGTCTCGCGGATCTGCTCGGGCGTGAGCGTTTTCACCGTCGCCTTCGTGGCAACGGGGATGAACGCCGGGGTCTGGATGTCCCCGTGCGGGGTGTGGATGACGCCGGTGCGCCCGTGGCGGCCCGGCGCGGGTTCGAGCTGCGTGCGCGCCTCAAAGCTCAGGTCCTCAAAGCTCAGGTCCGTCATGCGTGCTCCCCTTCCAATTCGGTGCCCTCGACGTCGACTTCCGGCAGCAGCCTGTCCAGCCACTTCGGCATCCACCACGTCGCGCGCCCGAGGATGAACATGGTCGCCGGCACGAGCGACATGCGCACGAAGAACGCGTCGAACAGCACCGCCACGCCGAGCGCGAAGCCGAAGATCTGGATGAACGGCAGCGGCTGGTCCAAAAACGCGATGAACACCGCGATCATAATCACGGCGGCGGCGGTGACCACGCGCGCGCCCTGCGCGAAGCCGTCGATGGTGGATTCGTGAACGGCGCGTTGCGTATCGACGTCCTTTCGGCGCAAAAACGCCTCCCTCATCCTCGTGACCAGGAACACCTGGTAGTCCATGGCGAGGCCGAACGTCACCCCGATCATGAAGATGGGCAGGAACGACAGGATCGGGGCGGGCGTGTTCACGAGCCCGAACAGGCCCTCCTGGAACACGAGCACCGTCACGCCGAACGCCGCGCCGACGGAGAGCAGGAAGCCCAGGCCCGCCACGAGCGGCACCATGATGGAGCGGAACACGATCATGAGCAGCACGATCGCCAGCCCCACCACGATGGCGAGGTAGAGCGGCATGGCGTTGGCGAGCTCCTCCGTGATGTCCATCTGCACGGCGGTGAGGCCGGTCAGCCCGATGTCGGTACCGGTGGCGTCCTCGACCTGGCGGGTGACCTCCCGCACGCCGTGCGCGACGTCGAGGGTGTATTCCTCCTCCGGGCCGCCTTCCGGGGTGGCCAGGATCTGGGCAGCGGTGAGGTCGTCGTTCGCGCCGATGAGCTGCGCGTGCGCGATGCCGTTGACGGAGCCGACCTGCCCCACCGCATAGAGGAAGCTCGCGAGCGCCGCCTTCTCCGCGTCGCCGCCCGCGCTGTCCGGGATCGCGGACATGTACGGCTGGAGGATCTTCGCGCCCGGGTTCACCGTGTGCGCGTCCACCACGAGCAGCAGCGGCGCGTTCACGCCGGGCCCGAAACCTTCCGCCATGAGGTCGGCGGACTTGCGTTGCGTGGTGTCGTGGTTCGAGGTGGAATCGGACGGCAGCGCCATCTCCAGGTCGAGCACCGGCAGGGTGAGCGCGCCGAGGCCGAGCACGACCACGGCCATGACCAGCCCGGGGACCTTCTCTACGACACGCACCCAGCGCCGCCCCATCGAGTTCTGGTCGAGGTCCTTGCCCGAGCGCTTCCCCGGCCCGGGGTTGCCCGCCACGCCCGGCACCTTGCCCGCGAACGCCTTCGACCCCCACGCGCCGAGCAGCGCCGGCACGAGCGTGAGCGCGACGAGCACCGCGATGAGCACCGTCGCCGCGGCGGCGAAGCCCATCCAGGTGAGGAACTCGATGCGCGCGAGCGCGAGCGCCACAAGCGCCGTGAACACGGTCGTGCCGGCGAACACCACCGAGGAGCCCGCCGTGCCCACGGCCATGCCGGCCGCCTGGTCGGGCGGCAGCGTGCGGGATTCCTGCCGGAAGCGCGAGAGGATGAACAGGGCGTAGTCGATGCCCACGGCGAGGCCGATCATCACCGCGAGCACCGGGGTGACGTTGTTGAGGTCCACCCAGTGCGTGGTGAGCAGCACGAGCAGCGCGCCGATGCCCACCCCCACCACGGCGGAGAGGAGCGGGATTATCGACGCCGCCAGCGACCCAAACGTGACCACCAGCACGACGAACGCGACGCCGAGGCCCACCATCTCAGACGTGGTCTTCACGGCGATCGGGTCGCCGAACCCGGCGCCGCCGGCCTCCACCTCAAGCCCGGCGTCGCGGCCGAGCTGCATCGCCTGGGTGACCACGTCGCGATCCGCCTGCTCGACGGACATCGAGGATTCGGCGTTGAAGTCGAAAGTGGTGTAGCCGATGCGCCCGTCGTCGCTGAGGGTGCGCACGTTGTGGGCGTCCGCCTTCGCGCTCTCTGCGGGCATGCCCATATCCGTCATCTGTTCGATGACGGACGCCTGCAAGTCCCGGTTCACCGTGACGGGGTTGCCAAAGCGCTGGCCGTCCACCCCGAGGTGGTCGCGGATGTAGTTGACCGTGGCGTCCATCGCGGCCATGTACTCGGGCGTGTCCAGGCGCTGCCCCTCGGGCGCGGCGAAGACCACGTTGACGCTCGGGGCGGTGGCGACGTTGCCGGCGTCGGGGAAGTTCTCCTCGACGGCCGTGAGGGCGTCGATAGCCGGGGTGCCCTCGATGGCGAACTCGGAGGTGAACGGCCGCATGAGGCTCAACGCCGCCGCCGCGGCCGCGCCGAGCAGGAGCAGCCACGCGACGATCACCCGCCACTTGTGCAGGTAAGACCAGCGTCCGAGCTTGTACAGCAGCTTCGCCACGAAAAAACGTTTCCCTCTCGTCGTACGGAAAAAGCCCCCGTTGCCGGGGGCTCAATCACATTGGCGGTAGCGGCGGGATTTGAACCCGCGGTGGTTTTGACACCACACTCGCTTTCGAGGCGAGCACCTTCGGCCGCTCGGACACGCTACCGCCGACTAGGTTAACGGCAGCGTGGCCGAGAAACCAAATTAGCGGTCGCCCTCAGCCTCAGCCGCGTCGCGCTTGTCCTCGAGCTTCGCGGCGACCTCGTTGGCCTTGTCCTTGATGGCCTCGCCAGCCTCGGAGAGCTTCTCCTTGGCGCTGCCCTTGAGCTGGTCGGCCTTGCCCTCGTTGGTGAGGGACTCGTTATCGGTGGCGTTGCCGAACGCCTCCTTGGCGCTGCCCTTGAGCTGCTCTGCCTTGTCTTCGAAACCCATAATCATTCTCCTTTTCGTTGGTGTATCGCTTGCGTCCGCCCAGTGTAGGTGCTTCCCCGGGGGCCGTGGGTAACGATTCAGTTACTCCTCACACCTTCAAAGAACTCCCCCAGCATCCGGACAGTTTCGGCCTCGAGCACGCCCCCGCGCACCTCCGGGGCGTGGAGGTGGCGCGGCTCGCGGATCGCGTCGAGCACCGAGCCGACCGCCCCCGTCTTCGGCTCCCACGCGCCGAAGACCAGCGAGGACACCCGCGCGCCGAGGATCGCCCCCGCGCACATCGTGCACGGTTCCAGCGTGACCACGAGCTCGCAGCCGTCGAGGCGCCACGTCCCCAGCGTCCGCGCGGCGTCGCGGATCGCCTCCACCTCGGCGTGGGCGGTGGGGTCGCAGTTCGCTTCTCGACGATTCACGCCCCTGCCCACCACGTTCCCCGCAGCATCGAACACGACGGCGCCGACCGGGACGTCCCCGGCCGGCGTCTGCGCCGCCACCGCCATCGCCTCGCGCATGCGGGCCTCCGCGCGGCGGGCCGGGGCGCTGACCGACTCAGCCAACGGTGTCGGCGAGCTCGTCGCCGAAGCCCAGCTCGTCGGCGATGGTTTGGGCGAGGTCGGCCGGATCGGCGTCGTCGTCAAGCAAAATGCTCAACCGCTCCTCGGACAGGCCGAGGTCCGCGAAGATGGCGAAGTCCCCGTCCGCCCAGGCGTCGACGTTGTCGAGCTCGTCCGGGTCGATGTCGGGGATGTCGATGTCCGCCTCGTCGAGGATGTCGGCGGCGAAGTCGTCGTCCACGGCCATCGTGGCGTCGGAGATGAGCACCCGCGTCTGCGACGGGCCGGGGCGCACGACCACGAGGTAGTCGTCCTCGACGTTGAGCAGCGCGAACGCCGCGCCCTCCGCGCGCAGGGCGCGGACCGCGCCGACGGAGGTGGCCAGGTCCGTGAAGTCGTCGTCGAACTCGCGCACGAGCCACGCGCCGTCCGCCTGCGCGACGGTGACGGCGTATCCGTCCGGGTAGTCCTGGCTCATGGCGCTCATGGTTTGGAAGCGTAGTCCGCGGGCGCGGGCGTGTCACTAGAGTTGTGCGCGTGACTACGCCTCAACTGCCCCCAGTGTGCATCGTCGGCCTCGGACTCATCGGCGGCTCCCTCATGCGCGACCTCCACGCGCGCGGCGAGCGGGTGTACGGCTGCACCCTGCACGGGGCGCGGGCCGCCCGCCGCGACGGCTTCGACGTGTGCGACTCCGTCGAGGAGGTGCTGCGCCGCGCCGAGGCCGACCGCGCGTTGGTCGTGGTTGCCGTGCCGATGCGCGCGGTGGCCTCCGTCCTCGACCAGGTGGCCGAGCTCGCGCCCTCGTGCTGGGTGACAGACGTGGTCTCGGTGAAGCAGCCCGTCTACGACCTCGTCGTGGAGCGCGGCCTGGCAGCGCGCTACGTCGGCGGGCACCCGATGGCCGGCACCGAGTTCTCCGGCTGGACCGCCTCGCAGGAGGGGCTGTTCGCCGGGGCGGCGTGGGCGGTGACCTTCGACTACGCCCGCGAGGCGCCGACGGACCGGGACTGGGCCGCACTCTTTACGACGGTGTGCACGCTCGCCCGCGTCGTCGGCGCCGAGGCGGTGCCCGTCTCCGTGGCCCGCCACGACGAAGCCGTCGCCCGCGTCTCCCACCTGCCCCACGTGATCGCGGAGGCGCTCGCGCTCGTCGGCGACCGCGGTGGCACCCTCGCGCAGTCCCTCTCCGCCGGCTCGTTCCGCGGCGCCACTCGCGTGGCCAGCACGGAGCCCGAGCTCGTGCGCAACATGTGCGAGACCAACGCCGCCTCGCTCGTGCCGGTGCTCGACGAGTTCATCGCCCTGCTTACCGACGCTCGCGCCTCCCTCGACTCCACTCCCCCCTCCATGCAGGCCCTCGCCGAGTCCGGCCACTGCGCCCACCTGCGCATGGCGGCCCGCCACGGCGCGCGCCGCGAGTCCGTCTCCCCGGTGAAGATCTCCTCGCGCCCCGTCATGCGCGTGCACCCGGGCGCCCCGGGATGGGTGCACCAGCTCGAGCAGATCGAGTCGCTCGGCGGGCGCGTCGAGGTGTTTTAGGGGCTGCTGGGGCTGCTCGGGCGCCGCTGCGCTGTTACGCGTTGTCGCGGCGGCGGCCCAGCGCGATGTACACGCCGCCGAGCAGCATGGCCAGGATGCCCAGCGCGATCACGCCGCGCATCGGGGTACCGGTCTCGGCGAGATCCTCATCGCGCTCGTCGTCATCGTCGTCCACGATCGTCGCGCGGGTGGTGCTGCCGTTGGAGACAACGCGGGCCGTCGCGGTGGAGCCGCCGGAGCGGGCCACGACGCTCGCGGTCGAGGTGGCGCTGGTGGAGCGGCCGGTGGAGACGCCGGACATGGTGGTGGACGTGGAAGTCTTCGACGTCGTGGAGATCTTCGTGCCGCCGAACGGCTTCGAACCCGCGCCCGCGGCACCGGCGATCGCGGCAACCGGCAGCAGCGCGGAGGAGACCACCGGCTTGGCCTGGTTGATCACCTCAAGGATCTCCTGCGGGCGGTTCAGCGAGGACGTCGGCGTGACCTTCGGGTCACGCTTGAGCTCGAACAGGACCTCGTCGGTGCCGCGGCCCACCAGTGCGCGCTGGTTGAGGTAGCCCGCCGGAGCCTCGTCGAGGGAGAGCTCGAAGCGGTTCATGCCCGGGTTGTCCGGGATGATGTCGATGTCGGCGTAGCCGTCCGCGTCCGTGAAGCCGATGACCTTGCCGCCGACAACCTTGAACGAGGCGTCCTGGACGGTCTTCTTGTCCTCGGTGATCACGCGCACGCGCATGGACACGATGTCGGATTCCTTCGCCGGGGTGGTCACCGGGGCGGTCGTGGTCGCGGACGCCGCCGGCTCGGAGGACTGAGACGTCGTGGTCGTTGCCGGGGCAGAGGACGGAGTCGCCTCCGCAGAGGAGGACGGCGCCGCGGTCTGGGTCACCACCTTGTACGGCGAGCCGAGCGCCAGGCCGGCGACGCCCGCGTAGTTGTCCACGAGGCGGCGCTCCTCGGCGGAGACCTTGCCGCTCTCCAGCTTGAGGCCGCGGCCCGTGCCGTCGCTGAAGATGGTGGCGCCACCCTCCTCGCTGTACGCGTAATCCAGCGCCCCGAGCTCAGCGAGCTTCGTGCCTGCCGCAACCTCCGCCTTCTTCGGCTTGGCGGTGGCGGCCTTGCCGTCCACGTTCAGCGTCCAGACGGAGGCGTCCTTCCCCTTCACCGACACCGCGACAAGCTCGTTGTCCTTGCCCGGCACCGCGGCCCAGGCGCGCGGCGTGCCGGCGCTGTCAAGGTCGGTGAGTTCGAGCTTCTTCGTGGTGAAGTCGAGGTCGGGCATGCCCTCACCGGCGGCGTCGTCGCTGAGGTCGAGGGTGTGGACCCGTTGGCCGTCGAAAAGCACGAGCGTCCCCGCGGAGGTGAACGCCGCGGAGGTGATCGACGACGCGTCGCCGCCAGGCAGCTCGATCTCGCCGAGGTCCGCGACGAGGCCCGACGACGGCGCGATGCGCAGCAGGTGGCCGGCGGGGTGGCCGTCGCGCGCCTCGGAAATGGCGTACACGCGCTGGTTCTTGGGGTTGCTCGCGAGCGCGGTGTAGGTCCAGCCGTTCGAGGCGTAGCGGGCGTCCGCGGTGCCCGTGCCGTTGCCCTCAACAGGGGCCTTCACGCTTGTCGACGGCGTAACCGCCGACGTCGCCGGCGCCGAGGAGGGGGCGTGGCTGGTAGGCGGCGTGGTCTCCGCAGCGCTCGACGCGGGGATATTCGAAGACGGCGTATCAACCACCGGCGCGTGCGTGGTCGTCGGCGTCTGCGCGGACGCCGCCGGGACCATCGTGAGCGAACCCGCGACGGTAGCGGCGAGAGCAAGCCCGACCATGCGGTTGACCTTGGAATTTGCAGCCATGATTACCTCTCGAACGTGAAAAAGCGCCTGTGCGCCCCCAAAAGCACCTACGAATGTATACGGCTCCTATGACTTTCTCAATACATTCGGAGACATCGCTGCGGGGGGCAGGAAGCAGCGCAGCAGGGGTTGAACTCACACCGCGGTGCGCCACCCGGGAACGGCGAAACCCGCCGCGGCGCCGTGTTTGGCGCCGGGCGGGTTGTTGCGGGGCAGGTTACTTGGCCTCCGCCGCGTTAGCCTCCGTCGCCTTGGTCTCCGCAGCCTCGGACTCCTTCGCGCCGCGGTCGCGCTTCGAGGAGCCGCCGAAGATGGAGCGCTTCTCCTTCGTCGTGGCGGTCTCGGTCGCCTCGGTGCCGGTGGCCTCGGCCTCGCCCTTCTTGGACGAGGAGGAGCTGCCGTCCGCGGACGGCTCGTTCCAGCCGAGCTGGCAGCTCGCGTAGAACAGGCCGGTGAGCAGGCCGGCGATGGCGAGGATGCCCACGCCCGCGGCGGCCGCCGGGGCAGCCGGGTTGATCTCGGCCAGCTGCGCGTTGACCTGGTTGATCTGGGCCTGCCACTTCGCCTGCGCCTCGGTGACCCACTCCGGCTGCTGGAAGTTGATGTCCAGGTTCACGTTCGGCATCATGCGGCGCACGGCCTCGTTCGCCTGCGCGGCGGCAGCGTTGAGCTCGTCCTCGTAGCGCATGCCGATACCACCCATGACCGCGGCGAGCAGGCCGAGCGGCACGAGCCACGCCACCGGGTTATTCACGGAGGAGGCGGTGGCCAGGCACTTGCCCAGCGAGCTGCCGTCCTCCGCCTGCGCCACGTCGGTCGCGGGCTTGTCGGTGGCGGTGCCGTTGCCGCCGATCATGGCGCCGCCCTCGTCAGCCTGCGACGGGGTGAGCAGCTTGAGGCTGATCCGGCGCTCCTCGGCGCCGACCTCGAACGTCTTGCTCTTCAGGGTCGTGCCGGCCTCGAACGAGTTCTGGTTCGGGTCCGCCGGGTCCGCAAGCCGCAGGTTGCCCGGGTTCTTGATCTCGAAGTAGTACTCGCCGTACGGCGTCGACTCGAAGCGGACGTTGCCGTCCTCGTTGGACTCGCCCTTGACGGCCGGGCGGCCGTCGGTAGGCACGAGCGTGATCTCGAGGCCGCTTACGCCCTCGCCCGGATCCTGATTCGAGTTGCCGTTCTTGTCGTTCCACGCCACCGCGTACACGTCCTGGGCCAGCGGCGCGCCCTCATCGACGATGATGTGCGCGTTGCCCTTGATGTTGTCACGCGGGGAGATGATCAGCACCGACGACGGGTCCTCGCCGTAGTCCGGCTCGCCGTCGAACTGCGTACCGCGATTCGGGCGCTTGGGCAGCTCGCCGCGCGCCTCGGCGGCGTCGTGGTGCTTCGCGCCCGGCTTGAGGCCCTCGGGGATGTCGGCGGTGAAGATCACCTTCTGGCCCGGCAGCAGCGTGCCGTTGAAGCCCTCCGGCTGTTTCACGTCAAGCTGGTAGCACTGGGCACCGTCCCGCTTCTCCCCAACCTTCACGGGGATGCACTTCTCCTCATCGACCCCGTCTTCGTAAACGACGTCAGCGAGGCTCACGTTCACCATCGGCGCGGAACCGGTGTTCTCCACCTCGTAGGTGAAGGAGAGCGCGTTGTCCGCGGCCATCTTCACCGGGTCGTCGGCGTTGGAGGCGAAGCGGGCGTTGACCTTCTTCTCCACCGAGCCGTCGACAAACTTCGCGTACGCCGAATCCGGGGCGGAGCCGACCGCCTTGCCGGCAGAGGTCTTGCCGTTGGCCGTCGCCACGTTGTTGAAGTCGAACGCGTCCTCCGGCGCGTCGATCTCACCGACGAAGTGCAGCTTCTCACCCGGCTTCAGGCTCTTCGGCGTCGCCGTCCAGCCCGCCGGCATCTCCAGCTTCGGGGTCACGCCGCGCTTGGCAAACTCCGGGTCATCCAGCGTGATGTCCGTCAGCGTGTCCTTGCCAGTGTTGGTGACGTAGAAGTCGTAGCGCAGCTTCTCGCCCTTGATCAGCGTCATCACATCGTCGACGTCGTTGCCGTCGGCGTCCTTGACCTTGCCCACGCCGTTGGCGTCGCGGTACCAGACGCGCTTCTCCAGCTTCAGCGACGCGTCCTTGGTCAGGTGGATGTCCGGCAGCTTGACGTCCTCGCCCGCGCGCACCGGCACCTTGATCGGATCCGTATCGCGGCCGTCGCCCGGGGTGAGGACCTCAATCTCGTGCACACCCGGAATCGCATCCGGGATCTCGAACGTGCCGTCCGGCTTGACCGGGATCACTCTCGAGTTGCCGCGCGGGTCGGTCACCACAACCACCGTGCCCGGGACGGCTTTTCCGTTGCCGTCGTCGACGCGGCCCTTGATGGTCTGCGTCTCCGGTGCCTTCACGCGGATCTCGCCGATGTCTGTGAACTTGTCAGACTCGACCGTCACCGTGCGGTTCAGCGGCTTGCCGGTGACGTCCTTGTCCGGCCAGCCCTTCGGCAGGTCAATAACAAGGTCGAAGTCGGCCTTGCCCTCCGGGAAGTAGGTGAAGTCAATCGGCGGGGTGACAAAGAACCCGTCCGCGTCGACCGTCAGCGGCACCTCGTAATCGAAGGTCTTGCCCGTCGACGGGTCAGTCACACCCTTCTTCACCAGCTTCAACTTCGCGCCCGGGATCTGGCGGCCGGAGTCATCCACCAGCCAGCCCTGGAACGAACCCGGCTTCGCTCGGCCGGTCTTGTCCTCGTGCGTCAGCTCCGGCTTGTCCGCCTTGAACGGCGGCACATTCGTCGGCTTTCCGTCCTTCACCGGGACAACTACCGGCTTCGGGTTGTTGTAGCCCTCAGGCGTATCGACGACCACAACGTAATCACCGTCAGGCAGATTCGGAACGGTAAACCCACCGTTCTTATCCGTGACAACCGGCTTGCCCACCTGGTTGCCCTTACCGTCCTTGATGGTCACCGTCGAGCCCGGCAGCGGCGTGCCGTTGTTGTCCGTGACGGAACCCGTGATGGAGCCGGTCGGCTTCGGGGTGGGCTTGGGGGTCGTCGGCTTCGGCGTGGTGGAGGTCAGCGTCGTCGGCTTCGTCGTCGTGGTCGAGGTCGAAGTCGGCGTTGTCGGCTTCGTCGTCGTGGTCGAGGTCGAAGTCGTCGGCTTCGTCGTCGTGGTCGAGGTCGAAGTCGTCGGCTTCGTCGTCATCGGCCTCGGCGTGGTGGAGGTAGGCGTGGTCGCCTTCGACGTCGTCGGCTTCGTCGACGTGGTGGTCGAGGTCGGCGTAGTCGCCTTCGGCGTCGTCGGCTTCGGCGTGGTGGAGGTCAGCGTCGTCGGCTTCGTCGACGTGGTGGTCGAGGTCGGCGTCGTCGGCTTCGTCGACGAGGTCGGCGTGGTCGCCTTCGGCGTGGTCGGCTTCGGCGTGGTCGCCTTCGGCGTGGTCGGCTTCGGCGTCGTCGGCTTCGGCGTGGTCGGCTTCGGGGTGGACGTCGTCGTGGTCGGCTTCGGGGTGGTCGAGGTCGGCGTGGTCGGCTTCGGGGTGGACGTCGTCGTGGTCGGCTTCGTCGTGGTCGGCTTCGGCGTGGTCGTTGTTGTCGGAGTCGGCTTCGGCGGCGTCAGCGTGACATTCACCGGCGACGTCGAACCATCAGGCTTAACCTCAACCGACGACGGCGCAG
>ERZ1029874.66-NODE-66-length-17726-cov-38.839454_pt1 | contig 17726 bp, 14 predicted proteins | sample MGYA00519235_ERZ1029874 | MGnify/ENA primary metagenome ERZ1029874 (study PRJEB33666, sample SAMEA4610926) | skin metagenome | biome: Human-associated habitat; feature: Malodor aspect; material: skin | place: Philippines | collected 2015-08 ...
TACGTGCGCATGATGGACGGCAAGCTCGAGCCGAACCAGAAGGTGCTCATGATGAACACTGGCGTGACGCTTGAGATCCTCGAGATTGGCGTCGTCTCGCCGACGATGAAGAAGACAAAGGGCTTGGGCCCCGGCGAGGTGGGCTACCTCATCACCGGCGTGAAGGACGTCCGCGACACCCGCGTCGGCGACACCGTCACGTGGGCCTCCAACGGCGCGACCGAACCGCTCGAGGGCTTCGAAGAGGTCAAGCCGATGGTGTACTCGGGCCTCTTCCCGGTCTCGCAGGAGGACTTCCCGGCGCTGCGCGAGAGCTTGGAGAAGCTGCAGCTGAACGACGCCTCGCTCACGTGGGAGCCGGAGACCTCCGTCGCGCTCGGCTTCGGCTTCCGCTGCGGGTTCTTGGGCCTGCTGCACATGGAGATCACCCGCACCCGCCTCGAGCGCGAGTTCGACCTCGACCTCATCTCCACCGCGCCGTCCGTGACCTACCGGGTGATCAGCGAGGACGGCTCCGAGCAGATCGTGCACAACCCGTCCGACTGGCCGGGCGGGAAGATCCCCGAGGTCTACGAGCCGATCGTGAACATGACCATCATCGTGCCCCAGGAGTTCGTGGGCACGACGATGGAGCTGTGCCAGTCTAAGCGCGGGCAGATGAAGAACATGGAGTACCTCTCCGAGGACCGCGTGGAGCTGCGCTACATCATGCCGCTCGGCGAGATCATCTTCGATTTCTTCGACATGCTCAAGTCCCGCACGAAGGGCTACGCCTCGCTGAACTACGAGGAGGCCGGCGAGCAGCTCGCGGACCTGGTGAAGGTGGACATCCTGCTCCAGGGCGAGCCCGTCGACGCGTTCTCCGCCATCGTGCACAAGGACTCCGCGCAGTGGTACGGCAACAAGATGACGAAGAAGCTCAAAGAGCTCATCCCGCGCCAGCAGTTCGAGGTGCCGGTGCAGGCCGCGATCGGCTCGAAGATCATCGCCAGGGAAAACATCCGCGCGCTGCGCAAGGACGTGCTGTCGAAGTGCTACGGCGGCGACATCTCCCGCAAGCGCAAGCTGCTGGAGAAGCAGAAGGCCGGCAAGAAGCGCATGAAGAACATCGGCTCGGTGACCGTGCCGCAGGAGGCGTTCGTGGCAGCGCTATCCACCGACGAAGAGTAGGTTCCGCGGCCAGTGCAAAATCGTGCACCGAAATGTAAAATTTTGCATTTTCCCAGGTGATTTACCGCCCGGTTGTAAAATATTGCACTGGCCACCCGCCGTTACGCCGGTTTGAGCAGCCCTCGCGCCCGCAGTTCCTTCACAATCAGCTGTTCCAAGACCTCCAGGCACCTATCCCGGGTTTCGGAGAAGCACCGGACGACGGTCCAACCGTGCAGCGACGAGGTGATGTTGATCAGTGAGTCCTTCTTCCGCTGCTGAAAATCCATGTGGTGTCGGCCGTCGTACATCACGGCGATCTTGAGATCCGCGATGGCCAGGTCGAACGTGGTGACGATCCGGTTGCCGTCGTAAAGCACGACCTGCTCCTGCAGCTGGAGACCGTACTTCGCCACAATGACCGAGACCAGCAACCGCAGTTCCGTCTCCATCGGGGAGTCGGCTTTCGCGCTCGTCAGAGGGAAAATCTTCTTTAACCAGCGGGCATTCAGCTGCCCCTGGGCTGCTTCCTGCAGGTCCACGAGGCTAATTCCGAGAAACCGGCGGACGCAATCGATGAGTTGGATCGCCATCACATCGGTATCGCTCAAGCCGGGAACAGATGCAGTCGCCCACCGATGCTCCCGGCGTTTGATCTGGCGCAGCGCATCCGCAACGGCGATGGAAGGGGGCGACACCTGGATCGCAACACCCCTGTGGGTGGCTGAAATTGGTGCCGCATCACCGCGCCGAATGCGTTGGAGTGCGGGTGTGGTCGCGGTGGCCGCCGTCTTTTTCGCCACCCGCGCCAGCAGCGTCGTGTCGGCGCCTTCCACCAGAAACGGCAGGCCGTACAGCGCCAGCGCCGAGAACCCCGCCACCACCGATCCCGGCCGCTCGACGGCGTGCACCACCGCACGCGCGGCCGCCGGCGCGTAATACCCAACCCCGCGCGGATGACAGGCGGCCTCCCTGCTCACGACCCACTGCTCGCGCATGTCCTCCTCGCGCACGAATCGTTTCGCGCTGACGGGGTAGTAGCTCCGCCCTTTCTCAAACTGCTCCCGGTAACAAATAACTGCGTTGAATTTAACGTCCATGGGTATTGGACGCGCATACCCCTGCCCCGGTTCCCAACAACAATCCGCCCGCCAGCACCACGGCCGCCAGATCCACCCACGGCGCGCCGACATGCACCGGCGCGCCTGCCACCAACGGCAGGTAAAACGCCAGGTTGCCCACGCAGTGGAGGGCCCGCGGGGCTTCGAGGCCGTCGGTACGCCAGGCCAAAAATGCCGCGCACGCCGCGAACACCGCCGCATCGATACCCGCCGGGTGCGGCGCCACGAACGGCACCGCAGCCAGCCCATACGCCACCCACGGCGAGCGCGCGCCCGTCAGCTGCGGCAACGCCCCGCGAAACACCGCCTCCTCCGCGGCCGTTTGCAGCGGCACCGCACACAGCACAAGGAGCATTTGCTTATCGACGCCCACGTCCCCCGACCACATCCTCCACCCCAACACCGGCACGTACACCAGCGACACGATCGCCAATGACCGCGCCACCAACCCCCAGCGCACCCGGCGGGCGGGCCCAAGGATCTCGCGCCAGTCGCGCCCGGCCCGGCGCGCCGCCTCGAACGGGGCAGGCAGCGCGCAGGCGACCGCCACGACTGGGCGCAGTACCCCGAAACGGAGGCGCCAGCACCAGGGTCAACGCCATCTCGAACACGAACGCCAGCACAAGCAACAGCACGAACTCCAACAGGCGCCGCTGCCACGGCCGGTCCGACCCGAGCAGGTGCATCACTCGCCTCCCACCGGCCCGGCCGTCACCCGCATGGAGATGCCCGCCGTCTCGCCCGGTGCCACCGACACACCTCCGCGATCTGCACCAAGCAGCGCCGGTTCCACGCAGACGAACTCCCGCCACTCCTCGTCGCCTAGGTCGGGCGCGTCCGCACAGGCTTCGGGTCCCGGGTTCCACACCACGGTGTGGTCGGTGCCGGAGGTTTCGATGCGGATCCAGCGGTTGCCGTCGTCAAGCAAAACGGGCCCCTGGGAACGCACCACGGCGTCGACTTCGGACCCGAACCTCAGGTCCCCGCTGACAACCCTGGAAGAGCCGGTGACCTTGTCGAACACCTCGCTGCCCGAAAGGCCGATCGCCCGCGCTCGCACAGCGTCGACGCGCCAGTAGGGGCGCAGGGCGAGGCGGATGGGGAGGGTCGCGGGCGAGTCGTTGCGCGCGGAAAGCTCGAACCTGCCGCGGATGACGCTGTAGGTGAGCGTGATGCCGTCGCGGGTGAGCTGGGCGGTGTCGCCGGCGACGGTCCAGATGGCGTCGCGGGCGAATTCCGGCTCTGCTACCACCACGCCGCCGTGCTCGGGGTGGGTGGGGGACGAATAGAGCAGGTCACCGGTCGGGTGCGGGGCGGACAGGATGCGCGCGCTGGTGGTTTCCACCCGCGCCACCTTAGTGCCGGACGTCGCGGCCAGAAGCGCGACCACGGCGGCGATGAGGGCCAAGTCGGTGGCGGCGTAGAGCCAGTAGCGGGGGCCGTCATCCTCGGCGATGCCGGAGAACATGGCGTAGGAGATGGAGACGTTGTTCACCATGTGCAGCGCAGACGACGACTCCAACCCGCCGGTGCGGTGCACGAGCGTGGAGGCGACGATGGCGAAGACCCCGACGCTGACCATGCCCGCGGCGTCGTAGGGGTGGCCGACGACGAACAGCGGGATGGGCACCAGGTAGGCGATCCAGGGGTTCGCCGTCCACGCGCCGATGGACTGGGTCAGCGAGCCGCGAAAGATCAGCTCCTCCGCCAGGCACTGGATCGGGATGACGGTGGCGGCGATGAGTGCGCAGAGCCAAAACCGCCGGTCCGCGCCCGCCGGGACCTCGCCGAAGATGAGCAGGTCGGCGGCGAAGATCAGCGCCACCGGCCCGCCCAGGAGTGCGAGTGCGGGCAGAAATTTGCGCCACCGCCAGCGCCCCTCAACCGACCACACGTAGCGGGGCCTGCGCCCCGACGCCCACGCCGCGACAAACGCCACCGGCGCGGTGATCGCGATCGCGCCGTAGGTGACGAACATCGTCGTGGGGTCGACATCCGTCCCGTCGTCGTTGACGAAGGCGTCGAGCCAGTCCAGGCCCAAGATCGCCGCGGCGGCCACAACCCACACCACCTGCAGTAGCGCGAAGCCTACGAGCACCACCGCGATAGCCACCGCGGGCCGCCAGGAGCTGAATGCTTGACGACGCTCCGTGAGCCCCAACCGGTGATACGGCGCAATGGTGTGTGCCACGTGTTACCTCCAGAAGCGACGAACATCAGGATAACGATGAACACGCCCCTGCCGACACTATGCTGGATTGACATGCGCACGGTCGAGTTCAAGCGCGCCGGGTTCACCATCTTCGCCCGCATCCTGGGCGAAGCGTCGGCGCCCGCGCTGCTCTACCTGCAAGGCGGGCCGGGATTTCCCGCACCCCGCGAGCGCTTCGCTTGGATCACCGCCGCCCTTGCGCGCGGCTACCAGGTGGTGTTGTTGGACCAGCGGGGGACGGGCCGATCCACAAGAATCGACGCACACACGCCTTCGCTTATCGACGTCTCCGTGCTCACCCAACTTCGAGCCAACGACATCGTCTCCGACGCCGAGGCCCTGCGCGAAGAACTCGGGCTGGCTCGGTGGGACGTGCTGGGGCAGTCCTTCGGCGGGTTCTGCCTCACCCACTACCTGGCCGCGCACCCGGAGTCGGTGGGGCGGGCCTTCTTTACCGGTGGCCTGCCTACGGTGACCCGGTCGGCGGACGAGGTCTACCGGGCCACCTTTGACAAGCTGCGGGCCCGTCACCTGGCGTTTAACGCGCAATACCCGGAAGCCGAGCGGATGGTGCGCGAGGTCTGCCGCCACCTGGACGGGGAGGAGGAGCGCTTGCCCAGCGGCGAGCGCTTAACCTCCCGGCGCCTGCGCACCGTGGGCGTCGCGCTCGGCCGCGAGGACGGCTTCGAATCGCTGGCCAGGCTCTTCGAGGCCCCATTCCACCCGAACGGCCGCCTGCGCACCGACTTCTTGGCGGAGGTGGGCCAGCGCGTGAGCTTTGCCGCAGCGCCCCTGTACGCGGCAATCCACGAGTCGATCTACGGCGGCACGGTGCCCGGGGCCACGGCGTGGGCAGCGGAGCGGGTCTCGCGCGAGCTCGGCGGGTTCGCCCCCGACGCCTCGCCGGACGACGCGGAGTTCTACCTCACCGGCGAGCACATCTTCCCGTTCCAATTCGCCGAGGACCCGGCGCTTCAGCCCTTCGCGGCCGTGGCCGAGGAGCTGGCGGCCAAGGAGGACTGGGCGAACCTCTACGCGGGGCTTGGCGGCGGGCACGCCGCCTACGCAGCGGTGTACACCGACGACATCTTCGTGCCCCGCGAGCTCTCGCTCGAGACCGCCGATGCGCTGGGCGCGGAGGTGTTTGAGACGGCGAAGTACCAGCACGACGGGCTGCGCCGCCACGGCGCGGAGGTGCTGGGGACGCTGCTGGACATGGCGGGGGTATAGCGAGGGCGTACCCGGGTGACGCGAGGGGAAAAACCGGGTGAAATTTGGGTGAACTTCTCCGGCGGGCGCGGTGGGGGCGTGGCGCTGGCCAGCGGAGACCGAAATCGACGCGCAGTAATGCATATTTTCGGGCGAAAGTTAGCCGGTGCACGGGCGCTTATAAGGGTCTTAAATAGTCGCCGAAAGTAACCCTTTCACCCTCTTCCCATCGTCGACTCAAGGTTGGAATCACCATGAAGCTTCGCACCCGCGTCATCGCGACCTGCGCCGCGGCCGCCGCTACCGCCTCCCTCGTCCCGGTCGTCGCAGACGCCGAGACCAAGACCCCGATCGAGCACGTCGTGGTCATCTACTCGGAGAACATCTCCTTCGACCACTACTTCGCCACCTACCCGAACGCGCTGAACAAGGACGGCGAGACGCTGCAGGGCTCGAACAAGCCGGCGCCGAAGTTCACCGCGAAGAAGGACACCCCGAAGGCCGACAACCTCGAGAACGCGAACCTCCTCGGCGAGAACAACCCGAACTCCATCAGCCCGTTCCGCATCGGCCCGGGCAATGCCGTGACCACCGACCAGAACCACCACTACGGCGACGAGCAGGCCGCGTACAACGGCGGCAAGATGGACAAGTTCCCGGAGACGGTGTCCACCGACATCGACAAGTACGGCGACGGCTCGTACGCCGTTCCGGGCATGACGATGGGCTACTACGACGGCAACACCGTCACCGGCATGTGGAACTACGCGCAGAACTTCGCGCTGAACGACAACAGCTACTCCACGATCTTCGGCCCCTCCACCCCGGGCGCGCTCAACCTCATCTCCGGCACCGTCGCGAACGCAACGATGCACGACCCGGCGACCGGCGAGCAGCAGACAATCGAGGACGGCAAGAACCACGCGCTGGCCGGCGTGTCCGCCGACGGCAAGACCGCGACCGTGGTCGGCGACCCGGACCCGCTGTACGACGACTGCTCCAACAACTCCTCCGCGGCGACGAACCAGGTCACCGCGATGCACTCGAAGAACATCGGCGACCAGCTCAACGAGAAGAACGTCACCTGGGGCTGGTTCCAGGGCGGCTTCCGCCCGACCGAGAAGGCCACCGACAACTCCCGTGCACGCTGTGGCGCTGCGCACAAGACGCTGACCGGCGGGACGAAGACGGACTACAACCCGCACCACCAGCCGTTCCAGTACTACGCGTCTACCGCGAACCCGCACCACCTCGCGCCGTCCTCCGACGCGATGATCGGCAAGACCGACCAGGCGAACCACCAGTACGACCTCAAGGACTTCGACACCGCGGTGAAGAACGGCAACCTGCCCGCAGTCTCCTTCCTCAAGGCCGCGAACTACCAGGACGGCCACGCCGGCTACTCCAACCCGCTCGACGAGCAGGCCTTCATCACCCACTACATCAACGAGCTGCAGAACTCCCCGCAGTGGAAGTCCACCGCCGTGGTCATCGCGTACGACGACTCCGACGGCTGGTACGACCACAAGGCCCCGACGATCCTCAACGGTTCCAACGACCCGCACCAGGACAAGGAGATCTGCACCGCCGCAGCCGAAAAGGTCGGCGTCGCCGGCGACAAGCACGGCCAGTGCGGCCCGGGCACCCGCCAGCCGCTGCTCGTCGTCTCGCCGTACGCGAAGACGAACTTCATCGACAACACCTACACCGAGCAGACTTCGATCACGAAGTTCATCCAGGACAACTGGGGCCTCGGCCGCCTCGGTGGCATCGCCTTCGACGAGCGCGCCGGCGAGCTGAACAACATGTTCGACTTCAACGCCAAGACCAAGGCGCCGAAGCTGTTCCTCAACGAGACCGACGGCACCGTGGCGAAGGACTACGCCTCCATCGAGCGCGTGGACAACACCTCCCGCGAGCTGACCAACCTCAAGCCGGTCGCCGAGGGCATGAACGACCCCAAGTTCACCGAGGACGGCGTCCCGGCCATCACGAAGCTGAAGAAGGAAGTCCCGACCCCGACGGAGACCGCACCGACGGCGACCACCCCGGCACCGACGACGAACACGACCACCTCGACGTCGACGCCGACGACCACGACGGCCGCGCCGTCGACCACGACCACCGCTGAGCAGCCGAAGCACGACTCGTCCTCCTCGAGCTCCGACGGCTCCTCGAAGTCCTCCGAAGCGGACGGCTCCTCGAAGGCCTCCGAAGCGGACGGCTCCTCGAAGGCCGGCATCGTTGCCGCTGTCGTCGCGGCGCTTGCCCTCGCGATCGGCATCGGCGCGTGGTACATGAACGGCATGCCGGGCCTCGACCCGCAGCTGGTCGAGAACATCAAGCTCCCGTTCTAACCTTCACCCATGGACACCTACCAATACGCCATGGCGGTGCTGGCCGCGGTCTTCGCGATCATCGCCGCCATCGTCCACGGCCCGGCGGCCGGCTCGAGCGGTTCGAGCGGTTCGAGCCACCACGGCGCGGCAGCTGAGGCGACTTCCGCCACCGCGGTCACCGCGGCCACAGCCAGCCAACCGACTGACCAGCCGAGCGAGCCGGCCGCGGGCGGGCAGGACACGACGGCCCCGAACGGCACCGAGCAGGGCAGCAGGTTGCATGTGCGCAACGTGTACAACTGCCCGACGCCGGGTGACGTCGACGGCCGGGCGCAATGGCGGGTGTACAACACGACGGGCCTCGCCCTCAACGTCTACGCTTCCGACGACGAGGGCAACGCCTACCAGGTCCTCGAGCGCATCGGCTCACCCGCCGAGCGCGCCTGGGCCCCCAAGCTTTCCAACGGCACGTACCACCTGACGTGCGTGTTCCACAACGATTCCGCGGTGAAGTCCGGCGACTTCCGCGTCTCCGGCTCCCCGTTCGCGGACACGCCGAAGATGGTGCCCATCACCGACCGCGAGATCGCCGCGGTCTCCGTCGCGCAGGCGGCGAGCCAGAAGCAGCGCGTCCCGGAACTCCAGCAGCGGGCGCACGAGCTTGTCGACGCCGTCCGGTCCGGCGACCGCCCCCGCGCGCAGCGCGCCTACCTCGCCTACCTCGAGACCTATCGCTCCTTCGATGACTCGTCGGAGATGTGGCCTGGGCCGGGGCTGGACGGGTACGAGGACGTCGAGACGCTGCTGTGGTCCGCGGAGCCGGTGAGCGCCGCCGCCCAGCCGGCGGCGGACCTCGCCGCGGCCGTCGACGCGACCGCGGACGCGCTCGCGACCAGCCACTTCGCCATCCCGCAGCCCGACTACGGCCTGCGCGCCCACGAGGTGATGGAGGAGTTCGAGCGCTTCGACATGCGCGGCGAGCGCGACTTCGGCGCCCACGCGCTGCCGGTCGCGCTGCGCGGCGACGTGCGCTCCACGCGCGCCACGCTCGACCCGCTGCGCGAGCTCGTCGAGGGCCGCGGACTCGACACCGCGCCGATCTACGCCCAGCTCGACGAGCTCGATCGGCTCGCCGACGAGATGGACGCGAAGTACGACGTGGCCTACAGCGAGTGGGAGCAGCAGGACCGCCTGCGCCTGCAGGCCGAGGTCGCACGCGCGAACGAGCTGCTCGCGCCCGTGGCCACCATGACCGTGATTCGGAGGATGAACTGATGCCGTGCCCGTTCCACATCTCCCGCCGCGCGTTCCTCACCGGCGCCGCCGCGTCGGTGGCGCTCGGCGCCCAGGCGACCGCGCAGGCGAGCCTGGGCGCCCCGCGTGACGACGGCACGCCGCGCTCCGACAAACCCACCGTCAACGACCCCGACGCCCGCCTCGAGTTCCACGGCGTGCACCAGCAGGGCATTGTGAACCAGCCCCAAAAGTACGCCGAGGTCGTCGCGCTCGACTGCCAGTTCACCGGCAAGAAGCGCCTGGAGCAGCTGCTGCGCACCATCACCGAGCGCGCCCGGGCGCTCACCGCCGGCGGGACGACGCCGCCGGACGGCATCGCGTACCCCGCCGGCGACTCCGGCGAGCTCGGCCCGGAGCTGCCCACCGACAACCTCTCCGTCACCCTCGGGGTGGGCGATTCGCTTTTCGACGGCCGGTTCGGCCTCTCGGCGAAAAAGCCCGCCCGCCTGCGCGCGATGGAGTCGTTCGCGGACGACACGCTCGTGGCGGACAAGTGCCACGGCGACCTCGTCCTGCAGATCTGCGCCGACCAGCACGACACGGTCACGCACGCGCTGCGCGACATCCTCCGCCACACGCGCGGGGACGTCGCGGTGCGGTGGCGCCAGAACGGGTACATGAACGAGCCGCGCCCGACGGGCACGCAGCGCAACCACCTGGGGTTCAAGGACGGCATTGTCAACCCCTCGCCGGACGAGTTCGACCACCTCGTGTGGGCGGGCGCCGGCGAGCCGGCCTGGGCGGCTGGGGGCAGCTACATGGTGGTGCGACTCATCGCGATGTACACGGAGTTCTGGGACCGCATCTCCATCGCGGAGCAGGAGCAGATCTTCGGCCGCGACCGCGCGACGGGCGGGCCGCTCTCGGGCGGCGACGAATACGTCGAGCCGGACTACCTCGACGACGCGACCGGCGACGTCATCCCGACCGACGCCCACATCCGCCTGGCCAACCCGCGCACGCCGGAGACCGCCGACCAGCTCATGCTGCGCCGCGCCTACAACTACGACAACGGGGTGCGCGACAACGGCACGCTCGACGTGGGCCTGCTCTTCGTCTGCTTCCAGCAGGACCTCGAGCGGCAGTTTGTCACCGTGCAAAAGCGCCTCGAGGGCGAGCCGCTGGCGGACTACATCCGGCCCTACGGCGGCGGCTACTTCTACGCGCTGCCCGGCGTGCGGGGCTCGGACGACTTTTTCGGCAGCGGGCTGCTCGCGTAGCCGTTCCTGGGGTAGCGCCGCAGCAGCAGGGCGATGAGCCCGGTCGCACACAGCGGCGCCGCAACATTGATGAAGAAGTCTGCGATGTGCACCGGCGAGCCGCACACGAGCGGGACGTAAAAGGCCAGGTTCGTGCAGGTGTGCAGCGCGACTGGGGCCTCGAGGCCGTCGCTGCGCCATGCGAGGTAGGACACGCACGCGGCGAACGCCGCAACGCCCACGAGCGAGAACGGCCCCCCGGTGTGGCCCACGGCGAACACCAGCCCCGGCAGGCCGTAGGCGAGCCAGGCGGACCCGCCGATGAGCTGGGGCAGCGAGCCGCGGAATATCGCCTCCTCCGCCGCGGCCTGCAACGGCACCACGATGAAGCAGGCGGCAACCAGCGCAATATTGATGAACCCGCCGGACGCGAGCCGCCACGCCAGGACGGTGGCGTACACCCCGCCCGCGACGAGCAGGCAACGCGCGAGCAGCCCCCAGCGCACGCGTTGCGCCGGGCCGAACAGGTCGCGCCAGCTGCGCCCTGACCACTTCGCCGCCAGGAACGGGGCCGGCAGCGCCGCAGCCATGACGGCGAGGTTGCGCACCTCGGACCACCCCGGATCGAAGGGTTGGCCGCTCAGCACCATCATCATGATGAAGTCAGCGGCTGCTGAGAGAAAGACTGCCAGCACCACGACCTCCGCGCACTCGCGCAGCCGCCCCTTCACTCCCACGCCCGTTGCGAGTTCGTGGTGGTGTGCCAAGGTTTACATCCCCGGCAGCGGGTCGGTGGAGGAGGGGTACGACGGCTGGGCCCCCGGCAGGGTGACGGAGAACGCGCCGACGCGGCAGGCGAAGCGTGCGGCTTCGACGAGCGTGTCGCCCTCGACCACGCGGTGGCAGAACGCCCCGGCGAACGCGTCGCCCGCGCCGACGGTGTCGATCGCCTCCACGGCGGGGGAGGCGACGTGCTCGAACACCCCGTCCTGCGCCACGAGCGCGCCCGCCGAGCCGAGCGTGAGTACGACGGAGGCGAAGCCGGCGCCGAGCAGGCGCCGCGCGAGCTCCTCCGGGGTGCCTGCGCCGTCGAGGCCGAGCTGCGACAGGATGAGCCCCGCCTCGTGCTCATTGGCCATGAGCGGGTCGGCGTGCAGCAGCGCCTCTCGCGGCACCTCCACCACCGGCGCGAGGTTGACCACGACCCGCCCGGTCGCGAGCTCGGCGGCGCGCGCGAAGCCGTCCGCCGGGATCTCGCCCTGCAGCAGCACGAGCTCGGCCTCCCGCACCGGCGCGGCGTGCCTGTCCACGAAGTCCGCGCCCACCTCCGTGTTCGCCCCCGGCACGACGATGATCGTGTTCTCCCCGTCCGCGGACACCGCGATCACGGCGAGGCCGGTGACGGAGTCGACCTCCTCGACGTGGGTGAGGTCCACCCCGGCGTCGTCGAGGAGCGCCGTCGCGGGCCCGGAGTTTGCGTCGCAGCCGGTCGCGCCGACGAGAACGACCTCCGCGCCGAGACGCGCTGCCGCGCAGGCCTGGTTGGCGCCCTTCCCGCCGGCGGTGATCCCGCCCCCACCGCCCAGGAGTGTTTCTCCCGGGACGGGGTGGCGCTCGACGTTGACGGTGAGGTCGGCGTTGATGGAGCCGACGACGCAAATGCTCATGGCTCCGCAGTCTACGGTCTAGAGCACCGCCTCGAGGAGCTCTCGCGTGTAGGGGTGCTCCGGCGCGTCGAAGATGTCGGCGGTGGCGCCGCGCTCCACGATGCGCCCGGCCTGCATCACGGCGACAGTGGGGCACAGCTCGCGCGCGACCTGCAGGTCGTGGGTGACGAAGATGAGCGTGCCGTCGCCGACGGTGTCGCGCAGCAGGTCGAGCACCTGCCGCTGGATGGTGGCGTCGAGGGCGGAGACGGGCTCGTCGGCAAGCAGGATGCTCGGGCGCGGGGCGGCGGCGCGCGCGATGGAGATGCGCTGGCGCTGCCCGCCGGAGAACTGCGCCGGCCGGCGCGTGCCCGTGCCCGCGAGCCCGACGCGCTCGAGCATCGCGTCGGCGCGGGCCTCGTCGACGCCCGCCTCGCGTATCGACGCCCCGACGGCCATCCGCGGGTCGAGCGAGGAGTACGGGTCCTGGAAGACCATTTGCACGTCGCCGGCGACCCGCACCGTGCCGGACGTCGGCCGCACGAGGCCGGCGATGAGGTGGAGCAGCGAGGTCTTGCCGGAGCCGGAGCCGCCGACGACGGCGAGTCGCTCGCCGGCGCGCACGGCGAGCGAGACGCCGTCGACGGCGCGGGTGCCCCCGCGCTCGAGGGTGACGTCTTCGAGCTCGACGACCGGCTCGCCGAGCGGCACCGGCACCGCCGGCGCGCCGGGGATCGCGGCGGCGGCGAGCTCGCGGGCGTAGGCGGAATCGCGCGGCACGATGCGCCCGTCCTTGAACACGAGCACCCGGTCGGTCATGCGACGCACGACGGCGAGGTCGTGGGAGATGAACAACAGCCCCATGCCGCGCTCGCGCACGAGGCGGTCGAGCAGGTCGAGGATCTCCGCCTGTACGATCGCGTCGAGCGCGGTGGTGGGCTCGTCGCAGATGAGCACGTCGGGGTCGCGGGAGAGGGCGAGCGCGATGAGGACGCGCTGGCGCTGCCCGCCGGAAAGTTCGTGCGGGTAGGCGCCGGGGCGGTCGACGCCGACCTCGGCGAGCAGCTCGCGCGGCACGAGCGAGCCGACCTTCTTCAGCGGGTCGAGCGCCGTCATCGGCTCCTGGAACACCATGGCCACCTTGCGCCCGCGCACGCGGCGGCGCACGCGGTCGGGGGTGCCCACCATCTCCACGCCGTCGACGGTGATCGAGCCGGTCGCGGGCAGGTCGGTCAGCCCCATGATGGACAGCACGGTGACGGACTTGCCGGAGCCGGACTCGCCGATGATGCCGACGCGCTCGCCGGGGCCGACGGAAAACGTGATGTTTTCGAGGATGCCGGGGACGGTGAGGTGCTTAACGTCGATCATCGGTGTCCCCCAACAGGTTGAAGCCGAGCACCGTCACCGCGATGGCCAGGCCCGGCCACAGCGCGAGGTGCGGGGAGGTGGCCAGGTACGGCTGGGAGGCCTGCAGCATGCGCCCCCACGAGGCGTACGGCGCGGGCGCCCCGAGGCCCAGAAACGACAGGCCGGCCTCGGCGAGGATCGCGAGCGCCACTGCGACCGAGACCTGGGTGAGCACGATCGGCCAGATGTTCGGCACGACGTGGCGCCACGCGATCCGCGGACCCGGCACCTTGGCCACGCGCGCGGCGAGGATGTAGTCGTTGTGCATCACCTGCAGCGTCCCGGCGCGGGCGACGCGCACGAAGCCCGGGATGCCCGCGATGCCGATGGCGAGCACGACGATCCAGATGGACGCGCCGAACACCGCCGTGAACACGATGGCCAGCAGCAGCGCCGGAAACGCGAGCAGGAGGTCCGCGCCGGCCATAATCGCCTTCGAGGCCCCGCGGCGCATCCCCGCCCAGATGCCGAGCGGCACGCCGACGAGCGCCGAGATGCCCACCGCGCCGACCGCGACGGTGAGCGTGAGCCGGGCGCCGTCCATGACGCGCGAGGCGATGTCGCGGCCGAACTGGTCGGTGCCCATCCAGTGCCGCCACGAGGAGCCCTCGAGCCGCGCGGCCGGGTCCGCCTGCAGCGGATCGTACGGCGTCCACACAAGCGAGAGCAGCGCGCACGCGGCCACGAGCGCGACGAGGACGGCGCCCACCTTCTGCTGCCTGGTCATGCCTGCCTCCGAATCCGCGGGTCCACCACCGCGTAGGTGAGGTCCACGATGAGGTTCACCACGAGGGTGAACGCGACGATAACCATCATCACGGTCTGGACGGTGGTGAGGTCGCGGTTGCCTACGGCGTCGAGAAGCAGTGAGCCCAACCCCGGGATCGTGAACACCCGCTCGATGACCACCGCGCCGACCACGAGCGACGCGAGCTGCACGCCCACGACCGTGATCACCGGCAGCGCCGCGTTGCGCAGGGCGGAGGAGTAGAGCACATTGCTTATCGACGCCCCGAGGGAGCGCCCCGTGCGCACATAGTCCTTGCCCATCTCCTCGTGCACCGCGGCGGCGACGTAACGGGTGAGAATCGAGGCCTGCACGAGCGCGAGCGAGGCGACCGGCAGCACGGCGTGCGCGGGGCTGCCCCAGCCGTTCGCCGGCAGCCAGCCGAGGCGCACCGAGAACAGCGCGACGAGGGCGATGCCGACGAGGAACGACGGCACGATGATGCCCACCTGCGAGAGCGCCCCCACCACCGCGCCGCCGGGGGAGTGGGCGCGCCGGGCGAGGTAGACGCCGGCCGGCACGGCCACGGCGAGCGAGACCGCCATGGCCAGCAGCGTGAGCGTGAGCGAGACGCCGGCGCGCTCGAGGACGGTGTCGGTGATGTCCTTGCCCGAGGACATGGAGATGCCGAAGTCGCCGGTGAGCAGCCCGCGGACCCAGTCGAGGTACTGCTGCGGCAGCGGCTTGTCCAGGCCGAGGCGGGCGGTGAGCTCCGCGACGGCCTCCTCGGTGGCGGAGACGCCGAGGGCGACGCGCGCCGGGTCGCCCGGCACCGCGCGCAGCAGCGTGAAGATGATGAGGCTCGCGGCGACGAGCAGCAGCGCGAAGCGCAGCAGGTGTCTGCCGATGGTGCGGATCACTTGGTCACCTCGCTCAGGCGCAGGGAGTCGGTGACCACGTTCGGGTCGAGGCCGCCGACGCCGGGGGCGAACAGGACGATGTTCGGGGCGTTAACGAGGGTGAGCGCCGCGGCGTCGCCCATGATGGTGTCCACCGCGCCGGCCATGTCCCCGGCAGCGATCTCCTCGCGCGCGGCGGGCGAGTCGTAGCCGAGGTAGTAGTCGGGGTTGCCGAAGAGCATGGGCACGTCGCGCGGCTCCACGTGGGCCACGAGCGACGCCTGGTAGTCGTGGCCCTTGAGTACCTGGTTGAGCCACACGGCCGGGAACTCCACCGTCTCCAGGTGCACCGTGAAGCCGACGTCGCGCAGCTGGGAGAAGATGAGCTCGGCCGCCGTCTGCGCGTACGGCAGGTTCGGCACCGTGATGGTGATCTCCGGGGTGCGCCCGGCGAGGAGCTCGCGGGCCTTGTCCGGGTCGAAAGGGTAGTAGTCGCGCGCCGGGAACCAGGGGTCCGTCGGGGGAACGGGCGCGCCGCCGGTATCGGTGGCCAGGCCGTTGTAGACCACGTCGTTGACGGCCTTGCGGTCGATGGCGTAGGCGACGGCGCGGCGCACGTCCGGGTCGTCGAAGGGAGCGCGCTTGTTGTTCATGGACAGCAGCACCTCGCCGTTCGTCGTGCCCACCTCGACGCGGATGTCGTCCGGCAGCGTGTCGATGAGCTGCGGCGCCTGCATCGCCCACACGACGTCCGCGTCGCCCACGCGCAGCGCGTTGACGGCGGAGACCGGGTCGTCGAAGTAGCGGATCTCCGCGTCGTGCGCGACCGGCCCGCCCCAGTAGTCCCCGCGCGCGTCGAACTCAATCGCCTCGCCGACGTCGAAGCGCTTCACGGTGTACGGGCCGGTACCCAGGGGCGCGGTCGCCAGCGTATCGACGCCCTCCGGCGTCATCATCGCCCCCGTGAGCGTGCCCATGGACCACAGCCACGCGTCCTGCGCCGCCGCGTCGCCGCCGACGGTGACGCGCAGCGTGCGCGGGTCGAGCGCCTCCACGGCGGTGACCGGGTCCATCTGCGCCTTGAGCCCGTTCGTCCACTTGTCCTTGACGTAGTTGATGGAAAACGCGGCGTCGTCGGCGGTGAACGGCTTCCCGTTGGAGAACGTCACCCCGTCGCGGAGGTGGAACGTGAACACGCCACCGTCGCGGTCCCAGGACTCGGCGAGCAGCGGAGTGGGGGTGCCGGAGGCGTCGATACGCACGAGCGTCTCGTAGACGTTGCCCACGAGCGCCTGGGGTGCGGCGGCGCCGCCGGTGGTGGTGAAGTCGAGCCCGGCGGGGGCCGCAGCGGCCGCGACGACGACCTCGTCGCGGGGCGCGGTGCTCGAGCATGCGGCGAGGGGCAGCGTCAGCGTGGCGAGTGCGACGGCTGCAGCAAGCGTCTGAGTGCGCATGCTGAGAGGTTACTGGATGGAGGACTCCACCTGGAACCAGAGGGGGGAGGAGTGGCCGCGGACGTTGTTCAGGCCGAAGTGCAGGGACTCGGTGCGGTACACGTCGCGGGCGATGGAGAGGATCTTGCCGTTGTGGGTGTACGCCTTGATCTTGATCACGAGCACGGGCGCGCCGGGCTCGAGTCCGAGCTTCGCCGCGGTGGCCTCGTCGGCCTGCTCGACCGTGAACGCGCGCGAGATGTTGTTGAAGTCGGTGCCCGCGCGGATGAGCTCGCGGTGGATGGACTCCTCGGAGGTGTCGATGCCCTGGATCGTCTCCGCGAGCGAGGCGTCGAACGCGATCTCCTCGGCGACGATGGGCTCGCCGTCGGCGGTGCGCACGCGCCGCACGATGAACACGTCGTCGCCCGAGTCGATGCCCATGCACTCGGCGATCTTTTCGTCGGCGGGGCTGACGCGGAACTCCTCGACCACCTCGCCCGGCTCCTTGCCCATGCGGTAGATCCAGGAGGTGTTGGAGAGGATCTCCTCGAAGGTCTCGGTGCGGGTGTTCGACAGGACGAGGGAGCGGCGGCCGCGGCCGGAGGAGAGCAGCCCCTCGGCGCGTAGCGTGGCGACGGCCTGCCGGACCGGCCCGCGCGAGGTATTGAACTGCTCGCACAGCTCAACCTCGCTAGGCAGCGACTCGCCCGCGGGGATGTGGCCGGCGAAAATCTCGTCGCGCAGGTAGTCGGCAATCTCCTCGTGCTGCTGCGGTCGGCGGAGAGGGCCGGTCGGCGATTGGGCCATGTGGGGTCACGTCCTTTAAATGTAACGCGGGACAAGGATGCACCGATACTAAACCAACGATCGCCAGACGCCTATAAGTTGGAGACGCGTCCCATATTTGCCGCAGAGTTCTAGCTGTTCCACGCCTCGGCGAGGATTGCCATCGAGCGCGCCGTCTCCTCGTGGCTGCCGGACTGTAGCGAGATCATGAGCTCATCCGCCTGGGCGGTAGCCCGGAAGCGCTCGAGGTACTCCGCGACCTGCTCGCCGGTGCCCTCGGCGGTGTAGCGCAGCATG
>ERZ1029874.68-NODE-68-length-17594-cov-36.565996_pt1 | contig 17594 bp, 10 predicted proteins | sample MGYA00519235_ERZ1029874 | MGnify/ENA primary metagenome ERZ1029874 (study PRJEB33666, sample SAMEA4610926) | skin metagenome | biome: Human-associated habitat; feature: Malodor aspect; material: skin | place: Philippines | collected 2015-08 ...
CCTTCCTCGAGCGCGAGGACGTGGACGTGCTGGCGATGCAGGAGACCAAGACCGCAGACAGCAAATTCCCCTACGCCACCTTCGAAGCCGCAGGCTACGAGGTCGCGCACGTGGGCGTGAACCAGTGGAACGGCGTGGCCATCGCCTCGCGCGTGGGCCTGGACAACGTACGCGACAGCTTCGAGCGCCAACCGGAGTTTGCCAAAACCGGCGACCCCCAGCTCGAAGCCCGGGCCGTGGGGGCGGTGTGCGGCGGGGTGGACGTGTGGAGCCTGTACGTGCCTAACGGCCGCGAGATCGGGGACCCGCACTACGACTACAAGCTGCAATTCCTGTGGTCGCTCGCCGACCAGGTCCAGCCCGGGGAGCTGCAGGTCTACATGGGCGACTTCAACGTCGCACCCCGCGACGAGGACGTGTGGGACGTGGCCTGGTTCGAGGGCAAAACGCACGTCACCGAGCCGGAGCGCGCCGCGTTCCAGATGCTGCTGGAGGCCGGGTTGTACCAGGTCGAGCACGAGGAGCAGTACTCGTTCTGGGACTACAAGTCCATGCGTTTCCAGAAAAACGAAGGCATGCTCATCGACTTCCAGCTGGCCACCAAGCCCCTGTTCGAACGGGTCCAGCGAGCCTTCGTGGACGTGGAGGAGCGCAACGGCAAAGGCGCGTCCGACCACGCACCCGTGATCGTGGACTACGACACCCGCGGTCTCGCCTACGACGACGTCCGGTGAGGGCCCGATGAGCCTGGACCTTTCCTGGTGGCAGTTCACCGCCATGGTCGTGGATTACGCCATCAAGTTCGTCATGATCGGCGTGGTGCCCGGCGGGCGCAAGCCGTCGTCCGCCAACGCGTGGCTACTGCTCATCCTGCTGCTGCCGATAGTCGGCCTGCCGCTGTACCTGCTGTTCGGCTCCACCTTCGTGTCGCGGCGCCGCCACCGCATCCAAGTCGAAGCGCGCAGCGCGCTGGATGGGGCGTGGGCGGGCCCGGAGGGCGTGGAGCGGCAACTGCCCCCCGAAACCGCCTCCGTGGTTCACCTCAACCGCAAGCTCACCGGCTACCCGGCCGTGAGCGGGCACGTGCGCGCACTGTGGTCCGACTACACCATGACCATGCAGCGAATAGCCAAGCTTATCGACGACGCCTCCGCCACCATCTCCATCGAAATCTACGCCGTAGCCTGGGACGACACCACGGATGTTGTCTTCCAAGCCCTCGAGCGCGCGGTGGAGCGCGGCGTGCACGTTCGTCTCCTGTTCGACCACATCGGATCCGCCAAATACCCGGGTTTTAAAAAACTGAAAAAGCGGCTCACCGCCATCGGCGTGGACTGGAACATGATGCTGCCCCTCGCCCCGCTGCGCGCCCGCTGGCGCCGCCCGGACCTGCGCAACCACCGCAAACTGGTGGTCATCGACTCGCGGGTGGCCTTCATGGGGTCCTTCAACCTCATCGACCGCAGCTACCTCATGCCCGGCCACGTGCGGGCGGGCCGGCAGTGGATCGACGCGTTTGTGGAACTCGAGGGCCCAATCGTCGGCTCCATCGAGTCCATGTTCGCCGTGGACTGGTACACCGAGTCTGGCGAGCGGCTCGATGTTGCGGGAGCACCGAAGGAGGCGTCGATAGGCAGTGGCGACGTGCTGCAGCTCGTGCCCTCCGGGCCCGGCTACCTCACCGAGCCGAACCTGCGCATGTTCAACTCCATGATCCACAACGCCAAAGAGCAGATCACGCTGTGCTCCCCGTACTTCGTGCCGGAGGAATCGCTGCTGGAGGCCATCACCTCCGCCTGCTACCGGGGCGTGCGCGTGGATCTCCTCGTAGGCGAGAGGGCCGACCAATTCATGGTGCAACACGCCCAATCCGCATACTACGAGCAGCTGCTCAAAGCCGGCGTGCGCATCTGGGAGTTCCCAGCGCCGTATGTACTACACACCAAGTTTGTCTTGACGGATCCCGGGCACGAGGGCGCCGTCGGCGTAGTGGGGTCCTCCAACATGGACATCCGGTCCTTTTCCCTGAACTATGAGTCTTCTCTGTTCGTCGCGTCCGGGCCGCTGCTCGGCGCGTTGGAGCAGCTCGGCGCGAACTACCTGGCCGTGTCGCGGGAGCTCACACTGGAGCGGTGGTCGCGCAGGCCGTGGTACCGGCGATATGTGGACAACGTGATGAAGCTGACGTCTGCGCTGCAGTAGGGGTTTTCCGTCCTCGCGGCCTGCCGACGCCGCCTGCCGACGCCGCCGCTGCCCCGCCGCCCCTGACTCTGCCCCGTTGTGCCGCGTCGCTGCCCCGTTGTGCCGCCCCTCCCCCCGCAAATGGTGAATCTCAAATGGTGAATTTGCGGCATTTTGACGAACATTCACCATTTGAGATTCACCATTTGCCGTTAGAGCCCCAGCCGCTTCGCCAGCGCCCCGGGAAAGAACTCCTGCCGGCTCGGCCCTTGCGGCTGGTACAGGCGCGGAGCCTCCCGCAGGCACCGAGATTCCTCTTCGAGCATGTCGAGGACCCGGCGCACCACAGCCACCTCGTTGCGGTTGATTTCGCTGGGAGTCACTCGCAGGATTTTGAACCCCTGCTCCTTCAACCAGTTCTCGCGGTCCAGCTGCTTCGCATACGTCTCCCCCGGACGTTCCTTCAGCTTTTCCCGACCGTCGATTTCAATGATCACGTCTCCGACGAGGATGTCTACCCGGTACGGGCCGATGAGCACCTGGGTGTGGCAGGTGATGCCGTACTCTTCCAAGATGAGACGCAGAAGCGTTTCGTACGCCGACTCTGAGCGGTTGGTCGCCTTCCCAAGCGCGCGTCGTGCGTTGCCGATGCCCTTCGTCCCCCTCATGCGCTGCATCATCGCCCAGCATTCCTGCCGGATGAGGTCGGCCTGGTCGTCGGAGCAGCCCGTCAACAGGCTTTCAAACGCGACGATGCCGGAACGCTCACCCGTGCTGCGGGCGATGTCGATGGCGGTGCGCACTGCGTTGGTAAACCGTATCCCCGCCCGATTAACCACGTCTTCGTCCGGGACGGCCATGCGCTTGTATTCAATGCCCGGGCTCTGCGCTTTGGCAGATGGCGGCTTTCCGCTCGGGAGCGCGACTTGCACGCCTGGTTTGGTGTCGTAGTGCACCCACACTCCGCAGACCCGCGCTGCAGAAAAGCCCACAAGGATCGCTTTGGTGCTTTGCCTGGATGCGGCGCAGCTGCGGAGAAACTCCTGCTCAAAGGGCTCCAGCCTCTTCCACTGCGCTGCATCAACGTAGAGCGATGTGGTGAGCTGGCGTAGCTGCCCGGTTCTGATGCGGGAGTGCGTGGTTTGGTCGTGAGCTGTGACTCTGCGGATATCCACAAGCATCTCCAGCAGCGCATTCTTGCGAGCCCCATCCATGTCGAACCCCCCCGTTCGTTTCACCCATGGAGATGGTAGCGGAGGATCCGGCAAGCCGCACAGATGGTGAAAGACCGATGGTGAATCCGCCCCGAATCAGCGGACTTTCACCATCGGCCTTTCACCATTTGGAGACGTGGGCAGAACGCAGCTACGCGTCGCGCGCCTCCAGCGTCAGCACCCCGGCGACCCACACCGCCACGGCCCACACCACGAAGATGAGCAGCGACACGGGCAGCGACCAGTTCGCGGTGGGCTGGTCGGTCATGAACGCCATGAGGTTGCCAAACGGGAGGTACTTGGCCACGTCGGCGCCGAAACGCGGGATGAGCCCCACAATGGTCTCCACCAGCAGCATCATGCCCATGCCGACCACGATTGCGCCGGAGGTGTTGCGCACCAGCCAGCCCACGCCCTGCTGGAACACGGTGATCAGCGCCATCCCCAGCGGCACGGCCCACAACGCGCGGTGGACCGCTTTGTTGGAGAGCCAGTTTGCGGGGACGGTGGCGGTGAAGTCGCCGAGCGCGAAGGCGACGGCGAGGCCCACCAAGGTGACAAGGAAGGCCAGGAGTGCGCCGAGCAGTAGCTTTGCGACGGCCACCTGCCACCGCCTCGGCGCCACCCGGAAGTTGGTGGCGGGGATGCCGAAGCGGTACTCGGTGGTCACCATCATGGATTGCTGCACGATTACGATGATCCCGGTGGTCAGCGCCACGGTGGCCACCACGGTCATGGGCACGTACGGCATGCCGCTGACGCGGGAGGTGTAGCCGAACAGGGCACCGTAGAAGGCGCTGAACAGCACGATTAGGCCGGCGGTCCACCAGAAGGAGGCGGTGGAGCGCAGTTTGGTCCACTCGGCGGGGAACAGGTTAAGCATTTCGACCTCCGGAGACGTACTGGGCGTGGCCCTCGGTGGATTGCATGTAGGCCTCTTCGAGGGAGGCGCGGCGCTCGGACAGCTCGGATAGCGGTACGCCGGCGCTAAACGCGACGCGGCCGACCTCGTCGGATGTGCGGTCCGGGATTTCGAACACGGAGCGGCCGTCTGCGTCGGTCGCGCGGCGGAACGGCATCGCCGCCTCGGCGTGCTCCAGCGCGGATGCGAGTGCCGCCGCGGCGTCCTCGGTGGGGGTGCGCACGATGGTGGTCACGCCGGAGTTGGTGCGGATGAACTCCGCCACGGAGGTGTTGGCCACCAAACGCCCGCGGCCGATGATGATCAGGTCTTCGGCGGTCTGGGCCATCTCCGCGAGCAGGTGGGAAGACACCAGCACGGTGCGCCCCTCCGCGGCCAGGGACTGCAGGAGGCCGCGTACCCAGCGGATACCGGCGGGGTCGAGGCCGTTGACGGGCTCGTCGAGGATGAGGTACTCGGGGTCGCCCAGCAGCGCGGCCGCGATGCCGAGGCGCTGTCCCATACCCAGGGAGAAGCTGCCGACCCGTTTGCCGGCCACATCCGTCAGGCCCACCAGCGAGAGCACCTCGTCTACCCGCGACCGGGGGATCCCAGCAGCCTGCGCCTGCCAGAGCAAGGTCGCGCGGGCGGAGCGGTTGGGGTGGACCCCTTTGGCGTCGAGAAGCGCGCCCACTTTGCGTGCGGGGTTTGGGAGGGCGCGGTACGCAGCGCCGTCGATAAGCGCGGTGCCGGAAGTCGGTTTGTCTAGCCCCAGGATCATGCGCATGGTGGTGGACTTCCCTGCGCCGTTGGGGCCGAGGAAGCCGGTGACCACGCCGGGTTTAACCGTGAACGTCAGGTCATCCACCGCTTGGACGGAGCCGTACCGTTTGGTCAGGCCTTGCACTTCAATCATGCGGATCAGTATGCACTATGGCAGTTTTGAGCACAGTGCTTAACGACGCCGCGAAGCCCGGATGCAGCTCAAACCCCGCAACGTCGCGGAGAGGAACCCACCGAAGTTCCTCGGACTCTTCGTTGGCGGTGACGGGCAGCGGGGCGTCGCACAGCGCGATGACGGTGGTGTAGCTCCACCCGGGCAAATCCGTGGTGACCACCTCGTCCACCACGCGCAGCCGCCCCGGGTCGATCCCGCACTCCTCCACGGATTCGCGCACGGCGGCTTCGGCCGGGGTTTCGTGCGAGTCGCGCGCGCCACCGGGCATGCCCCAGGTGCCGCCCTGGGCGGTCCAGGCCGCACGGTGTTGCAGCAGCACTGTCGCCTCTTCGCCCGTGCCGGAAACGAGGAAGAGACCGGCAGCGCCGTACCTGCCCCAGAGTTTTGTGCCGTTGGGTGCGGTGACCCAGCCGTTTCCGTCGCCAAGCATGGCCCCCACTGTAGGTGGGAACAGTTATTATTGCGGAATGGTGACGCAGCCGGTGAGCGACGACGCGTGGCTCGACGAGCTCGAGGCGCGGCCCGCGCACCCCCGCCTCCACGGTGTCATCCACGGGCCGTTGGCTGGCCCGCTGCGGATGGGGCGCCGCAGCCGCGCGTTCGCCCAGACCACCCCGGGCAAAATCATCGTGGTGATGGTGCTGCTGACCACCATGCTGCTGGCGGCGGGGTTGTCCATGAGCCAGTCCATGGCCGGGCGCAACCAGGCTCTGGACACCGTGCGCGAGGCCACCGAGCCGATGAGCGCGGCCGCGCACCTGCTGTCCACGTCGCTGCTGCGCGCAGACACGATCGCCGCGGCCGGCTTCGTCCAGCCCGGCCCACTTTCGGAGGGGGATGCGGAGGCGTACGCTGCGGCGATTGATACCGCGGTCAGCTCCGCCGGCGAGATTTACAAAGGCGCCGTGGAGGCGAACTCCCCCACCAGCGCGAGCATCGAGGAGCTGGTCAGCGACATCCAGCGCGACCTGCCCATCTACGTCGGCTTGAATGAGCGCGCCCGGGTGAACCAGCGCATGGGCAACCCGGTGGGCGTGGCCTACATGTCGGAGGCGTCCGGCATCATGCGTTCACGGATGCTGGTGGCCGCATCGGAGATCAACGCGCTGACCCGCGGCGACGTGGCCAAGGAGATGCGCCGCCTGTCCCGCCCCCAGTGGATCCCGCTGTCCGGCCTGCTGGCGGCGCTGGTATTTCTGGTGCTGACCCAGTGGTGGCTGTGGCGCGTGTTCCGCCGCCGGCTCAACCGCGGCTTCCTCGCCGGCACCCTCGCGGTGGTGGTGGCGCTGAGTTGGGCGGGCGTGTCCAACTACCAGTCCTGGCGCTCCGGCTCCGTGGGTTACGAGCGCGCCGCCCAGCCGTGGGAGGAGCTCACCGCCGCGCGCATCGATGCGCTAGAGACGCGCACCGACGAGACGTTCGCGCTATTGCGGCGCCAGTCCGTGGTGCATTCCTCGCGGGCGTTTGACGGGACGTATGCGTCTGTAAGCGCGGCTATTGCGACGGCTGAGGAGTACGGCGGGAGCCAGCAGCTTATCGACGACGCCCGCGCCGCCCTCAACGCCTGGGCCTACGAGCACAACGAGCTGGTGGGCGCCTTGAACAGCGGAAGCTATGACCAGGCCACCGCGCTGCTGGCCTCCGGGGGTGCGGCGGGCGAAACCGCGTTTCGGGAACTGGACGCAACGCTGTCGGAGATGATCGCCGCCTCACGCGAGGACACCCGCGTGTACATCGACGCGTCCCTGGACGCCACCCGGCGAGTCGCCGCCGTGGTGGCGCTGCTGTCGGTGCTGGCCGTGATGTGCACCTGGTTTGGCATCCGCAGAAGGCTGGGTGAGTACCTGTGAGGGCGACGTGGGCCGCCTGTGTTGCGGCTGCTGCGATGTTGGCTGGCTGCTCCGATGCGCCGACGCCGGTGCAGGCCACCATTGAGCCGGAACGGGAGACCTCCCCCACACGCGAGCTGCTGCCGCTGCCGCCCGGCGCGAAGCTGGAGGACGCCGAGGGTATCCCCGACGACCCCTACGTTCCGGCGCGCCTGGACTGGGAGGGCTCCCTGAACCCGCGCGGACGCACTGATGAAGCCCCGAACGTGGACCGCATCAAGCGGCGCGGGCGCTTGGTGGTGGGCATAGACCAGTCGCTGTACCTGCTGTCTTACCGCGACACCGCCAGCGGGGAGCTGCAGGGCCTGGAGGTGGACCTGGCCCGCGCAATCGCCGACGACATCTTCGGGGAGAACCATTCCGGGACGAACACGCTGGATCTGCGCTTTGTGGACTCCGCAGCGCGAACGGACGCGCTGAATAACGGGGAGGTGGATGTAGTTATCCGCACCATGTCCATCACCCCGGAACGGGCGAGGAAAATTGATTTTTCCACCCCGTACCTGACCTCGCGGGTGCGAGTGCTCGTGCCGCGGGACCGTGGCGTGGAGGACATCAACGGCCTGGACGGAAAGACGGTGTGCATTGTGGATGGCACAAATTTGTCCCAGATCGCGCGCACGTTTACCCCGCACTCGGCGCTGCTGAGCACCCGCTCCTGGTCTGACTGCCTCATGGCGGCCCAGCAGTTCCAGGCGGACGCGATCGTGGCGGACGATTCCATTCTGGCGGGCCTGAGCGCCCAGGACCCGTACGCCACAATCCTGCCCGGCACGCTGGCCACCCAGTATTACGGCGTGGGCGTGGCCAAAGGGCAGGACGATCTCGTGCGCCAGGTCAATGCCACGTTGGAGCGCATGCGTAACGACGGCACGTGGTCCGAGCTCTACTCCACCTGGCTCGGCGGCTCCATCGCGGAATCCGCCCCGCCGCCGCTGATGTACCGGAAGGAGGGGCAGTGAGCGAGAAACCCGCAGAGCCCCAGCACACCGAGGCGGTCGCCTTCGACCCGTTCGCCGACGACGAGGAGCCGGGCACCGAGGCGGTCGCCTTCGACCCCTTCGCCGACGGGTGGGATTCCGACGGAGAGACCGACTACTCCGCTATGGGCGAGATGGCCGGGCTGCTCAAAGACCTGGACGAGCTGCGCAGGGGCGGCAACCGCGAGGACACCTCCCAGCGTTCGCGCCAGCAGGCGTTGGACACCTTCCGCGAACGCCGCGGCACCCGGCGCGCTACCCGCGTCGTCGCCGACGGCATGGTGGAGCTGCCCTGGGTGGAGCCTGCCGAAGCGGAAGAGGCGCTGATCGACCCGGAACCGGCTGTGGTGAAAAAGGGCATCGCCCCGCCGGTGCTGCAGCCCGGCGACGTGGTGGCCGGCCAGTACGAAATCATGGGCGTTATCGCCCACGGTGGCATGGGCTGGATCTACCTTGCCCAAGACCACTATGTGGCCGGGCGCGTGGTGGTGCTCAAGGGCCTGCACTCCACAGACAACCCGGACGAGGCGGCGGCCGCGGCGGCGGAGCGCGAATTCCTGGCAGACATCACGCACCCCGGCATCGTGCAGATCTTCAACTTCATCGACGACCCGCGCGTGCCCGGCGGGTTCACCGTCATGGAGTACGTGGGCGGGCCGAGTTTGCGGGCGTGGCGGAACGCGTCGAAAAGCGGTGTGCTCGAACCGGACATCGCCATCGCCTACATGCTCGAGGTGCTGCCGGCGCTGGACTACCTGCACTCGCGCGGGGTGGTGTACAACGACCTGAAGCCCGACAACATCATCGTCACCGAAGACCAGGTCAAACTCATCGATATGGGGGCGGTCTCCGGCATCGGTGCCTTCGGCTTCATCTACGGAACGAAGGGGTTCCAGGCGCCGGAGGTGGCCGCAAAGGGCCCCTCTATCGCTTCCGACGTGTACACCGTGGGCCGCACCCTGGCGTCGCTGGTGGTGGACCTGCCGCAAACGGACGGCGTGTACGAGCTGCGGATCCCGTCCCCCATCGAGGAACCCCTGTTTCGCCAGTACACCTCCCTGTACCGCCTGTTGGCGCGGTGCTGCGATGACGACCCCGCGCGGCGCTTCACAAGCCTTGCGGAGCTAGAGGCGCAGCTGCTCGGCGTCCTGCGCGAGGTGTTGGCGGTGCGCGACGGGCGCACTTTCCCCGCGCAGCACTCGCTGTTTTCCCCGCAACGTACGACGTTCGGCACGAAGCACCTTGTCTTCCGCACCGACCAGCTCATCGACGGCATCGCGCGCAGCGTGGACATCACCCCGCAGGAAGTGGTCGCCGCGCTTCCCTCCCCGCTGATCGACCGCGCCGATGTCGGCGCCGCCATGCTCCAAGGCTCCTCCTACGCCGAGCCGCGTGAGACGTTGGAGACCCTGCGCCAAGCCATGTCCACACCCCAGTACGAGCACTCCGTGGAAATTCCTTTCGGCGTGGTGCGCACCATGCTCGACCTGGGCCTCACCTCGCAGGCGCGCACGTGGCTGCGCTCAATGACGGACCGCTTCGGCGCGAACTGGCGGTACTCGTGGTACGCGGGTGTGGTGGAAACACTCCTGGGCGACTTCGCCGCCGCGAAGCAGTCTTTCGCGGAAGTGTTAGACCTGCTGCCGGGCGAGGCCGCGCCGAAGCTCGCCCTCGCCGCGGTCAGTGAGCTCATCCTGCAGGACGGCGGGTACCAGGAGAGCGAGTTGCTTGACGACGAACTCGCGCCCGCAGCCGCCGGCCTCGCCCAACAGCTGCGCGACGTGCCAAACACCGTGTTCGAACACATGGCCGCTGCCGGAATCACCGATGAGACCTGGTCCATGACTGTCACCTCCGCCGAAGGCCTGCGCTTCCACGCAACACGCCTGTACGCGCTGGTGTGGCTGACCAACCCCACCACCGTGTCCTCCGCGTTCGGGCTCGCACGCATGCTGATGTGCGAAAAAGAGGTGGAGCTTGCCATCAAGGCGTTGGATAAGGTGTCGAACTCCTCGCGCCACTACCGCATGGCGCAGCTCACCGCGATCTTGTGCCTAGTTGAGGGTGAACCCAGCGAAGCCCAGATCCGCCTGGCGGCGCGGCGGCTGGAGCAAATCCCGTCCACCGAGCCCAGGTTCTTGCAGATCAAGGTGTCCGTCATCGAGGCCGGGTTAACCTACCTGCGCTCGCACAGCGGGGCCAGCGCAGCGCCTCTGTTTGAGTACCCGTTCACCGTGCGGGGCTTGCGCCGCGGGTTGGCGCTGACCCTGCGGGCGCAGGCACGGGTGGCCCCGTACCCGAAGCACCGTTACGCGCTTGTGGACATGGCCAACAAGGTGCGCCCCGCCACCTGGTTCTAGAAGCAGGGGCGGCGCTACGAGTGGCCGGCGGCTAGATCACGCCAGCCATAACTGCGGCCGCACCGCCGAGTCCCAGCACCGCCAGGATGGCGATGATGACACCCACGATCGCGCCGGTGTTGCTGCCGCCCTTATCGCCCGCGACACCGGTGCCAGCCTGGGCGGCCGGTGCCTGCTTCTGGGTAGCAGGTGCGCTCGGGCGCGTGGACGGCTTCGGAGTGGATCTCGGCCCGGAGACCTCACCGTTGAACTCCGTCACGGCCGGGCCGCGGCTACCGGGCTGCACCGCACTGTTCGCCGCGGTGGGCACCGGCGCCGGCCGGGCCAGCACAGGCTTCGCGGGATCCGGCTTACCCACGGTGTCCTGCGCCTGCTCTAGCAACGGCGAGTTGCTCGTTTCCAGCTCCTTGACCAGTTGGTCCATCTGGGTGGTGGTGTAATTCAGCACCGAGAAATCGATGGTCTCGTCCGCGACCAACTTGTTGTCCGCGTTGTACACGCGGAACTTCACCGGCATGGTGGCGTCCTTGTAGCCGGCGGTGTTGGCGATGGGAACCTTGACCGGGATCTTCGCGTGCTCCGAAAGTGCGCCCTCCACCGGGTATTCCTTGCGGAACTTCCCGCCCGGGTAATCCACCTGCAGGGTGAACTTGTGCAGGTCGATGCCCAGATTCGACAGCTCGATGTTCACCTTAGAATCCGAGCGGTTCGCAATGATCACGTTCTTCTTATCCGTGTCCACACGCAGGCCGGCCTTGCCGTTGTTGCGCTCAGCCGCAAGCACCACGAGTTCGTCCACTCGCGGGTGATTATGGCCAGCGGTGTCGGTGGGCTCGGACACACCCGCGGTGCCGTTGGCCTTGGCAATCTCCCCGTTGACCAGGTCCAAGTTGGCCCAGTCTGGAAGGATGTTGTAGCTGCCCTGGTAGCAGCGCTGCGAGCCGTTGCGGCAGGCGAGCGGCTCTGGGATCCCGTCCCACGAGGTGGACGCGGTATCCGAGTAGTCGAAGTAGCTGAACTGGTACAGGTAGTTCATCACAGACCGGTACTTGGGCACATAGGCGCTATCCGGCTTCGCAACGCTAGACGCGCCCGAGTGCGTCAGGCCCAGGTTGTGGCCGAACTCGTGGAGGATGGTGTTTCGCATCTGCTCCTGCGACGTCATCAGGTAGTTCTTCGCCACGTAGAACGCGCCGTCCGAGATCAAGCCGTTGCCGGAAGACAGGTTGCCGCGTTCCTGCTGATCGCCGATGATGCCCACGCGGAAGACGGACTGGCGCGCACCGAGCAGGTCCTTACGGTCCTTGAGCAGGCGCACACCAGGAACCTCAGCCCGGCCGTTTTCGTCCTGGAAGTAGATCGGCGAGTAGTCGACGGTCGGGCCGCCCTTCCGCTCGGTCAGGCCTGGGATGTTGCTGTAGTAGTCACCCGCGTCGATGTGCAGGTTGTAGCCGCGGTTGTCAAACAGGTCCACAAGATCATTGAGGATGGCGCGCGACGGGCGGTAGACGTTCACGTTCGCGTCCGCGCACTCCAGGAATTTCCGGAAATCGTCTTCGGAGGCGGCGTATTCGCGCTTCTCTGAGCAGCCCTTCGTCTCCCACTCGGACTTCATCCAGTTGAGTTGGAGGAACAAGTCCTTGCGGTTCGGGTCCGCGCCCCAGCGGTGCAGCGGAAACTCCACGCCGTTCGCGTCCGTGTAGCCGTTGATTTCCCAATCATCCGGCAGACCATCACCGTCGCTGTCCTTGAGCGCCTCATTGGCGTCGCCGTGGATGCTCACGCGCGCAGAAAGAGCATCGCCGACGGTTTGCCACACACCTGCCTGGTAGCGGGACCCGTCGTCGCTGCCTGCTGCCGCGGCCGCTTGGCTCTCGCCTCGGCCCGTCGATGCGGCGTTGTGGAACTTCGACCGCAGCTGGTACCGGCCACCGACGTCCACCGTGTACTCGCCGTTTTCGGGCGCTCCGGTGGAAATGGTGTAGTCGTACGACATGAGGCCGTCTGACAGCACGATCCGCAGATCGCGGTTCTGGCCGGACAAGTCGCGCAAGTCCACCTTCACGTCCACGTCCGTAGGAGAAACGGTGAAGGTGCGTTTGAGCTCCACCCCAAGTTTCGGGTCGGTGTGCGTGAGTATGACCAGGTCCTTGCCGGCGTTAGACGCTGTATCCACGCGGGTTGCTTCACCCGCAAAGGCGACTTTTGTCCCGTCCACGAACGCATCCACGTACAGCGCCGTCGGCATCAGCCCGTAGGTGAGGCTGTTATACATGAGCCACGAGACGCGGCCTTTGTTCACGTCGACGTTCTGGAACCCCTCGGTGGCACCTGTGGTCACGCCCACCTGGTACCCGTTATTTTGATCGATAGCTGCACCAGCGTCGACGGGTAGCGCAAGACCGGCACTGATGCCCAATGCTGCGGCAACTGCGATTGCTCTTTTTCCTGCTCGCATCATGCGTCCTTACATCCACCCGGCTAAAAATTGTAGAACTTGCTCGCGGTTATCGTACAAAACCTTGCAAACAGTACCCAATAACCCGAGCACAGCAAGCGCCCACACCCAGGGTGAGGGGGTCGAGGAGCCCGTCGAGCTTTGCGACGACCCTTCGGCCACCCCAACATTGTCCACCTCTACCACCGCATTGAACGTGCCAACGGTGCCATCGGCGAACGCGACGTTAAGCGGGATCGCCTGCCGCACGCCTCGGGTTCCTGCCGGGACCTGGACCTCGAGCACACCATTGACCTCGTCCAGCGTGACGTTCCACCCCGGCACACTGAATTCACCCAGCGAGAAGGCCCGATCCGCCGCGTGCGGGGGCACCGGGAGCGTGTACCGGCTGGTGGTTTCGGGACGGCCGATCACGGTGACGTCGTCAAGCTTGATGCCCTCGGTGTACGTGTCGGCGCCGCTAGTGGTTTTGACCTCGACGCGGGCGGAGGTAACCAGGTGTGAAGAGTCCGTGAACGTCACCTGCACGGGGATCTCGCGCAGGCCCGGAACGGTGCTGTCGAAGCTGGTGACGGTGAGCTCGCCGGTGTTCGGATCGATCACCGTGCGCAGCCCCGGAACCGTCTTGACCAGCGAGAACGTGCCATCCGACACGCTCGGCCTGAGCGTGGCAGACTGCCCCGCGTTGACGGTGGCGCGGGGGTAATCCACCTCCGTCAGGGCGGCCGTACCCCGCACCGCAGTGGCGGGTACCTCGACGACCCGCTGCGAGCCGTCGGCGAACGTCACCACCACCGGCACCAGCGCTGCCTGCGGGTCCTCGTCCGTACCCGCGCGGTTCACAGTGATAGCACCGCTGACCGGGTCGACGGATGCCTGCCAGCCCGGCGTGTCGAAGGACGCCGCCAGTGCGTACGTGGCGCCTGCGGGCGCGGCAGTCGGCTTCACCTGCGTGGGCGTACCGCTCTCCGTCACCTTAATCGGCCGCCACGCGACGGCTTGGTCAGCCGCCTCGGACTTGGTAGCAACGGGCACCCGGATCTCCTGGACCGAGCCGTCCGGCAGGGTGATCTTCAGCGGGATGTCGAAGTTCGCACCCGCCGGAGCATCCTGCGGGACCTTAATGGTGATCGCGCCGGTGTTCGGATCCACCTCCACCGGTAGCGCGGTGAGACCATCCTGCTGGAACGTCGCGCCCTGTGGCAGGGAGCCGTTGGGGAAGATGCGGATGTTGCCATCGGCATCAAAGAACGGCGTGCCGTAGTCCGCACCGGACGTGGAATCGGTGGCCAACGTCGGACCTTCGACTGCGGAGATGTGCGCGAACACGGTCGGCACCTTCTTGCGCTCACCGGTCTCTGGATCGGTCTCCTCCCGGTCAGACGTGGTGCCGTCGGAGTACAGCACCGTCACGGGAACGGAAATGTCCTTCGCGCCCTCCTCCGGCGCGGTGGCTGTGACAGCGCCGGTCTCCGGGTCGATGCTGACATCCCAGTCGTCATCCCTGTCCTGGGGGAAGAGCTCGTACTGGCCATCTTCCGGCACCGAGTCCTCCAGCACGGGAACCACAACGGTGCGGCCCGCCTGGGCTCCCAGCCCCTCCTTGTACGCTGGGTGATAGAACTCGCTCTGCTCCGCTGCATCAACGACAAACTGCGCGGTAACTTTCTCGGTCGTGCCGTCTGGATAGCGGATGTCCACGCCCACAACGATCGTTTCCCCAGCCGCCATGCTCAACGGTGCATTCACCGTCACCACACCGGTCTCTGGGTCGACAGTGCCGTTAGCAGTGCTGACACTGAAGGTTGTTCCCGCTGGCAATGGCTGTTTTGCGTATTTCACCCCATCCCTGTCGATGGTCGCCACCGGCCGACGGCTGGAATTCGTCCTGCCCGCTTGCACGAACGACTCTTTGTACTCCGCCGTGACGCGGTCCGCGTCGCTGACTGGCGCGGCTACCTCAACCAGGATCGTGCCGCGCTCCCCGTTGTCCGTGATCACGTTGATTGGGTACACACCAGGTGCGACATCACGGTTGGGCTCGGCCACCAGTTGGCCGTCGGCCGCAACCGACACCCACTCCGGCGCGTCACCCTCGATGCGCACGCCGACTGATTGCTTCGGCTTCTGATTCGGTGCTGCAAATTTTGCGGAGCCAGCTTGGAGCTGAAGCTTGTTCCACACATAATCGCCCGCCGGCACTGGCGCGGTCGGGATCGGCTGGGCGGACGTGCTCGGTTGCTGTGTTGTTGGCTTGCTTGCTGTTGACGGCTTTGTTGTCGGCTGCTGTGTTGTCGGCTGCTGTGTTGTCGGCTTCCCAGACGCACCCGACGTGGTCGGCTCAGTCGTCACCGGCTCAGTCGTCGTTGCGGGGGCAGTGGTAGTTGCCGGAGTGGACGCCTCCGTTGTCGGCGCAGTCGTCCCAGGCTGAGTCGTTGCCGGCTGAGTCGTTGCCCCGCTGGTGGGTTTCTGACCAGACGTCGTGGGTTTAGACGTCGCACCAGACGTGGAAGGCTTCGTGGAAGAACCAGGCGAACTCGGTTGGGCGGACGTGCTCGGCTGTTCCGAGGTGGTCGACTGCTCTGTTGTTGGTTCCTCGGACGCACCGGACGTCGTCGGCTCAGTCGTCTCAGGTTGGGTGGTCGCAGCGCTCGTGGGTTGCTCACCGGACGTCGTAGGTTCAGACGTCGCACCAGACGTGGTCGGCTCAGTCATCACCGGCTCGGTCGTCGTCACCGGCGCTGTAGTAGACGGCTCCGGCGTGGCCTGGTCCGAGGTCGTGGTCGTCGGCTCCGGCTTCGTCGTTTCCGGGGTCGTCGATCCGCCTGACCCCTCCACCTGGATGTCGATGGTGTCGGTGATCACCCTGGCGTCGTTAGTAATGATGTCAACTCTTGCCTTGCCGGAAGTCTTCGGTGTACCAGTGATCTTGCTTTTTTCACTGTCGTAAATCAGCCCCTCCGGGAGGTCCTTCACCTCGACAGAAGAAGCGTTCTCCGTGGGAATATCGATGTCCACGGACTCCCCCGGCTTCACCGGTGCCGGGTCCGCGACAATATTCTCTTCGACCGGGGCCGGCAGATCAGCCGAATCGTTCACCGTAATGGTGAACGACTGCTCAAGCGGACCGTTGGCGCCCACAACGACGCTTCCACCCTTCATCAGCTGGGTTTTCACCGTAAAGGTGCCGGTTTCAATCGGGGCGCCCTTTAGGAAGATGTGCTTAATATTGCCGAAGTTGCGCAGCGTGGCGGTGATGCCCGGCGGCAGCGTCGACTCGTCAATCTCCAATTTTGAGGCGTACGCGGCACGGTTGACGCGAATATCAACGGGGTTGATTTCCTTGCCGGTCCAGTAGACCTTGTCACTCTGGTCTACGTAGACCGGCGCTGGCTGCAGGCTAACCTCGGCGCCGACGACCTTGGTGGACTCATCCACGAAGGTGAACTCGACATTAATCGTATCGGTCTCCGGAAGCTCGGCGTTCGTGTCCGGGGTGATGGAAAGCTCGCCCGTCTTCGGGTCCACCTCGACGCCCCAGCCCGGATTCACTCCTTCGGCAAGCTTGTAGCCGGTGGGCGGGTGCACAGTTAGCGCATTGGTGTTGGGGCTAATACTGGTTGTCTCGCCGTAACGAACCGTGGTTGACCCGCGCGGGTACCTCACCAACGACTTATCGGCTTCTGTCTTGCCCGAAAGCTGCGCCGACGCCTGCGACGCGGCCTGCGGGGTTGCAACCGGCTGGAGTCCCGTCACCACGAGCGACATGCCGAGCGCGCACGCGGCCACAGACGTCCCGCGCCGACGCGCGAATGCGCGGTCATGCTTACCAGTCATTGCCAAACCCTTCTCTGAATTTTTCATCTAGCGCCGACCCAACCATCAGCCAACAATACGGTTTTTGCAGCAGTAAATCTATAGCCTGCGAACCCGTGAAGACAACACAATTATGGTTTCCGCAGCCGCAAATCAGCACATCAGCGACCAGTGCAGTGCGCTACCAGCTACGCTCCAGCACACGGAAACTTCTGTGTAAACCATTACACAAGGCGGAGTCGTCACACCTTTACCCCTGCCTCCGTCAACTTCATCCGCCAGCACATCGCTTATCGACGCCGCCGGCGCCCACCGAAAAAGCAGACCGTCCAGCAGTAGCGCACGAGCTGCTAGACGATCAGGCAACCGGTTTTGAGTTTCCCCAGGTGATAATGGCACTGATTGCCACTATGAAGTTGATCGTCTAGCGCCCCACCGCGCGCTGCTAGACGATCAGGCGCGGTCAGACACGGTCAGTTAAAAAGCAAAAAGCCCCGGGGCGGGCTCTTGCGAGCTGGTGCCGGGGCTCAAAGTCGTACTACCCCACGCGGGCAGCCACAGCTGCGGCCTTCTGCGCGATGGCGAGCTCCTCGTTCGTGGGTACGACGAGCACCTTGACGGTGGAGTCGTCGGTGGAGATGATCCGCGGGCCGTCGTTAGGTAGGGCGTTCTTCTCCGGATCGACTTCGATGCCGTACATCTTGAGGTTGTCCAGTGCATCCATGCGCACATCTTGGTCGTTCTCGCCCACACCAGCGGTGAAGGTGATGGCGTCCACGCGCCCAAGCGCGATCATGTAGGAGCCGATGAAGCGCCGCAGCTGGTTGAGGTACACCA
>ERZ1029874.70-NODE-70-length-17559-cov-27.491202_pt1 | contig 17559 bp, 17 predicted proteins | sample MGYA00519235_ERZ1029874 | MGnify/ENA primary metagenome ERZ1029874 (study PRJEB33666, sample SAMEA4610926) | skin metagenome | biome: Human-associated habitat; feature: Malodor aspect; material: skin | place: Philippines | collected 2015-08 ...
CCAGGCGATCTCTACACTCGCGCCGTTTTGTACGAGTCGGTCCGCGCGTTCCTGCAGTGCTGCTGCCGTGCCCACGGGCACGGTGGACTTGCCGAGGATGACGTGGTGGCCTTGCAGTTTGGGCACGAGGTCGTCGATAACCGCCTCAACATAGCGGGTGTCCGCGGCGTACGAGCCGCGCTGCTGCGGGGTGCCCACGCCGATGAAGTGCACGTTGGCAAAGGCGGCGGCTTCGTCGTAGTTGGTGGTGAAGTCCAGGCGGCCGGCTGCGATGTTGCGCTCGAGCACCTCGGGAAGCCCCGGCTCGAAAAACGGCACCTTCGAATGCTTCAGCGCCTCGATTTTGGTTTCATCCACGTCAACGCCCAGCACCTCGTGGCCCAACTCCGCCATGCACGCAGCATGCGTCGCGCCGAGGTAACCAGTGCCAATCACAGTCATCCGCATAAGTGGCCATTATGCCGTGGCGGTGCTCACGTTGCAGGGCGACGCGGTGGTGGGGTTGATCGTCTAGCGCTTTCGGCGGGCCGCTAGACGATTCGCACCTTATTGCAAACTATTTTCAACATGACCTGGGGAAACGCAGACAGGGTGGGCGGATCGTCTAGCAGTTCGGACCGTCTAGCTAGACGGTGCACCACCAGCACTACTGGAAGTTCAGATAAGCCTTCGATGGCGTCGGCCCGCGCTGGCCCTGATACTTCGAGCCCAATGCACCCGAGCCGTACGGGGTGTCCGCCGGCGAGGTCATATTAAACAGCGCGAGCTGGCCGACCTTCATGCCGGGCCACAGCGTGATCGGCAAGTTGGCCACGTTAGACAGCTCCAGGGTGATGTGCCCGGAGAAGCCCGGGTCGATAAAGCCCGCGGTGGAGTGGGTCAGCAGGCCCAGGCGGCCGAGCGAGGACTTGCCTTCGAGACGCCCGGCGAGGTCGGCGGGCAGGGTGAAGCACTCGAGGGTGGAGGCGAGGACGAACTCGCCGGGGTGCAGGACGAAGCCGTCGCCGTCCTCCACCTCGACGAGACTGGTCAGATCCGGCATTTCCAGCTTCGGGTCGATGTGCGTGTACTTCGAGTTATTGAAAACGCGGAAGAACTTGTCCAGGCGCACGTCGACCGAGCTCGGCTGCACCATGGCGGGGTCGAACGGGTCGATGCCGAGGTGGCCGGAGTCGATGGATTCGCGAATGTCGTGATCTGAAAGCAGCACGCCTTGAGAGTGTACTTCCCGTTTTTGGGCTCCGGATAGGCGGTGCTAAAGTCGTAAAAGATGCCGGCGTAGTTTAGTGGTAGAACATCAGCTTCCCAAGCTGAGAGTGCGAGTTCGATTCTCGTCGCCGGCTCTCAGGCAAACGGGGGTTAAGCGGGGGTCGTACACGGGATACCGGGGAGACCCGTGGCCGACAGGTACTTGGGGCGCGCCCCTCCCGTCAGGAGCATGGTGTACCTCGGCGCGTAGGCCACCGCGCGGGACAGGGCCTGGGGGTCGTGGTGGAAGACCTCCCGCATGATCATGGTGTTGGTCTCCACAAAGACCAGCCGGATGCCGGTGTGTTCCACAATCTCGATGGGTTCCCAGTGGATCGGTTCCGACGACTCGAGTGCCATGAGGCAGCGCTTCGGCAGGTGGTGCCCACGGGCGAAATGAGTGCATTGTTCCAGGTCGACGTACCGGCACGCGTGGCGCAGGGGAGGCAGCGGGTACATTTTTCCGCAGCTGCGGAACGAGTTGAGCACCGGGGAGATCTCAAATACCTGCCCCATGCGCCGCCACAGCGCATCCACTCCCCTGCTCGTGCGCAGCCGGAACGTGAACTGGTAGAAGGACATGTTTACGGTGAGGCAGGTGCCGAAGCGGCGGTACTTGGTGGCGGGGACCCAGTCCTGGACGGCCAGCTCACGCAACGGACACCTCGCAGGGGCCGACCGGCGACATCGACACCAGGTGGACGCTTCGCTTGGCATGACCGTCCTCGCCGGTCACCTCCGGACCGCGCAGCACGCCCCACTCGCGGTTGAAGTCGACAGCCTGCGACGCGCCAGCGGGGTCGTGGTTGTAGCGGGTGAACGTCCCGCCGGCGGTCTCAATGACAAGCTGCGTGCCGTCGACCTGCACGGACAGGATTTCGAGCCACAGCTCCTGCGGCCCGTTCGCCGCGTTGAGCGCCGGGATCCAGTGGGGTCTGTGGCCGCGCGCCACCAAGTCGCACTCGCGGTGGCCGTTGGACAGGGTTGTATCTACCCGGGACATGGGGATTTCTCCTCTTGCAATCGCACTTCCGGCGGGCGGTTGCCGCGCCGGCGGATCTTCTCCCGGGAGCACCGTGCGCGATAAGGCGCGGTTGCTAATCGACGACGCCGGGAGACGTCACCGTCAATTTCTTGATCCACCGGTCACCGTAGTAGACAGCTTTGTCTAGCGCAAGTTGGATAAACTCTTTGACCATGCAGCTCACTCGCGCACTCATGGGATTGGCCGCCGGCTACGGGGCGCTGCAGGGCCGGGAGAACCGGCCCAGCCTGCCGTTTAACGACCCCTCGTTTCAGCCCACGCACGAGACACCAGTGATGTACGTCCACGGAATCAATTCGCGGGCCGCGGCGTTCCGCCACAACGCCCAGCACCTACGTGACAACGGTTTTTGGGTGTGGGGATACGACTACGGGGACATGGTCGCGCCCGGTTTCTTCGGCGTCGGGGACCTCAACGCGATTGTGGGCGACGTCGCGGCCAACGTCGATCGCGTCTTAGCGGCGACGGGGGCGCGGCAGGTGGACATCGTGGCGCACTCGCAAGGGGCGCTGATGACCAAGATGTACATCGCCCGCGGAGGGGCTACGAAAGTCAGGCGCGTCGTAGCGATGGGCGGCAATTTCCACGGCACCGATTTCAGGGGTTGGGCGGGTGACCTGGGCCGCGTCGCCACGCACTTGCCCCGGCTGGCGTCACTGACGGCTCGGGGTGCGCTGCAGCAGCTGGCGGGCTCGGAGTGGCTCCGGGATTTCGCGGAGGTTCCGGACACTGACCCGCGGGTGGTTTACACCTCGATCTTCTCCCCCGCGGACAAGGTGGTGACGCCGAACACCGCTTCCGAACTCAAAGCGGTGGGCGGCGCGGACGTTGCCAACGTGGACTCGGGGCGGTGGTACGGCGGGTACGCGCCCCTGCACATGCTCATGCCGCGAGACCCGCTGTACGCCGAGCTGACACTGTGGGGGCTCACCCGCGAGGTGGGCGAGCACACGCCGCCAACCGTGGATTGGCTGGTGTAGCGGCTAAAACACCAGGGTGATGCCGTAGAACACCGAGATAATCAACAGGCCAATCACGGCGATGAGGGTCTGGTTCACGGTCCACGTCTTCAACGTCGTGGCAGCGTCGAGGCCCATCAAGCGGCCGACGAGCCAGAAGCCAGAGTCGTTGACGTGGGAGGCGATGACGGAACCGGCCGCCGTGGCCAGCACGATGAGTGCGAGCTGCACGCCGGAGAACGACCCTGCCTCCACTGCCGGCACCATCAGCGCCGCCGCGGTGGTCAGCGCCACGGTGGCGGAGCCTTGTGCCACACGAAGCGCCGCGGCGATCAGCCAGGCCGCGAGCAGGACTGGGATGCCGAGATCGGACATGGAGTCGGCGAGTGCGTCACCGATGCCCGAGGTCCTGAGCACGCCACCGAACATGCCACCCGCGCCGGTGATCAGGATGACGGAGCACACCGGTCCGAGCGCGGACTCCATGCGCGCCTGCACCTCCTCGCGCGGCACACCGAGGTTGATGCCCACCGCCACCATGGCAACCAGGACGGTCACCAGCAGCGCAATCGGGGTCTGGCCCAGGAAGGTGAGGGTGCGCGCCCAGGTCGCGTCACCATCGATGCGGCCCGAGGTGGACAGCGCGTTCACGCCAGTGTTGCCAAAGATCAGCAGCATCGGAATGAGCATCAGCGCAATCACCGTGCCCGGCTTCGCGGGAGAGTGGGTCAGCTGCTGCTGGTCGCCCAAAAGCGTATCGGCGACCCGGTTCGGGTACTTCCCGCCCACGTACTTACCCCAGTGGTAGCCGGAGACGTACCACGTTGGCAGCGCCACCAACAGGCCGAACAGCAGCACCAGGCCCATGTCCGCGCCGTAGAAGTCGGAGGCGGCAACAGGGCCCGGGTGCGGCGGAACGAAGACGTGCATCACCGAGAACGCACCCGCGGCCGGGATACCGTAGGCCAGAATCGGGCCGTCGAGCCGGCGTGCCACCGCGAAGATGACAGGCAACATCACGATCAGGCCCGCGTCGAAGAAGATGGGGAACCCCATGATCAACGACGCCAACCCGAGGGCGAACGGGGCTTTGTCTTCGCCGAAGCGTTTGACGAGGGCGTCGGCAAGCGATTGCGCACCGCCGGAGGCTTCGACGAGCCGGCCGACCATCGCGCCCAAGCCGACGAGCAGCGCGATGTTGCCCAGCGTGGATGAGAAGCCCTTCATCAGGGTCGGCATGACGCCGTCGATCGGGATGCCCGCGGCGAGTGCGGTGAAGATCGACGCGACGATCAGGGCCACGAACGCGTGCAGCTTCAGCCGGATGACCAGAAAGAGAATGAGCGCGATCGCCGCCGCTGCGATTCCTAACAGCGGCCCGGCGCCGAGTACCGGTTCCCAAGTATCCATGTCCATGCTTGGTACCTTAAACGCCCGCCCGACACGGCCCCTTCGCCGGTGGTTGGCGGGGGCTAACCGCAGCGCACGATGGGCTGGGGGTCGTACACCGTCGTCTGCGTTTCGCTGTCGATGAGGTTGCCGGCCAGGTCATAGATGTAGCGGGTGTCGGAGGTGGTGAACCCCTGGGCGCCGGAGGACGGCACGCAGCTCGCCCCGGACACCGACACCGGCGACGGCGATGTGTAAGCCCAGCGGCCGCCGTTGACGGATTCGACGTTGACCGTTTTCACGCCCATGAGGGAGACGGTGACCTGGCCGCCGCCGACGCTGGTGGCGATGCGCACCGGATAGGGGCTGTCGTTCCGGAACTGCAGGTCGATGGCCCCTTCGTAGACAGTCGCTTCGCGCCCGGCCGGGTAGCGGGAGATGTAGTAGGAGTGCGGGGTGTGGGCCACGTCGGTCATGCCGGCGAAGTAGGCGGCGTTGTACAGGGTGGTCGCAAACTGAGAGATGCCGCCGCCGACGGCGGTGTCTGCCCTGCCGTTCAAGATGATGCCGGACTTCACGTAACCCTGGGCGGTGCCGCGGGGGCCCGTGTAGCCGTTGAGGGAGAACGTCTCCCCCGGGTTCACGATGGCACCGTTGACGGTGGAAGCCACCAGGGCAATGTTGGTGCCCGAGGCGCCCGAGTACCCGCCGGTGGTGAACGAGCCAACGACCTGGTCAAAGGTGGCGTTATTCGCGGCCTCAGTGGTGAAGTCGGCCGGCACCGCCTTGTACGCGGCCTCCCAGTCGCGGGGTTGATCGGCGAGGAGTCTGGCGTCGAAGTCTCGGAGCGTGACGTCCCAATCCACCACCGAACCGTCAACGGAGGGTTCGACCCCGCCGCCTGCGAGGACGCGGGCGTTTTGCATCTCCGTTTCCGTGTCCGCGAGCTGCTCGCCGAAGATGGTGCGGGCGGCGTCAGTGTTCACGACCGGGTCGATGCGGCCCTCCACGTTGGGGAACTGCACGACCTCACCGAGGCGGTCCTGCGGGATCGTCGCCTGGACCGCGTCCTTGCCCCTCAGCGTGAGCGGCCCGGCGAGCGCGGACTTCACCGGGCCGGACATCGCCGCCTGGATCACTGAGTTATTCACCGCCGGCTGGACTTCCTCTGGCTGCACCGTCACGCCCTGGGGGTTGAGCCAGCTTGTCGTCAGCTCATCACGAAGCATCGGGCGCGGGACGTCCTGGCCCAGCTTTGGGTCGGTGACCTTGCCCTGGCCGGCCTCGACGTTGATGGCGCCGTCGACAGGTTCGACGTGCAGCTCCTTGACCAGCCTGTCCAGCTGGGGGTTCAAGGCGGCGTCGTCGACCACGGTCACCGCGTCCACCTCGTGTGTGCGAAACAGGCCGGTCAGACGCGTAACCGGGTTGGCGGACTGCACGCCTGCGGCGGCGACGGTCGCGGGCCAGTCGATTCCCAGCCCGGCTTGTTCCGGCACCACCGTCGCCTCCTGCGAGGCCGCGCGGACGGTCACCGGCTTCGCGGCCACCCCGCCAAGCTCCTGTTCGAGGGTGCGCTCAGCCTCCTCGGGTGCCATGCCGCCGATGGCGACGCCGCCGACGGTGGTGCCGCGGGGTACGTTGCCGCGGTTCATGGCCAGATCCGTGAGGTACAGCGCGAGCAGCACTACGAGCACGCCGAGGAGCACCCAAAGCGCGATCCGTCCGGCGCCGCCGGATCGCCTGCCGGCACTATGCGAGGTTGGCTGTACGGTAGTCACCCGATTAAGGGTAGCCCGCGCGGCGACACGATCACAGCCCGATTAGAACACGATCACAGCCCGACGCTGATGAGTTGCTGCTGCACGCGCATCGCGGCTTCGTCGATGCGCGCCTCCGGGATGTAGCCGTTCTGCACGCACCAGACGATGTGGTCGATGATCCGCGGCAGGTCCGCGCCGGAGGACCACAGCGCTTGGTCGGCGCCGGAGCCGATCGCTCGGGCCACCGCGTCCATCGTCGGCGCGTAGTCGAGGATCCCGCGCATGCCGGACAGGTCGTCGGTGACCACGACCCCGTCGAACGGCACCCCGCCCGGGTAATCGCCGGTGCGCAGCAGTCTGTATGCCTCCGGGTTCATCGAGCTGGGCACACCCTCGGGGCCTAAGCCAGGGACGATCATGTGGCCCATCATCACACTTGCCTGCGGGAACGCGGCCAGGAGCGGGCCGTAGGGGCGCAGGTCGCTGCCGCGCAGGTCGTCGATCGGCGGGGTGACGGCGAGCTGCAGGTGGGTGTCGCCGGACGCGCGCCCGTGGCCGGGGAAGTGCTTGAACGTCGGGGTGACGCCAGCGTCGATAAGCCCCTGCGAAAACAGGCCCGCCACGCGCGCGACCTCGTCCGGGTTCCCGTTAAACGAGCGATCCCCGACGATGTCGAGGCCCGCGACGTCGAGGTCGAGCAGCGGCGCGTAGTCCACGTTCACCCCGCAGGCCCGCAGCGAGCGCCCGATGTCCCAGCCGGTGCCGCGGATCACCTCGGGCGGCGTGCCGGCGAGCGCGCGCGGCGGCATGAAATCGCCGAACACCTGCGTGTGCCGCTGCACGCGCCCGCCCTCGAAGTCGATGGCCACCGAGAAGGGGCGCTGGTACTCCTCGCGCAGGGCGTTGATGTTGCGCCCCGGCTCGGTGAGCAGCGCCGGGTCCGCCCAGCTCGGGATGATCACCCCGCCGACCCCCTGATCGAGCGCGAACCGCGCCTGGTCGTAATCGGCCACCCCCACCACCATGAGGGTGGCCACCCGCGCGCGCAGATCCTCCGGTACCCGCAGCTGCGCAGGGGTCGGGGCGTGTTGCGTATCGACGCCCTCCGGCGCCGCCTGCGTCGACAACGCCGGCTGCGCAGACTCGGCCGGTGCCGCCGTCTCAACCGCGTCCTCCTCGCCGCACCCGGCCAGGCCCAAGGCGGCGACGCAGGCGATCGCCGGCGCGAGGAGCGCCGCAGCGACGACCCGAGCCCTCATCGCCTCGCCCCTTCGCACCCGACACCTGCCACAAAACCACCGCCACTGTACCCGGCGCTGGTAGGCTCAGCCGACATGTCCCACCGAGTCTTCCTTCCCCAGCAGCCGCAGGATCCCTCGGCGTCGCGGGCGGAGCGAACCTCCCGGGTCTCGCCGGTGCTCGCCAGCGCGGCAGTCGGCGCGGTCTTGGGCGTCGTGGGCGTGCTCGGCATCGCGGCCGCCTCGGGCCAGTCGACGGTGCCGGAGAGCAACGCGGTCCCAGCGGACAACGCTGTCCTCGGCGGGCCGGAGTACGGCTCCCGGAAGTAGGCGCCGTGCGGGGGATGCGCGCACACCTCGCGGGCTGGCTCACGCTGGTTCTGCTCGTGCTCGCCCAGCCGCCCGGGCGGGTGGCGGCGGACACGAAGTTCGATCTCGTCGCGGATCCGGCCCGCTTCCTCGCGCGCGCCACGCACGCCTACACCGACGAGTTCCCGCTGGGCCAGGTGCAAAACCAGGCCTACGGCTACCTCTTCCCCCACGGGCCCTTCTTCCTCCTCGGCCACCTGCTACGCGTGCCCGACTGGCTGATCCAGCGCGCGTGGTGGGCGCTGCTGCTGTGCCTCGCGTACTCCGGCACGCTCGCCCTCGCTCGGCGCGTCGGTGTGCGCGGCACCCTCCCCCAGGTGCTCGGCGCGGCGTGCTACGCGCTGAGCCCGCGCATCCTCACCACCCTCACGGCGATCTCGTCGGAGGCCTGGCCCGTCGCCCTCGTGCCGTGGACGCTCCTCCCGCTCACCGGGCGCAAACCCCGCGTCGCGCCCGCCCTTATCGCCGTGGCCTGCATGGGCGCGGTCAACGCCGCGGCGACGATGGCGGCCTGCCTGCCCGCGTTCGTCCTGCTGCTCGCCCGGCGCGCGCCGAAGCAGGCGGCGGGGTTCGCGCTCGGCGCCGCTGCCGTGTCCGCGTGGTGGATCGGCCCGCTCATCGTCCTCGGGCGCTACTCGCCCCCGTTTACGGAGTTCATCGAGTCCGCGCACGTGACCACGGCCTGGCTCAACCCCGTCGAGATCCTGCGCGGCACGACGAGCTGGACGCCCTTCGTCGACACGGAGCGCGCCGCAGGCCACCTCCTCGTCGCCGAGCCCGCGTTCATCATCGCCACCTGTCTCGTCGCCGCAGCGGGGCTCGCGGGGCTGGCGCGCCGCGACATGCCGTGGCGCGGCCCGCTCATCACCGTCTTCGCCGTCGGGTTCGTCGTCCTCGGGTCCGCCCACATGTGCACCACGCTGTACGACGGGGCCCTGGCCCCCTTCCGCAACCTGCACAAGTTCGACCCGCTCGTGCGTCTCCCGCTCGCACTCGGCGCGGCGCACCTCGCGTCTCGGGTGGACCGGCCGCGGGCCGTGGCCGTCGCGCTCGCCGCCGCGGTGGCGCTCGCCCCCGCGTGGTCGCTGCGCCTGCTGCCGGAGGGCACGTGGCGGGAGGTGTCCCAGGACTGGGTCGCGGCCGGGCAGTGGCTCGACGAGCACGCGGCAGGCACCCGCACCCTGGTAGTCCCGCCCGCGCAGTTCGCCCGCCAGACGTGGGGGTGGACGCGCGACGAGCCGATCCAGGCGCTCACCGCCAGCCGCTTCGCGTTTCGGGACGCGGTGCCGCTCGTGGACCCGGAGGCGATTCGGGGGCTCGATGGGCAGGCGGAGCTCGTCGATACGCAGGCGCTGCGCTCGATCGGGGTGGGCACGGTGGTGGTGCGCCGCGACCTCGAGCGGCAGCCGCCGACGCCGAACCTCGGCGAGCCGGCCGCGAGCTTCGGGGACCTCGACATTTTCCTGCTCGACCCAGACCGCGACGTCATGGTCACCGACCGCGCGCCGGTGGCGGTCGACGGCGGCGGCGAGGTGCTGCCGCTGCTGTGGCGCGAGCTGGGCTACTTCCCGGCGCGTCTTACCGGCGAGCACCCCGACATCGTCACCGATACCCCGGCGCTCGCGGCGCGCAACTACGGCGCGATCCGCGGGCAGGGCGGGTACCTCGCCGGCGGGTGGGAGGACTCGACGGTGGCGAACCGGCTGAAGGACTACCCCTCGGACGGCACGCGCACCGGCGTCGCCGAGGACGGTATGGCGCGCGCGTCCTCTTCCGCCGCGGACGCGGGCGCGTTCGGCGGGCCCGACCCGTCGAAGTCGCTCACCGCCGCGTTCGACGGTCTCGCGGAAACCGCCTGGTGGCCAGCCCCCGGGGACGCGCACCCGTGGATCGAGTTCGAGTCGCAGCAGGAGACCATCTCCATCACCGCCACCGCGGACACCACCGTGCGACTGTGCGACGGACAGCGCGCCTGCCGCAGCGTCTCCCTGGTGAAGGACCAACCCCGGCAGCTCAGCCGCCGCGGCGCGACCATCCTCGAGCTCACGGGGCGCGTCGGCATCCGCGAACTCGACGTCGGCGTGCGCCGCATCGTCGAGGTCGAGGGCACCGCAGACCGCTACTTCTTCCAGCGCCACTTCCCGGACCACACCGTCATCCAGCGCCGCTTCACCACCGCCGAGGACGCGACGTGGCAGCTCTCCGCCCCCGCCACCATCGACGGCGAGCGCCGCGTCGGCAGCGTCACCTTGCCCGCGGGCACGCACGAGCTGTTCACCCGGGCAGAGACGGTGATGCTCTCGCGCGCGCCCCTGCCGGAGCGCACCGGGGACACGCTCGTGCTCACCACCCGTGCGTTCAACTCGGGCCTGCGCGCCACCCTCGGGGGCACGCCGCTCGAGCCGGTGCGTCTCGACGCTGGCGCCCAGGCCTTCCGCGTCCCCGCCGGGGCCAGCGGCGAGTTCGCCATGACGTTCGCGGGCGAGGACGCGTACCGCTACTCCCTCATCTTCGGCGCCGCGTTCAGCCTGCTCGCCGTCGCCGCGTGCGTGTTGCTGACCCGGCTGCGCGAGGACGGGCCGTACGCGCCGCCCGACGCCGTCGGCTGGGTGCCCGCCGCAGCCGCGGTCGCCGCCTTCCCGCTCCCGGGCCTCGCTGCGGTGGCGCTCGCGTGGGTGGTGCGCCGCTTCACGGTGCTGGACACCTCCCGGGTCGCGGCCGCCGCCATGGCCGTGTGCGGGCTCGTCCTCGCCCGCGCCCCGTGGCCCACGGCGCACTACGCCGGCTCGTCCACCTTCCTCGTCGCCGCCGGGTGCTTCGCGGTGGCCTGCCTCACCAGCCGCGCGCCGGGCACCTCCACGAGCTCGTAGGAGACGTACGCCACGGCCGTCGTCGCCAGCGCCGTCGCAGCGTACACGAGCAGGAAGTGGCCGCCGAAGACCGGCACCCCGAGCACCGGGAAGACGAAGTACAGCACCGCCATGTGCCAAAGGAACACCGAGTAGGACCAGCGCCCCAGCGTGCGCATCGTGGCCGAGGACAGCACGGTGCCGCGCTCCCGCGGCCCCAGCGCGTAGGGCGCGACGACGAACGCGGCGAACAGCGCGCCCAGCAGGACCCGCGCGTTGAACTCGGCAGGTGACGGGTGGGTGAGCCCACGCGGGCCGATCACGCCCGCGAACCACGCCACGGGCAGCGCGGCGAGCGGGAACGGCCAGCGCGGCCCCCGGTAGGCCACCCCGGCGCGCTCCAGCTCGGCGAGCGTGAGCCCGACGGCGAACCACGGCGCGTACGAGGGCGGCCAGATCTGCAGGTTGAGCACCGCGGAGTCCTCGATGCCCGCCACGGCCCACGGCCACGCCAGCCCCGCCGCCACCGCGGCGGCGAGCGCCACGCGCCGGCCCCGCCCGCCGAGGCGCAGGTACGCGGGCAGGACGACGTAGAACGCGGCCTCGACGCACAGCGACCACATCTGCGTGAGCCCGTCGATAAGCGAATGCGGCACGTAAAGCTGCAGCAACAGCAGGTTCGCCGCCGCCTGCGCCCACGACACCCCCGCGAGCGGCGGGAGCGCGAGCAGCACGACGGCGACGCACACCACGTACGCCGGCGCGAGCCGCGCCACCCGCCGCGCCGCGTAGCCCGGGCGCATCCCGCCGCGGGCGAGCAGGAACGCCGACAGCGCGAAGAACACCGCCACGAAGTAGTCGAAGCGCTCGAGTACCGCCGAACCCGTCGCGGTCTGGAACGCGACGTGCGTGGCCACGATGCCGTACGCGGCGACGGCGCGCAGGCCGTCGAGCTCTGGCAGAAGGGGCGGTCTGTTCACGATGGCGCAAGTTTAACCGCCCGGCAGGCCCGGTAGGGTGGCACGGGTGAACCTGCGCCGCCGCCTCGCCGCCTGCCTCGGCGTCATCGTCGTGTGCGCCGCGCTCAACCTCATCTCCCCGGCCGTCATCGCGCACCAGCGCACGCTGCGGCCCGGCGACTACACCATGCGTTTCGACGCCGCTTCGCCCGGCGACCGCGCCACCACCCAGACCCAGACCCAGACCCACACCCGCACCGTCACCCTCACCAAGGCCCCGAAGCAGCTCAACGCCGTGGTGACCGTGGACGGCGAGGAAGTGGACCACTTCCCCATCGATCCCTCCACCGCTTTCCCCGCGAAGGGGCGCGCCGGGCTCGGCCCGTTCCTGCCGTACCGCCCGGAGCGGCGCTCCTACCCGCTGTTCGACACCGCCGCGGGCCGCGACGTCGCGCTGGATTACGTCGGTCCCGGCTCCGTGCGGGGGCTGGAGACCTCGAAGTACGCCGCCACACTCTCGGACGGCTGCACCCGCACCGTCGACGCGGAGCGGCGCACCGGGCGCATCGTCGACGAGGTGTGGGACTGCCCGCCCGAGCAGTGGGTGCTCGCCGAGGAGTCGAAGGCGGCCGCGGTCGACGCCGCCCGGCGCGACGTCGCGTGGCTGCGCGGGCTGCAGGTGATGGCGGTGCTCACCCGCTTCACCGCGGCGGTCGCGTTCATCGTCGGCCTGGTGAGTTATGCGCGCCGGCGGTAGCGCACGCTGGCTGGCCGGCTACGGCGCGCTGCTGGTTGTGGCCGTGACGTGGCCGTTTCTCGTGCCCGGCGGGGCGTTCGCGCTGCGCGACATGATGGTCTTCGACGCGATGGCGCTCACCCGGGCGTCGCTCGGCTGGGGCGACCTGCCCGCCCGCAACGTGCCGCAGGACGCGCTGCTGGGCATCCTCCCCCACCCCGTGTTGTTCCTGCGTTTCGCCGTCGTCGGCGCCGCGGCCTGCGCGGCGCGGGCGGGCTACCTGCTCGGGCGCGGCACGTTCGGCCGGGCGGCGGCGATGACGGTGGCGGTGTGGAACCCGTTTGTCGTGGAGCGACTCCTCCAGGGGCAGTGGTCCCTCGCCGTCGCCGCGTGGATGCTGCCGCTCGTGGCGCTGGGCCGGGGCCCGGCGGCGACGCTCGCGCACTGGCTCGCCTCGCTCACCCCCACCGGCGCGCTCGCCGCGGCGTGCGCCGCTCGCGGGCGGGTTGGGCTCGCCGTGAGCGCGCTCACCTGCCTGCCGTGGGTCGTCGCCGGCGTGTTTGCGGGCGCGGGCGGGACCGCGTCGGCGGCGTCGGCGGGTGTGTTCGCCCCGCGCGCGGAGGCGCTCGCCGGCACCCTCGGGGCACTTGCCGGACTCGGCGGGATCTGGAACGGCGAGGCCGTGCCCCCGTCGCGCTCGGCGGGGTTCGCCCTCGCCGGCGTCGCGCTGCTCGCGCTGCTCGCCCTGGCCTGGCGCGACGTCCCCCGCCGCTGGCTCGCCCTCGCCGCGGCCGGGTTCGCTCTCGCGCTCACCTCCTGGGCGGGGCTGACGGGCCCGCTCGTCGCCCACGTCCCCGGCGCGGGGCTGCTCCGCGACGGGCAGAAGTGGCTCATCCTCGCCGTCCCCGCCTACGTCGCGGCCGCGGGCGCGCTGAACGGGCGTCGTGCGCTCGCCGCCTGCGCGTTCGCGCTGCTCCAGGTCCCGGACGCGCCGGTCGCGCTCGCCGCGCTCACCCCCGTGCCCGCCGCCGCGGTTGAGATCCCGGCCGTCGATGACCGCGGCCGCGACGTCGTCTTCGAGTCCCGCCCCGCGCTTACGCGCGTCGGGGGCCGCGTCGCCGTCGACCCCGCCCCGAAGGCCATGAACGTCGTCGAGTCCGGCGCGCTCGCCGTTGACGGTGTGGTGGTGGACCCGCCGTCGGCGCGCTGGTCCGCCGCGCAGGTGGCACTGGATGGGCCCGACAGCCTGGGCCGGCTGCGCGAGCTCGGCATCGGGCTGGCCGTCCGCGCTGACGGCAGCGTCGTGGACGCGGGTGCCCCGGCGCGGGGCCTGCCGCCGGTTGGCGTGGCGCTCTTCGCGCTCTGGTGCGCCGTCCCCCTCCTCGCGTGTGTCCAAGGTCACACTCTCAAAATAAACCGTCCTCACCTGCATCGTTACTCGGATTAGTGGGCGTACGCCCATTAATGGCGGTCGCCCACCGTTGGCCCACTTGCATCACTTCCGGGCGCTTCCTAAAGTGAACGGCACATGAACAACAGGTTACGTAATCGCGTAACCGCGATCTGACCGAAGGAGCAGATACAGCTTCTGCAAGGAGGAACAATGGCGAACAACATCGATTTCAGCATCATCCGCGAGCGTGCCCTGCGAAACATCCGCGAGGACCTGCTCACGGAGTACACCGGCCAGTTCGACGCGCTCGAGATCAACGACGCCTTCGACGCCGTCCTGCGCGCCCACAAGCGCTCCGCCACGGTCGAGGACTTCATCCCCGTCCTCGTCGAGGCAGAGATGCGTGACCGCCTGCGCGACGGCGAACTGTTCCCCACCGCGGCGTAACGCCCGTCCCGCGCGCCCAGCCCTTCCGCAGGGCTGGGCGCTTTGCTATGTTCGGCCAAGAACTGTCGGTAGCGTGCGCACGCGTATCGACGTCACCCCGCCCAGCGAACGCCAACCCCACGTTGCCCGGGGCAAAGGGCAACACGCATGGCGCCCTGCGGCCGCATCAGGGCGAGAGCGGTTCGAATCCGCTCGCACGCACGGAGCACGCGGCCGGCACGGAGCACACGGGCACGGCCCCCACCACAGGGTCGCACCGGGCACCGATTACTACCGGGGCGTTGGGGGCCGGAGGTGGACGTCGAGACGCAACGCGCGCGTGAGGGTCGGGCACGGGGACAGAACGGATAAAGGAGGCACACATGCTGCTCGCGGAGGCGCTGGCGCGGCGCGCGGAGGCGCAGGATCGGCTGAACAAGCTGCAGGAACGCCTGGTGCAGGGCGCCGTGGTCCAGGAGGGCGACGCCCCTGCCGAGGACCCGGCGGCGCTGCTCGAGGAAGCCGCGGCGCTGCTCCAGGAGATCGAGACGCTCGTGCGCCGCATCAACCACACAAACGCGCAGACGCCGTTCGAGGGAGCAACGCTCACAGACGCGATCGCGCGCCGCGACGCCCTGCTGCGCTCGCGCCGGCTCTACGCCGCGGTGGCGGACGCCGCGACGGTGACCAGCCACCGCTACTCCCGCTCCGAGGTGCGCTTCGTGCCCACCGTGGACGTCAAGGCGCTGCGGGACATGGCGGATTCCGCGTCCAAGGCCTACCGGGAGCTGGACACGAAGATCCAGCAGCTCAACTGGTCAACGCAGCTGCAATAACGCACTCGAACTTCGCGCCGGTGGCCTCCCACGAGAACCGCGCGGCCCACTTGCCCGCGGACTGCGCCATCGCCGCGCCGCGCCCGAGGGTCTCCGCGACCGCCTCCGCGAAGTCCTCGCCCGGCCGCACCAGCCGCCCCGTCTCGCCGTCGCGAATGGAGTCGGCCACCCCGCCCGCGCTCGCGTACGCCACCGTGGGCAGGCCGTGCTGCGCCGCCTCGATGACGGCGATGCCCCACCCCTCCTTCCGCGAGGGCAGCAGGTGCACGCCGCCGGTGCGCGCGGCCCGTTCGAGCAGCGCGTGCTTGTACGCCTCGGAGACGTGGCCGTGGAACACCACCTTCGCCCCGTGCGGCGCGGCGTACTCGCGCAGCTCGTCCTCCCACCAGCCGGAGCCGACGACGTCGAGCACCGCCCCCTCCATGCCCGCGACCACGTCGATCGCCTCCTCGATGCGCTTGTGTGGCACGAGGCGGGAGAGGGTGACCAGGTGGGTGCGACCGTCGTCGGGAAGCACGGGTGTCTCGGCCGGCACGGGGTCCACGCCGTTTTCCACGATCGCGATGTCGTCCTCGCGCACGCCGAGCGCCACGAGGTCGCGCTTCGACGCCTCCGAGACCGTCACGTATGGTGCGCCCCGGTGCACGCGCGGGGCAACCTTCGACTCGAGGAACCAGCCCAGCCGCCCGATGAACGGCCCCGCCACAGGCCACTGCTCCTTGTGGCAGTGGTGCGTGAGCAGCACCACCGGCCTGCGGGTGCACAGGCGCGCGAAGAACGGGATGCCGTTTTGCGTGTCCACCACCACGTCCGGCCGGTGGCGCCAGATGGCCAGCGGCGCGGCGAGGTAGACGCTGAACTTCCCGCCGACGCGCTCGTAGCGCACCCCGTCGCGTCTCGAGCGGCGCGGCGCGTCCGTGTGCATCGACGTGCGGTAGATCACCTCGTGGCCCCGCGCGGCGAGGTACTCGCCCACGCGCTCGAGGTAGCGCTCCGAGCCGCCGCCTTGCGGGTGGGTGGAATCGCGCCAACACATGAGCAGTATCTTCATCGCTATGCACCGTACCCGCCGGATGGCCACGCTTCGCCGCTCGCTCCGGCTGCTGCGCACGTTCCCCTACGAGCAGTTCCGCCCGCGCGTGTTCTACTCGGCGCTCGCCCGCGATACGCGCTTGCTTCTCGACGCCCTCACGGCCGACCTCACCAACCACCCCCTCGCCGACGCGTCCGTCTTGGACGTCGGCGGCGGCCCCGGCTACTTCGCCGACGCCTTCGCGGACTGCTTCTACGTCGGCCTCGAGCCCAACGTCACGGAGCTCTCCGCCGCGGGGCTCTCGGGCTTCGGCGCGGTGCGCGGCGACGGCGCGGCCCTGCCCTTCGCGGACGACTCTTTCGACATCGTGTACTCCTCCAACGTCGCCGAGCACATCCCCGACTGGCGCGCCATGGGCGAGGAGATGCTGCGCGTGGCCAAGCCCGGCGGGCTGGTGGTGCTGAGCTACACGGTGTGGTTCGGCCCGTTCGGCGGGCACGAGACAGGGCTGTGGCAGCACTACGTGGGCGGGGAGTACGCGCGGCGTCGATACGCGAAAGTGCACGGCCGCGAGCCGAAGAACGTGTGGGGTGAATCCCTCTTCGCTGTCTCCGCGCGCGAGGGGCTCGCGTGGGCGGAGTGCACCGGCCAGCTCGCCGCCGCGTTCCCGCGCTACCACCCGCGGTGGGCGTGGTGGGTCACGCGCGTGCCGGTGCTGCGGGAGTTCGCGGTGTCGAACCTGGTGCTCGTGCTGCGCAAGGCCGCCCCCGCCCCTGCCGCCCCGGCCGCCCCTGCGAACAACCCAAAACCGGCTACCTAGAACCGGCTACCCCGCCGAAAAACGGCCGGTAGCCGGTTCTAGGTAGCCGGTTCTAGGTGGGGGCAGGCCTAACGCGCGGCGTGAATGCGCTCGTCCAGCTGCTTCAACTGGTCGAAGATCTCCTGCGGCACGCGGGAACCGAGGCCCTCGAGGTAGCGGCGGGAGTCCGCGACGTCTTCCTTCCACAGCTCCGGGTCGGCGGTGAGCGCTTCGCGCACGTCCTCGATCGGGGTGTCCAGGCCGACCAGGTCCAGGTCCTCGGCGCGGGCGGTGTAGCCCACCACGGTCTCGTCGGCGTCGACATTCCCCTCGATGCGGTCGATGACCCACTTGAGCACGCGCGAGTTGTCGCCGAAGCCCGGCCACAGGAAGCGGCCGTCGTCGCCGCGGCGGAACCAGTTGACCAGGAAGATCTCCGGCATGCGATCCCCGCCGTTTTCGCCCATGTCCAGCCAGTGCTGGAAGTAGTCGCCCACGTTGTAGCCCATGAACGGCA
>ERZ1029874.72-NODE-72-length-17218-cov-33.226009_pt1 | contig 17218 bp, 16 predicted proteins | sample MGYA00519235_ERZ1029874 | MGnify/ENA primary metagenome ERZ1029874 (study PRJEB33666, sample SAMEA4610926) | skin metagenome | biome: Human-associated habitat; feature: Malodor aspect; material: skin | place: Philippines | collected 2015-08 ...
TCGAACTCGCGGTCGAAGTCGTAGCGGCGATCCTCGTCCATGAGGTCCCACTTGTTGAAGCAGATGACCATCGCCTTGCCGGCCTCGAGCACCATGGAGATGACGCGCTGGTCTTGCTCGGAAATCTCCTGTGAGGCGTCGATAAGCACGACGCACACCTCGGCCGCCTCGATCGTGCCGCGGGTGCGCAGCGACGCGTAGTACTCGTGACCCTGCGCGTTCTTCACCTTTTTGCGCAGGCCAGCGGTGTCGATGAAGGTCCAGAGGTCCTCGTCGAGCTGGACGAGCTCGTCGACCGGGTCGACCGTCGTGCCGGCGACGTTGTCCACCACGGAACGGTTCGACTTCGTCAGCTTGTTCAGCAGGCTCGACTTGCCCACGTTCGGCCGGCCCACGAGCGCGACGCGGCGCGGGCCGCCCGTGATGGAGTCCTTTGCGCGGGGCACCTCCGGGAAGAGCCAGAGGATCTCGTCAAGCACGTCAGCGCCGCCGCGGCCGTGCAGCGCCGAGACCGGCCACGGGTCGCCCAGGCCGAGGGAGTAGAATTCCGCGACGTCGCCCCACTGGCTGTCCGACTCGAACTTGTTGGCCACGAGGATCACCGGCACCTCGGAGCGCTGCAGGTTGCGCGCCATGACGGCGTCGGTTTCCGTGATGCCGGTCTTCGCGTCCACGACCATGACGATGACGTCGGAGGTGGCCATCGCGGCCTCGGACTGGCGCGCGATGGCGGCGTGGATGCCCTTCGCGTCCGGGTCCCAGCCGCCGGTGTCTTGCACCCAGAAGCGGCGTCCGCCCCAGTCGGTGATGTAGCTAACGCGGTCGCGCGTCACGCCGGGGTGGTCCTCCACGACCGCCTCGCGGCGGCCGATGAAGCGGTTGACCAGCGTGGATTTGCCCACGTTCGGGCGGCCGACGACGGAGACCGTCGGCAGCGCCTCGGTGACCATGGCGGGCTGGATGATGCCGTACTCGGCCTCGAGCGCGGCCCAGTCCTCGTCCGTATAGTCGTCGGCGTCCTCGGCCTCGTCATCGAATTCGTCGCCGTAGTCGGCCTCGCCGAACTCGGAATCGTCGAACTCGTCTGCGTCGAACTCGTCTGCGTCGAAGTCGGCGTCCTCGTAGTACTCCGCGCTGTCGGCGCCGACCTCGTAGGCCTCCATTTCCTCGTAGCCCGAGGCGTCGATGCCCGGCTGGATGAACTGGGTCTCCGGCTCGCGGTCCTCGCGATTGTCCTGCGTGCTCATCGCGCGCTCCTCTCCACCACAGCGGTCAACGCGGCGAGTACTTCGTCCGGGGTCATCGCGGACGTATCGACGAGCTCCGCGTCCTCCGCCGGCTTCAGCGGGCTGGTGGCGCGGGAGGAGTCCGCCTCGTCCCGGCGCTTCACGTCGGCGAGCACCACGTCGAAATCGGCCTCGCGGCCAGCGGCGACGTCCTGGTCGTAGCGGCGCTTCGCGCGGACCTCCGGGCTCGCCGTCATGAACACCTTCGCCGGCGCGTTGGGCAGCACGACGGTGCCAATGTCGCGGCCCTCCACGATCGCCCTGCCCGCCTCGCGGGCCAGCTTGCGCTGCAGTTCGACGAGGTTCACGCGAACCTCCGGGATCGCGGAAACCGCGGAGACGTGGCGGGTGACCTCCGGGCCGCGGATCTCGCCCTTGACGTCCTCGCCCGCCAGCAGAACCTGGGTCGAATCCGGGTCGTCCGAGACCTCGAGCGGCAGGTCCGCCGTCGCTTCGATCACCGCGGCCGTATCGGCTGGGTCGATGCCGGCGCGCAGTACGGCGAGTGTGGCCACGCGGTACATCGCGCCGGTGTCCACATACTTCGCGTCGAGGCGCTTGGCCAGCGCGCGGCACATGGTGGACTTGCCGGTCCCCGAAGGCCCGTCGACAGTGAGGATGAGCCCGCCGTCGGGCAGGTTGGAAAGCGTTGCGTCAGCCATCACATCTCCACCGCCTTGTACAGCGAGGCGAGTTCAGAGGAGTTGAGCGCGCGCATCGAACCCGGCTTCATGTCACCGAGCTGGACGGTGTGGAACTTCGTGCGCACGAGCCGCTGCACCGGGTAGCCCGCCTCCTTGAGCAGGCGGCGCACGATGTGCTTGCGGCCCTCGTGCAGCTCGACGCGGACGATGGACTGGCCGTTGTGCACGTCCACGATCTGGGCGTAGTCGACCTTGGCGGGGCCGTCGTCAAGCTCGATGCCCTCCTTGAGCTGCTTGACCAGCGCGTTGTTCGCCTCGCCGAGCACGGTGGCCAGGTAGGTCTTGGACACCTCGTACTTCGGGTGCATGAGGCGGTTGGCCAGCTCCCCGTCGTTGGTGAGCAGAAGCAGGCCCTCCGTGTCGGCGTCGAGGCGGCCGACGTGGAAGAGGCGCTGGCCCGCGGCGGTGCGCTCGGAGAGGTAGGAGCCGACGGAGGTGCGGTCGAGCTCGTCCTTCATCGTCGAGTGCACGCCGCGCGGCTTGTTGAACGCGAAGTACTCGTGCTCCTCGTTGACGTTGATGCGCGCGCCGTCGACGCGGATGACGTCCACGTTCGGGTTCACGCGCATGCCCTGGCGGGTGACAATCTCGCCGTTGACCTCCACGCGGCCCTGGTCGATCATCGCCTCCGCGTGGCGCCGGGAGGCGACGCCTGCCTGGGCGAGCACCTTCTGCAGGCGCACGCCCTCGTTGCCCGCGGGCGCGTCGTCCCACCAGTTGTCTTCCAGCGGGTGCTTGTCGTGCTGCTTGGCGGCGTCGGCCTTGCGCTTTTGCAGGTTAACGTGCTGTTTCTTGGCCGGCTTGGCGTACGAGATGTAGAACGGATCGTCCTTCTCGTGCCTGTCCGGTGTGCCGTCTCGGCGAGCGGGAGGTGTCATGGGGCCACAGCCTACCAGGCGTCCTCGATGGAATCGATGTCCGGAAGCAGCGGCGCGAGCTCGGGCAGCCGGTCGAGCGAGTCGATGCCGAGCAGCTCGAGGAACAACTCGGTGGTGACGTAGCGGTGCGCGCCGTGCGCCGCCTCGTCGCCCTCGGCCCCCTCGGAGCCTTCCGGGTCCACCTCCGCGATGAGCCCGCGCAGCGCGAGCGTGCGCATCACCCCGTCGACGTTCACCCCGCGCACGCCCGCGACCTGGGCGCGCGTCACCGGCTGCCGGTACGCCACCACCGCGAGCGTCTCTATCGCGGCGCGCGAGAGCTTCTTCTGGGTGCCGTCGAGGAGGAACGCCTCCACGGCGTCCGCGTTCTCGGTGCGGGTGTACAGCCGCCACCCCTCAGCGGTCTCGCGCAGATCCATGCCGCTGCCGCGCGCGTCGAGCTCCGCGCTCCACGCGCGCAGCACATCGGACACCTCGCGTATCGACGCCCCAAGGGCCCCCGCCAGCGCCTCCACCTCCACCGGTGCGTCGACGACGAGCAGCACCGACTCGATGCGCGAGCGCAGCTGGGACACCATCGGCATGTACTCCATGACGAGGCAGTCTATCGCGGTGCCTACTCCCAGTTCGCCGCGGCGACGACGGCCGGGTCCACGTTGAGGCCCGTCCAGGCGACGTCGAGACGCCCGAGCGCCTCGGGCTGTTCCGCCTCCACCGCGCGCGCCTTGTAGAGCTCGAGTAGCGCGAGGAACCGGCCGACGACCTCCATCGACCGCGTGCAGTCGCGGGTGAGTGCGGCGAACGTGAGCCACGCCCCGGTGCCGGCGAGCTTAAGCGTGTCCAGGATCTTGCCCGCCTGCTCCGGCACAGACACCGCGACGGCGTGGAGGTGGTCGGTGCGCACGTCCTCGGGGGGCTTCGGGCGGAACACGCTGGCGGCGAGCTCCGCGAAGCTCGCCGGCGTGTGGCCGAGCTCCACCGGTGGGAGCAGGTCGGCGAAGCGCGGCTCCATGGCCACGGCGCGCGGGTAGCGGCGCAACGCGTGCTGCTGCCAGTGCGCGAACTGGTCCGCCACCTGCTGGTAGGCGCGGTACTGCAGGAGGCGAGCGAAGAGGAGGTCGCGGGCCTCGAGCAGCTCGAGGTCCTCGATCTCGCTGCCGTCGTTGCCGGGCAGCAGGCGCGCCGTCTTAAGGTCGAGCAGCGTCGCGGCGACCACGAGGAACTCCGTCACCTCGTCGAGGGCCTGCGTCTCGCCGAGCGCGCGGGTGTAGGCGATGAACTCGTCCGTCACCTCGGCGATCGCGACCTCGGTGACGTCGAGCTTCCTCGACTGGATGAGACTGAGCAAGAGGTCGAACGGGCCCTCGAAGTTGGCCAGCGCGAGGGTGAACCCGGTGATCTCGGGCTGCTCGTAGCGGTCCGCCACTAGCTGGTGCGCTCCAACACCTCGAGCGCGAGGTCGCGGTACTGCTTGGCGCCCTGGGAGTTCGGGGCCCAGGTGATGATCGGCTCGCCGGCGACCGAGGTCTCCGGGAACCGGACGGTGCGGGTGATCACGGTGTCGAAGACACGGTCGCCGAAGACCTCCACCACCCGCTCCATCACCTCGCGGGCGTGCGTGGTGCGGCGGTCGAACATGGTGACCAGGATGCCCACGATGTCGAGGTCGAAGTTGATGCGGTCGCGCACCTTCTCCACCGTGTCCGTGAGCAGCGCGAGGCCGCGCAGCGAGAAGTATTCGCACTCCATCGGGATGATCACGCCGTGCGAGCACGCCAGCGCGTTGACCGTGAGCAGGCCGAGCGACGGGCCGCAGTCGAGGATGATGAAGTCGTACTCGCCGCGCACCGGTCGCAGCGCGCGGGCCAAAGTGTGCTCGCGGCCCACCTCGTTGACCAGCTGGATCTCCGCCGCCGAGAGGTCGATGTTCGCGGGCACGAGGTCGAGCCCGCTCACGTTCGTGGGGTTGATCGCGGCGTGGATGCTCGCGGTGGTGTCGAAGAGGAGATCGTAGACGGTGACCTGGTCCTCGCTCGCCCCCACGCCGAGGCCGGCGGAAAGCGCGCCCTGCGGGTCGAGGTCCACGAGCAGCACCTTGCGCCCCTGCTCGGCCAGGCAGGCGCCGAGGTTGATCGTCGAGGTGGTCTTGCCCACCCCGCCCTTCTGGTTCACCATCGAGATGACGGTGGCGGGCCCGTGCTTGTCCAGCTCCTTCGGCTGCGCGAACTCGCGCCACGGCCGCCCGGTCAGAAACGTCTTCTGATCCGCCGCGTCAAACAACGCCTCGTCCGCCATGGCCGACCCTTCCCTTAGATCACGTCTTACACCTTGACTGCGGCCATCTTACAACGGTGTGATTACCCCGTCACGCCACCTGACCGCGCCGGCGGCGTCGCAGCAGCGCGATGAGGAGCGCAAGCGCAGCGAGGAGCGCCATGCCCGCCACCACCAAGGGGACGATATTGCGTGACGACGACCCTCCGGCGTCAACCCTCTCCCCTTGACGCGGCGCGTAGTCCGAGTCCGCCGCAGCCTGCTCGACGGGCGAGTTCGTCGCCGTAATGGTGGCAATGAACTCGGCGTTGCCGTCGCGCACGACCTCCATGATGAACGGGTTGTCGGGCGTCTCTCCTTCCGGGTACGTGAGCGTGAGCGTGCGCCCGGCAATATCGATGTCGCGCTTGACCCCCTCGATGACGTTGCCGTTGACGTCGAGGTAGCGCAGCGTCGCGTGCTCCTTGTCGTAGTTCGCGTACTGCATGAGGTCCTTGGCCTTGGACCACGGCACCTTGACCACGATCTCGTTGCCGCGGATCTCGCCGTCGAAGTACAGCCGCTTCGCCGAAGTCGTATCGACGTGCTCCGCCTGCCGCCGCTCCGGGTGCTCCACCGCCCCAGCACCCGAGCCACTGCCCGCCCCTGCGCCCGCCCCTGCGCCCGAGCCGGCCTCGCTGCCCTGCGTGCCGGTGTCTGGCGCGCTCTTTTCTTGCGTACCGGCGTCCTGCGCGCCGCCCTTGCCGCCCGTACCGTCCGCGCCGCCCTTGGCGCCCGCACCGCCCGCACCCTTTGTACCTTCCGCGCCGACGGCGACCAAGTTCACGGTCGTGGAGAACCCACCCGCGGACGCCGGCACGGCCGCGGACGCGCCCGGGCGGTCGGGCGCCGTGACGGTGACCGACGTCCCGGAGGAGCTGACCACCCAGCCGTCCGCAGCGTAGTTGACGTCGACGGGCACACCGACGTCGACGGTCGTGCTCTCCCCGGCGGGTACGGAGATCTCCGACGGGATCATCGACTGGACTGCCTCGGGGTTGAGCCCTCCAGGCAGCTGCGCCTGCGCGGCGGGCGCCCCGCCAACAGCGGCGAGCGCCACCGCAGCCGCCGCGGCGGCAACAGCGAGCCCAGGGGCTCGGCGGGCGGTGCGGTTGCGTCGTGCGAAAGCCAAGGCGGGCAATCCTTTCGTTCGGGGTCAGCCTGTACAGAAAGCGACAAGCTTACGCACGCGGGTGCGCGCTGCGCCACACCTCGCGGAGGTTGTCGGCGGTGATGTGGGTGTAGATCTGGGTGGTGGTCACCGACGCGTGGCCGAGCAGCTCCTGGACGCTGCGCACGTCCGCGCCGCCTTCGAGCAGGTGCGTGGCAAACGAGTGCCGCAGCGTGTGCGGCGAGATCTCCTTGTCGATTCCGGCCCGTTGCGCCGCCTGCTTGATCGCGTTCCACGCGCTCTGGCGCGAAAGCGCGCCGCCGCGGGCGTTGAGGAACAGGGCGTGGGACTTGCCGTTTGCGAACGCGGGCCGGGCGCGCACGAGGTACGCCTCGAGCGCCTCGCGCGCGTGGCTGCCCAGGGGAACCAGCCGCTGCTTGTTGCCCTTGCCCGTCACCGCGAGCACGCCGTCCGCGGCGACGGCCGCGGTCACGTCGTCGACACTGAGCGCGAGCGCCTCGGAGACGCGCGCGCCGGTGGCGTACAGGGTCTCCAGCAGCGCCTTGTCGCGCAGGCCGGAGGCGGTGTCGGTCGGGCACGCGTCGAGAAGCGATGCAACCTCGGCGATGCTCAGCGTGTCCGGCAGCTTCTCCCCCGCGGACGGCGGCGCGACCTCGGCGGCGACGTCCGCGGCGAGGACTCCTTCCTCGACGCCGAACTTGTGCAGGCCGCGCGCGACGGTGAGCGCCCGGGCCGCCGAGGACGCGGCGAGCGGGCGCGCGCCGTCCACCCCGCGGCGCAGGTCCGCCACGTACGCCTCGAGGTCCGTCGCCGCCACCTGCGCCAGGTCGGTCTTGCCCGCCGCGGCGAGCCAGTTCGTGTACCGGTGCACGTCGCGGGTGTAGTTGCTCAGCGTGTGCGGCGACACCCCGCGCTCCACCGCGAGGTGGGTCAGCCAGCGCTGCGCCAGGTCTTCGGCCTCCATAGGCGTGCCTAGATGCGCTTCATGTCCGGCACGATGCCGGCGGCGGCGCGGCGCTCGGCGAGCGAGGTCGGCCGGAACTCGAACGGTTCCGCGACGTCGCGCGGACTCGCCTGGTCGGCCTCGACGCGGCAGGCGGCAAGGATGCCGGCGACCGCGATGGAGTTGACGATGCGCCCGCTGAGCACCATGTCCGCGGCGTCGGTGAGATCCACCCAGCGCAGCGTCATGTCGGCCTCTTCGTTCTCGGCCTCCGGCCGCTCCACCTCCTCGAGGTCGCGGGCGATGAAGACGCGCACGGCCTCCTCCGCGAAGCCCGGCGACGTGACCAAGTCCACGAGCACGCCCCACTCGCGCGCCGCGAGCCCGGCCTCCTCCTGCAGCTCGCGCTTCGCGCAGGCGAGCTCGGCCTCCGCGTGCATGTCCAGCAGCCCGGCGGGCAGTTCGAGCAGCCTCGTGCCCACGGAGTGCCGATACTGCTCCACGAGCGCGACGCGGCCCTGGTCGTCCAGCGCCACGACGGCGACGGCGCCGAAGTGCTCCACGATTTCGCGGTCCGCCTCGTTGCCCCCGGGCATGACGAGCCGGTCTCTGCGCACGGCGATGATCGGCGCGTCGACGAGCAGGGAGGATCCGGTGACGGTGAATTCGTGGCTCATGGTGCCCAACCCTAGCGCCCCGCAGCGCCCTGCAACTGCGTTAGGACGTCGCGGCGAGCACCGCCGAGATCCGGCCGGTCTCGGTGTCCACGCCGCCGACGACCTTCACCCCGCGCACCTCGCCAGGGTCGTGCTCCGCGTTCGCGAGCACCGTGGTCCCGCCCGACGCCAGGCCCTCCGCGAAGTCGCCCACCATCTTCTGGGCGAACTCGCCGCCGCCCGAGCCGTCGCGCCGCCCATCGACCACGACGATCTTCCGTGCGGGCACGACAGACCCGCGGAAGTCGACGTAACCGGCCTGTTGCAGCGATTCGAGGACGAGCGTGCGCTCGGCCGCGTCGACACGCGACTCGCCCTTCGCCGGGTCCTCGAACAGCACCGCGGACAGTGACTCGCCCGCGTGCGCGCCGGGGGCCCGGTTCTCCACGGAGAGCTGCGCCCCGGCCGGCAGCGTGTTGGCCACGATCGAGGACAGCTCGTCCGCGGCCGACTGGTCGGTGAAGCGCTCGGTGAGCTTGAGCTCGCCGGCGTCGGAGGCCCCTGCCGCGTTGAGCAGCCAGCGCACCGCCTCGACGTCCTCGTCCGCGGCCGCAGCGGTGCGCACGATGGTCACGGGCACGTCCTTGAGCGCCCCGGCCACGATGGAGACGGACTCCTCGGCGAGCAGGTCCTCCGCCGCCTCGGCGCGCTGCTGCGCGTCGCGCAGCGCGGGGTCGTCCCCCGCCTCCTGGGCCGCGGTCGCCCCCTTCGCGTGGTCGCCGAACCCGACGTCCGCCGTGCCCGGGATCGACGGGGCGAGCACGAGCGCGCCGAGGGCGATGCCGAGGGCCGCACCCCAGCCGAAACCCGCCGTGACCAGGCCGGTCCTACCAGTCGTCTTCGCCATTGCCGGGCCCTCCTATTTAAACCAGCTCTGCACGGTGGTTGCGATGGCGTTCCACGTGTCCACGAGGTTGTCCGCGAAGTTGCCGTCGCCGCCGAGACCAGCGATGAGGATCGCCGCGGCCGCCGCAACCAGGAAGCCGAGGATCGCCCAGGCCCAGGCCACGCCGGCGCCGGACTCCACGGTGTACAGGTGCTCGATCACCGTGGAGTCCACGAGCTTGCGCCCCGCCTTCAACCGCGACAGCAGCGCGGCCGGTTCCGTCGCCGGCGTCCCGGTCGCGTTCGCGGAATCCGCGAAGATGCGGTCGAGCTCCACCGGCTGCCCGACGGTGACAATCATTTCCGCGTCGTGGAACGTCGCGAGCAGGATGGCCAGGTCCGTCGGGGAGTCCGTCGCGGCCGGAAACGTCATCGCCCCGACGCCGAGGTCCTGGATCCGCTCCAGCCCGGGGGCGTAGCCGTCCGGCTCCGCGGGCAGAATCACCTTCGCCTCGGAGCGCAGGTTCTCGGCGGCCACATCGGTCGGGTCGCCGACGATGAGGTCGGGGGCGTAGCCCATGTCCGCGAGCGTGTTCGCCGCCTGGCCGACGCCGATGACGACGGGGGTGTATTCCTGCATGAAGTTCTTCAGCCCGTCGAGACGCTCGCGCGTATCGGGTGCGGGCGAGACGACGACGACCTTGCGCTCGGCCATGATGTCGCCGAGCTCCGGGGCGCCGACGCCGTCGATGAGCAGCGGCGCCTCGGAGTGGATGAACTCGATGGTGTTGCCGAAGTACGCCTCCATGTTCTCCACGAGGCCGCGCTGGGCCTGCGAGAACGTCGCGTCGACCTCCGTGCGGGTCACCGGCTGCGCGGTGCCGGCGGCCTTGCGCCCCACGGTGATCTCCCCCGCCGGCGTCACGGTGACCTTCTTGCCGTCGCGGATCTTCGCGCGCATGCCGCTGCCGGCCGCCTCGAAGAGCGGAACGCCGGCGTCGAGAAGCAAATGCGGCCCGAACGTGGGCAGGATGCCGGTGGAGTACGGCGCGAGGTTGACCACCGCGGCGGGGCGGCGGGCGACGAGCTGTTCCGCGAGCCTGCGCGACATGTCGGGCGCGTCAACGAACGCGATGTCGCCCTCGCCGAGGCGCCCCAAGCCCTTGCCCTGCAGCGTGCAGTCGCGCAGCGTGCCGCGCAAGGTGCCGGCGGCGGGGTCCATCGTTGGTTCTCCGGCGGGGGGTGCAACAGTCATGCACACCATTGTGCATCCTTGACCTGCCGGAACCGGGGAGGCGCGCGGGGCTAGGCGCGCAATTCGGCCACCTCGCGCCGGGCGCGCTCGAACAGCTCCGCCGCGTGGGCCCGCCCCGTGTCGGAGTCCTCCATGCCCGCCATCATGCGCGCGAGCTCCTCGATGCGCGCCTCCGGCTCGAGCGCCGCGACGCCGGACGTCACGGTCTCGTCCCCGACATCCTTGGACACGTGCAGGTGCGTGTCGGCGTACGCGGCGACTTGGGGCAGGTGCGTGACAACGATCACCTGGTTGCGCCCCGCCAACCGCGCGAGGCGCCGCCCGATCTCCACGGCGGCGCGCCCGCCCACACCGGCGTCCACCTCGTCGAACACGAGGGTCGCCCCGCTCGATGACTCGGACAAGATGACCTCGAGGGCGAGCATGACGCGCGAGAGCTCGCCGCCGGACGCGCTGGTGGCCAGCGGTTTCGGCTCAAGCGATGCGTTCTGTGCGAGGAGGATTTCCACCTCGTCCGCGCCGTCGCGGCCGAACGGCTCCTCGCGGACGTCGACACGCAGCTGCGCCTTCGGCATGGCCAGCCCGTGCAGCTCCTCGGTGACCGCGGCGCCGAGCTGCTTCGCGGCCTTCGCGCGCGCCTTCGTCAGCGCCGCCGCCTTTGCGCGCATCACTTGCTCCAGCTCCGCGACCTTCGCCTTGAGCTTCTCGACGGCCGCCTCGGACGTGTCAATCTTTTCCAGCCGCGCCCCGGCCTTCGCGCGCCACGCGATGACACCCTCGACGTCGGGGGCGTACTTGCGCGTGAGCGACTTGATCTCCTGCTGTCGCTGGAGCATCCGCTCCAGCTCGCCCGGGTCGGATGGGAGGTTCGCGGTGTAGCTGCCGAGTTCGGCCGAGACGTCGCCGAGCAGGCCCGCCACCTCGCCGAGGCGCGCGCCCAGCTCGCGCAGCGTCTCGTCGCTCGCCCCCTCGAGCGCCGCCTGCGCGCGCCCCACGAGGTCGGAGGCCGGCTCCTCCTCGCCGCCGCCGTCCCCGCCGCCCACGGCGTCTGCCCCGTCGATCGCGGCGAGCGCGGTCTCCGCCGCCTCGCGCAGCGCATCGACGTCCTGCAGCCGGTTGATGTCCGCCACCAGCTCGGCGTCCTCCCCGGGCTGCGGGTCGACGGCGTCGATCTCCTCGACCGCGAACGTGAGCCTGTCAAGCTCCTGGGCGAGCTCGAGGCGTTTCTCCGTGCGCTCCTTGAGGTCCTTCGCCGCGAGCCGCCACGCGGTGTAGGCGGCCCGGTAGGCCTCGAGCTTGCCGGCGATCGCCGGGTCGAACCGGTCGAGCGCCGCGAGCTGCTGGTCCGGGGCGAGCAACCGGAGCTGATCGTTCTGCCCGTGGATAGTGAGCAGCTCCACGGACAGCTCCGCGAGCGTGGCCGCCGGCACCTTGCGGCCGCCGAGGTGGGCGCTTGACCGGCCCGTCGCCTTCACCGAACGGGTGACGAGGTACTCCCCGTTCTCGTCCGCCTCGGCGCCGGCCTCCTCGGCGATGCGGCGCACCGCCTCGCGCGCCGCCTCCGGCAGCTCGCCCGTGTGAAACGCACCCTCGACGACCGCGCCGTCGGTGCCCGTGCGCACCCGGGAGGCGTCCGCGCGGCCGCCGGTGAGCAGCCGCAGGCCAGTGACCACCATCGTCTTGCCCGCGCCGGTCTCGCCCGTGAGCACCGTGAGTCCGGGGGAAAACTCCGCCGAGGCGTGGCTGATCACACCGAGGTTCGAAATCGCGATTTCAGCGAGCAACATGCCTCCCTGTCGGTGTCTGCATCGGCCGCCGCGCTAGACGCCGCGCGGCCCGCGCCAGCCGGACACTGGCAGCTGGAACTTGTCCACGAGCCGATCCGTAAACGGCCTGTCGTCCAAGCGTACCCACCGCACCGGACGTGCGCCCCGCACCACCTCGACGCGGGAACCGGGCGGCACCGGCAGGCGCCGCACGCCATCCATCACGGCGGTGGCGGCGCTCGTCTGCGGCTCCGACTCCACCGCTACCGTCGAATTCGGCGAGACGACGAGCGGCTTCGCAAACAGCGCGTGCGCGTTGTTGGGCACCACGAGGATTGCGTCGAGCTGCGGCCACATCACCGGCCCGCCGGCCGAGAACGCGTAGGCCGTGGATCCCGTCGGGGTGGAGATAAGCACCCCGTCGCACCCAAACGATGACACGGGGCGGAAGTCCACCTCGAGGGTCGCATCCAGCACCCGGGAGCGTTCCGTGTTTTCCACGCTGCACTCGTTGAGCGCCCAGCTCTGCCCGATGGCCTCGCCGTCATCGCCGGTCACCGTGACATCGATGGTCATGCGCTCCACGACGCGGTACGACCTGTCGATGACCTGGTTGATCACCGTCTCCAAGCTCGCCGCGTCGCCCTCTGCGAGGAAGCCGACGTGCCCGAGGTTGATCCCCAGCACGGGGATGTCCTGGGCCCGCGCGTAGCCCGCCGCGCGCAGGAACGTGCCGTCGCCGCCGAGCACCAAGACGAGCTCGCAGCCCGCCGCCGCGGCGTCGTCCGCGTGCGCCCTGCGCAGCCCGCACAGCACGGGGCTCGTCTCAATCTCCTCCATCTGCTCCTGCTCGAGCAGCCGCACGGCGATGCCAGCGTCCGTGAGCAGCTGCGCCGCCCGCGCCGCCGCGGCGATGTTCGACGAGCGGAACAGGTGCGGCACGAGGAGGATTTCGCGGTCGGATTCGGTGGTCATCGGCTACTGCGGTCCTTCCTCCACTGCCCGGGCAATTGTTTCGGCGAGGGCACCGCGGTCAAGCATCCGCTCCCCGCCGTCCTTCACCAGCCACAGGAAGTATTCCACGTTGCCGCTCGGGCCCGGCAGCGGGGACGCCACCGCGCCCTTCACACTCAGCCCGAGCGTCTGCGCGAAGCGGGCGACGTCGAGCGTGACTTCCGCGCGTAGTTCCGGCGAGCGCACGACCCCGCCACTGCCGAGCCGGTCCTTGCCTACCTCGAACTGCGGCTTCACCATCGGCAGCATGTCCGCCCCGTCAACCATGCAGTCGGCGAGCGCCGGCAGCACGAGCTTCAGCGAGATGAACGACAGATCGCCCACCATGAGCTCCGCCGGCCCGCCCATCATGTCCGGGGTGAGGTTGCGGATGTTCGTGCGGTCGAGCACACGCACGCGCTCGTCGTTCTGCAGCCGCCACACGAGCTGGCCGTACCCCACATCCACCGCGACCACCTCGCTCGCACCGCGCGCGAGCAGCACGTCGGTAAACCCGCCCGTCGACGCGCCAGCGTCGAGGGCTTTTCGCTTTGCGACGACAAGCCCCTCCGGCCCGAACGCGTCCAGCGCCCCAATGAGCTTGTGGGCCCCGCGCGACGCCCAGTCGTCGACGTCGTCGGTGTTGACCTTGATGGAGACCTCGGGCTCGACCACCGTCGCGGGCTTCGTCGCCACGAACCCCGCCACCTCGACGCGGCCCTCCTTGATCCAGGTCTGCGCCTGGTCCCGCGACCGCGCGATCTTGCGCCGGACGAGCTCGGCGTCGAGCCGTGTGCGCTTCGGTGCCATCGTGCCTCCTTTCGGGTGGTTAGCGGTCTTGGTCTAGCGGTCTTGCAGCGCGTCGTGGAGCACGGCGTGGGCGCGGCTGAGTTGGTCCGCTTCCGCGGCGAGATCCTCGGCTGGTTCGGCGAGGATCGCCTCGACAGCCCGGGTGAGATCCTCGGCGCTGACGCGCGGGGCGCGGGGGTCGCGCGGCTTCGGAGCTGGCATCGCGCTCACCACCAGTGCTCGAGGGCGGCTTCGGCGGCCTCCGACGCTGCGTGCACGCGTTCGACGCGCGCGCCGGAGTCCCACGCTGCGGACACCGCGGCGCGGACCGCTTCGAGCAGGGCAGCGCCTGCATCGCCGCCGTCGAGCACGACCGCGTCCCCGTCCACACGGGCGGTAAAGCCCCCCTGCGGGCGCGGCCGGAGCTCGCCCGGGTCGGCGCCAAGCGATCGCAGATCCGCCCCGATGTAGGTCGGCCGCTGGTTCTCGGGCGCCTGGAGGAGCGCCTGCGGACCGGACACCCCGGTGAGCACGTGCAGCGTGGGCATCCCGGCCGCGACGCCCCCGGCGATGTCGGTGTCGAGCCGGTCCCCGACCGCGAGCGGGCTCCCCGCGCCGGCCAGCTCTGCGGCCTGATGGAACATCGCCGGCCCCGGCTTACCCGCTGCCTCGGGCGTGACCCCAGTTGCCGAGGTCACCGCCGCCACCATTGACCCATTACCCACCATGAGGCCGCGCTCCATCGGCAGCGTCGTATCCAGGTTCGAGGCGAGGTACACCGCCCCGCGCTGGATCGCCAGCGCGGCCTCGGACAGCTCGCGCCAGCCGGTTTCCGGGTTGTGCCCGTGCAGCACCACTTTCGGGTGGTCGTCCGCGCTCTCAACCACGGCGTACCCCGCGTCCCGCACCAGCTGCTTGAACGAATCGGCGCCCACCACGAGCACCGGATCCCCCGCCTCCAGCCGGTCCTTCGCGAGGCCGAGCGCCGCCATCGCGGACGTGAGCACGTCCTCCTCGCTGGCTGCCAGCCCGATGCCGCGCAGCCGCTCAGCGACGTCTGCGGCACTCCGCGACGCGTTATTGGTCACGTACATCGCCCGCAGCCCGGACGCCTCGATCGCCTCCACCGCGTGCGGGATCGCCTCGCCTCCGGACCACACGGTGCCGTCCAGGTCGAGCAAGAGGGCATCATGCTTCTCGACGAGCTCCGCCACCTGACCTACCCCAACTCCGCAGCGCGCTCTGCCGCGTCAGTAAGCCCGTCAACATCGATTTCCGCGGCATGCTTGAACCACGTCGCCGCTTCGGCCTCGTTGCCCACGGCAAGGAGCGCATCCGCGTACGCGTACGACAGGCGCGCCTGCGAGAGCCCCTGCGAGTCAAGCGACGGGTTGAGCCGCTGCAGCGTCGCCACCGCAGAGTCGTGCTGGCCTAAATCGTGCCGAGCGCCAGCCATGACGATGGCGAGCTCGATCTGGCCCTCCTCGTCAAGCTCCCGCGCCTCGGGGCTGCGCCCCAGCTCGAGGGCCTTCTCCGGACGCCCGAGTCCGCGCTCCGCGTCAGCCATGACAGCTAGCAGCCCCGGGCCGCCGGAGATGCGCCGTGCGGCGCGCAACTCGGAAAGCGCTTCCTTCCACTCCCCGGCGTGGTACGCAACGACGCCGTTGGTCTCCCGCACGACGCCGACGCGACCCGCGCGGTTCTTTGCCGCCCGCGCGTGCCGCAGCGCAAGCTCCGGGTCGTCGTGCAGCAGGTCGGTTGCCATGAGCATGTGCTTGGCCACCCGGTCAGCGTTCTCCTTCGCCAGCACCTTCAGGTCCTGCAGCACCGAGGGGTCCAAGTCGTTGACGTCGAGTCCCTGCGGCAGGTCGGGCTCGCGGTCCTTGAGGGACATGCGATCTTCGCGGTAGCCCTCGCGACGCGGGTTCGAGCGATCGCGGCGCGGCCCGCCGTCCCGGCCGCCACTGCGACCACCGTTCCTGCCGCCGCTTCTGCCACCATTTCTGCCGCCGCTTCTGCCGCCGCCGTTCCTATCGCCGCGGCGGTGATCATCCCTACGCCCGCCATCTTTGTGGTCGCCGCGGGCACCGCGCTTATGGTCCCGGTTCGCTCCATCGCCACGGGATCGGCTATCCCGGGACGCGTCGTCTCCCTGACGACCGTCTTCCGCATCTACCATCGGACCCTCCAATTCGTATCTCGACCATTATAGGAAAGCGTTCCACACCCCCGCGTTCGGTACTCAGCCCAAGCACCCCAGGCGACCGGACCGTGGCCGGCTTCCGGCACTCACGCGCCCAGATCCCCTGATTCTTCATGACCACCCCGGCCAGTACCGCCACTTTGCTAGCCCTCAGCGTTGTCCGCTTCGCGTTTGCCCAGGCGGCGTGTGACTGGTGTGGCGGTTTTCGCGCTGAGGGCTAGTGGCGTTCGTATAGCTAGCCCTCAGCGTAGTTCGCCAGATGTTTTGCCAGGAGCTGTGTTGCTCATGTGGCGACGCACTCCCTGAGGGCTAGCAGCATGGAGACTGCGCAGCCACAACAAACCTGCATTGCGGAGTACGAAGGTACCTGCGTTGTCTGCAATGCAGAGACGCAAAGTCCGCAATGCTGGCGGGTTCTTACGTCCGCGGGGTGTCCGCAATGAGTCCACGCCTCGCCTACCTGCCTACGAGTCTGCATTGTGGAGTGTGTAGGTGCCTGCGTTGCCCGCAATGCGGAGTGGCGGTGCCCGCAATGCGTTACCGGTGTTGTCCGAAAGCCCCCTCCTCGCCGGGAAGTCCGCGTTGTGGAGTGTGTAGGTACCTTCGTTGTCTGGAATTCGGAGAGGTGGAGTCCGCAATGAGGCAGAAGTTCCTTCCCTACTGCGAACCAAGTCCTCATTGCGGAGTGTGTAGGTACCTGCCGTGTCCACAATGCAGACTGGTGGAGTCCACAATCGTTCGGGTTAGCCGTATTGCGGACTTCGAAAGTCCGCAATCCAGGGCAATCCAGGACTCCGCAATGCGGAGGGGCGGTGTCCGCAATGAGGCTGGTGTGCCTTCTCCCGCTGCGAACCAGGTCCGCATTGTGGAGTGGGAAGGTACCTTCGTTGTCTGCAATGTGGAGCGGCGGTGTCCGCAATGCTTAACCGGTGTTGTCCGCAACGGGGCTGGGCCGTCTTGCACGCCGGGAAGTCTGCATTGTGGAGTGTGTAGGTGCCTGCGGTGTCTGCAATGTGGAGCTGCGGTGTCCGAAATGAGGGTGAAGTACCTTCCCCCGCTGCGAACCAGGTCTGCGTTGTGGAGTGTGTTGGTACCTTCGTTGTCCGCAATGCGGAGCTGCGGTGTCCGCAGCGGGGGCGGGCCACACTGTGTCACTATGGCATGTGGAGTCCGCGTTGTGGAGTGTGTAGGTACCTGCGGTGTCTGCAGTGCGGAGGTGCGGTGTCCGCAAGAAGGTACCGGTGTTGTCCGCAACGGGGCTGGGCCGCCCTGCACGCCGGGAACTCTTCATTGCGGAATCGGTAGTTACCTGCGGTGTCCGCAATGCGGAGTCGCGGTGTCCGCAATGCGTTACCGGTGTTGTCCGCGATGCGGAGTTGTGGTGTCCGCGAGTCGGTGGTGTAGGGGGTATATAG
>ERZ1029874.73-NODE-73-length-17207-cov-26.039062_pt1 | contig 17207 bp, 19 predicted proteins | sample MGYA00519235_ERZ1029874 | MGnify/ENA primary metagenome ERZ1029874 (study PRJEB33666, sample SAMEA4610926) | skin metagenome | biome: Human-associated habitat; feature: Malodor aspect; material: skin | place: Philippines | collected 2015-08 ...
ACATAGACTTTGACTTCATATATGACCTAGTCGAAGACAAATACTGCTTAGATAACGGAAGACCAAGCATAGATCCAGTAGTTCTAATGAAGTTAGCATTCATTCAATATATTTATGGCATAAGGAGTATGCGTCAAACAATAAAAGAAGTAGAGGTAAATCTAGCCTACAGATGGTTCTTAGGATTAGACTTCTATGATAAAGTACCTCATTTCTCAACCTTCAGCAAAAACTACGAAAGAAGATTCAAAGACACAGACATCTTTGAGCAAATATTTAATGAAATCCTATCCCAAGCAATGAGCTATGGTCTAGTAGACACAAAAGTACAATTTGTAGACGCAACCCATGTAAAAGCCCATGCAAACAGACACAAAACAATCAAAAAAGAAATTACAAAGCAAACAAGAAAATATCAAAACCAACTAAATAAAGAAATAGACCTGGATAGAGCCGCTCATGATAAAAAGCCATTAAAATCAAGAAACAAAGAAAGCGAAACAACTGAACAAACCCAAAGCACAACAGACCCCGAAAGTGGATTGTTCCATAAAGGAGAGCACAAAGAAGTATTTGCATATACAATACAAACATCCTGCGATAAAAACGGATGGGTATTAGCCTATGAACCATTTGCAGGCAATCTACATGACAGCACCAGCTTTGATAAATTCTTCAATGAAAAATTAAAAAAACTAAAACCTCAAAAACTAGTACTAGATGCAGGATACAAAATCCCATACATAGCAAAACAACTACTAGAAAATTCAATCCTACCAGTATTCCCATATACACGACCAAAAGGTAGAAGTACAGATCAAGAAGATATGTATTATCCAAAAGAATATAGATATGATGAAGATAATGATTGCTACATATGTCCCGAGAATAAACTAATCCTGTACTCAACAACCGATAAAAATGGATACAGAATATACAAAAGCAAAACAAGCCTATGTCAAAATTGTCCTAGTTTAGACAGATGTACAAAAGGCAAACAAAAACAAAAAACAATCATTAGACACATATGGCAAGAATACTTAGACATAGCAGAAGAATACAGAAAAACATCAACAGGAAAAGCAGACTACAAACAAAGAAAAGAAACAATAGAACGATGTTTTGGAACAGCAAAAGAATATCATGGATTTAGATACACTAATATGAAAGGGTTAGCAAAAATGAGAATGAAAAGCGCCCTAACCTTTGCATGCATGAATATGAAGAAACTAGCAAATATGCTATGGAAGATGGATCCTAATAGGGTCTTTTTTATTGCAAAAATAGCTTAAAAAGATAAAAATAAAGACAAACTCCAGTTTGTGCCGGGGTTTGTCTTCGGTCTGAGACTAGCTAAAACGCTAGTCTTTTTTTTTTTTGATAGTTAAATTTTGAGTCTGAAATTCAAACCCATCGCTGCTCTCAAGGGTTCGAAATTCAGACTTGAAAATTTTTCTTTTGAAATAAAAAGAGGTTAAGAACCTTCCAAAGAACCCTTCACGCCACAGCTAAGCTATCACCTTGCGATAGCTTTTTAGCTGTTTTGTTTCAGAACCTTTCGAAGAACCTTAACCCTCAGTAAAGGTAGCTTTGAGCTATAACATCGACTCGATTATGCCCCAGATACCTTGATGTGATAAGCATTGCGTCTCGGTCTAAGACCTCTCCTGCCCTGTCTTTCCTCATGACGTACTTTTTATCTTGTGGTATGTAATCTTCGGGTCTCGCGTACCTATTATAAACTTTTTTAGCATATTGCCCGCGATAGTAGTGATTATCTAAATGTTTTGGTACTGAAGATACCACTCTCAGCTTGCCTTTTTCCCTAAATAAATTTACTATTTCCTGTGTCTCAGCGTCATCTTTTCCAATGATTTCTGCTACCCTTGGTCTGCCGCCTTTAGTACCTTTTTCTACTCTTATGAAGTATTTTCCATCTTTTTCATAGAGCGAGTCACCAGTAATTTTTAGTAGCTCAGCTCTCCTTAAGCCAGTCGCAGATGTAATTTTAGAATAATAGTTTTCTGTTTCCTTAGATATGTTCTTATCTAAAGAAGACTCGTACCTACTACGCTTGATTTTTGCTCTTTCCCTTGTTGGTGTATCCATAAAAGTCCCAGCTGGAACTTGAAAAATTTTGCTTAGTGCTGCTTTCTTTGTTGAGATGCTCCAAGGAGAAAAATCCTCCTTTATAAGATACTCAAGATAACTATTCACATACTGCTCAGCATCCTTTAGCTGTCTTACCTCGGGATGCTCTTTTTCTATCCATGTGCAGAAGAGTTTACCTTCCTTTTTATAAGTTTGGAAGGTGCTACTTGAGTAAATAAATCTACCTGAAAGACCATCTTTCTTATCTTGAAATTTTGACCTTCCTTGTCCGTCTTGATACATTTTAAGAGTCTTATCGTAGACTTGATTTTTTAAAGATTTTGACTTTTCTTTGGCTCTTTTTTTAGCCCATCTTCCCATAATTTTTGTCTCCTTTCCATTAAAATTTTTTGTGGTTAAAAGAATGAACTGCCGAACCTTAGTTCGAGTGTTCGGCGTGGCAACCTTACGTTTTAAAGGCTTGCATGCCACCAAACCTAGCAACTTGCGTATTTAAAAGCTGTATGCCATCAACTTGGAATGCTTTGTAATTAATACATCAATAATTTTATTTTCCTTTATTTTCTGTTTCCTATAACTCGAAAAATTAAAAATCTTGTGTCCTCCTGTATAGCTCTCCAAGTTCTCATTAAATACACCTAATATATGCAATATTAGTACTTTAATAAAAAAAGACTTACGAGGTCAGGCGCGCGGCTGTCGGTTTATCCCTCGCTAAACCGAGGGATAAAGCCGACTAAAAATGGTGTTAAAGTTGATTATTTTTTTAATGGATTTCCTTTTCTGACATATACAGTATGAAACAAAAATAATTAAAAATGTTTCAAAATTTTATGAAAGGAAAAAGGTAAATTTTATGATTGAGATTAAAACAAAACATTTTCAAATGAACATTGAAAGCTCAGAAGATATTGACTCACTAGAAAAGGAAGTTAGAGAAATCAATAAGCTAAAAAGACAGGCTATTGAAGACTTAGACAAACAAAAAAGATTAGAATTTTCAGCGTTTATGGAGTCTCAGTATCAGCAGTGGCTTGCTAAAAAAGAGCTGGGACTGGTAGATGCTGAAGAAGAAAATTCAAACTTTAACTTGGATGATGAGGAGGACTTTTATGATAAAGAAAATTAACACTAGCGATTATGATCTTGAGTTGCTTTCAGCCTACGGGCAGACTCTTGATGTGCAAGAAATGATACTCTATATTGATTTTAATTACGACGATTTTTTAGACTGGAAGAGAGCTCACGGTAAGTCTGTCAGGCATACCGAATGGGCGAAAAGTGAAGAAGTACTTGATGAGATAAAAGATTGCTACGAGAAGGAAAACAAGGAGTTTTCTTTAGGACTTGGACCTGTGCTTTTTGACACTGAGCCTGACGAAGAAGAAGAGGTTGATGGACAGATCAATTTTTTATCTTTAATGCCTAAAATTCCACGTACTGAAGAAGATTTTCTCGAATTTTGTATAGACTATGTCTTGCTATATTATGATGATTTGGAAGAAAAATATCGCATGACTAGTGATGAACTCGATTCTTGGTATGTAATTTGTACTCAAAAATTATTAGATGAAGAAAGCGAAAACTTTTCGTTAGATGAGGAGGATTTTTATGACTGAAACTAAAAAGCTTACACAAAAGGACTTACAACATGCTGGTGCTAAAGTTTGGGAGAAGGCTGGTATGTATAGACTTTATCTAAACGACAGCCTAGGGTGGTTAGCTAGTGAGTACCCTGACTTAAAGATTCTGTTTACAGATGAGGACGAGTTACCAGAACCAGACCTTGAGGTTGTTAAAAATCTCAAACCTTATATTAACTTAAAAAGTAGTGATAAAAAATTTGTGAAAGTTAACCACGCTAGTACTAAAGTTGACATACTCAACGAGTTTTTCGATAGACTAGATGAAAAGCTTGATCAGGATGATTTTTTGACTAAGACTGTTAAGTATGATAACAGCTTTTTTGGTGGTGATGCTGTGGTAAAAACTGAAGAGTTGCCTTTAGTTATCTCACTCTTCTTAAAGGTTTCAAAAGAGTTTGAGAGAGTTTTAATAGAAACTGATGGTGGAGGACGTGAAGGTTTTGATAGTCAAGAAGACTTTTACAACTTTTTAGAAAAAACTAGTCCAAAAGATTTTGACGGTGTTACGATATACACACAAAATTTTACGCTAGCTTGTACTAAAGTTTTAGGAGACTTTCAATGCAGGCTTGAGGAGGCTCACCATGACTAAAGAAAAATTTTATGGCACACTTGGCTACGGAGCTTACAAATCTGACTGGTTCAATTTGAAGTACGCTATGCAGCACAAGTTCAAGCCTAAAGCTGATGAAGAGCCTACCAAGCTATGGACTAGTAATTTTCACAACATCTTACAAGATTTTTGGCACCGCTCTCAACTTGAGCCTGCCTCAGATGCTGAGGTAGAGGCGTACTTCGAGCAGCTTAGACTTGAGAAAAACGCCAGAGCAAGGGCATACTACAAGCACAAGAAAAAGTTAAAAGAAGAGTAGAAAGGAGGGCTTTATGGTTAAAAAACTTAAAATTGAAAAAGAAAAACTTTTAGTTTTCTTAATTTTTGCTGTGCTAATCACAGCTGTGCTATCAATACCCTCAGTACAGGCTGCCCTAGGCAACTCAGAGTCGATCCAAAGAAACTTTGAGAGCTTTGTGGCTGGTTTAAAACAAACAGTTTTCGTTAATTTAGAGCGAGGTTATGAAATATTTTTTGGTGAAGATGCTATTAAAATTAGTTTTAGTAGTAGCAGCGGTAAAGGAATTGAAGATGCTGTTTTAATTGTAGCTGAGGCTATGGTAGTTATTTTTACTTTAGTCAATGTTGCTAGAGAAGGAATAAAATCAGAGCAGGTTGGTGTAGAATTCATAGAAAAGATAGCTATAAACGCTGTGATTGCTATGATTGTAGTAGCCTCAGTCAATCCTATAATGGATGGTTTTCAAGGTATTGGTGGTATCTTGATATCAGGTGCTGCTGAGACTATGAAGGAGGCTGAAAAAGAAGATAACGGCAAGATTACAGTAGAAGATATAGATGATCAAAAAATTGCTGTGGCTTTAGCTAATAGCGAAAAAAGGCTTGAAGGTTTGGATGAGTTTGTCAGCACAGAGGGTGAAGATGGTGGAACAAGTGATAATACAACTCCATTTTATAACCAACAACAAATAGAGGAAACTCTTAATGTTTTACAGTATGTAGTTTGGTTTCCTATGATGGTTTGTATTTTTCTAATGTTTTCAGCATTTTTTGAGATTAAAATAAGGTATGTTTTTGCGGCAATTGCAGCTGCATCCATAGCACACGAAGGTACTCGAGGAACTGGCACTAGATTTTTCAAAAAGTATTTAGGTTGTTGGGTAAAAATCGCAATCTATTTTGTTATAGCTTTTATGGCTAATGAGATGTTGATAGCTTTTTACCTGAGAGCAGTAGAGTCAGCTAGCGAAAATGTTTTTAATATAAACTTGTTATTTATGTTTTTAACTAACCTAGTAGCTGGTATGGCTATGATGCAAACCGCAGGTTTAGGCGATGAAATAGTTGGAGTTTAATTTTTTATAATAAGGTCTATATAACATATAGATAGTATATCCATGAGAACAAGGAGCAACTAGGAAAAAATAAATAAAGTTTTTAGTTACTCTTAAACTCGTGGAAAAAATTTTTATGAAAGGTAAAGGTAATGAAGATGAAAAAGTTTAATGATTTTGAACGTTATGGTGAAGTCGATTATATAAATTCGACTGAAGAGTTAGTAAAATTTCTAAATCTGTTAGTCTGGAATGAGTGCTGGAAGGCTGTTAGAGTGGAGTTTTTTGACACAACAAAAAAAGATTTAGTTGTTTCAAGACCTTTTTCTAGCGATATTTTTGAGACTCTTGGAGAATTTTCGCCTGAGGAAATCCAGTTTATAACTTTTTATTCAAAAGATTATAACTTTGTGTTAACGAACTTAGATTTTGCTTGGATCTTCAACTCACATCTTAGTACTATAGAAGAAGATTTTCATATAGATAAAACACTGCACAGTACAAGCTATGGAAAAAATCAAATTTTATGAAAGGTAAAGGTAATGAAGATGAGATTTGAAGATTGTAAAAATTGGAGACCCGAGGTTATCGGTTTTGACACTGAAGTTGTACTAGCGATTGTACACCAAATTCTGGATAAAGTTGATGCAGACCATGAGTCTGAGCTCGAGGTTATCTATTATGACATTGATGATGAAGAATTGAAAGAGTGGAACCTTGTAGGTTCTGGTGCTTATACGTGGTATGGATTTAGGGATTTAGTCGAGGAAATGAGTATTATAACACCGCGTACCGTAAAATCTATAAAAGTTAAAACTGAGAGCAATTCTATAAACTTTTATAAAGTTAGTTTGAACCCTGAGCCTCGATGGGATATTAAAATTGACTAAAAAACTCTGTTGTGGAAGAAAGGTAATTAATTATGACAAAAAATAAAATTTTAATTAGCACAAGCTACGGAAAAGTTGATACAAATGAATTAATAAAATTTTTAATTAGTGCTAATTACGGAAGAAGATAACTAAAAATTCGAGACAGGGAAGAGTTAGACTTAATACACCTAACTCTTCTTTTTTGTTTGTCTTCTTTTAATAAGTTAAAGGTATAATAAGCTTGCCTAAAGATTTAAAATCGCTTAAAACTCGAAATATGAGCGTAGAAAAGGTGTAAACTATCTTGAATTTTTTCTACACAAACCTAAATACAACATATATTAGATGATTAACATGACAACTTGGAGTACTAAGAAGAAACGATACTTATTCATAGGAAACAAGTTAGTTGTGGAAAAAATTTTTTACAGTTGTCTGGTTTCCTATGATGGTTTGTATCTTTTTAATGTTTTCGGCATTCTTCGAAATAAAAATCAGATATCTTTTTGCAGCAATTGCTGCTGCATCCATAGCACACGAAGGTACGCGTGGTACAGGCACTAGATTTTTTAAAAAATATTTAGGATGTTGGGTTAAGATCTCAATTTATTTCGTTATAGCTTTTATAGCCAATCAGATGTTTATGGGGTTTTATGAAAGGGCTATTGAGTCTGTGAGTGAAAATAGTTTTAATATCAATTTATTATTTATGATCTCGACTAACCTAGTAGCTGGTATGGCTATGATGCAAACTTCTGGATTAGGTGATGAAATTGTTGGTGTTTAATTTTATTGAAAGATGTATATAACATATATAAAGTGAATTTCATGAGAACAAGGAGCAACTAGGAAGAAAAAAATATATAAAAATTTTTAGTTACTCTTAACTCGTGGAAAAATAAAAGTAAAGGAAGGTTTGGGAAGATGAAATTTAAAGATTTAGAAGGTTGGAATATTGATGAATGGGAAGACGAGGGAAAAGAAGAGTACTTTTATGGTTTGGAGCTTACAAACGAGCAAATTGCTGGTTTTATACTAAGCTTACTTTATCATGGTAGCTGGGAAGAACTCACCTTGTACTTTTATGTAGTGGATATTCTTGAGGGGATTTTTACTGAACAAAAGATTTTTGAAGATTTTGAGACTGGGTCTGAGCTTATAGAAGACATAAAAGATATAAACTTGGAATATCTTGAATCCATTGTCCTAACCAAAAAAGATGGTCTAACAATTGCCATTTATCGTAAAGGTTATCCTGGGTATGAGTGGTTTGTTTCATCCTGGGTGTCTGAGGAGACTAAGGCCTACTACTCACACAAAGAAAAGGAAGGTAAAAATTATGACTAAAGAAATAATAAAAATATTAATTAATACTAACTATGGAAAAACAGGAAAAATTAATACACGAAAGATACAAAAGCTTTTAGTCAGTACTAATTATGGAAGAAGATAACTAAAAATTCGAGACACATGGAAGAGTTAGACTTAATACACCTAACTCTTCTTTTTATTTTGTCTTCTTTTAATAAGCTAAAGGTATAATTAGCTTGCCTAAAGATTTAAAATTGCTTAGATCTCAAAATATGAGGGTAGAAAAGGTGTAAGCTATCTTGAATTTTTCTATACAAACCTCAATACAACATATATTAGATGATTACCATGACAACTTGGAGTACTAAGAAGAAACAATACTTATTCATAGGAAACAAGTTAGTTGTGGAAAAAAATTTTTTTACAAAGGAAGGTAACTATTATGACTGAAAGAAAAGAACTAATTGAAAGACTATATGCTGCTGAGATTCAAAGAAGAACATTGGCTAATGCAATAAAATATTGTGATGAAGATAACTCTGATATAAGTTATACTTTAGAAGATTGCATCAAAGATTACCAAGATCTATCAGATACAGAACTTATTGAAGAAACACTTGCTATTAATCTTAGTAAAAAATCTATACTCAGTAGAATTCAAAAAGGCTATTTTGAGTGTGACAAAGGATCTTATAGTGTAGTACCTGATGGGGTTACAACATACACAACTGATTATTTATTTGGTCATAAGTTAGAGGGTGAAGAATATTTAATTAAATCGCTACGCTTAGACTACAGTGTAACTTTAGTTTATAAAGATAAACGCAAAGAACGTGTAATTGGAACTCCAGAAAAAATATTAGAAACTCTTCAAGATATTGAGGATATAGTAAATGATGTTGATTTCGTTACAACTTTTATAAGCGAGGCAGATGCTCCTTGGAATAAAAATATGATTAAATCTACTATCAGGACTAGCTATAAACCAATTAATATAAAAAATAAAGATGTCATAGCTCCTAGATGGATAAAAATTGATTGATTTGAAAAACAAATATTCGGTACAAGAAAAAGCAGGACTTAATACACCCTGCTTTTTTTTTTTCTTATGCATATATTTATATTTAAAGGTATAAAAGTATGCCTTTAAATTTAAAAATCGCTTAAAACTCAAAATATGAAGGTAGAAAAGGTGTAAGTTATCTTGAATTTAAATTTAATTTGAGTTTAATTTCAATATAAGATATATACAAGGTTTTAATAGCGAAACTAGGGCAAAAAACTTATACAAAACTTATCTATAGGTTAAATTTAGGTTATAGATAACTTATATCTATCTTTAGAATAACTTATACCTAGGAGGATAAAAATGGTTTATTTCACGCAAGGAGAGGCTGCTGAGCTGGTTGGAGTTTCTGAGCCTACTATTAAGAATTACATAAAAGATCTTAAAGATTCGGAGCGTGAAGGAAAATTTAATGGTAAAAATCAACCCAATAGCGTTGGAATCGAGCTTTTAAAAAGCATAGCAGCTGAAAAAAATCCTTTCTATAAAAGAGTAGTAGAGTACGAACAAAAAATTTCTGAGCTTGAAGATCAGATAAAAACCTTAAAAGAAGAAAACTTACAACTCAGGGAAGAAAAATTTTCTTTAGTAGAAAAACAAAATTCTGAAATTTTAAAGTTGACTGAAACATTATCTAGCCTTCAGCAACAATCAAATGTTATAATAGCACAACAAAATCAAGCACAAAAAGAACTTGAGTCAATAAAGCTAGAGGAAGAGCAATTTGAAAAATCTAGTTTTGGGAAAAGATTGAAATTTTTATTTTCTGGTAGTAAAGAAGATCTTAAATAAATCTAAAAAATAATAGTAATATCAGCACAAAAGTTTTATTTTGTGCAAAAATTTTTATTTTAATGAAAAATAACCTGTATAAAATAAAATTTATGCAGGTTTTTACGTATAATATTAAATTTTTATTCAGTATTTTTATAATTATTTTTATGAATTTTTAGTGAATAATATTATCTTTTGGTGAGTCAGGATAAGCTTTTTTGATTTCTTCAGGTGTGAAGTCGGCTATATACCTTTCATAATATGTACCGTCAGACCTTCTGAAAACACGAAAACCTTTTTTAATGCTATCATCATTCCAGAAACTAAAGTTCAGTCTTACTATTTTTCTGCTATCTTTACCAGTACCTTTGACTTTATCAATTTTTAAGCGATGGAAATAAGGTTTTAGCTCGCTTTCGATGGGTTTTAGAACCTTTTGAGTGATATTACCCATGCTGTAAGACTCTGGGATATCAAGCAGTCTTCTAAAATCTTCTATAGCATAAGTAGCAAAACCCGTTGCACGATATTGTTTTAATAAGCGATACATATTTTTCGCATAAGAAGAAGATAAACTTGTAAGCTCTTCTAACTCAAGTCTAGTGAAATTACCACTCAAATCATTAATTAAAAACTTAAACTCAGGGTTTACACTAACGGAAACAGTTTTTTCTTTTTCATCAATCACATAATGCGTAAAGAAAACGAACCTTATATATTTTTGATCGGCTGCAAATTCAAACTTTAGGTCTAATAATTTATCATAAGTACTCTTTAAGTCAGCAATTAAAGGTTCGTTGGCAGTATTTTTCTCATATCTAGACAAACCCCTAAGATCAGAAAAGCTAAGTACAACTAAATCCGTACCTTTTTCCCTAAGCTGGCTCATGATTGAGAGTAAAAGATCTATCTCAACGGCATTAAAACCTTTTAAAGATAAATTATTAAAATCATTTTTGTAAATAACTAAAGATTTTTTGATTTGCTCCATACTTAACTCCTAAATATAGTATAACCTAAAACAGCTTAGGTTACAATTAAATATATAACACGCATTTGGTTACACTTAACACGCATTTGGTTACACTTAGCACGCATTTGGTTACATTTAATACGCATTTGGTTACACTAACACCCCTACACCCAAGTTATATCAAGGGCTACAGGGTGCCTAAAAGAAATATAAAAAATATATAATAATAGTATAATAAGCTCACACCTAACAAACACACAAAAAAAAAGATTAGAAAATTAATTCTAATCTTTAAATAATTATGTCTATATTTCAAAATCCCTTGCACCAAGAATTTCTAAAAAATCCATTATTTCTTCTTTACCAAGCATACCAGCAGTACGCTCAGGTCTTCTAGCATTTTTCCAGTCGGACTCTTTGAATTTCTTTTCAGCTAAACCTTGAGAATTCAACCATTCACACTTATCAGCTACAGCAAGCTCGGGGTCATCTAAAGCTGGTATAGTCCAAAGACCTTTGCGGTGGCCCATAACGCAAGATAAGAGCTTTGCCCAAGCTAGATCTTTATCAGAGCTTAACTTTTTAGTAGGGTGCTCAACTTTGAGCCAAAATTTTAGCCAATGATCAGCAGTACGTAGGGCAGGGCATAATTCGGATTTTTCCTTATAAAGTCTAAACTCAGCAATTGTTTTAAAAGGCATAGTATCAAAATTTTCAACTTCATAAGTTTTACCTTCTACGGTAGGCTTTATAGTCTTAAAAGACTCTTTCACAGGCTTACGCTTAAAATCAAAGTCCTGATGCACCCTACGCTTTGAGTCAAAAACTCTAAAGGGAGCACCCAACGCAAGTTCTTTAAAACCTACAAAAGTTTTTTGGCTATACACCACAGGGCCTTCACGAGTTAAGCACTGATCTATCATCCATAAGCGATCTTCGTAAGATTTGCTTGTATGCGGTGATTTTAAAGAATTATGAGCACAAACACTACCTTGATCTAACCCGACATTACCACGTGTAGTCAAATTCAAAAAAGAGTCTTGCTCATGCTTAGCCTCCCATACACTAGCATCTTCACCGTCAGTTAAGAAAAGTCTAGCCTTTTCACTAAGAGTTTTAAAACCCTTCATATCAAGGTCTTTAAGGACATTTTCTGGCACATCTGAAATGAAACCGTCGGTAGTCACACTATAAGATTTATATCCAATTTCCTCAATTTCATTTAAAACCGCTATAAGCTCAGCTCGAACGAATGCGGTGATAAGACTAGCTGAAACCGGATTTGTAACGCTAGAGCAGCCCAAGTCCTCCATCTGCTGGGAGTAAGCACTCCAAGTTGACTTCTTCACGACTGACTGCGCAACCTTGCCATAAAACGAATTTGCCATCGTTTTTATAAGCTGCTCTTCCAAAGACTTTTTACCGAAAAGCTCTTTAGCCAAGCTCCTATCTTGCACAGATTGTCTTACAGCGTAGGCAAGGCTTTTACTTACCGTAAGATCTTCCCTAAGCAAAGGCTTTAAGAAAAACCCTCTTTTACAGTGAATTTTTGCACCAAGCTTTAAAGCAAGATAAACTTCAGGACCGCAAGCATAAACCCCAGCTAAACCCTCGCTTGATCGGGGATAGACGAGCCTACCATTATCATTTACAGGGATAGAAGGAAAAACACAGTCTTCAGGAAATTCAAAGTCTACATAACCAAAAAACGGCATCATAGGATTGACATTACCACTTTCAGATATCCAGAAACTTAGGTCTAAATCTTGATTTTTAATTTCATGTTTGATAGGATCATTCCAGTTGATATCGGGGATTAATGTCATTGCAGTAGGATAGGCTGACTGTAGGTCATAGTCCCAAGTCTGCTTATCAATCCAGCCAATACGAAAACTACCATTAAAACCGCCATGAAAAGCCTCACTTGCAAAGAGTTGCACGAGATTAGCATCAGAACTTAAAGGTTCCTTGCTTGAAACATCAAGATAACCTGGACCATTTTCGTTTTTAACTTTACCACGACCAACTTTTTCAAGACCTCGATATACCTTATCAAAATCCTCAGTACCAGAGCAATCTAGATATTCACTCATTAAACTTCTAAAAGCAGTAGCAGCAGCTGAGGTGAGAGTGGGAGCCATTTCACAATTAAAGCCATAAAGCCTACTAGCATAAAGCAAGGTCACTACGGAGTCACGACTCGCGTAATCAAAAAATAACGCAGGACCCTCTTTTAGCAACTTATCCATACGACTCTTATCTATGCTGTCATCCTTAAGCTTTGGAATTCCAACAACTTCACCCAAAGAATCAAGACTTTTACTCCCAGCAGGAGCTTGTGACATTGTATCACGGAAATGCAATCTTAGAGGATAACAATAGTAATTAGCACAAAGACCTTTTTCACGGCTTTTACAATTCAGTTTAATTGGAAAATCGAGCGTCAAAATTCCATCCTGAACCTCACTAGCATATCTAAAGAAATTTTCTTTCAAAGCTGAAAGATCAACCCTTCCAAAATGAGAAATTAGGGTCACGTCATAGCTTTCAGGAAAAGTATAATGCGGACGAGACCAAATCCACTCACGCTCTGCAGCCTTGGCGTATTGGTTGATTTTACCCATAGCATGTCCCTGAGCTATAGTCCAGCTCATAGGTTCGTATTTACCACTTTCTTCATCTTTAAAAAGCGGGTGGATTCTATTGGCGCTAGCTATTAAGTGAGGTTTAGACTCAAAAACCTCATAACTTGGTTTACCGCTATCATCAAATCCCACGCAAGCCTTGAATTTCATATATTTTCTACCATCAAAACTTTTGTAGTTTAGGTCTGTAAGTACCACGCTTAGAGCATCTTTTAAGTCTAGCAACTCATCTTGGTGGTTTAAAAAGATATACTCCAGCAACTCACCCTCCCAAACTACTGCAAACTGATACGAGAGTATATATCTAGGATCACCAAAATATTCCGTATCAAAACCTATACACAGACTTTCCTTACCACTCCTTATAGCTTGAAGAGTAGGCAAGCTTGAAAAGTCTGAACTACTGTCTTTTTCTGTGAGACACTCTTCTGATACAGAGTTGCCTAGTGTGGGGTCAAGCCCCACTATGGGACTCCCAGAGGGGTTTATGACCCCGCTCTCCAAGCCTTGCAAATTAGCCATCTCTTCATTTTGAGATTTCAGAGTTTTGGGCGAAACTCTGAAATTTTTACTACTTTTTTTAGTGTTTTTAGTGCTATTTTTTTCTAAAAATTTATTCAAATCTGATGATCTTTTATAAACTTTTTGGGGCTCGAATTCTTTAATCCCAAAGTTACTTTTATAAAAACCCATACTGTGAGGTGTAAAACCCCTTTTAAAAATTTCTTCTTCTATAAAAGATAAATCTTCTTTACTAAGCATAAATTCTGTCATAATAAAAATCCTTTCACTTTGCTTTTTTCTTTCTGTTACAAGACATATGTGTGAAAGATAAAATAATAAAAAATAAAAAAGCTATTTTTTTGTGTAGGATTTTTCTGACATATACTTTACAGTAAAAAGATACGGAACTTTTTACGCCTTTTGATTTTGCTTTTTTTTCTTTTTAAATACCGGAAAAAGACCACCCCAATTTTTTTGAGGTGGTTTTTTTATAAAAAAATATTTATGACATATAGATCATAAGCGTGGTTGGTGGAAACTATAATTATTACATTTGCATTTCATCTTCTAGTAATTGTCTCCTTCCTCCACCAGCCTCGCTAAACTTAAAAAGAGTTTTTTTATTTGGGAAAAATTCTGTCATATACAGAATTGAAGAAAGTTACTTAATTAAAAATTGTGCATGAAAGGAAAGGTAAATTATGCAAAATAGAAAACAAAAATTGTTCGTTGGTTCTTTAGCTCTAGCTTTAACTTTGGGTGCTTTAGCACCAGCTCAGGAGACCTATGCTATGAAGGAGATCACTCGTAGTGTTAGGGTAGCTACCCCAGAGGAAGTTGAAAAAGTTTTTAAAGAGGCTCAAATCCACAATCAAGATTACACTGTAGATTATAATCAACCAACTTATGAAGAGGTTGAGAGCTCTGGTGGTCTTTCTAAGAAGAAAATTACCCGTCAGACTAGGGTGGCTACTCCAGAGGAAGTTGAAAAAGCTTTTAAAGCGGTTCAAATTCACAATCAGGACTATGTTGTAGTCTACGATGATGGAAGAACATCTGAAGAGTCTGATGGTGAGGTTTTAGCACCTGGTGGTCTTTCTAATAAAAGATTTACTCGTGATATAAATGTTGTGACAAGTCCTGTTGAGTCTACATCCGACCAAATCCACAATCAAGACTATACAAGTGGTGAAGATTCATCTGAAGAAGTAGTTGATGAGCCAAAAGTAGAAGAACCTGAAACTGTATATCCTCAAGAGGATGAACCTGTTAACGAAGAACCTTCTGAAGAGTTTGTAAAAGAAGAAACACCTTCAGAGCAAATCAATAATCAAGACTATACAAGCGGTGATGAATCTGAAACTGACGATCCTCAAGAAAACGAACCAAACGAAACAGTTGAGGATGAACCAGTTAACGAAGAACCCTCTGAAGAACCTAAAGATAAAACACCTTCAGAGCAAATCAATAACCAAGATTACACCAAAGAAGAAGAACCTTCTGGTGAAGAAGTTGATGAGCCTGTTAACGAAGAACCTTCTGAAGAACCTAAAGATGAGACTGTAGTTGATGAACCTAAAGAAGATGATACACCTTCTGAAGACACTCCTGCTGCAGATGGTACTCTAGAAGAAGAGCCTTCTTTAGAAGATCCTGTGGTAGAAAAAGAGTTTGAGGAACCTCAACCTGAGCTACCAGAAAAAGAAAAAATAACCCCCTCCCCTTCTTCTGATTTGCCGGCCCCAGTAGACAAAGCTTTTAAGTCTGTCGAAGAAGAAAAAGTAGTTGAGTCTGTACCTGAAAGACAGCCTCAAGGTGTTAGAACTTATGCTGAAAAAGTTCCTGTATCACATGTAAAAGCTCAAACTGGCGGTGGGGTAGGTGCTGGTATGGCTGGACTATTTTCAGCCCTTGTAGGAGGTGTTACAGCTCTTAAAAAACGAAGATAAATTTCTTTAAAAAAGTCATAAATAAAAAATATTTTTCTACTTTAAAAAGACTAGCTAAAACGCTAGTCTCAGACTGTCGACAAAGTAGGTAAGAAGTAACAATCTTACCTACTTTTTTAGTACTTAAATGGCTTGTTTTCAATATATAAGGGTATAAAAATACTAAAGAAAGAGGTGCGTTATGCTCAATAAAAATGATAAGGATAAACAAAATCAAGTACAGTTCGTAGCACTTGAAGATTTAGTACCAAACAATCATCTGCTTAGAAAAATAGATACATACATAGACTTTGACTTCATATATGACCTAGTCGAAGACAAATACTGCTTAGATAAATGAAGATTCAGCTATTAGACTAATAGGATCAATCCTTATTGATATCAATGAGGATTGGATCACATCTTCTAGATTATATATTAAAATCAAATAGTAAATATTGTACAGGTTTAATTTACACAATATTATGGACTTGACTTTCAAAATAATATTTATATACAAATACTATAGTATAAATTTATTTATAATAAATATCAAATAATAGCTATAGTATTTAAACGAAGTAATAATAATGGGGTATGAATAATATAGGAGGAGGTAGTACTATGGTTGATAATAAAAAAACATTTGATTGGATTTCTCTAATTATAGGTATAGCTTTTATACTTGTATCTTTTGTGGCTTTCAGAAACCCTTATGAAACTCTTGCAAGTTTGGTGATTTATTTTGGATTGATTGCAATTATTAAAGGTATAGGTGGGCTTATTATTTATAGGAATATTAGAGAATCTACAAAGCTTAATATAAGATTATTTGTATGGAATAGTGTAATTGATATTATCCTGGGACTTTTATTGATAGTTAATGTTGATTCAGCAGTTTCAATCCTTCCATATGTATTTGCTATATGGTTTATAGTTGACTCAATCAACGATATGTTCTATGCTAGATTTTTAAAATACATCCATGATGGTGTATACGGATTAAATATGGCTGTAAACATCATTACTTTGATACTTGGTATTATGATGCTAAACAATCCTATGAGCGCATCATTAACCCTTGTATACTTAATCGGTATATATTTTACAATAAGTGGAATTAAGTACATTGTTTATGCATTTGAACATGAGTATTAAAAGAAAGTTTTTAAAATAGGGCCTATAGTACTATAGGCCCTATCAGACTGTCGACAAAGTAGGTAAGAAATAACAATCTTACCTACTTTTTTAGTACTTAAATGGCTTGTTTTCAGTACTTAAGGGTATAAATATACTAAAGAAAGAGGTGTGTTATGCTCAATAAAAATGATAAGGATAAACAAAAACAAGTACAGTTCGTAGCACTTGAAGATTTAGTACCAAACAATCATCTGCTTAGAAAAATAGATACATACATAGACTTTGACTTCATATATGACCTAGTCGAAGACAAATACTGCTTAGATAA
>ERZ1029874.75-NODE-75-length-17032-cov-38.092184_pt1 | contig 17032 bp, 12 predicted proteins | sample MGYA00519235_ERZ1029874 | MGnify/ENA primary metagenome ERZ1029874 (study PRJEB33666, sample SAMEA4610926) | skin metagenome | biome: Human-associated habitat; feature: Malodor aspect; material: skin | place: Philippines | collected 2015-08 ...
GCTCGAAGAGCAGGCCGTGCTCCATCGGGTCGATGTTGGTGATGGTCAGCGCGTAGGCCACGAGCGAGCCGGCCGCGGAGCCACGCCCCGGCCCGACACGGATGCCCACCTCGCGGGCGTGCTTGATCAGCTCGGCGACGATGAGGAAGTAGGACGGGTAGCCCTTCATGTCGATGACGTCGATCTCGTAGCTCGCGCGGGTGAGGTACTCGTCCGGGACGTCTTCCCCATCGAAGCGGTCCTTCAGCCCCCGCAGCACTTCCTCGCGCAGCCAGGTCGTCGGCGTGTAGCCCTCGGGCACGTCCGCGATCGGCATCCGGTCGTGCGGGTGCTCCTCCCACAGCTCGCCGTAGTCCTCGACGCGCTCGGCAATCCACAACGTGTTGTCGCACCCGTCGGGCACCGTCGAGTCCCAGAGCTCACGCATCTGCTCCGCGGACTTGATGTAGTAGCCCGAGCCGTCGAACTTGAACCGGTCCGGGTCGAGCAGCGTCTTACCGGTTTGCACGCACAGCATCGCCTCGTGCGCCGGGGCCTGGCTTTCGAGGACGTAGTGGCAGTCGTTGGTCACCAGCGGCGGCAGGCCGAGCGTCTCGCCGATGCGCAGCAGGTCCTCGCGCACGCGGCGCTCGATGTGCAGCCCATGGTCCATGAGCTCGAGGAAGTAATTGTCCTTGCCGTAGATGTCCTGCCACATCGCCGCCGCCTCAAGCGCGGCGTCGTACTGGCCCAGCCGCAGCCTCGTCTGCACGTCGCCGGACGGGCATCCCGTCGTCGCGATGATGCCGTCGGCGTGTTCCGCGATGAGCTCGGCGTCCATGCGGGGCCACTTGCCCAACTGCCCCTCGTAGGAGGCGAGCGAGGACAACTTGAACAGGTTGTGCAGGCCCGTCGCGTTCTCCGCCAGCATCGTCTGGTGCAGGTACGCGCCGGAGGCCGAGACGTCATCCGCCTTCTGATCCGGGGTGCCCCACTGCACGCGCTTCTTGTTAAAGCGGGACTCCGGCGCCATGTACGCCTCGATGCCGATGATCGGCTTAATGCCCGCGGACACCATGCGCCGGTAGAACGCGTTCGAGCCGAACATGTTGCCGTGGTCCGTCATCCCCACCGCCGGCATGCCCTGGCGGCTGACCTCCTCGGCGAGCAAATCCACCTTCGCCATGCCGTCCAACATGGAGAATTCGGTGTGGTTATGCAGGTGCACAAAGGAGGAGTTCTTGGCCATGGCGGCCATCTTAGACCGCGGCCCGACACGGCCAAACCGTATCGAACGAACGTTCGTTTATTCGTACCGGAGGGCGTCGATAGGCTGCATCTTCGCCGCCTTCGAGGCGGGGTACGCGCCGAAGAACACGCCGGTGGCCAGCGAGAACAGCAGCGAGAAGATGACGGCGCTCGCCGGCGGCCACGTCATCTTGAGGAACGCGGCGGTGGCGATCATGCCGATCGCGCCGCCGAGCACTACGCCGATGACGCCGCCGATGAGGCACACCAGCATCGCCTCGACGATGAACTGCATGCGGATGTCGTTCTGCGTCGCGCCGAGCGCCTTGCGCACGCCGATCTCGCGGGTGCGCTCCGTGACGGTGATGAGCATGATGTTCATCACCCCGATGCCACCGACGAGCAGCGAGATACCGCCGATCGCGGAGAGCACCGCGGACACCGTACGGAAGATCGTGGAGATGCCCTCGAGGCTCGACGAGATGTCGAACACCTCGGCCTCGTAGCGGTCGTTGCCGTCGTAGAGGCCGTTGAGGTAGTTCTGCAGGTCGTTGCGGAACGCGTCGGCGTCCTCGTCCGGGGCGGAGCGCACGCTAAACGACGGCGTCCATCCGGCGTCCAGGCCGACCCGGTCGGCCGCCGTCGCGGGAATGTACGCCTTGCCGTAGGAGGACGAGCCGAAGCCGGGGTCGTCCTGCTGCGGCGCGAGGACACCGACGATGGTGAACACGCCAGGCTGGCCGTCCACCTCGAGGTCGAAGCGCGACCCGAGCGCCGCGGACGGGTCGTCGTGGAAGAGCGCCTTGACGAGCTCGGGCGAGACGACGGCGACCGGGCGCTGCCCGTCGATCATCTCTTGCGTGATGCCGCGGCCGTACTCGACCGTCAGCCCCCGCATCTCGAGCGACTTCTCAACCACCGGGTACACGTCCACGCTCGCCGTGGCGTCGTCGTTGGCGGCGTCGCCGCTGCCGTTGACGTCGATGTCCACGCCCTGCACCCTGTCGCCGAACGTGCGCTTGAGGTCATCGAGCTGTTCAAGCGTCATGCCGTCACGCTCGTCGGTCGGCGGGTTCTGGCTCAGGCTAAAGAACGGGTCGTCCTGTTCCTCCCCGTCCGTTGCGCGTTCGTGGATCAGCACCGGGTAGGTGGTCGTACCAGCCTCCTCGAGGCCGCCTATCACGTCGTTTTCCAGCGCCCGGCCCAGCGTCATGATGATGATCACGGCCATGATGCCGATGATGATGCCGAGCAGGGTGAGCAGCGAGCGCATCTTGTTCGTGTTCAGGCTGGTCAGCGCCAGCCGCATCGATTCCCGGACGTTCACTTCCGCGCTCCTTCCGGCGCGCGCACCGCGGCGATGCGCCCGTCCATCATCTCGACAACGCGCCCGGTTTCCTCGGCGAGGTCGGGGTTGTGGGTGATGAACACGATCGCCTTGCCCAGGTCCTGGTGTAGCTCGTGGAAGAGGTCCATGACCATGCGCCCGGTGTGTGAGTCGAGGGCGCCGGTCGGCTCGTCGGCAAGCAAAAGGTCCGGATCGTTGGCGAGGCTACGCGCGATCGCCACGCGCTGCTTCTGCCCGCCCGACAGCTCGTTCGGGTTGTGGTGGATGCGGTCGCCCATCCCCATGCGCTCGAGCAGCTCCACCGCCCGCTCCTCGCGCTCGCGCTTCGGCACGCCCGCGTACATCATCGGCATGGCCACGTTCTGCAGCGCGTCAATGCGGCCGATGAGGTTGAAGTTCTGGAAGATGAACCCGATGTTCTTACTCCGGTACGAGGCGAGCTCGGCGTCCTGCTTCGCGTACACGGGCTCCCCGTTGAAGGCGTAGGCGCCCTCCGTCGGGCGGTCGAGCATGCCGATGAGGTTCATCAGCGTCGACTTGCCACAGCCGGACGGGCCGACGATGGAGACGAACTCCCCCTGCTCCGCGTAGAAGTCGATCCCGTGCAGCACCGTCAGCTCGCTCGGCTCGCCGACGTTGTACGTCTTCACGATGTTGCGCATGTCGATGAGCAGACCGGTCTCGGCCATGTCGCTCGGTTCGCGTTGCGTATCGACGTCCGTTCCGCCGTGCCTCGGCTTGCGGAACACTTACTGCCCCTCAGCGGCGCGGCGCGTGCTGGTCACCGTCACCGTCGCCGTCGTGTGCTGCTTCGTCTCCCGCGCCTCGCGCACCTTGTCGGCGTTGAAGCCCGGGTCCGTGATCTTGACCTCGTCGCCGACTCGGTCCTTGTACTCATCGGGCCAGTTGATCACGATGTCGCCCGGCTTGAGGTCCCCGCCGGTGACGGCGACGTCGACGTCGTTTTCGGCGCCCGTCTTCACCGCGCGCTCCTCGACCTTGCCCGTGGTGGCATCGTCGCCGTCGGTGGCGAGCACGTAGACCTTCTTCTCGCCGTTGTTGTCCATGACCGCATCGAGCGGCACGCTCAGCGCGCCCTTCGACTCCGCGGTGATGATCTCGGCGCGGGCGCTGCCACCGAGCAGCAGGCCCTCCTTGTCGCCGGTGACCTCGATCTCCACGGGGAACGTCACGTCCGACTTCCCCTTCTCGCCGGAGCCGCCCGCGCTGAGCTGGGCCACCTGCCCGCCCGCCGGGGCCTCCGCGGCCGGCGCGACGCGCGTCACCCGGCCGCTGAACTTCTTCTTGCCCGTGGCCGTCGAGGTGAAGTCGACGCGGTTGCCCGCGGCGACGTTCGGCACGTCCGCCTCACGCACCTCCGCGCGGATGATCAGGCGCGAGTCGTCCGCGATGGTCATGAGCTTGCCCTGCGGGATGTCGCCTTCCTGCACGTCCACGCTGGTCACCAGCCCGGCCATCGGCGCGTAGACCGTGGACTCCTGCACCTGGTACTCCAGCGTGCCGTCGCCGTCCCCGAGCTGTGCCGCCTGCGCCTGGCGCCACGCGGAATCCACCTGCGCCTGGAGCTGGTCGCGCTCCTGCGCCGCCTGGGTCTGCGCCGAAGCGAGCTCCGCCTGCGCCGCCTGCAGCGCCGCGTACGCCTCGTCCGGGCTCATCGCGCTATTCGCTGCAGCGCCCGCTCCCCCGTCGCCGCCGAGCAGCTGCGCGAGTTCCTCCTGCGACGCATCCTGCCCGGGCTGCGCAGGCGCCCCCGGCACCCCAGGTGCCGCGGACGGTGCCACACCCGGCACCCCCGGCACCTGCGACTCCCCGCCGCTCGAGCCGTGGGACGACACCCCGCCGGCGACGTGCTCGACGGCCGCGACGCCGCGTTCGAACAGCCGCGCGCCCCCGGCCACCGCGGCGTTGTACGCCGCCTGTGCCTGGTTCACCTGGGCCTGCGCCGAGCGGATGCCTGGGTTGGTGCCGTTGTCAATGCCCGCCTGGTAGGCGTCGAGCTGCTTCTGCGCGAGCTCCACGTTCGCCATCGCGTCCGCCTGCGCGTTCGCCTGCTGCTTCTGCTGCACCTCAAGCTGCCGCTCGAGCTGCGCGGTGTCCATCGCCGCGAGGAACTGTTCCGCGGTCACGCGGTCGCCGGGTTTGACCGCGACCTTCTTCACTTCCGACTGCACCATCGTCGTGATGTTTACCGCGCGCGCCGGCGCGATCGTGCCGTTGACCACCACGCTGTTGGACACGCCCTCGCCCGATGCGATCGTGTAGTCGCCCGGGTTGAGGCCATCACCCTTCGCGTCCTTGTCGTCGCCCCCGGAACCGCACGCCGCCAGCAGCAGGGTCGACGCGGCGGCGAGCGCCACACTGGCTCGGGTCAGACGGGCAGGGGAACTGGATGCGGTGCGAAACGCCAAGAGAACTCCTCGTACGGGGCGGGCAATTCCGGATGAACTATACACTGCGCCCCGGCGCTCACACCCGGATCGCGAACGCGCCCCACACCGCGTCCGGCGGCAGAACCTCGACGGTGGCCACGTGCGCCTCCGCCGCGACCTCGCGCAGCGCGCCGCCGTCGGCGTACACCACTACCGACCGCACCGGCGCGTCCCCGGCGGCCCGCGCGAACACGTCGGCCCGCGTGTGCCCGGCCGTGGGCTCAGGCGTAACGACGATCGATCCCGCCACCACCGCACTCGCCCGCGCGACGGGCGCGGTCGCCTCCGCCGCCTCCGCCGGGCCGACCGGCGCGTCGAAGGTCACCAGCGCGAACGCGGGTTCAGCGCCGGCCGCCTCGAGGCTCTGTCGGCAGCGGCGGGCGTACTCGTCTGGCGTTTCGCTGCGTTCGGCGCCCACCTCGTCGCCCTGCGGCACCTCCCGCGCCGGCGGGTGGGCCGCGCCGATGCCGTACAACGCCCCGATGAGCGCCGCCGCGGCCGCGACTGCCGCCACTGCGCTGCGCACCGCCTACCCCCGCCGCACGGCGTCGAGCGCCGCGCGCAGGTCCGCCGGGTATTGGGATTCGACTTCCATGTACTCGCCGGTGCGCGGGTGGGTGAACCCGAGGCGGGTCGCGTGGAGCCACTGGCGCTGCAGCCCGAGCTCGCGGGCGAGGTTCGGGTCCGAGCCGTACATCGGGTCGCCGACGCACGGGTGCCCGACGGAAGACATGTGCACCCTGATCTGGTGCGTGCGCCCCGTCTCCAGGTGCACGTCGAGCAGGCTCGCGCGCCGGAACGCCTCGATGACGCCGTAGTGCGTCACGCTCGGGCGGCCGTCCTGCGTCACCGCGAACTTCCAACCCGCCGACGGGTGGCGCCCGATCGGCGCGTCAATCGTGCCCTCGATCGGGTCCGGCAGCCCCTGCACGAGTGCGTGGTAGGTCTTGTCCACGGTGCGTTCCTTGAACGCGCGCTTGAGCACCGAATACGCGGGGATGCTCGCAGCCACGATCATGACGCCGGAGGTGCCGACGTCGAGACGCTGTACGATCCCGTGCCGCTCGGGCGGGCCCGCCTCGGGAAGGGTGAAGCCCATTGCCTGCAGACCGCCGACGACGTCGGGGCCCTCCCAGCCGAGCGTCGGGTGCGCCGCCACGCCCACCGGCTTATCGACGGCGATGACGTCCGCGTCCTGGTACAAGATCTCCAGCCCCTCGACCAGCTCCTTCGCCGGCTCCGGCGCTCGGCGCGGCTCGGGCAGCGTCACCTCGAGCAGCGCGCCGGCCGCGACGCGGTCCGACTTCTGGGCGCCCGCGCCGTTGACCCGCACGTCACCGCCCGCGGCCATTTCGGCGGCGACGGAGCGCGAGACGCCGAACAGTTTGGCGATCGCGGCGTCCACCCGCATCCCCTCGAGCCCCTCCGGCACCGGCAGCGCCCGGAACTCACCCGGCATCGGCATCCCCCTTCCGCTCCGTAACGAAGGTGGCGAGCACGAAGATGACGACCCCGACCGTGATCGAGGCATCCGCCAGGTTGAACACCGCGAACCTGCCGACCGAGATGTAGTCGACCACGTGCCCAAACCAGAATCCCGGCGGGCGGAAGAACCTGTCGCACAGGTTGCCCAGCGCCCCGCCCGCGACGAGCGCGAGGCCGAACGCCTCCCACCGCGACGCCACGCGCGGGCCGAACCACAGCGCGCCGACGACGAACGCCAGCTGGAGCGTGGTGAACAGCCACGTGGAGTTCTGTCCCATCGAGAACGCGGCACCCGGGTTGAACAGCAGGTAGAAGCGGAACCAATCGCCGATCACGGGGTGCGGCACGCCGGGCTCGAGCCACGCCACCATGATGTGCTTGACCAGTTGGTCGACCGCCGCCACCACGAGCATCACCGCCACCACCAGCCCGAGGTGGCGCGGGGCGGTGCGGGGTTTCGTTGGCTGATCCATCGCCGACCCACATTAGCCGGTCGGCTGCGGGTACGTTCTAAAGGATGCTGAGCTTTACCCGCAGCGTTACCCGCACCACCACCGCCCTCGCCGCCGGCCTCGTTTTCACGCTGGCCGCCTGCTCGTCGGAAAGCGACCCGTTCGACGGCATCCCCGCCTTCCCTGTCGACGCGCCCGAGGTCACCGTGCTCAACGAGGGCGAGAACCCGGTGCGTTTGGCCTACCGCGACCAGGGCAACGCGGACGGCGGGGAGTGGTCGACGACGGTCGCGGTCTCCACCGGCGTCGACCAGCACACCGAGGCGCCCGGCACCGCCGTGGATCCGCACGCGCCCGCCGGCGGCGACCTCGACACCACCACCCTGCCGCTCAGCGTCACCTCCGGCACGGCCCCCGCGCCCGGCGACGGCGAGCAGGATGCGGCCCGGCAGGTGGACTTCACGGTCGGCTCCGGCAAGCACTCGGACCTCGCCGTCGGCCAGGACGTCGCCGCGACCGAGGGCTTCCTCATGCGGTGGCGCACCGGGGAGGACGGCACCGTGTCCACGCTCAAGCTCAGCTCCCCGGCCGATGCCCCCGAGCGCGGCCGCCAGGCCGTCGAGCCGACGCTGCTCACGCTGGTCACGAACGCGGTGGTGTTCCCGCAGCAGCCCGTCGGCGTCGGCGCGGTGTGGACGGTGGCCAGCCGCGTCGTCGGCGACGCAACCCTGCAGCGCACCACCACCTACACCGTAACCGCCATCGACGGGGACTCGGTCTCGCTGGACGTTTCGGTGGCGGAGCAGCCGTCGCAACGCAGCCTGCGTATCGACGCTCAAGCAGCCGGCGCCCTCGACGGCTCCGACGTCGAGGTCGAGTCCGCCGAGACCACCTCCCAGGGCTCCGTCGTCGTGGACCTCGCCCACCCGCTGCCGGTGTCCGGGCAGGTCGCCGCCACCACCCGGCTCGTCTACTCGGGCGGCGACGGCAAAGCGCGCGTCGTGCAGGACACGACGCGCGCTGTGCAGTACGGCGTTTAGAGGCCGGGCGCGGCCGGGGCCTCAGGCGAGGCCGGAGCAGCCGACGCCGTGCTCGAGTTGCACATCGCCGGCACTTGCTCGGGCGGCAGCGTGTTCGAGACGAGGAAGCACGCCCAGCTCTGCGAGATCTTCCAGTTGCCGTCCTCGTAGACGAACTCGACGTCCTCCGCGAGCTGCGATTCCGCGTCCGGGCGCGTGAAGTTCACCGTGGCCAGCACGGAATTCGCGGTGTAGCCCGGCAGCACCGGGTTGACCACCTGGAACTTCGCGCCGGACTGCTGCTGGGACTGCGTCATCAGGTCGAACAGCTCCGGCGACGCCTCCCCGCCCTGCACGGTGTTCACGCGCTCGGAGATCGGCAGGTTCGGGTCCGCGGCGCGCTGCAGGACGGCGTTGAGCTCCTCGGCGGTGGGCATCTGCGCCACCGGCGCGGCCTCGGATGCGGCGGACTGCGCCGTGGTCGTCGTTTCCTCGTTACTCTCCGAGTCCTGGGAGCAGGCAGTCAGGCCCAGTGCGAGACCCGCCGCGGCGAGGGCTGCGACAAAGCGGGGTGTATTCACGTGTTCTCCTTGCGTCGCTCTATTCCTCCGCACCACGTTACTGCACGACCGGCCAATTCTGGCATTCTGGTGCGCATGCATGTGATGGTCATCTCCACCGGCGGCACGATCGCCTGCACCGCCGGCAGCGACGGCGCGCTCGTGCCCACGCTCTCCGCCGCCGAGCTCGTCGCCCAAAGCGCCACCGTGCACGAGGTCCGCGCCGTCGACGCGAACCGCATCGATTCCTCGTCCGCCACCCTCGCCGACCTCGACCGCCTGCGCGAGGCGGTGCGCACTTCGCTTCTCGACGCCTCCGTCGCCGGCGTCGTCGTCACGCACGGCACCGACTCCCTTGCCGAGACCGCGCTCGGCCTCGACCTCGTACACCGCGACCCCCGCCCGGTCATCCTCACCGGCGCCATGCGACCGGCCGACGACGCCGCGCCGGACGGGCCCGCCAACCTGCGCGGCGCCATCGAGGCAGCCGCCCGCCCACAGCGCGCCGGGGTGCACATCCATTTCGACGGCGCCACCCTGCCCGCCCGCGGCGCCATGAAGGTCGCCACCACCGCCCACGACGCGTTTGCGCTGGCCAGCCCGCGACCACTCCCCCGCCCCATGCCGGTGCCCGCGGCCCCGCTCGCGGGCCTCGACGTCCCGATCGTGCGGGCCTGGGCCGGCGCTGACGGCCGCCTCGTCGAAGCTGTGCGCGACGCCGACGGCGTGATTCTCGAGGCGCTCGGCTCCGGCAACGTTTCCTCCGAGATGGGCGAGTCCGTCGCCGCGCTGCTTCGCCGCGGCACGCCCGTGGTGGTGGCGAGCTCCGTCCCGCACGGCGACGTGTCGTTCTCCTACGGCGGCGCGGGCGGCGGCTCGACGCTCGGCGCGCTCGGGGCGATCCCGGCCGGCTACCTCAGCGCGGGTCAGGCCCGGGTGGCGCTCGCTACCGCACTCGCGACCGGCGTGGATCCGCGCTCACTCCTGTGAGAGCCAGTCCTCCCACGCCAGCGAATCGAGGGGGTCGGCGGGCACGAGCTGCGGGTCGTCGCTACGCAAGCTCTTGATCCTGCCCGGCCCGGTGGCCCGCGTCTCAAACCGCACCGTCACCCACCCTTTCCCGGCCCCTTGAACCCAGCCGTGCCCGAAGTCGGGGTGGTAGACGTCCTGCGTCGCGCGCCAGGTGCCCTGTGGGGCCGCGACGTCGCGGGTCACGTCCGCGTCGAACTGCGCCTCGTGGTCGCTCACCCCGGATTCGTAATCCGCCGTCACCGGCGCCGGCTTCACAATCGCCTGGTCCAGCTCCGGGAACAGCACGTCCTGCAGCGTGTCCTCCAGGCCCGAGTACGACACCCCTACGAGCCTGATCGGCCCCACCTCATCCGGGTAGCGCACCAGCCGAAACGCAGTGGCCAGCAGCGTTTCCGCGTCGTCGGTGGCGTAGGGCAGCGTCGCCGAGCGCGATTCGATACGGAAGTCCGCCATCCGCAGCTTGACCGTGACAGTGCGTGCCCCGCGCCCGTCCTTCTTGAGCCGCCGGTGCGACTCCGCGGCCGCCCGTTCGAGGGCCGCGTCGACTTCGGGCGGGGCCGTGAGATCCTGCGGGTAGGTGTGCTCGGAGGAGATCTGCTTCGACACCGCCCGCGGCGCAACCGGCCGGTCATCCACCCCGCGGGCGAGCCACCACAGCTGCTTGCCCACCGCGCCGCCGATGGCGATGTCCAGCTCCTTCTCGCTCAGGCTCGCGAGGTCGCCAATCGTCTCGATGCCCGCCGCAGCCAGCTTCGCCTCCGTCACCGGGCCGACGCCCCAGAGCGCGTTGACCGGCATGGGGTGCAGAATCTCCAGCTGCTGCTCGTGCGGAATGACGAACACGCCGTCCGGCTTGGCCCTTCCGGAGCCGATCTTCGCGTACTGCTTCCCCGGCCCCGCCCCGATCGAACTGGGCAACCCCGTCTCCTCCTTGATCGCCGCGCGCAGCTGGTTCGACCAGTCGCGCACCTCTTCTGGCGTCGCCCCGGTCAGCTCAGCGGGCTCCAAGAACGCCTCGTCGATGGAGAGCTGCTCCACCACGTCGACGTGCCTGCCGATCACCTCGAAGACCCTCCTCGACGCCGCCACGTACACCGGCCTGCGCGGCGCGACCAACACCGCCTGGTTTCCTACCAGCCGGGCAGCCCGATGCGTCGGCATCGCCGAGCGGGCTCCGTACTTGCGCGCCTCGTAGCTCGCCCCCGCGACCACACCACGGCCGGAGACCCCCGCCACGAGCACCGGCCGGCCCTTGAGCGTCGGCCGGGTGAGCTGCTCGCACGACGCGTAGAACGCGTCCATGTCGATGTGCAGCACCCAGCGGTTCATGTCTCCACTGTGCATGAGCAATCCGCGGCGGTGCTAATCCACGCCGATTCCCGCTAGTCGGCGAACGAGAGTGCTGCGTCGGCGACAACATCGGCGAGCTTGCCTTCGAAGGGCTCTGTTCGGCGGGGCATCGCGCGATTCCTGGAGACGAACTGCGACCCGTCTGCGAACCGGAAGTAGAGGTCCGCCCCTTTCGACTGAATGTGGGCGACGCCGTGGCTCACCTTTGAGTGGCAGCTCGAGCAGAGCGGGATCAGGTTATCGATGTCGGTGCCGCCGCCGTACTCCCATTCACGCAGGTGGTGAATCTGAATGAACCGGCGGTGCGTGCAGCCAGGCATCGCGCACTGGTGGCCCCACACCGCGAGCAGCGCCTGGACTTGCCCGTCGGTGGCGAAGCGCTGGGACCTGCTCACGTTGAGCGTCAACCCCCGTTTGTCCAGCCAGTGCATGCGCACTGTGGCGTTGGCGATGTAACTGCGGACCACGCTCGAGGGCGCGGCAATGTTTTCCGGCATAAACCCGCGGCCGTCCTCGGTCAGCACAATGTTGACGTGCGCGCCAGGGCACCGCAGCGGGCTGACGGGGTTGGATCTCACCATCGCGATCATCCCCAAGAACGCCGGGTAAAGGTCGGCCGGCTCCGGCGGCCCGAAGCGCGAGGGTAGTCGGAGTACTTCCTCGGTACTCAGCTTCGTATCCTTGCGCGGCTCGGCCGTCTGCTCCGCGGGGCAGGTTTCTTCGCCCATTTCCGCTTGCTGGATAAGGTCGTCGATGACATCCGGATTGTTGAGGTCTTCGACGTCGACATCGTCGATCCCGTACTGCGCGAGCTGGGCAATCTTCAGCGCCGCCAGCAGCTCCTGCCCCGTGACGGCCGGCAATAATCCACGGAGGTCGAGCATCCCGTCATCGCGAGTGTGCGCTTTCAAGAACGGATCGTCGGGCGCGGTCTTCTCACCCGCCTCCTCCACCCCAGCCACTACCCGGCGGAGGTCGGCGAAGCTGAGCACGAGCGCGAGGTCCACCAGCTCTTCTTCGTTCTCCTCCGTGAGGTACCTCAACAGGAACCGCACCGTTGAATACGGCATAACCCCCGCCTCAAACGCGTCGAGGAGGCAGCGAAACTTTCGCAGTCCGCGTGCCACCCGCACATACTCGTACGCGGTGGAGATAGGCAGGTTGAGTTCCTGCTGGAGCCACGCCGAGGTGGTGTAATGCCCGTGCTCCAGGTACATCTCTGCCTCGTCGAACTCGCCCACCAAATCCAACATGACCGCGCGATTCGCGTTCGCGTGGATGTAGTACGAACGAATCCGATCCTGCAGCGTTTCTCCCTGCTTTACAGACCTTTGAACTGGCTTTTCTAGGCTCGACGCGATGCTCACTGTAAACCCCCTTGATAGTTGCTGTGCGTTCCATTATAACCGTTCGCATGTTCGAGTCAAGGAGTTTTTCAAATTAATTCAAAACTTTTTTGCTGCCCTTTTTGTTTTCTTTCGTTAGTATATGGCACACCTTTTCGTAATTTTATCGTATGCAAATTGAAATCACTTTCCATTAAGCTATGCCACTGCATAATGCTCGAGGCTCGAGCGGCCGTCCCCCTTAATGAAGCCCTGTCCCAATAAACTATGCCGCGGCATAATCCAGGCGAACAGCCACTCCCCCACTACTGAAAACGCCCCCCAATAAGCTATGCCGCTGCATAGCACCCTCAACTCTGAGTTGGGAGCGCCGTGCAGCGGCAGCAGCCGGGCTAGTTCTTGTGCACGGTGGCGGTCACGCCGTCGATAATGTCGTGGCCCTCGACCGGCTCGGTGACGATCTCGAACGAGGTCGCCAGCGTCTCGGCAGCGATGTGCTTCGCGTGACGACGAGCCCAAGGCTCCTTTTCACCAGGCACGGCGAGCACGACGGCGATGCGGTCCGACACGTCCAGGCCCTCGTGCTTGCGGGCGTCCTGCAGGCCGCGGATCACGTCCGCTGCCCAGCCCTCGGCCTCCAGCTCCTCGGTCACGGTGGTGTCGAGGACGACGAGGCCGACGGCGCCGGAGGCGTCGACACGCGCGGTGCTCTCGGGGTTCTCAGCGACGAGACGCTCGGTGTAGAGCTCCGGGGTGAGCACGATGTCGCCGTCGACGACGACATCGTCGCCGCGGCGCTCGTAGTTGCCGGCCTTGACGTTCTTGATGGCGCGCTGCACGTCCTTGCCCAGCGTCGGGCCGGCGACCTTGGCGTTCACGACGACTTCGAAGGAGCCGGCGGAGTCGACGTCCTCGGTGAGCTCGACGTCCTTCACGTTCACCTCGTCGCGGATGGTGGAGCGGAACGGCTCGAGCGCGCCCGCGTTCGGCAGCGCGACCGTGAGCTTCGGCAGCGGCAGGCGGTTGCGCAGCTTGTTTGCCTTGCGTACCGACGACGCCGCGGAGCACACCGCGCGCGTTGCGTCCATGGTGGCGACGAGCTCGTCGTCGGCGGGCAGGTCCGCTGCTGACGGGTAGTCGGTGAGGTGCACGGAGCGGCCGCCGGTGAGACCGCGCCAGATCACCTCGGAGACGTACGGCAGCAGTGGCGCGACGGTGCGGGTGACCACCTCGAGCACGGTGTACAGGGTGTTGAACGCCTCCGGGTGTGTCTCCTGGCCCTCCCAGAACCGGTCGCGGGAGCGGCGGACGTACCAGTTTGTCAGCGTGTCGGCGTACTTGCGCACCTCGTCGCAGGCGTCGGCGATGCGGGTGTCCTCCAGCGCAGCCCCGACGTTCTCGACGAGGTCGTGCGTCTTGGCCAGGATGTAGCGGTCGAGCACGTTGTCGGAGTCCACGGACCACTGCGCGTCCTCCGAGGAGTACAGCTGCAGGAACGTGTACGCGTTCCAGATCGGCAGTAGCGCCTGGCGCACGCCCTCGCGGATGCCCTGCTCGGTGACGATGAGGTTGCCGCCGCGCAGGATCGGCGAGGACATGAGGAACCAGCGCATGGCGTCGGAGCCGTCGCGGTCGAAGACCTCCATGACGTCCGGGTAGTTGCCCTTCGACTTGGACATCTTCAGCCCTTCGGAACCCAGCACGATGCCGTGCGCGACAACCTTCTTGAAGGCGACGCGGTCGAACAGCGCGGTGGACATGACGTGCTGGAGGTAGAACCAGCCGCGGGTCTGGCCGGAGTACTCGACGATGAAGTCGGCCGGCTGGCGGGTCTCGAACTCCTCGACGTTCTCAAACGGGTAGTGGTACTGCGCGAACGGCATGGAGCCGGACTCGAACCAGCAGTCGAGCACGTCTGGCACGCGGCGCATCGTCGACTTGCCGGTCGGGTCGTCCGGGTTCGGGCGGGTCAGCTCGTCGATGTGCGGGCGGTGCAGCGACTCGGGGCGGCGACCGAAGTCGCGCTCGAGCTCCTCGAGCGAGCCGTAGACGTCCACGCGCGGGTACTCCGGGTTGTCGGAGACCCACGCCGGCACCGGCGAGCCCCAGTACCGGGTGCGCGAGATGTTCCAATCGCGCGCGCCCTCGAGCCACTTGCCGAACTGGCCGTCGCGGATGTGCTCCGGGATCCACTCGATCTCCTGGTTGAGCTCCACCATCCGGTCGCGGAACTCCGTGACCTTCACAAACCACGCCGGCAGCGCCATGTAGATAAGCGGCTCGCCCGAGCGCCACGAGTGCGGGTAGGAGTGCACAATCGTCTGGTCGCGCACCACGCGACCCTTCGCGAGGAGGTCGCGGATGATGTCGCGGTTCGCGTCGAACACGAGCCGGCCGGCGTACTCCGGCACCTGGGAGGTGAACTTGCCGTCCGCGTCGACGGGGATGACCAGACCGATGCCGTACTTCTGGCAGGTGGCCATGTCGTCCTCGCCGAACGCCGGGGCCTGGTGCACCACGCCCGTGCCGTCCTCGGTGGTGACGTAGTCCGCGTTGAGCACCATGAACGCGTTCGCCGCGGCGTCGGTGTCGCGGAAGTAGTCGAACACCGGCTCGTACTCGAGGCCTTCGAGCTGCGACCCTCGGAACGTCGATACGAGCTCGTAGTCCCCCAGCTCCTTCGCGTAGGCGCTGAGGAGGTTCGAGGCGAGCAGCAGCGGCGTATCGACGCTACCTTCCGGCCTCACCAGCGAATACTCCACATCGGGGTGGACGGCGAGCGCGAGGTTGGAAGGCAAGGTCCACGGCGTGGTGGTCCACGCGATGGCGGCGGCGCCGTGCAGCTCTGGGTGCTCCGCCCACGTGGTCTCGGCCGCGAAGCCGGCCCGGGCGCCGGTGAACGGCATGGTCACGGTGACGGTGGGGTCTTGGCGCTCGCGGTACGCGTCGTCAAGCCTGGTCTCCTGGTTGGAAAGCGGGGTGTGCTCCGCCCATGAGTACGGCAGCACGCGGAAGCCCTGGTAGATCAGGCCCTTGTCGTAGAGGGTCTTGAACGCCCACATGACGGACTCCATGAACTCCGGGTCCATCGTCTTGTAGCCGTTTTCGAAGTCGACCCAGCGCGCCTGGCGGGTGACGTAGTTCTCCCACTCCTCGGCGTAGTGCATGACGGACTTGGCGCAGTACTCGTTGAACTGCTCGAGGCCCATGTCCTCGATCTGCGCCTTGTCGGTGATGCCGAGCTGCTTCTCGGCCTCGAGCTCCGCCGGCAGTCCGTGGCAGTCCCAGCCGAACACGCGCGGGACGTGGTAGCCGCGCATCGTGCGGTAGCGCGGGACGATGTCCTTGACGTAGCCGGTGAGCAGGTGCCCGTAATGCGGCATGCCGTTCGCGAACGGCGGGCCGTCGTTGAACACGTACTCCTCGCAGCCCTCCCGCTGCTCCAGCGAGGCCTTGAACGTGCCGTCGCTGTTCCAATAGTCGAGGACGACGCGCTCCATATCCGGGAAGCGGTCGCTGCCGCCCGTCATGTCCACTTTGGGGTAGACGTTGCCAACCATGACACTCCTTCAGCCGTGCAGGGACGCATTGCTGCGCGGTACCACCCTGCTTGGGGTGCCGGGGCACCCCCACTTCATTGCGGTGAAGGAAGTGACGTCTCCCATGTGCAACGTCCGGGTCTAGTGAGCTTTCGCCGTTCTTCCGGAAACGCTCCCCGGTGATGGCCGGATCGACGCGTGTTACAAGTAACGCCCAGCAGTCTACAACGACTGCCGGGCGTGACGCGAGTGAGTTGGATTACTTCTCGTTCGGCGCGGTGGTGGTGCGCGCCTCGAGCTCCTCAAGCTGGGACTCGAGCAGCGTCTTCAGGCGGGTGCGGTACTCGCGCTCGAAGGTGCGCAACTCCGCGATGCGGTTCTCCAGCGCGGTCTGCTGCTGCTTCACCGTGTTCATGATCTCGGTGTGCTTGCGCTCGGCGTCCGCCTTGAGCTTGTTCGCCTGCTCCTCCGCCTGGCGGATCTGTGCGTCGGCGCGGGAGCTGGCCTCGTTCGTGGTCTCCTCGGCCTTCTTCTGGGCCTCGGCGACGAGCTGCTTGGAGCGGGTCTCCGCGTCCTGCAGCTGGGTGCGGGAGCGGGTCTGTGCGTCCTCGAGCTGCTTCTTCGACTTGCTCTCCGCCTCGGCGATCTCGCGCTCTGCGGCGGCGCGGGCGTCGGCGAGCATCGAGGTGGCCTCTGCCTGCGCGTCGCTGGTGAGGCGGTCCGCCATCTCCTGGGCGAGGCCGAGCACCTTCGCGGCCTGCACGTGGGTGTCGGCGGAGACGTCCTGGCGGGCGGCGGGCTGGGAGACTGCCGCCTTCGCCTCGGCCGGCTTCTGCTTCGCGGCCTCCTCAGCCTGCTTGCGGGCGCGGGCGGCGTCATCCTTGGCGGCGCGGGCCTCGGCCTCGGCCTTGGACTTCGCCTCGTTCGCGGAACGCAGCTGCGCGTCGAAGTCGGCGCGGAGCTTCTGCTCGATCTCGCGACGGAGCGCAGCCTCATCGACATCGGAGTGGGACTCGCGCACCACCGGCGCGGCGGCGGCCGGCGCACCCTTGCCCAGCTCGTCGACGCGGGCACGCAGCTCGTCGTTCTCGTCCTGCAGCTGCGCCAGCGTGTCCTCGACAAGGTCGAGGAACTGATCGACCTCGTCCTCGTTGTAGCCACGCTTGCCGATCGGCGGCTTGCTGAAAGCGACATTGTGCACGTCTGCTGGTGTCAGCGGCATTT
>ERZ1029874.76-NODE-76-length-16985-cov-36.197519_pt1 | contig 16985 bp, 14 predicted proteins | sample MGYA00519235_ERZ1029874 | MGnify/ENA primary metagenome ERZ1029874 (study PRJEB33666, sample SAMEA4610926) | skin metagenome | biome: Human-associated habitat; feature: Malodor aspect; material: skin | place: Philippines | collected 2015-08 ...
GGAAGCGCAAGGCCAAGAAGGCTGAGAAGCGCGCGAAGAAGCTGGTGAAGAAGGCGCAGAAGAAGCTCGGCTAAGGCTCGAGCGGCTACACGGCCCCGCGGCAGGGAATAATCCCCGCCCCGGGGCCGTTTGTTGTGGGGATGCAGGACTCAGAACAGCAGTACGTGGACACGCTCTTCGCCCACCTCGATGCGGAGGTGGCGAAGGCGCAGGCCCGGCTCGACGCCGTGCAGCGCGACGTCGACCCGGACAACCCGGACGCGGACGCGCTCGTGCGCCGCGAGACGGAGTACCACTCGCTGAACGCCAAGCTCGACGCGCTCAACGTCGCGGAGACCGGCCTCGTGTTCGGGCGCATCGACGTCGCGGAAGACCACCCGGAAAACCCCGTGCCGGGCCGGCCGGACCTGGAGCGGCGCTACATCGGCCGCATGGGCATCGACGACCGCGAGGACGACTACCGGACCCTGCTGCTCGACTGGCGCGCGCCACTGGCGCGGCCGTTCTACTTGGCCACGACGGCGCACCCCGAAGGCGTCGAGAAGCGGCGCAACATCCGGATGCGCGGGCGCGCGGTCACCGCCGTCGACGACGAGGTCCTCTCCGGCGACGGCGCGGAAACCTCGGCGGCCGGCGTCGGCTCGGAGGCCGCGCTGCGCCGCGCGATGAACGAGGCGCGCACGGGCCACATGCGCTCGATCGTGGAGACGATCCAGCGCGAACAGGACAAGATCATCCGCGACCCCACGCGCGGGGTCATGGTGGTCCAGGGCGGCCCCGGCACGGGCAAGACCGCGGTGGCGCTGCACCGCATCGCGTACCTCATGTACACGTGGCGCGAGCAGCTCACGCGCACCGGCGTGCTCGTGGTCGGCCCGAACCCGACGTTCCTCGAGTACATCTCGCGCGTGCTGCCGGAGCTCGGCGAGACGGGCGTGGTGCTCTCCACCGTCGGGCAGCTCGTCCCCGGCTTCGCCCCCACGGGCGCGGACACGCCGGAGGCCCGCGAGGTGAAGGGTTCCGAGGAGATGGTCACCGTGCTCAAGCGCGCGGTGCAGGCCTACGAAACGGTCCCCGCCGAGGCGGTGCAGCTGCGTTTCGACGGCGTACCCGTCGCCGCCACCCCGGCCATGGTCAAGGCCGCCCGAACCCGCGCGCGGCGCAGCCACAAGCCGCACAATCAGGCCCGGCCCGTCTTCGCGGAGCACCTCACGCAGCTCCTCGCCGAGGCGCTGGCGCAGCGCATCGGCGCCGACCCGCTCGGCGGGGCGAACCTGCTCTCCGCCGCGGACGTGGACCAGCTGCACGACGACCTCGCGGAGGAGCCCCAGGTGCAGGCGCTCATCGACGCGCACTTCCCCGAGCTCGATCCGGTTGAGGTGCTCGACGCGCTGCTCACCAGCGAGGAGGTGATCGCCGCGGCCGCGCACGACTACGACGATTACACCCGCGCCGCGCTGTACCGCTGCCCCGGCTCGCCGTTCACGGACTCGGACACCGCGCTCGTGGACGAGCTCGCGGTGCTCATTGGCACCATCGATCCGGAGGAGCAGCGCCGCAAGGAGGAGGCGGAGTGGCGCGAGCTCGTCGCCGAGGCCGAGGGCGCGCTTGACGTGCTGTCCTCGTCCGAGTCCACCGACAACGACGACGACCAGTTCGAGGCCGAGATCCTCTCCGCCGCCGACGTCATCGATGCGGAGACGCTGGCGAGCCGGCAGCGGGAAACGGACACCCGCTCCACCGCCCAGCGCGCCCGCGAGGACCAGACGTGGGCGTACGGCCACGTCATCGTCGACGAGGCGCAGGAGCTCTCCCCGATGGAATGGCGCATGGTGTTCCGCCGCTGCCCGTCGCGGTGGATGACGCTTGTGGGCGACACCGCCCAAACCTCGTCGCCGGCGGGGGTCGACGACTGGACCGCGGCACTCGAGCCGTTCGTCGGCGGGCGCTTCCGCCTCCACGAGCTCACGGTGAACTACCGCACGCCGAAGGAGGTCTCGGACTACGCCGCCGACGTGCTCGCCCACATCGATCCGGACGCGACCGTCCCCGAGGCGATCCGCGCGTCCGGCGTGCCGGTGCGCCACGTCCGCGAGCTCACCGAGGTTGAGCGGCGCGACGACGGGCTCACCGCCGTGATCGACGCGGGCAACGTCCGAGACATGAAAGGCCTCGAATTTGACCACGTCGTTGTGGTGGAGCCGCACAAAATAATCGAGGCCTCGCCACAGGGGTGGCAAGACCTCTACGTCGCCGTCACCCGCGCCACACAGACGCTGACGGTGGTTGGCGAGTGATTAGTTGACCGTGTGCACGATCATCACGTCGCAGTCCGACTGCCGGGCGACGTCTGCCGGCACCGAGCCGAGCAGGCGGCCGGTGAGCGAGTTGATGCCGCGGTTGCCCACGACGAGCAGGTCGGCGTTGTTGTCGTTGACAATGGCCATGAGGGCCTGCACCGGGGTGCCCGGGCGGGTCGCGGTCTGCACCTCCGGGGCGCCGGCGGCGCGCGCGTGCTCGGCGGCGCCCTCGAGGTTCTCCAGCGCCTTCTGGTCGCCCAGGATGGTCACGGAGTCCTGGCGCAGCGTCTTCGCGGCGTCCTCCTCGTTCTCGTAGTACGCGGTACCGATAACGAGCGTGGAGCCGAACGCGGCGGCCAGCTTCGCGGCGCGCTCGACCGCGAGCAGCGAAGACTTGGAGCCGTCGGAGCCAACGACGATGGTCTTGTACGGGGAATCGGCCATGGTGGGATCACCTTTCAGAACATGAGGTCACAGCAGTACGAAGTGTACTCCCAATCAGTTGTGGCCCTCGGCACGGGTATCCACCAGCATGACGTCCACCGGCGCCTTCTTGGCCACGTTGCCCGGGATGTTGCCGAAGATGCGGCCGGCCATCGAGCGCATCCCCTTGTTGCCCACGACGAGCAGGTCCACGCCGTGCTCATTGACGGACTCGATGAGCACGTTGGCGGGCTGGCCACCCTTGGACACAAGGTTGATCTTGCCGGCCTGTTCTTCCTTCGCGATCGCCTCGGCGCGTTGCAGGATGTCGCGGGCGTTCGTCTCGGTGACGATGTCCACGCGGCTGAGTTCGGCGTTCGTCGAGTTCAGCATCGAGCCGGAGGCCGTGTAGTGGGCGCAGATAATTGTCAGCTCCGCGCCGTAGACGCGGGCCAGGCTGGCGGCGGCGCGCACGGCGACCATGGAGGTGTCCGAGCCGTCGGTGCCAACCGCGATCGAGTTGTAGGTGTACATTGCTTCGGTCCTTTCGCTAATTCCCTGTGTCCTTGATACCACGCAGCTCACGTTTGAGATCGGCAATCTCGTCGCGCAGCCGCCCCGCGAGCTCGAATTTCAGCTCGCCGGCGGCGTCGCGCATCTGAACCGTGAGGTCGTCGATAAGCTGCTGCACCTCGTCGGAGGCCATGTTGGCCACGTCGGGGCGATCCGCGACGGCGGCGTCGGAGGCGAGGCTCGGCGACGCGTCCGGGTCCCCGTCCTCGTAGACCTGGTCGAGGATGTCGGCGATGGCCTTGCGCAGCGGCTGCGGGTCGATGCCGTGCTCCTCGTTGTACGCGATCTGCTTCTCGCGGCGGCGCTCCGTCTCGTCGATGGCCTCCTGCATGGACTCGGTGACCTGGTCGGCGTACATGATCACCTCGCCGGAGACGTTGCGGGCGGCGCGGCCGATGGTCTGGATGAGCGACTTCGTCGAGCGGAGGAAGCCCTCCTTGTCCGCGTCGAGGATTGCCACGAGCGAGACCTCGGGCAGGTCGAGGCCCTCGCGCAGGAGGTTGATGCCCACGAGCACGTCGTACTCGCCGAGGCGCAGCTGGCGCAGGAGCTCCACGCGCTGCAGCGTGTCGATGTCGGAGTGGAGGTAGCGGACCTTGATGCCGTTGTCCAACAGGTAGTCGGTGAGGTCCTCGGCCATGCGCTTGGTCAGGGTGGTCACCAGCACGCGCTCGTCCTTCGCGGTGCGCTGCCGGATCTCGTCGATGAGGTCGTCGATCTGCCCCTTCGTCGGCTTCACCGTCACCTTCGGGTCCACGAGACCGGTCGGGCGGATCACCTGCTCGACGAACTCGCCCTGCGCGGCCTCGAGCTCGAAGTCGCCGGGGGTGGCGGACATGTAGACGGTCTGGCCCACGCGCGCCTCGAACTCGTCGAAGGTGAGCGGGCGATTATCGACGGCCGAAGGCAGGCGGAACCCGAACTCCACGAGGTTGCGCTTGCGGGACATGTCGCCCTCGTACATGCCACCGATCTGCGGGACGGTGACGTGGGACTCGTCGATGATGGTGAGGAAGTCCTCTGGGAAGTAGTCGATGAGCGTCGCCGGCGCGGAGCCGGCGGGGCGGCCGTCCATGTGGCGTGAGTAGTTCTCGATGCCGGAGCAAAAGCCCACCTGCTGGATCATCTCGAGGTCGTACTCCGTGCGCATGCGCAGGCGCTGCGCCTCGAGCAGCTTGCCCTTGCTCTCCAGCTCTTCGAGCCGGTCGGCGAGCTCCTCCTTGATGGCCTCGACGGCCTTCTCCATGCGTTCGTCGGTGGCTACGTAGTGCGTCGCCGGGAAGATCCGAACCTCGTCCTCCTGGCTGATCACGTCCCCGGTGAGCGGGTGGATGTAGTAGAGCGAATCAACCTCATCGCCGAAGAACTCCACGCGGACCGCGACCTCTTCGTAGGCCGGGATGATGTCGACGGTGTCGCCCTTGACGCGGAACGTGCCGCGCTTGAAGTCGATGTCGTTGCGCTCGTACTGGACGTCCACGAGCAGGCGGAGGAAGCGGTCGCGCTCGACCTCCTCGCCGACGCGCAGCACGATGGAGCGGTCGAGGTAGGACTGCGGCGTGCCCAGGCCGTAGATGCAAGACACCGACGCGACCACGACGACGTCACGCCGCGAGAGCAGCGCGGAGGTGGCGGAGTGGCGCAGGCGCTCGACGTCGTCGTTGATCGAGGAGTCCTTCTCGATGTACGTGTCCGTCTGCGCGATGTACGCCTCCGGTTGGTAGTAGTCGTAGTAGGAGACGAAGTACTCGACGGCGTTGTTCGGCAGCAGCTGGCGCAGCTCGTTGGCGAGCTGGGCCGCGAGCGTCTTGTTCGGCGCGAGCACGAGCGTGGGCCGCTGCTGTTGCTCGATGAGCCAGGCCGCCGTCGCGGACTTACCGGTGCCGGTGGCGCCGAGGAGCACCACGTCGCGCTCGCCGCGGCGCAGCCGCTCGTCGAGCTCCTTGATCGCGTGTGGCTGGTCGCCCGAGGGCTGGTACTCGGAGACGACCTCGAAGGGCTTTTCCCGCCGCTCGATCTCGCCGACGGGGCGGAACTCGGACTGCGCGAGGACGGGGTGTTCAGCAGCAAACGCCATGCGTTTCAGTCTATCTGCGCGGGCAAATCGGGCCTATGCTTATCGACGATCTTTCGTTAGGTGACGAAAATCTTGGAGTAGCGTGGACTCTATGTTCGATTTCCTGCAGAGCATCATGAGTCCGGCCTCCGTCCTCTTCGTCGTGGCGATGACGTTCTCGACGGGGCTGTCGCTAAAAGTCGGCGATTTGAAGGAGACTATCTCCGACTGGCGCTACTTCGCCCGGCTGCTCATCGTGAACTTCCTCGCGGTGCCGGGCATCATGCTGGTGTTCATCAGCCTGTTTAACATCGAGCAGCCGTATTCGACGGGCATGCTTATCCACGCCTGCGTGGCCGGCGCGCCGCTGATCATGGCGCTGACCCAGCTGAGCAAGAACTCCATCGCGCTGGGCGCGACCGTACAGATGGTGCTCATGGTGGCAACGGTGATCATCATGCCGCTGCTTCTGCCCGCGCTCATCGGCATCAACGACTTTTCGGTCTGGCCGCTGATCCGCTCGCTGCTGCTGCAGATGGTGCTGCCGATGGTCATCGGCATGGTGCTGTTGTACTTCTCCCCCGATATGTCCGCGAAGATCCGGCCGGTGGTCTCCAAGACCGCCAACATCATCATGCTGATCTTCCTGGTGCTCTCCGTCATCGCGTTCGCGCCGTACTTCACCGACGGCCACCTGTGGAAGGCGGTGCTGATCGGCATGCTCGCGCTGACCGTTGCGTTCTACGTCGGCTTCGGCACCGGCTTGGACGGCGGCGGCCCGAAGTCCCAGCTGGGCGCGCTCGGTTCGGCGCAGCGCAACACCGCCGCCGGCGTGATCACCGCGTTCGCGTTCGATGACGCGCTGGTGTTTATCACGTTCGTGTTCATCAACAGCTTCATGATGTTCGTGCTCATGGGCTTTGCCAAGCGCTTCGGCGCGGGCAAGGAGATGCCACTGTTGACCTCTCGCTCGTAGCCGCGCGCACCTGCACAACCTGACATAATCTCACCCACTTGTGGGTGACACGTGTGATAATGTCGGCATGATTTCCACGATTGTGCCGGATGGCTTTGAAGTAAAAGAACACACCATCGAGGTCCCGTGGGACCGCAGTGATCCCTCACTGGGCAACCTCGAGCTGTTCGCTCGGGAAATTTACGCAGACCCGTCTGCCCCGCCGCTCGCCTACTTCCAGGGTGGCCCCGGCAACCCCGGCCCGCGCTCGATGATGCCGTGGATCCCGGAGGCGCTGAAGCACTACCGCATCTTTCTTATCGACGAGCGCGGCACCGGCCGCTCCACCCCGATCGACAAATCGCGCCCGGAGCTGATCGACGTCGCTCACCTGTCGCGCCTGCGCCCACCGGACATCGCGGCGGATGCGGAGGAGCTGCGCAAGCACCTCGGGTTTGAAAAGTGGGATCTGCTGGGCAACTCGTTCGGAGGCATCTGCATCGGCTCGTACATGTCCTACTACCCGGAGGGCATCGGCCGCGCTATGCTGACGGGCTCCATCCCACCGTTCGGTATTTCGGCCGACTTTTACAACGACAAGATCCTCGACCTGCTCGAGCGCCGCGTAAAGAAGATTTACAAAAAGGCCCCCTGGATCGAGGATCGCATCCGCGAGGTCAGCGAGTACTTAAACCACAACGAGGAGTTCCTGCCCACCGGCGAGCGCCTGACCTCCCAGCGGTTCCGCTTCGTGGGCGTCATGCTCGGCGAAGAACACGGTTGGGAGAAGCTGGCGATCCTGCTCGAGGAGCCGTTCCACCGCGAAGGCGGCAGGAAGCACCTGCGCCCAGACTTTTTGGCCACCGTCGGCATGATCGTCAGCACCGAGACGAACCCAATGTGGCCGGTCGTCCACGAGCAGATCTTCGGTGGGTTTACCGAGGGCTCTGTGGACTGGTCCTGCGAGCGCGTCTACAACCAGCGCGAGGGCTTCGAGCTGGACGCGGATCCGGGTGGCAAGACGTTCTACCCGTTCGGCAACGCGTTTTTCCGCTTCCACTACGACGAGGACCCTGCGCAACAGCCGTTCCGCGATGTGGTGCACGAAATTTTCCAGAAGACCGACTGGCAGGCTGTTGCGAACCAAGAGCAGCTGCTGCAAAACGAGGTTCCGGCTGCGGTGTTGCTCTACGAGGACGACATGTTCATCCCGTTCGAATTCGCAAGCAGCATCGTGGAGAAGATCCCGAACATGAACCTGGTCACGCACCCCGAGTACCAGCACGACGCGATCTACCGCCACGGTGACGTGTTCAACCGCGTCTTCGAAGCGCTCCCCCAATAGGGGAAAATTGCGATAGTTTGACTACAAATCAGTCAAACTGTTGCGATCGTTCACAGCTGATCATACGGTTTACGTATGGTTTCGTCCCAACCCCATTTCGCCGCGCGCGCCGCAATCCAGGCCGCGGGCTTGAAGCACCGCGACGTGGCGGCGGCACTCGGCATCGACGCGAGCAAGCTGTCCAAGTCGCTGTCCGGGGTGCGCAAGTTCAACCCCGAGGAGCTGCGCCGTCTCGCCGAGATCACCGGCGTGGACGCGGAGTGCCTGCAATCCCCGCCGACCTACCCGGGCTCCGACGAGCAGGCGCACCCCAACCCCCGCACCAGCGGGGAGGAGCACGCCCGCCGCAAGCGCCACATCGTTGACGCCGCCTGGCCACTATTTACGGCCCGCGGATACCACGCCGTCACCGTCGCGGACATCGCCGCCGCGGCGGGCATGTCTACTTCGGCGGTGCACTACTACTTCCCGGCCAAGAACGACGTGTTTATCGAAACGCTCGGCGTGTGCGTGCAGCAGGCTGCTTTGCGACGAGCGTTCGTTCACGACATCGCTGACCCGGCCGAACGCCTGCTCCGCTTCGCCGAAGTGCAGCTCGACGGCTCCCCGGAATCCATGCGCGAGTGGACCACCTGGGCGCAGTTCTGGGCCTCCGCACTCGCGTTTTCCGACGCACAGCAGGCCACCGCGGCCGCCTACGCCCAGTGGCAGCAGGGGCTTCGCGACATCGTCGAGGACGGCATCGCCGCAGGCCGGTTCTACCAGGGCAACCCGGAGGACATGGTCAACGCGGTCACCGCGATGCTCAACGGGTTTGGCGTACGCATGCTTTCTGGCGTGCTCACCGCCCAGCAAGCCCGCGACGCCGTCACCGCCTACCTGCGAACCTGGCTGCTTCCGCAGGAGCAGCCCGCGGCGGCTTATTAGGAAAGGGACAGCTCAACATGCTTCAACTCACCAGACGCCAACTGTTGCAGGCCACCGCGCTTGGCGGTGCAGCCTTCGCGTTGACCTCGTGCTCGGGCGAAGCCCCGGTCGAGCAGGTCGACACCTCCGGCCCGCCGCGTTCCGGCGGCACCCTGCGCGTGGGACTCGTCGGCGGGTCCGCTACCGACACGATCGACGCGCACATCCCCGCCAGCCAGTCCGACGGCGCGCGCCTGATCAACATGTACGACGCGCTCGCCCGCCGCGACGAGAACTACGAGCTGCAGTACCGCCTGGCCACGGCCATCGAGCCGAACGACTCCGCCGACGAGTGGACCATCACCCTGCGCGAGCGCGCGCTGTTTTCCGACGGCTCGCCTGTGCGCCCCGAGGACGTCATCTTCTCGCTCAACCGCATCAAGGACCCGGACGATCCGAAGTCCGGTGCGGCCTCGATTAACCACATCGCGTCGATGGAAGTCGTCGATAAGCAAAGGCTCAAAATCTTCCTTTCCACCCCCGATGCGACGCTCGTCGACTCGCTCGCCGAGTACCAGATAGGCATCGTGCCGGAGGGCTACGACCCCAAAAACCCGATCGGCGCGGGCCCGTTCAAGCTGGAGTACTTCTCCCCCGGCCAATCCACCGTGCTGGTACGCAACGACAACTTCTGGGGTGGCGCGCCCTACCTTGAGCGCCTCGAGCTCATCGACTTCCACGAGGAGGACGCGATGCTCAACGCGCTTTTGTCCTCCCAGGTGGATGCGATCGGTAGCCTGAACCACTCGCTGGCGCGCGTCATCGAATCCGATCCACGACTGAACATCCTCGACTCCGAGACCGGCATGTGGCTGCCGCTGACCATGCGCGTCGACGTCGAACCCTTCGACGACGTGCGCGTGCGCCAGGCGATGCGGCTTGCGGCCAACCGCCAGCAGCTGGTGGATCAGGTCTACTCGGGCGAAGGGCAGATCGGCAACGACATGTTCGCCATCTACGACCCCACCTACCCGCACGACTTCCCGCAGCGCGAGCAGAACATCGAGGAAGCCAAGCGATTGCTCGCGGAGGCGGGCTATCCCGACGGTATCGACGTCACGCTCGCCGCCGCCGAGATCCAGACCGGCGCGATCCGCTCCGCGCAGGTGTTCGCCGAGCAGGCACGCCCCGCCGGCATCCGGGTCAAGATCGAACAGGTCGACTCCTCGACGTTCTTCGCCGACGGCAACTACCTCGAGTACCCGTTCGCGCTGACCTTCTACTACACGCGCAACTTCTTGCAGCAGGTCAACCAGTGTGCCACCGCGGACTCCCCGTTCAACGAGACGCACTGGGACGACCCGGAGTTCACCGCCAAGGCGAACGAGGCCCGCACGATCGTCGACGAGCAACAGCGCGGCCAGATGATCCGCGAGCTGCAGCGCGAGCTATACGACGAAGGCGGCTACATCGTCTGGGGCTTTGCCAACCAGATTGACGCGTACCACAACTACGTGGTCGGCCTGGGCCCCCACCCTGGCGGCATGCCGCTAGGCCAAGCCATGTTCGAAAAAGTTTGGATTGCGGAGGTTTAACCAACGATGGGAAAGTTCATTCTTCGCAGACTCGCGGTGAGCATCTTCATCCTCTTCGCCGTGTCCATCATCATTTTCTGCGCCACGCTCCTGCTGCCCGGCTCTCCCGCCGAGGCGATCCTGGGCCAGCAGGCCACCCCGGAGCGCATCGCGGCGCTCGAGGCCGAGATGAACCTGGACAAGCCGCCGGTGGAGCGCTACTTCCTCTGGCTCGGCGGCGTGTTCATCGGCGACTTCGGCACCTCCACATCCACCGGCGGGCCGGTCTCTGACCTCTTGGGCGAGCCGCTGGTCAACTCGCTGGTGCTCATGGCGCTCGCCGCGCTGTTCTCCATCCCGCTGGGCATCTTCGTGGGTATCTACTCCGCCTGGTGGCGCGGCTACAAGCGCGACACCACGATCACGTGGATCACGCTGATCTTGGCGGCGATGCCGGAATTCGTCATCGGTATTGCGCTGATCACCCTGTTCGCCACCTCGGTCTTCCAGGTGCTGCCGGCGGTGACGATGAACCCGCCGGGCAGCCACGTGTGGGAGTACCCCTCCCAGCTCGTGCTGCCCACGTTGACGCTCACGCTGGTGGTCAGCCCGTACATCGCGCGCATGACGCGCGCGACGATGATCGAAACGCTCGACTCCGGCTACGTCGAGATGGCGCGGCTGAAGGGTGTGCCGGAGCGCCGCGTGATCTTCGGCCACGCGCTGCCGCACGCTGTTGGCCCGATCGCGCAGGTGGTGGCGATCCAGCTGGCGTGGCTCGCCGGCGGCATCGTGGTCGTCGAGTACCTTTTCCGCTACCCCGGCCTCGGCGTGGCTTTAATCGACGCGGTGAACTACCGCGACGTCCAAGTCGTCCAGGCCGTCTCCCTGCTTATCGCCGCGGTCTACGTGGTGGTGAACCTCCTCGCCGACATCATCGGCATCCTGGCCAACCCGAAGTTAAGGAGCAACTCATGACTACTCCTGAAAACACCCAGCAGACCAGAGACGAGCTCAAGGCGTCCGCCTCCAAACCGGCCCCGATCATGAGCCGCATCTGGGCGCAGCCGGAGGGCAAGGTCGGCATGATCATCACCGGCGTGATCCTGCTGCTCACCCTGGTTGGCTACTTCTTCGCCGAACCGCTGACCGGCTACTCCACCACCGAGTTCATCGGCCTGCCGTTTAGCGATACAGGCCCGTTCGGCACCGACAACCTGGGCCGTTCCGTGCTCTCCCGCTTCATCGCCGGCGGCCTGGTCCTGCTCGTCACGGCGTTTCTGGCCATGCTGCTCGGCATGATCGTCGGCACGATCATCGGCATGATCGCCGGCTACGCGGGCGGGGCGACCGACTCGGTGCTCATGCGCTTAAACGACGTCATCCTCGCGTTCCCGCAGCTTATCTTCGCTATGCTGGCCATCGTGATCTTCGGCCCGTCCGCGACGGTGCTCGTGCTGGTCATTGGGCTTACCCACGCGCCGCGCATCGCACGTGTCGCCCGCGCAGCCACGCTGGACGTGACTAACGAGGATTACATCCGCGCCGCCCAGATGTACTCCGTGCCGCACTGGAAGATCCTGGGCCAGGAGATCCTGCCGAACATCACCGGCCCGCTCGCCGTCGAGGCCGGCCTGCGCCTGACGTACTCGATCGGCTCCATCGCTTCGCTGTCGTTCTTGGGCTTGGGCATCCAGCCGCCGACCGCGGACTGGGGCTTGATGATCAATGAGAACCGCATCGCCCTGTCCATCCAGCCGTGGGGCGTGCTGCTGCCGGTTATCGCGATCGCGTTTTTGACCATCGGCACCAACCTGCTCGCCGACGCCACCGCGCGCGCCACCGCGACCACCGCGATGCCGGTCAAGCGCACCGGCGGCGTTGTCGGTGAGCAGAAGCCGAAGACCGAACCCATCCGCCACGACGCACCGGTGAAGGAGACCCGCTGATGACCACCGCTTACCGCCCCGGCGCAACCCCTAATCCCGGCGGGCAAGATACACCCCGCGAGACCGTGCTCGAGGTGCGCAACCTGCGCCTGGGCACCCTCGATGGCACGGAGATCCTCCACGGCATCGATTTCGACCTGCACCGCGGCGAGATTGTCGGCCTGGTCGGCGAGTCCGGCTCCGGCAAGACCACCGCGGGCCTGGCCGCAATGGGGCACTTCCGCCCGGGACTTTCGCTTTACGACGGCTCCGTGACCCTCCACACCCACGACGGCGAGACCATCGACGTGCTCGGGCTTGACGAGGACGGCCTGCGCTCCCTGCGCGGGGCGCGTGTGGCCTACGTCCCGCAGGACCCGGCGCTCAGTTTGAACCCCACGATGCGCATCGGAGCCCAGATCCACGAGGTGCTGGACATCCACGGCTTCGACGGCGACGCCACCGAGCGCGTCCGCGAGGTCATGCGCGACGTCGACCTGCCGGATACCGACGAGTACCTCGCGCGCTGGCCGCACCAGCTTTCGGGCGGCCAGCAGCAGCGCGTCGGCATCGCCATGGCGTTTGCGATGTACCCGGATGTGCTGGTCCTGGATGAGCCGACCACTGGCCTGGACGTGTCCACGCAGGCGCACGTGCTGGAAACGGTGCGTTCGATGACCGAGCGCAACGACGTGGCCTCGCTTTACATCACGCACGACCTGGCGGTCGTCGCAGAACTTGCCGACCGCGTCGTGGTGATGCTGCGCGGCGACATCGTCGAGGAAGGCCCCGTGGAAACCGTCCTCTACGAGGCGGAGCACCCCTACACCAAGAAGCTCCTGGCCTCGATCCCGGACCTGCAGGGCAGAAAGGACATAACCGGGCACGGCCGCCCGCAGCCGTTCGGCGGCGAAACCTTGGAGTCCGCCCCGCTTTTGGACGTGCGCAACCTGGAGATGGCTTACGGGGACAACAAGGTGCTCCACGGCATCAACCTGTCTCTAGATGAAGGCGAGTCGATCCTGCTGCTCGGCGAGTCCGGCTCCGGCAAGACCACGCTCGCCCGCTCGATTGCGGGGCTGAACCCGGATTACACCGGCGAGGTCGCCCTGCGCGGCGAGGTACTCGAGCACGGCAGCCGTGAGCGCACCGTGGAACAGCGCCAGGACATCCAGTACATCTTCCAGTCCCCGTTCTCGTCGTTGAACCCGCGGCGCACCATCGGCGAGTCCCTGTCGGTGCCGCTGCAGATGTCGGGCAAGCTGTCGCGCTCCGAACAGCGCGCCGCAATCGAGGAAGTCTTGGAGGCGGTGCAGCTCGACCGCAGCTTCTACGATCGTCGCCCGGGCGATCTCTCCGGCGGCGAGCGCCAGCGCGCCGCGATCGGCCGCGCGCTGGTCAACGCGCCGAGCGTGCTGGTGTGCGACGAGATCACCTCGGCGCTGGACGTCTCAGTGCAGGCCTCCATCTTGAGCCTGTTGGCGGAGCTGCGCCAGGAGCGCGGGCTGTCGATGCTCTTTGTCACCCACAACATCGCGCTGGCCCGCCACACCGCCACGCGCGTCGCGGTGCTGAACAAGGGCGTGATTGTTGACGAGGGCCCAACAGACGAGGTCTTGGAAAACCCGCAGCACGAGTACACCCGCGAGCTGTTGGCCAACATTCCCGAACTATAAGACCTGCTCACCTGCCGTTTAGTAAGTAGTCTTGGTGCTGACCACGACTACCTACGGAAGGCAGAGAAATGGCTGAGTCCCTAACCATCGCACCGCACCCAGCAACCACCGACCTGAAACCGCTTCCCGTCCCGGAACTCGACAACTCGCTCGACGCGTACTCGCACGCGCTCGAGGCGGTTCTCGAAGGCGACCGGCTCGAGCGGGCCAAGGGCATCGTGGAAGACTTCCGCACCGGCAAGGGCCCGGAGCTCGACGCGAAGCTGCGTGAGCGCGCCGCTGAGCGCGAGGAGCAGGGGGTCAACTGGCTGCACAGCGAGTGGTACGCGGGCTATCTCACCGTCCGCGAGCCGCTGGCGTTGTCCACCAACGTGCTGTTCCAGATTGACCTGCCGGACAAGGACATGCCGGTCGGCATGGGGCGCGCGGTCGAGTTCATCCAGCGCGCCGCCGCGATCCACCTACAGGCTGCCGCCGGGGAGACCCCGGAGGACCAGGACGCCCGCGGCAACCGGATCACCATGAACCAGTGGTTCCCCTACGCCGGCGCGATCCGCCACCCGGAGCCCGGCGAGGACGTCATCATCCAGACCGAACTCGATGCCACCAACCGCGAGATCGGCGTGTTCTGCAACGGCAAGTTCTTCGCCCTGCAGATCAGCGACGACGAGGGTAAGCCCGCCTCCGATAAGGCCATTGCGGACGCGCTGGAGAAGATCCTTGCAGCCAGCCAGACCGAGGAGGGCACGTTCGACTTCAACGTTCCGTCGCTCATCGGCTCGGGCGCCCTGGCGGAGCTGTTGCCGGATCTGCTCGAGCTGGGCTACAACCGGGCGGTTTACGACCGCCTTGCCAACATGCTGTTCACCATCGACATTGTCGACGATGAGATGGCGGGCGACCGCGAGCACTTCAAGCGCGATACCTTCGCACCGCGCGGCGCATGGCTGTACAAGCCGATGAGCTACCAGATCTCGCTGCGCGACCACTGGATCGGCCTGCAGGTGGAGCACTCGTGCCAGGACGGCGCCACCCTGGTCACCGCAATCAAGCGCATGCAGTCCGTGGTACTTCCCGCCGAGGCCTCGAACACGCTGACCGAGATCGAGCCGCAGTTTTTGATCTGGGAGATCAGCGACGAGCTGGGTGCCAAGCTGCAGCAGGAGCTGGACCAGACGCTCGCGCAGGCCGACAAGTTCGACGTGGAGATCATCACCGTGCCGCATAAGCAGCCGGCCCAGATGCCGTTCAAGGTCTCCCGCGACGCGTCCGCCCAGCTGACCATGTCGATCGCGCAGGAGCTGACCTACGGCCGCGTCCGCGCGGTCTACGAAGCGGTGGATATGCGCGAGTTCCGCGCCGGCCGTACCGAGTGCCTGCGCGCCGCGACCCCGGAAGCGGTGAACTTTGCCAAGAAGCTCGTCGCTGGCAAGGCCACTAGCGAGGACCTGGAGTCCGCGATCAACGCGCACCGCGGCTGGGTGAAGCGCTGCAAGTCCGGCAACGGCTTCGACCGCCACTTCCAGATGCTGGCCACCGTCGACGAGGAAGCCGCGGCCAACGAGCCGTTCTTCACTGACGAGGACGCGACCGCAGCGCGCCGCGACTTCCTGTCCACCACCTCGATCGGCGGCGCTGACCAGGTCGTGCGCTACTCGTTCGTCCCGTCCCTGCCGGAAGGCTTCGGCATCGCCTACACCCCGCTGCCGCAGGACGGCGAGTTCTGCGTGTCGTGGAACACCGGGACCGCCGAGAAGCCGGAGGAGTTCCGCGCGAACCTGGAGAAGGCCTCCGATATGTTCTGGGGTTTCTGCGCGACGCTCTAGGCGGGCACGCTAGGAGACGAACCGGCGGGTCACGGCGAGCCACTCGTCGAGCTCACCGGTGTCCTCCCACAGCGAGTACAGCTCAGAGCCGCCCGGGCGCACCGCGGCTTGGGCGCGCCGCCTGATCCACTGTTTGTCGTCCATGGTGAACGGGTAGTCCAAATCAGACGGGGCGTAGTTGTCCGGCGCGTGCCCATTGAGCACGGCTGCGAGCGCGATGATGGATTCCGCATCGTCCGTGGCCAGCGGCCCCATGCCGCACTCGAAGCGGAACTGATCCATGCGGAACGTGCCGTCGGCCAGTGCGGCGACGGCATCTGCTGCGGGGTCATTGTCGAACGGCCCCGTGTTCCACGTTCCCATGAGGGGTCACAGTAGACCCGTGAGGTAAATAAATTTTTACTTATAGGTTAATTTCGCGGGTATAAATCTTTACCTTTTGAGCGTCTCGATCAGCTCTCGCACCTGCGGTTCGAGCGCCTCTTTGGGCCCGTTGTTGTCGATGATGACGTCGGCTGCGGCTTTGCGGGTGTCGTCGTCAAGCTGCTGCTTAATACGCGCCCTCGCGTCGGCCTCGTCGAGCCCTCGCTTATCGACGAGCCGTCGCACGCGCTCCTCCACCGCAACGTCCACCACGACCGTGAGATCCATCTCGCGATGCAGCCCGAGTTCGACGAGCAACGGCATGTCGTAGATGCAGGCCTTTTCTCCGCGCGCCTCGGCCTCCTCGAAGCGGCGGCGCGACTCCGCGCGGATCGCCGGATGGGTAATCGAGTTCAGCTTCTCCGTCTGCTCCTTGGAGGAAAACGCGCGACGTGCCAGCTCCGCGCGGTCAAGCGTGCCGTCTTCGCGCAGGATGTCGTGGCCGAACGCGTCGGCGACCTCACCCAGCACCGGGGAGCCGGGCTCCATGTTCTCTCGCGCAATCTGGTCCGCGTCCACGACCGGGAAGCCGGCCTCTGCGAGCATTGCCGCCACCGTTGACTTGCCTGAACCGATGCCGCCGGTGAGCCCAACCTTTTTCATAGCCATGCCCCAAACATAGCGAAACGGCCCGTACCCACGTGGGGTACGGGCCGCCGTCGATAAGCAAGCTGCGCCTAATACTGCCTAGCCGCGAGCTTGCGAGCGGCTACTAGCGGTGACTAGTTACCAGCGAGCTTGTCGCGCAGCGCGGCGAGCTGCTCGTCGGAGGCGAGGGAGCCGATGTTCTCCTCGGCCTTGTCGGCTGCCGGAGCCGCAGCCTCAGACTCGGAGGAGTAGTTCGTCTGCTCGCCCTCGTGCTCCGCGGCCTCGGCGGCTGCGGCGCGGTGGCGCTCGATCTGAGCGGTGTGCATCTGGTGGCGACGCTCCGCCTCGGCGTAGCGAGCCTCCCACTCCTGGCGAGCCTCGTCGTAGCCTTCCATCCACTCGTTGGTCTCCG
>ERZ1029874.77-NODE-77-length-16684-cov-9.897829_pt1 | contig 16684 bp, 13 predicted proteins | sample MGYA00519235_ERZ1029874 | MGnify/ENA primary metagenome ERZ1029874 (study PRJEB33666, sample SAMEA4610926) | skin metagenome | biome: Human-associated habitat; feature: Malodor aspect; material: skin | place: Philippines | collected 2015-08 ...
CGCTCACGGCGTTGATGAAGGAGATCTTCGTGGCCAAAAACGCGTTGGCGGAGACTTTCACCAGCTCCGCAGTCTGCAAATCCGTGACGATGAACGGGGTGTTCTTCGCCAGCGGGGTGGCGTAGACCTCGCGGGCGATCTCCTCGGCTCGAGACTGCGCGCCGCGCACGCCGAGGACGATCCGGTCCGGCTCGATAGTGTCCTTGACCGCGTAGCCCTCGCGGAGGAACTCCGGGTTCCACGCGATTTCGACGGTCGTGCCTGGCTTGGCAAGCTTGTCGGCGCGCTCCTGCAGCGCGGCTGCGGTGCCCACCGGCACGGTGGATTTGCCCAGGATCAGGTGCTCGCCCTCGAGCTGTGGAACCAGGTCGTCGATGACGGCCTCGACGTAGCGGGTATCCGCCGCGTAGGAGCCGCGCTGCTGCGGGGTGCCCACGCCGATGAAGTGGACGTTGGCGAAGGAGGCGGCTTCGGCGTAGTCCGTCGTAAAGCTGAGGCGACCTGCGTCGATGTTGCGCTCGAGCACCTCGGGCAAGCCTGGCTCGTAGAACGGCACCTTCGAGTTCTTCAGCGCCTCAATTTTCGTTTCATCAACGTCCACGCCCAGCACCTCGTGGCCGAGTTCAGCCATGCACGCCGCGTGCGTCGCGCCGAGGTAGCCAGTGCCAATCACAGTCATCCGCATGATTTAACTGTACGCCATGGGAGTGCAACGCCTGGGTGAGGGGTAAAATCGCTGGCCAATCCCTACAGCGAAGTAGCCGGTTTAGGAGAGCTAGTAGACAAATGACAGATCATTTCAATAGCCGCAGACGCGGGAATCGCATATCAGAAGTAAATTCTATGATCGTCTATACTCTTGGATCAGATTTCCTGCCTATAGAAGGGGCCCTGCGTTAAAAGTGAAGCCGAAGGTTATGGCGATTTATGGCACTCGCCCGGAAGTAATCAAGTTGGCGCCGGTCATCAAGGAATTGCACTGCTCCGAGCAGTTGGATGTCTGTGCTGTATCTACAGGTCAACACAGAGAAATGCTCGATCAGGCTGCTGAATGGTTTGATATGAACCACGATCACAGCCTCCAACTGATGACGGTCGGTCAAAGTCTTAACTCGCTTGTGGCTCGGATTCTCAACGAAGTCGAGAGGCTCTTTGAAGCGGAAAAGCCTGACTTGGTCCTAGTGCAGGGCGATACCTCGTCGGCCATGGCTGCTTCCTTGGCTGCTTTCAACTACGGTCTGCCAATTGTGCACTTAGAGGCGGGTTTACGCACGGGGGATTTGAACTCCCCCTTTCCTGAAGAGGGGAACAGGAAGATTATTGGTCAGCTTGCGTCTCTCCATTTGGCACCCACGCTTAGTGGAAGAATGAATCTTGTTCGGGAAGGTGTCGACGAAGGGGCGATCAAAGTAATCGGCAATACTGTGATTGATGCTCTCCTGTCGGTATCCGAGCTTCCCGTGTCGTTTGATGATCCAGCTATCCAGCACCTCGTAGAATCGGGTAAACGATTCGTATTGGTGACCACTCACCGCCGAGAGAATATCTCTGTGATGGGGGAAATCGCGCAATCACTCGTAGAGTTATCGAAACGCTACCCCGAAACGTGTTTCCTTCTTCCTCTGCACTTGAATCCTGAGGTGAGGCAAGTGATGGTCCCTGAGCTTGCCGGTCGGCCGAACATTATTGTCACTCAACCGCAGGAGTATCCGCAGTTTGCATCTCTGATGCGTATGGCAAGCCTGGTTCTGACTGACTCTGGGGGGGTGCAGGAGGAGGCTCCGACTTTCGGCAAACCAGTTTTGGTTATGCGCACGACATCAGAACGGGAAGAAGGGTTGATGTCGGGAGCAGTGCGGCTAGTTGGCACAAACGCCGCCGGGATCGTCAGTAGTGTTTCAAAGGAACTGGACGCGCAAGTAGCGCCCACAGTTTCCGGACGACCCGTCAACCCATACGGCGATGGTCGATCGGCAAGACGAGCGGTTAGTGAAATTGAAGCTTTCCTCGGTCTAGGTAAACCGATGAAAGAGTTCGAGTCTGTTCTCGATTCAAAGTTTGAAATGACGGAGTAGCGGGTTAAAGTATAAAAATTACATTCGAAGGGGCTATAGCTCAGTCGGTTAGAGCTACGGACTCATAATCCGTTGGTCGCGGGTTCGAGCCCCGCTGGCCCCACTACCATGGCCTTCGCAATGTAGATGTCAAAGCGTTCCGGAAAGAGGGCGAACATGAAAATATTGATTGTCTCGCATTACTGGTTTCCGGAACCAAGTGTTCCGCAACGACGATGGTCTTGGTTATCTCAGGTGTTGAAGGACCTCGGACACGAAGTGTACGTGGTCGCTCCGCGTACCGATCTGAATGGTGAACACGTTGGGGTTGGACGGGGACCAGCGAACGAAACAATCTTCTGGGTTCCGCGCCGTGAAGTGACCGAGTCGATTACTCACCGATCAATCAGCCAGGGTGCTATAGCGGCCAGATCCATTCGGTGTGTGTTTAAAGCCTATCGGCGGGGGCAGTTACCGAGACCTGATTTAGTCGTAGGAACTGTACCAGCCATTCCTACCACCTTTGCGGCATCCATGATAGCGCGGTTGTTTGCGGCGCCATACGCCATCGATATACGAGATGCGTGGCCGGACCTCTTGAAATTCGGTGACAGTTGGAATGCTGGGTTGGGACGCCGCTCCTACCGGGAGCGATTTCTGGTTAAAGGACCCTTCCAATTGGGCGGTAAAGTGGTGAGCCTCGCTATGGATGCGGTGTTTCGAAAGGCGCAACTTCTATTCAGCACCTCTGAACGTTTTGCTGCGGTTCTCGAAGAACGATTTCAGAATGGCCCAGAAGTGTTTGTCATACGTAACGTCTTTCCGGGGCCGCTTGAGTCGGAGGCGCCTCTGAAGAAACCGGCTTCCGGTGATAGTTTGAAAGTGCTCTACGCGGGAAAACTCGGCCGTGCACAAGGGCTCAAGAATGTGCTTGAGGCGGCCCAAATATCACTCCAGTCAGGGACGCCAGTCCAGCTCAGGATTGTGGGGGCGGGTGCCACCTCTGAGGCTTTGAAAGCTGAGTGTATCGCGCTCGGACTTGGGGAGTATATACAGTTTCATGAACCGGTCGATTCTGCCAAGCTACTTGAGTACTACGAATGGGCTGACACAGCCTTAGTGCATCTGACTGGTTGGGAACCTCTGAAGATGGCAGTTCCATCCAAAACTTTTGAGTTGATGAGGTTGGGTGTCCCAATCACTGCGGTGATTGATGGAGAAGTTGCCGAACTGGTCGAAGAACTTTCAGCCGGGGTCGTTGTACCTCCCGAGGAGCCGCGCTTGCTCGCTGAAACTTGGGCAAGAATGTGGAACGAGAAGTGGGGTTTAAGTGTTTCAGAGACGGCATCCAATTGGGTCTTAAAAGAGCGCGAGGAGATAGTGCCAATGTTGCTGATGACAGCGCTAGATGCGGCTCGACCTTCCGGCCGGACCGGAGAGCTGCATGGGAGCTGAAGTGCATTATTCCACCGTTGTATTTACTAAATCGGGCCGGGAGATTCCTTTCGGCATCTTGGATGACAACAGTCTTGTGACGGATGACATCCGCAGGTTCGTCGACTTCATGCGTCGAGGCGCAGGACGAGGTTTTGTTAACTTTGCCGACTTCTGGAGTCTCGATGAATTTCGTCAGACGCGCGCTAGCATCGCTGATCTCCCTGTGCTTTATTTTCTCCCATTTGATCGAATTGTTTCGATCGAACTTTCTGAGGTCCCTAACCTGAATTTAGTTTTGCACCGATCGCCCAATTGTTTTTGGGTGCAAGACGGGAATACGCTAGCTGCACAGTTCGCGTTCGCGCAGGAGCTGATCCGTGCAGAGCAGATTCTTATCGAAGCGCGGCAGATGCCTTACGAGCCGGAAAGTAAAACGGCAAGCCGGCTGAATGCGAATGTCGAGGCACGTCTGAAGAGGGTTATCATTCCCGTTTACCGAAGATTAGGAAGATACTTACCCACGTTTGTGAGGCGGGGATTGTTCGCTACTTGGGGAAGGATGTTTAAATGACAGTTTCCGAATACCCAGTTGAATTGAAACCCGAAGCGCTTCGCAACCTTGAACGACGACAGGGCATAAGCGTCATTGTCCCAACATGCAATGGGGTTGAATCACTTAGGACGGCACTTTCGTCAGTCGTTAGCCAGACAATTGACCACGCTCTTGTCGAGGTCGTTGTGATCGAAAATGGCTGTAAGGGTGGAGCTCGAGATTTGGTTAGATCGTTACGGCAAACTTGCGGTTGCGACGGCGGTACTCGCTGCTCGATTGACTGGATTTTTATCGAAAGCGAGTTAGCAGGCGCAGGGATTGCCAGAAACATCGGTCTTTTAGCGACGACCCGGCAGTACGTAACGTTTCTGGATGACGATGACAGCATCGAACCGAGGTACCTTGAGGCGTTGTACGAGAACGCTAAACCCCATGTGGTTGCTGTAACCGGGATTGCGGATGTAACGCCAGACGGGTTCGACATTCGAGATACGTTGCTGAATGAACGTATAGAGGCGTTGCCAGCTACTCCTGTTCCGATCAGTGCTCATCCTTGGCTGCTCGGATTCAATGCATGCAAACTCATTTCGTGGGATCTGTTGGGCACCGCACGCTACGACGAACAGCTGAAATCGGGGGAGGATGTTGTTTTCTATGCGAATCTTTTAAAGAACTCGGGACTGGAAGTCGTACGAGTGAGGAAAACCGACGGAGCCCGATACAGGAGGGGACTGCGAGAAGATTCACTTTCGAGGCGTGAAGACAGTTTTGGTTTTTCCGTTCTAGAAAGGCTGGACTCGATTAGAGCGCTGCAAACAATCCAGGTTCCTCCGAAAAACGCGGCTGCCAAATCGAGCCTGATTAGATCGCAAGCTTCTTTCATCGTCCGTTATAACAACAATCTCGATGACCCCAGGGAGCAATCTGCAGTCGCGGATGCGGTTGCACTCAGTGCGGCCGTGGATTTTCCCTGGGAACAATTGAGAAGGCCGAGCCCAACGACTTTGGTTTTCTCGTTTTGCTTCCCGCCCTATTCCGATACCAGTGGAAACGTAATGGCCAAGCGGATCCTCTTGAGACGGGAGATGGTTGATGTCGTTAGCAACGATATGTCGAACATCAGACTGACAGATTACAGATTCTATTCTGTGGTTCGGCGCTGGATTGACAAACACTTTATTCTCGATTCGTACAATTCATTTTCGAACTGGGACGCAATCCTTGAATGGGCCGAGATAGCTAATGAGAAGGTTCGCGACTCCGGCCGCAAATACGACGCTATCTATTCGCGGGCATTCTGGGTTCAGTCGCATTTAGCTGCCGCGCTTTACAAGTTGAGGAATCCAAATTGTTCCTGGACCGCGGAGTTTTCGGACCCGCTGGTGAGGGCGATTGACGGGTCTACAAGACCCGGGCCGCTGGCAAGCGATGAAGTTGTATCTTTGCTCATGCAGGCAACCGGGATTGATCAAACACCAGACAATCTATTCAGCTTCATAGAAGAGGTAACACTGAGACTCGCGGACGAATTAGTCTTCATCAACGAAGTCCAAGCCGACGTTGTCCTAGATGGATACGATCTGCGGCTCAAGGACAGTGTGAGAGAGCGTATGACCATTGCCCCGCAACCCACCCCCTCTCCTGAGCTGTACCGAGTTGCGGATCCCGCCTACCCGATGACAAGGAGCCGGATTAATATCGGCTATTTTGGGGCCGTCTACCCAAACAGAGGAATCGACAACATTCTAAAAGCGGTTGCGAGCCTAGATGAGCAAGAACAGGCTCAAGTTGCAATTCATATTTTTACGAAGAACCCGGACACTCTGAGGCACGGAGGGTTGAACTCCGGGACAATCCGTCTGAATGGCTATGTGCCATACCTCGATTTTCTCGCCTTAGCTGATCGAATGGATGTCTTGATCGTTAACGATACGGAAGCCGCAGAGGGCTTCGGCAGGAATCCGTTCCTTCCGTCGAAATTATCAGATTACCGAGGCGCAAATGCTCGGATATGGGGAATAACGGAAGATGATTCCCCACTCTCTGCGACGCTGTTGCACTATCGCACGCCCAAGGATTCCAAGGAAGAAATAGTAAAAACCCTGAAAGAAATAATCACCGACTTGGTACGGAAGGAGGTTTTATGAGTTCTGGAAAGCCAGTCGATAATGAGTTCGGCTTGAGCACAGTGCCCCTGGACACTAGTGGTTTATTCAATGTGAATCGAACCCTCAGCTTTCGCGCATATTTACAAAAACTATGGGTGAGGCGGGAGTTTATACTCGCGGATGCGCAAGTGAAGGCATTCCGAACTACCCGGAATTACAATTGGTGGCGCTTTTGGCTGATCGCGAGTCCTATTCTCGAAGCTCTGCTATACGGAGCAATCTTTAGCATTCTTCTCAGGACTGATCGAGGGATCGATAATTTTGTTGGATTCGTAATTTTAGGTATTACGGTTTTCAACATTGCTAACCGAATGCTGCAGGGGGGCATTGGTCTCCTTGAGGCCAACAAGAGCTTCCTCCAGATGTTCAATTTTCCTCATTCCGCCGTTGTATTATCTACTGCGCTTCGATACGCGATAGATACAATTCCGTCGTTCGTTATTGCGGTTGTCGCAGCATTAGCTTTTCAAATTGGCAACCCAATTTCGTGGACGGTTTTTTTGGTGATTCCGCTCCATCTGCTGCTGCTGATTTTCGGTACAGGATTGATGCTCATGTCGGCTCGTATGACCGCGTGGCTTCCGGATACACGGGCACTGCTTGATCTTTTTACCCGCGGCTGGATGTTTGCATCCGGAATTTTCTACCCAATGGAGAGGTTCGCAACGGACCCAGCAATTTATGCGGTGTTCACCGCGAACCCCGCTTGGCGATTCATTGACGCTGCACGAGCGCTGGTGATGGAGGGGCAAAGCCCCTCTCTCAGAGAATGGGGCATCTTAGCCGCCTGGGCCATTGGAACCTTCGTGGTAGGGTTTCTTTACTTCTGGAAAGGCGAAGCAAAGTATGCCGAATCCCTATAGCTCGGACAAGCTCCCTCGAAGTACTGGTCGGCCCGCTGTTGTGCTTGACGGGGTATCGAAGACATACCGTGTATCCGAAGCTGGATCAAAGGATGCTCGATCAAGTAGGCGCACTCGCGGCGGTCGGCTCGTTACTTCACTGAAACCACTTAGTTTGGTTGCGCGAGCTGGTGAGTCTATCGGAGTCGTAGGTCATAATGGATCTGGAAAATCGACCCTGTTAAAACTTATCGCTGGTGCGGAATCACCTACAACCGGACGGGTCCTGGTCAGCTCAACTCCAATGCTTCTAGGCGTGGCACCAGCCTTGCAACCTTACCTAACTGGGCGGCAAAACATCGTTTTAGGCCTGCTGGCTCTAGGGCTGAGCCGAGATGAGGCCAAAACTTTGGAACCCGAAATCTCTCGGTGGGCGGATATCGGAGACGCAATTGATCGGCCCCTACGAACTTACTCAGCCGGACAGGGAGCACGATTAAGCTTTGCAATTTCGACCGCAGTAGAACCAGAAATCTTGCTGGTAGATGAAGCGCTCTCTACCGGCGACGCAGCGTTCTCGGCTCGAGCGCGAGAACGAATGGAGCGTCTTTTGGCTGGAACAGGAAATCTATTTCTCGTTTCCCACTCTGCCGAGCAGATCACAGACAACTGTTCTCGAGCGCTTTGGATTCATCGCGGAGAGATGCTTTTCGACGGTGATGCGAAGGAAGTGGTCGGCGTATATAAGGAGTGGTCGTCCTTAGCAAACACCGGAAAAAGTGACCAACTTGTAGAAGAAGTAAGAAACCAGCGAGCTTCGCTACTAAACAAGACGAAAGATGGATCGGATGAGTGAGCTAACCGCCAGTTTCAGACCTGTCTACTGGGATGGGCAACGTCTTGAAGTTGCAGTCAAGGAAAACGGAGATGAACACCGGGTATGGTTCGAAGCGAATCGCCCTTTCCGTCTGGAAGGTGACACCCTCGCCGTGGCCTTAAGCACGCTTTGTGGCACGATGTACCACCGCATTTTCTTCGAATTCGAGGTTAGCTCCAGTGCGTTGTCCGGAATCTCTGGCTGGACGAAAGCGGTAACTGGTTCCGATAGTGATGCAGCGGAGACACCAGAGAGGGCTGCTGGGCGTGGGACTGCCCTTAGTTTTAGTGGGGGGTTGGATTCGTTGTCCAGCAAGTTTTTGCTCGGTGAGGAGGTTGGTTTAGTCTCATTAGACTTCGGCGGTCGATTCAGCAGAGAAAGGGTATTCTTCGAGGACTTTGACCCGTGGGTGATAAGAACCAATTTGGTTGAGACGCCGTTGCGGTTCAACTCATGGTCCTTTATGGGCATTGGCGCGTTGCTGCTTGCTGACCAATTGGGATCTCGTTATCACGCATTTGGATCGATTCTCGAGGCGGGTCAGCTTGCAAGGAAAGAACCAACGGATCGAAATTTCACGTTCCCGCCGTTTCGGCTGGCCGGATACGAAAGCGTTGCGCCGGTGGCAGGTATCTCTGAAGCCGGAACTGTGCTGATCGTGCTGAATAACGCGCCTGAGTTATTGGTGGGTTCCCTCATGTCCTTGGCGTCCCCAGGTGAGGAAAAATTCCATCGGAAGATTGCACTGGCTAGGTCGGTCTCGGAAATCTTCGGCTTCGACATAGCTCTACCCGATCTGCCGCCCAATCCCAGGGTTCATTTTGAATTCGGCCAAAACTTCACCGTAGACCTGACAGCTCTTTTCTTCCGCGCTATGGGGCGAAGGAAATACAGTGAAGCGATTGTTGCGAATTTCCCCGAGGATCTGGCGCAGAAGTTCGATTCTTCTGACCTCGAGTTTATGTTCAAAGCTGATCAGAACTATTATTCCGCTTACCCGCCAGAATTGGCACTTCCCCTAAATGAGGGGCTCGTGCGATCAGGAATCAAGTGGTATTCGGAGCAAGATTACGAAGCAGTTGAGAAAGTGCGTCGCGAATTGGGCGTTTACCACCCGCATCTGCTAAATACAATCTAACGACTACGGGTCCTCGAAATTTCGGTCAGCGCCAAACGCCGCGAGTATCAACCACCCGTTTTCCTGAAAGGAGCCGACTGTCAACGCGCCGGAACTCTTGGTGATCCACGAGAAGGCCGACGATAGGGGCTGTCTCCAAAGCCGATTCGAGATCTGAAAGAGTCAAGTTTTTCAAAGCTGCAAGGCTTTCCGGAAGGTGCTCGATGTGCGGTTCAACGATCAAAAACTGACGATCGGGGAGTTTGTCAGCCAAACGCTTTACAACCTCGATTGCAGGCGATTCTCGCAAATCGTCAATATCCGCTTTGAAGGCCAACCCAAGCAAGGCAATCGGGGATTCCGGAATGCGCGCTGCGACGTGCTCGATTTTCTCAGAAACCCACAGGGGCTTGAAATCATTCACTTTCCGAGCTGTTTGCACTAGCGGCGTGTTTGGGTCCGATGCGACAAGGAACCAGGGATCTACAGCGATGCAATGTCCACCGACCCCCGGTCCTGGCTGGAGAATATTCACACGAGGATGGTTATTGGCTAACGAAATAACTTCCCAGACATCAGCGCCGAGTCGGTCACAGACCATCGAAAGTTCATTGGCGAATGCGATGTTTACATCGCGGAAGGTATTTTCAACTAGTTTCGTAAGCTCGGCTGTTAGATCATCTGTTGTCTCAATCCTGCCGACGCAAAAAGACTTGTAAAGCTGATGGGCCCGATCGGTAGCGAGGGTGTTCACTCCGCCGATGATCCGGTCGTTTTCTCTAATCTCTTCGAGAGCGTTTCCTGGTAGAACCCGTTCTGGGCAGTGTGCAAATAAAATTTTCCAGTCCGAGTAACTGTCAGCTCTTCCACATAAATCAGGTCGTAGTTCACGCATCCGTTCGGCAATCTTGCGGGTAGTTCCCGGGGGTGATGTCGATTCAAGGATGATAAGATCGCCGGCTTTCGCTACCTGAGCGATTGACGCAACAGCAGCTCGGATGTACGAGTCATCCAAACGATGATCGTTGGCTAGAGGGGTAGGTACTGCGATGATGTAGTCATCGCAAGGTTCGATGTCAGTTGTTGCTCGAAACCTCCCATCCGTTAGAGCCGTGTCTAAAGCCTCATCAAGACTGGGTTCATCGCTTCTAAACCGACCGGAGTTTATCGCCCGAACTTTTTCACGTGATGTGTCAACCCCCAGAACCTCTACGCCATTGATAGCGAGAGATACAGCGGTGGGCAGGCCAACGTACCCAAGTCCGATAACTGCGACTCGTGAGCTCAAGGCTGTCCTTTCCAGTTTCAAGAAAATAACCTACGTGTAAAGCTATACCCCCCCAAGCTTACGAACACGATCAAGTATGCATTCGTTTGGGGGCAATCAAACTCTGCGCACCACAAGGGAAGATGTTATCGTGAGAAACTAATTTTCAAGTGAAGGGCGGAGACAAGTGGAAGAGCGGAGATTTGAAACTCGAAAAGTTTATCCGGTCTTTTATTAAGAGATCGTACGAGACATTGCCCGTCAGAACTCGAAACCGGGCTCGCGAGGTCGTTCCAAGTGTCCTCTGGCGCTCCGCGGCGGAGTATGTAAAAAGCCCGACTAGTGCGGACGCTAACCCATTGGATGGGGAAAGGCGAGAAAATGTTGCCACGTGTGTTTCTGAGGCGGCCGCGAGACCGTCGGCTTCGACGAACGATCTTAAAGCGGAGGCCTCATTGCCGTCGGAGGTTCCGGAGCGTAGTAAAAAGCTGCGATCAACGCCTACAAGTACCTACTGGCATGCTCACAATTTTCCGGAATCAAGTCGAATCAGTTTGGAACTGATGGGTTTGAATCAAGACGTTGCCGCAGCAGATTTTCTTATCGCATTAGAGAGTCTCAACGGGCGATCAACTGTCGGTCGGGCGGATGCATCGTTTCAGCTGGGGCCAGGTTGGCATTATTCAACTTCCTTACGCACGTACTACCAATATCTTCCGGCGGCGAAAAGGGGAATGAGCTGCACGCTGGATCCTCTTGATCTAGACGAACCCGTGTCTTCGGTAACGTTCAGCTTGCGACAGTGGACTCGGTCGGACGTGCCCGCAACGGATGTCTGCGAAATTCTTGCATTGCACATTTCTCCGCTGAGTAACGGCGTTGATGTAACGGTATTGCCGAGCGCGAAGGCCTAACAATGTCCATTTCAATAATTATTTCAATCCGCAACCGAGATCTAGACCGGTTGCGGCTAGCAATCGGTAGCATCAGGAAAAACACCTACCGTGGGCCTGTTCAAGTAATCGTATCTGACTACGGGTCTGTCAACTCGAGCGAAGTGAGGAGAGTCGCTCTCGAACTCGGTGCAGAGTACATCTTCACCGCCGCAAGTAACTGGAATAAGAGCGATGCTCTGAACCGTGGTCTCAGTCTGGCAACGCACGAACTTCTGATTACGCTGGATCTCGACATGCTGGTGGCGCCCGAAACACTTACTAGTGTTGCGCGTGCTGCGAAAGCCAATCCTAAAAGCTGCATTGTCCTTCAGTCGCGGGATTTGCCAGCTGCCTACACGCTCGAATCACTTCTGTCCCTTGCAGAATTTCCGTGGAATGAATTGGAAGAGCACGCAGTAGTCAGGGCGCGCTGGGGTATCGGTGGCCTGTTCGCGTTTTCGCGGACAGTGCTTGAACTGACCGGCGGGTTAGACGAGAGAATGATTGGATGGGGAGCTGAAGACCTCGATTTCGCTAAGCGTTGTCAACTGATGGGGTTCCGAATTCTATGGCTTGAGGAGCAAGGTGCGGCGATCTATCACGTCTGGCACCCGTCTACAAAACTAGCAACTGAGGTTGATCCCGAAAAGAAAAAGTTAGTGGAACTGAACCGGGAAATCTACTATCGGGATGAAGAACCGGCACGCAATAGCCGTCGAGATCGAATCACAATCGAAGCTCCTCGTGTTTCTGTTGTCATCAGCACGAGGAACCGATCATCGATGATAGGAGAGTCTATAAACTCGGTTCTGGCTCAGTCGATGGGCGATTTGGAGATCATCGTTGTAAACGACGGCTCCGAAGACGATACGGTAGAGATTGTCAAATCTATTGAAAGCGATCGCGTCCGGCTCTTTTCTATACCGCCATCCGGGATCGCCGCAGCACGGAATTTTGGTACATCCAAGGCTCGGGGGGCCTACATCGCAGTTCACGATGACGATGACCTCATGACACCACGGAGGTTGGAGTATGGGCTCCGGTCGTTCCGCGGGGGTATCGGAGCAACATATGGATCGCTCATCAATTTCCAGGATGATACTGGTGAGATGAAACTCAACGTAACTCGAGAGGAGTTTGGGACCAAGTCACTCCCAGTGTCGAGCGTGGCACCTGGTCACTCGACGTGGCTAGTGCGAAAAGAGTTCATGGATTGCATCGCGTACGACGAAGCACAATCTTCAGCTGTCGATAACAATCTCGCTATCCGTATGGCGGTGGCTGGTGTTAAATGGAAGCACACAGGTGAAGTTCATCTAATGCGTCGTCAGCACGCGCGGCAAACTACCGTCGCTGACTTCTCGATTCAGCAGGGGAATGCTGAAACCGCGCGAGATTGGTTCCTGCGACCACTAGAAGGGTCAGCAAGGGCTGGACTTGAGAAAGAGGCCGAAGGCATTCGGTGGCCTAATGTGGACGTGGACCAAAAGCTCGAAGAGAACGCAGTTTGGTTGCCGGACGCCTTGGTGACGCGAAATGTCCTGGTGAAAGGCGATCTCAGCGAATTTTTCGCCGAGCGAGCTAAGAGTGTTCAGGTCAGATGGCCAGGGGGGAGCAGCGACATGGAGATCTGGAGTGTTTTACCGAAGGCCACTTGGGGGGATCTAGCCTCGATAAGAGAACGGGGCATGCAATTCGTTCCGATAGCGGCGGCAAAGCTATCGGGGAGCATGGCAGACCGCGTCAGTGAAGTGGATGAGATATCTGCCGTTGCTAGTGTTTTAACATCAGAAGGACAGCTGGGCGCAGACCACGCGTATGTACTCGCTCGGGTGGATGAAGCTTTCGGCGAGTCGGAAGGTAACTTAGTTGCAAGAATCCGTTTGGGTGAAAAATCTGATTTCTCAACCCTCTGGTCCTTCAGCTCAGAGAAGGAGGCATTAGCATTCGCTAGGAGAACGCGCGATACCAAAATTTCGCCACTTATTCTGAGGTCGAAGGCAAGATCATGATATTTGAACTGACCGAGGGAGCTGACCGCACCTCTCGAATCGAGTTTTCGGGGCCCGGGAAGTGGGACGCGACACCAGCCGTGAGTATGCTTACGTTCGATTCCCCGATGCCGAATTTCACGCCGGATCGGCTTGCCATTGCTTTAGTTTTGGCCTTTGGCCAAGCATTCGGCGGCAGAGTAGAGTTCCCGTTCGATATTGACGTGCAGACTGTAGATGCGATCGAGGAATTCCTGCTCCCAGCTAGAGTGCATGTTGCTACCTTCCATGACGGTCCCACAAAAGTGATCGAAGGCACGAATAAACTTCACCTTTACACTTCTCTGGATGACTTTGATCCTGCGCAAGGCTCTCAGACTGACCGAACCCTAACCCTGATTCCGAGCTCGGAATATCGAGGTGCTCTTTACCCTCTTCGCGGTCGCGTCATGGCTTCGAACTCATTTATATTCCGTAGGAAGGGGTTCGACGTGGATTTTGCAGATGTTTCACTAGCAGTGCTGTTCGCAAGTGACATGAATGCCGGTGAAATTGTGGTGCCGGAAGGATTTTCGTCTGTTGAAAAGCTAAGACGCCTCCTCGCGAGTGTCGCCTTGAGAGTATCGGTAGATGGTCGGTGACTTGAACGTTAGGTCAAGTTGCGATGAATCAAGCCGAAGTTCTAGTTTGAACGGCTTCGGAATCTATCGGTGGGAAGGCTAAGCTAGATCAATTGAAAAGCCCCGGCTATGCCGCATTCTTGGTATGAATTCGACTATTGTGGTGGCCACGCTGGCGACTTACCCTCAAAGGTGACAGTGGCAGACCGACTCCTGAGCTTGTGTCGCCAGTGGCGAACTACACCCGGAGTTGGTCCTCGACGGGAAAATCCTTGTGGGTAAGCCGGAGGAAGTACTACGGCTGCGACTCAGTGGCGCAGACCTTCCTCAGCCTCGTCCAATTGAATTCGAATTACTTTCCACCGCTAGACCGTTTGTGCAGGAAAGCGGTGGTTAAGCTTCAACTGATCGATGACAGACCTCAATTCGTCCCAGTCTCTTGATCGGTAGGGCTGGACCCCATAGTCGAGTTTTCGAGTAACCCAAGCCGAATCGAAGGGGGCAGGTACTTGGTCCGCTAGTTCGGTATTCTCCCGCCAGTAGAAATCGAGGTTCGCCGCATTTACGAATGCTCCAAGTTCTTTCGGCATTACCATCCATTCGTGGCTTGCCTGGCCCACCCATTTTAGCATTCCTGGAGCTAGAAAATCCCCAGCAAAGCTTCTTCCCCAATCTATCGGACTGCTCAAATTGGGCGTGGCCAATGACTTTATCTGTCGGCTCTGATCAAACTCTTGCAAGGAGGTAAGCATCAGATATTTGCGAAGGTATTTTTCTGAGTTTGGGTCGGCGAGTGACGTCAACGAATCTACAACTTGAGCTGGGAAAGCCTGCAAAGCTAGCTTAGTTGTCGCGAATTCGGTAAGTCCGACAATCGGGTTTACGGCCGTAAATCCAGCAGCCTCAAAAATCGGGTTTGTGGCCGGAGGCCGGGTGCGAAGCGCGAAATTCCACGGAGAGGCTTCGAAAATATTACCAAACGCAATGAAATCGGCCCCGAGGCATTCTCGCAAGAGAATCGCTCCTATCCCCATGAAAGTCCAAGATTTCGCGTACTTTCTTGCGTTTGTGCTAACTACGCAAGTGTCGAAGTCGCGGAAAAATCGGCCTTCACGTTCAAATCCCTCCCCGAAGTCGACCGAAACCAACACCGAATCTTCGCCCAAAAGTGCCAAACTGGCGAGAGAATCGAAACCGCCACTGAAATTCAGTGCAATCTTGGAACCACCTGTCGGCCGAGTCTCAAGAAATTCTGGCACGCTCCATGACGCACCAGTTGCCTGTTCTAATTGGGTAAGACACTCTCGTGAAATAGCAAAGTCAAGTGTCCAACTGTCAAACGCGTTGCCGAAGTTTGCTGCTAATGCACACGCTACCAAGTCGTTGTGAGGCTGGTGGTCGACTGGAAGCTGGAACCAAATTTCCGCAGCCTCAGACCCCGAATCATATTGGACACTAAGGCGATTAGCGTCGAAATTTACGTTTGAAAATACTGCTGAAGTCAAGACGTTCACCTCTTAATAGGGAGCGACTCTGGAACTGGGCCGTTCCGGAAGATCTGCTCATAGCTGTTACTGATATGACCGATATCCAGGGTTTGGACCCCTCGGTCACTCAATCGTGCTGCAAGGATAGTGGCCGCTGGTCCTAGAGCAACAATCACCAAATCGAGGGGTTTCTCGAGTAGCTGGACGGTAAGCTGGTCGAGCGATTCGAAGGCATTTCGAGTGGGCCCGTACTCGAAGTTGATGTCGCCGACGTTGGAGAATAGCTCATCAATCGGGTCAAACCGTGAACCCCTGCCAGTGACGACGGTGACATTTCGTCCTTCCCAGCATGCACGCCACGCATCAACCAGTGCTTCGCGGTGATATGCGAATGCGTTAGCTCTTGAGACGCTCGAGACACCCCACGTCCTACTTGGTGGCAGTACTTCTTCAAGTACGCCCCAGTACCGGGCGAACATGGTCAGCCAAGTAGTGTCCGCGACGAAGCCGGGGAGCCCCACAAGCAGGTTGGGACGGTAATCACTGAGAACGTTTTGAAGGGCTCGAGAAAGCTGCGGTGATCCAGTTTGAAATTCGAGGCTACGGTAAGCATGACACGCTAGCCCTATTTCGCCATCGCCGAAACGAGCAAGCGAAACTTTTCGCTCAGCAACATACTCGACGGTCTCTAAGTATCCGAGTTGATTGGCCACGACTTTCTTGAAGTAACTGTTCTGAATGGGAAAGGCAGCTGCATGTCGAAGCTGTTCTAGCTGCCGTTCTTGAGTTTCGACGCGCTTCTCTAAGCGTTCCAAAGAGGCAAATAGTCTCTGATTCTTCTCCGCTTCACTCTTGCGTAGTTCGCGGAGCTCAATGATTAGGTCGTCTTGAAAAGACAATGTTCCCCCTTTCTCGGGAAAGTTACGAGATAAATTCTACGTTGACTGTGCGTGGGTGCGGGTTGGCCATCGGCGCGGACTTGAATTGCCCTCCAAACCGGGGGTATTGGCAACCAGGCTCTCCGATATCACGTGCCACATCACGGCAACGCGATCATTGGTGGTCCCCGTCCACAGTATTTTTGATACGGCGAAACGTGAATGCGCAGCCGCCATCACCAAAACCGGGGGTGCCCGGTAGACCCCGTCGGTATCTGGTAGCCCACCAGCCGCGGAAGTCAGATCGCACTGGATCTCACGCCCCGGCGCATGGACGAGAGTATCGACCGGTGTGTTTTGTCGAGTTGTAGTAGGCCATTTCGGCTCGGTTTTTAGGCCAAGCTGCTGAGGCCGGTTGGTTGGTACCGGTGTTTTGCGTAGGTGGTACTGGTGGCTTC
>ERZ1029874.78-NODE-78-length-16590-cov-38.250257_pt1 | contig 16590 bp, 14 predicted proteins | sample MGYA00519235_ERZ1029874 | MGnify/ENA primary metagenome ERZ1029874 (study PRJEB33666, sample SAMEA4610926) | skin metagenome | biome: Human-associated habitat; feature: Malodor aspect; material: skin | place: Philippines | collected 2015-08 ...
CGGCGACAAGGTCGAGGTTGAGATCCGCGACATCGACAACCGCGGCAAGATCTCGCTCGTGCCCGTAGAGGACGGCGAGTAAGCCAGTTTTCGGGTGGGGGAGGGCCTCCGAGGGAATGAGGACACATTTGCCCTCATTCCCTCGGAGGCCCTCCCCCTACTTCTGGAAGTCGACGACGAGGCGCGTCGGATTGTCCAGGAAGTAGAGGTGGTACGGGCGCTTCGCGTCGAGGCCGACGACGTACTGGGCGTCCGCCTCGAAGATCCCGCCGTTTTTCACCTGGAGGATGCTGCCCGCGGCGACGCCGTCGGAATTGGCCTTCTCCACCTCCGGGCCGTCCCACACCTGGCTGAGCGGCACGCCCTGGATGATCATGCCGAAGTACGCGTTCCCTGCCGGCACGAGCGGGTAGCCGGAGGCCTGCTGGCGCGGGTCGTCGTCGTAGCCGGCGATAACTCCCGGCCGGCCGGTGCCGGAAAACTCGATGACGAGGCGGTCGACATCGTCGTGGGCGCCCGCGCGGATGTCTTCGATGCGCTGCTTGGCCGCGTAGGAATCGAGCCGCGTGCCCTCGAGTGTGAACGGGGCGACTGGGCCTGCGGCAGCCGGGGCGGGGGCCGCGGCGGCCTGCGCCGGCGAAGTGGGGGTAACCGTCGAGACGACCGACTCCGTCACCCGCTCGGCCGGACTCGTCGCCGTTTCGCGTTCGGTCTCGGTCACCGTGGTCGTCGCGGTTCCGTTACCGGCGCTGCAGCCTGCGAGCAGTAGGCCGGCGCCGAGCAGCAGGGCGGTGGCGTGGCGGGGTGTCGTGTCTTCTCTCGTGGCTCCTCTCATAGCTCCCAGACTAGCCGGGCTACCATGGCCTGCGGACGCAAACAGAAAGGACGCGCATGTTGAAGGTCGGAGTGTTGGGCGCCAAGGGCCGGGTCGGCTCGGCGGTCGTCGCCGGGGTGAACAAGGCGGAGGACCTCGAGCTCGCCGCCGAGATCGGCAGCGGCGACGAGCTGCAGCAGCTTCTCGACGCCAAGGTGGACGCCATCGTGGACTTCACCACCCCGGGCGCGGTGATGGGCAACCTCGAGTTCTGCATCAACCACGGCATCCACTGCGTCGTGGGCACGACCGGCTTCGACGACGAGCGCTACCAGCAAGTGCGCGACTGGTGCGCCGCCAACGAGGGCGTCGGCGTGCTCATCGCCCCGAACTTCGCCATCTCGGCCGTACTCACCATGGCGTTCGCCCGCCAGGCCGCCCCGTTCTTCGAGTCTGCCGAGGTCGTCGAGTTCCACCACCCGAATAAGCTCGACGCGCCGAGCGGCACGGCGGTGAAGACGGCGCAGGGGATTGCGGAGGCTCGTCGAGAAGCGAACATGCCCGCGATGCCGGACAAGACCGAGCAGGCGCTCGACGGCGCGCGCGGCGCGGACGTCGACGGGGTGCCGGTGCACGCCGTGCGCATGCAGGGCATGGTGGCGCACGAGGAGGTCATCTTCGGCACCACCGACCAGTCGCTGACGATCCGGCAGGACTCCTACGGCCGCGAGTCTTTCGTCCCGGGGGTGCTCACCGGCGTGCGCGAGGTTGCGAACCACCCGGGCCTGACCATCGGCCTCGACGAATACCTCGGGCTGTAGATGCGGGTGCAACTCGTCGCCGCGACGTCGCTGCGCATCCCCGGCCCGGAGGGCATGACGGACGGCGAGGCCACCATCGCGCACGCCGCCTTGTCCGACATCGCGCCGGAGGGGCTGTTGCATTCGCTTATCGACGACGACCGCACCGGCCTGCTCGACCACGCCGGGGCGAGCCTGCACATCCGGGGGATCTCGCGCGACGCGGCCCACGCCCTCGAGGCCGCGCCCGGGCTGCACGTCACCCTGCGCGCGGACGAGGGGCTCGTCGTGCCGGCGGTCATCGCCGGGGACGAGGAGCTCGCGCGCATGTTCCGCACCGCGGTGGAAGACATTCACTTCGTGCAGGGGGAGCTCGGCGCCGCAGTGGAGGAGCAGCTCGCCGGGGAGGCGAACGCGCTGCTGCGGCGCAAGCGCGCGGCGGAGGCGGTGCGCGCGCTCGCGCCCGCCGCGGCCGCGGTCCAGGCCGTGGCCTCCGGGTCCTACCGCGCGTGGCGGGAGTTCGTGGCGGACCACGATGGGCCGTACGAGCACGAGGAGACCCGCGCGGTGGCGGAAGCGGTACTCAAGGTCATGCGGGGCGAGGCGCCGCGGCTGTTTGGCGATTTGGGCGCCGAAGGCCGTCGATAAGCAATTGCGCTGAGTGGGCAGGTATCCTACTTGCCCATGGGCACATCACTGAAAGCTGATCGAGGCGCCGATATCTTCGGCTCCGTTTGCGTCGCTATGGTCACGCCGTTTGATTCCGACGGTGAACTCGACCTCGGCGCAGGACGCGATCTCGCTGCCCACTTGGTAGAAAACGGAATCAATTCACTAGTGCTCGCGGGCACGACGGGCGAATCCCCGACGACGACGGACGAAGAGAAGGTCGCGCTGCTGCGCGCCGTGCGCGACGAGGTGGGGGATAACGCCCGCATCGTCGCCGGTGCCGGGTCGAACAACACCCGGCACGCGGTTGCGATGGCGAAGGCCGCGCAGGAGGCGGGGGCGGACGGCCTGCTGGTGGTCACCCCGTACTACTCCAAGCCCTCGCAGGAAGGCGTGTACGCGCACTTCGAGGCGGTGGCCCAAGCGACCGACCTGCCCGTCTGCCTGTACGACATCCCGGGTCGCTCCGGCATCGCCATCGCTCCGGACACCGTCCGCCGCCTGGCGGAGGTGCCCACGATCCAGGCGATGAAAGACGCGAAGGGAGATTTCCTCGAGGCCGCGGCGCTCATGCACGAGACGGGTCTGGTCTGGTACTCGGGCGACGACCCGCTGAACCTGCCGTGGCTGGCGGCCGGCGCGACCGGCGTCATCTCGGTGGTGGGGCACGCCGCCCCACGGGCCCTGCGGGAACTAGTGAACGCATTCGAGGCCGGCGACCTCGCCCGTGCGCGGGAGATCAACGCCACCACGCTCAACCTGCTGGCGCGCCAACAGGGCGCGCTCGGCGGCGTGACATTCGCAAAGGCAGCCCTGCAACTGCAGGGCATCGACGTGGGAGACCCGCGCCTGCCGGTGGCTGCAGCCACCGACGAGCAGGTCGAGCGGCTCCGCGACGAGATGAAGAAGGCTGGAGTCCTATAGATATGAACGAACCCCGCAATCGCGCACGCAAGGTGACGCGAAAGGCTGGACCGCCGGAGGCGTCCGATCAGCAGCCCGTGTTCCAGGCACCGGAGGCAGCGCCGATCGAGCGCCCGGGCGCCGGTGACGGCGGCGACGCTGGCGCCGGTGCCGGTGCCGGTGCCGGTGCTGGCGCCGCCGAGGGCCGCGCCGACAACGGTGGCCGCGCCGACAACGGCGGCCGAGACAACGGCGGCAACGACAACGGCAACGGCCGCGACAACGACAACGGCAACGGGGGTGGCCGCAGCCGGCGCCGCGGTCGCGGCCGGGGCAACGGTGGCCGCGGTAACGGCAACGGCGGCCACGGCGGCGAGGGCCGCGGTAACGGCAACGGCGGCCACGGCCGCGGCGGCAACGGCGGCGGGCGCCGCAACCCGGTGAAGTCCATGCAGGGCGCGGACCTGACGAAGCGCCTGCCCGCCCCGGCGAAGCTGGCCAAGGACACGCTGCGCATCTACGCGCTCGGCGGCATCTCGGAGATCGGCCGCAACATGACGGTCTTCGAGTACAACGGGCGCCTGCTCATCGTGGACTGTGGCGTGCTGTTCCCGAACTCGGACGAGCCGGGCGTGGACCTCGTGCTGCCGGACTTCGGGCCGATCGAGAACAAGCTGGACAAGGTCGACGCGCTCGTGGTCACCCACGGCCACGAGGACCACATCGGCGCGATCCCGTGGCTGCTCAAGCTGCGCCACGACATCCCGATCTACTCCTCGAAGTTCACCAACGCGCTCATCGCCGCGAAGACGCAGGAGCACCGCCAGCGCCCGAAGCTGCACGACGTGAACAAGGACTCCGAGGTCACTGTCGGCCCGTTCCGCCTGCGCTTCTGGCACGTCGGCCACTCCATCCCCGAGTGCCTCGGCCTCTCGATTAAGACGGGCGCTGGCCACGTGGTGATGACCGGCGACATCAAGGTGGACCAGACCCCGTACGACGGCAAGCCGACGGACATCCCGGCCCTGGCCCGCTACGGCGACGAGGGCATCGACCTGTTCATGTGCGACTCCACGAACGCCACCATCCCGGGCATCTCCGCCTCGGAGGCCGGCATCGAGGAGACGCTCACCCGGCTTGTCGCGGGCGCGCGCCAGCGCGTGGTCATCGCGTCGTTTGCCTCGAATGTCTCGCGCGTGCAGATGGCGGTCAACGCTGCCGTGGCCAACAACCGCAAGGTGGCGTTCAACGGCCGCTCCATGCTGCGCAACATGGAGATCGCCGAGAAGATGAACCTGCTCAAGGCGCCGAAGGGCACGATTATCCCGATCGAGGAGGCCGCGAAGATGGCGCCGCACAAGACGGTGCTCATCACCACCGGCACCCAGGGTGAGCCGATGGCGGCGCTGTCGCGCATGTCGCGCCGCGAGCACCGCCAGATCACCATCCACGACGGCGACACGATCATCCTGTCGTCCTCGCTCATCCCGGGTAACGAGGAGGCCGTCTTCGCTGTGATCAACAACCTCGCCCAGATCGGCGCGAACGTGATCACGAACTCCGAGGCGCACGTCCACGCGTCCGGCCACGGCTACGCGGGCGAGCTGCTCGCGCTCTACAACGCGGCGCGCCCGCGCAACGCGATGCCGGTGCACGGCGAGTGGCGCCACATGCGCGCGAACAAGGAGCTCGCGATCTCCACCGGCGTGAAGCCGTCGAACACCGCGCTCGCCCAGAACGGCGTGGTCGTGGACATGCACAAGGGCCAGATCAAGGTCGCGGGCCAGTACCAGGTGGGCCAGCTCTACGTCGACGGCACGACCATGGGCGACGTCGACCCGGACGTGCTCGCCGACCGCACCTCGCTCGCCTCCGGCGGTGTCGTGTCCATCACCTGCGTTATCGACGACCGCACGGGCCGCCTGCTCGAAGCCCCGCAGGTGTCCACCACGGGTTACTCCGACGACGACCGCGACTTCAACAAGAAGGTCGTCGAGGGCGTCGAGGCCGTCATGGGCGACCTCGCCGCCGAGGGCGAGAACGACCCGTTCCGCATGGTGCAGCAGATCCGCCGCAAGGTCTCGCGCGCGATCGAGCAGAACTACAAGCGCCAGCCGGTGATCCTCCCGACGGTGGTGCCGATGTCCTCGGACAACCACGCCGCCTCCGACGACGAGATCGCGGCGACGCGCGAGTCGCGCTAGGAGCAGTTCGCTTCTCGACGCACCTTCGGCAGGGCCACCGTAACGGCGGCCCTGCCTTTCGTGATGTAAGGGGTATGAGACCTTCACAACCAGCGCTCACCCTTGTCGCCCTCGCCACCGCCATTGCCACCGCCCCCGGCGTCCTACCCGCGGCGGGCGCGGCGGAGCGGGTCCACGAGCTGCAGCCGGGAACTACGGTGCCTTACGATCCCGGCTACACCGGCTCTTGGCTGAGCTACGACGTGGTGCGGCCGGGGGACAAGGACTTCTTCAACGGAGGCGATGGCGCCATCCGGGTGCTGGGGCGCTTCGACGCTGATCAGATTCTCTGCATGCATTACAAGGGCGGGTTTGGTGGGTGCTACGTCGAGGGGAAGACGGTGACCGACCTCGGCTACGGGCCGGCGGGCCGCGTGGTCACCACCGACCCGGTGTGGGCAGCGTTCGCCCCGGTGATTCGGGTGCTCAACGACCTGTACGCCAAGATCTTCGCGGTCACGTGGAACGCGGGCATCCTGCCCGCGTCGATGTAGCACGCAGTTCACCACCCCGTCCCGCCGCACCACACCGTGCCGCGGGGCTAAACTCGGACGCATGTCTTTTGCGCAGAAAGAACGTGAACGCCTCGCCGAGCTCTTCCTCGAGGTCGGCCCGGATGCGCCGACGCTGAACGAGGGCTGGGTGACACGCGACCTCGCGGTGCACCTGCTCATCCGCGAGTCCAAGCCCGCCGCGGCGCCCGGCATCTTCGTCGACGCGCTCTCCGGCGTGACGGAGAAAGAGACCGAGAAGCAGATGGCCCGCCCGTACGAGGATGTCGTGCGCGAGTGGGCAGCCGGCCCACCGGTGTGGCTGAAGCCGCTCAACACTGCGATGAACACCTCCGAGCACTTCATCCACCACGAGGACGTGCGTCGCGGCGGGGGAGTGGTGGCGCCGCGCGAGTTTTCCCGGGCGGTGAACGAGGAGCTTTTCGCGCTGGCGAAGCGCTTCGGGCGAATGACGCTGCGCAAGGCGCCCGTGCCCGTGATCCTCACCCCGCCGGACATGCCGCCGGCCACGCTGGGGGACAAGGCCGGTGTGGCCGAGCGTGGGGACAACGTACTGCGCGTCGCCGGTGAGCCGGGGGAGCTGCTGCTCTGGGTGTCGGGGCGCGACGCCGTCGAGGTGGAGAAGTCCGGCGCGGTAGACGCGTGCAAGGACTTCACTGTCAAGATGTAGCGCTTGACCAGCGCGCGCCGGTGTGGCGTATGGGGAAAATGTGACTTAAGGCGTTAGAGTTACACCCATGTCTGTCAAAAACACCGCACCGCGCTCGTCTCGGTCTCCCTCCCGCCGCCCGGCGGACGGCACCCGCTACGGCGGTCCGGTGTCAATGACGCACCCGCCGACATCCTCCAACGTCGCCGCCGACACCGCCGACGAGCGCGTCGGCTCCGCCTACAAGGCCGTGGGCAGCTCGCTCGGCGCCGCAGCGCGCGGCGTCGGCGCGTTCTTCAGCCGCGACCACGAGCCCGAGGAACACGAGGATTTCTTCGAGCCCGAGCGTGACGACGACGCCCCGCGCGAGCGCCGCGGCCGCCGTGCACCCCGCGAGGAGGAGGCCGAGGAGCGCGCACCCCGCGAGCCCCGGTTTGGCAACGGGGGCCCGAGCACGTTCGAGACCCACGCCGACGCGTGGGGCCTCATCCTCATCGGCCTCGCCGCCGTGATCGGCGGCTCGGTGTGGTTCGACGTGGCGGGGCCGGTCGGCGACCTCATCTCCACGGGGACGCACTGGCTCATCGGCGCGGGCGCGCTCATCCTGCCCGTCGTCCTTGTGGGCGTGGCGCTTGCGCTCATGCTCAACGTGCGCGCGAGCGACGAGGTGCGCGCCCGCGTCACGCTCGGATTTAGCATCATCGCGCTCGGCATGCTCGGGCTCGTTCACGTCTTCGCCGGAAACCCCTCGGCGTGGTCGGAGCGCAAGACCGCCGGCGGCGCGATCGGTGCGTTCACCGGCGGCCTGCTCGCCGCCGGGTTCTCCGCGTACATCGCGGTGCCGCTGCTTAGCCTCATCATCGTCTACGGCGCCCTCAAGGCCACGGGCATCACGGTGCGCGAGGCGTACGACTACGTCAAGGGCCTCGCGATCGGGATGTTCGCCGGGTTCCGGTCCGGGGGCGCGGCGGACGCGGACGAGGACTCGGACCCCTACGCACACGTATCGGACGACCTCGACGACATCGCGGAGGGCCGCGAGCGACGCTCCGCCACGGCAACTGCGACTGCACCGGCGCCGCGCCCCGCGCGCAACTTCCGGGCCGAGCGCCCGGCCCGTCCGCCGCGCCGCCGCCCGACGCCGATGGAGAGTTACCCCACGAACGAGACCGACCGCGGTGATGACGAGCTGTTCGACTTCGCCGACGAGGTCGACCTTGACGGCGACATTGACCTCGGCGGCGCCACCGACCTGGACGCCGACCTGGCCACCGACCTGGACGCCGACCTCGACGACGCCGTGCCGGCCCAGCCCGCCGCCGCCCCCGAGGCGCCGACCACGGCGGTTTCGCGTCCGGCCCCGGCGAGGCGCCGCCCCGCGCGGGACAACGAGACGCGCATCATCGAGCGGGGAGAACGCGAGCCGGAGGGTGAACGTCGAGAAGCAACTGCCCCCGACGCCGTGGCCAGCTCCCGCGAGCAGATGGCGAAGGCGATCGCGGCGCGCTCGGGCATCGACGCGTCGAAGATCCCGGCGACGACGCCGAAGTCCGAGCTGGAGAAGCCGGCGCAAAAGGTGCGCAAGATCCCGCAGGGCGACTACACGCTGCCGTCGACGGACCTGCTCATCCCCGGCACCGCGCCGAAGACGCGCACCGAGGCGAACGACCGGATGATCGAGGCGATCACGGACGTCTTCGAGGAGTTCAACGTCAACGCGCAGGTCACCGGGTTCTCGCGCGGGCCGACAGTGACGCGCTACGAGGTCGAGCTCGGCCCGGGCGTGAAGGTCTCGAAAATCACGAACCTGCAATCGAACCTCGCGTACGCCGTGGCGACGGACAACGTGCGCCTGCTTACCCCGATCCCTGGCAAGTCGGCCGTGGGCATCGAGGTGCCCAACGCCGACCGCGAGATGGTGCGCCTTCGCGACGTACTCGACGCGCCGAAAGTGGCGGCGCAGGACGACCCGATGCTCATCGGGCTGGGCAAGGATATCGAGGGCGAGTTCATCGCCAGCTCGATCCAGAAGATGCCGCACCTGCTCGTGGCCGGCTCGACCGGCTCCGGTAAGTCGGCGTTCGTGAACTCGATGCTCGTCTCGCTGCTCACCCGCGCGACGCCGGAGGAGGTCCGCCTCATCCTCGTCGACCCGAAGATGGTGGAGCTCACCCCGTACGAGGGCATTCCGCACCTGATCACGCCGATTATCACCCAGCCGAAGAAGGCGGCGGCCGCGCTCCAGTGGCTCGTCGAGGAGATGGAGCAGCGCTACATGGACATGAAGTCCGCGCGCGTGCGCCACATCAAGGACTTCAACCGCAAGGTCCGCTCCGGCGAGCTGGTGGCCCCGCCGGGCTCCGAGCGCGAGATGCGCCCGTATCCGTTCATCGTATGCGTCGTCGACGAGCTCGCCGACCTCATGATGACGGCGCCGAAGGAGATCGAGGAATCCATTGTCCGCATCACCCAAAAGGCGCGCGCGGCCGGCATCCACCTCGTACTGGCGACGCAGCGCCCGTCCGTCGACGTGGTCACCGGCTTGATCAAGACGAACGTGCCATCCCGTTTGGCCTTCGCGACGTCGTCGCTGACGGACTCGCGCGTTATTCTCGACCAGGGCGGCGCCGAAAAGCTCATCGGCATGGGCGACGGCCTGTTCATCCCCCAGGGCGCCGGAAAGCCGCAGCGCCTCCAAGGCGCGTTCGTCACCGACGAGGAGATCCAGGCCGTCGTCGAGGCAGCGAAGTCGCAGGATGAGCCGGACTACGTCGAGGGCGTCACGGAGGACAAGCAGGCCGAGGCCAAGGTCATCGACGACGACATCGGCAAGGACATGGACGACCTCCTCGAGGCCGTCGAGCTCGTGGTCACCTCGCAGCTCGGCTCGACGTCGATGCTCCAGCGCAAGCTGCGCATCGGCTTCGCCAAGGCCGGCCGCCTCATGGACCTCATGGAGTCGCGCGGCGTCGTCGGCCCGTCCGAGGGCTCGAAAGCGCGCGAGGTGCTGGTCAAACCCGAGGAGCTGGACACCATCATCTGGATGATCAAGGGCGCGGACCCCGCGGAGGCGCCCAAGGAGCCCTCGCTTGACGACGCCTCCTTCGGCGACCCCAGCGACATCGCCTCGGATGCTGGCGCGGAGGGCGGCGCTGCGGGTGGCGCCGGCGGGGGCGACACCAAGACTGTCACCGCCACGTATAACCCGACCGGCGGCGCGTTCTAGGGGTGTTGGCGCCATTTCGGCCCGTTTGCGCGGCGGGGCCGCCCGAATCGTGTAGGGTGAAACACGCTTGGAGGGGAGTACCCCGTAAGTGTCCAGGATCGTCAGCACGGAGCCGTCGATACGCAATGGCCCCGGTCCGGACAGCCCACGCGGTGGGGGAGACCTCCGGTCGTCTCTGTAACTCTGACCGGAGGTTTTACATATGCATGTGCCCCTGTACGTATGGCTGATCACCTCGGTGGTGATCCTGGGATTCTTCGTCTTCGACTTCGTCTCGCACGTGCGCACGCCGCACGAGCCGACGATGAAGGAGGCCGGCGGGTGGGCGCTGTGCTACATGGCGATGGCGGCGCTGTTCGGCGGCGTCGTATGGGCGCTGTGGGACGGCGACCACGCCGTGCAGTTCTTCACCGGCTACATCACGGAGCTGTCGCTGAGCGTTGACAACCTCTTCGTGTTCGCGCTGATCATGGGGGCGTTCAAGATCCCCCGGGCGTACCAGCAGAAGGTGCTGCTCATCGGCATCGTCATCGCGCTGATCTGCCGTCTGGTGTTCATCTTGCTCGGCGCGGTGATCATCGAGGCGTGGTCGGACGTGTTCTACCTCTTCGCCGCGTTCCTCATCTACACCGCGATCAAGCTGGTGGTCGACGAGGTGAACGACGCGGAGGCGGACGACCCGAACGACATGTTTGTGGTGAAGACCCTGCGCCGGATCATCCCGGTGACGAAGTCGTACCACGGCGACAGCCTGGTCTCGACAACGGAGGGTGGCAAGAAGGCGGTCACCCCGCTGTTCGTGGCGCTGCTGTCCATCGGCTTCATCGACGTGATGTTCGCGTTCGACTCCATCCCGGCCATCTACGGCATCACGCAGGAATCGTTCCTCGTGTTCACCGCGAACGCGTTCGCGCTGCTCGGCCTGCGCCAGCTCTTCTTCCTGCTCAACGGGCTGCTCGACCGGCTCGTGTACCTGCCGTACGGCCTCGCGGTCGTCCTCGGCTTCATCGGCGTGAAGCTGCTGCTCCACGCGCTGCACGAAAACAGCCTCCCGTTCATCAACGGTGGCGAGGGTTTCGACGTCCCGGAGGTGGGCACCGTGACGTCCCTGCTCGTGATCGTTGGTGTGCTCGCGGTGACCGCGCTCGCGTCCCTGGCGAAGGACCGCGCGGACGTGAACGCGGGGCGGAAAGAAGCCGACGAGAAGAAGTACCACGTGGACTACGACGACCACGGCAACCGTCGCAAGGTGGACCGCCACGGCCACCACATCGAGTGGATCGACGACCCGGCCACGTCCGGCAAGGGTGACCACACGGCGGACGGCTCGCGCGGCACGGCGCACCTCGACGTGCCGCGCGGCGGGCGAAAGGCGTAGCGCCTAAAACAGCGCCTAGCTGAAGATGTTGGACACCGGGTTCCACTCGCGGATGTCCCGCGCGGCGAGCGCCCCGGCCACGGAGTAGGGGTCCTGGTCGAGCACGTCCGCGGCGTCGGCCTCGGTGGCGGTGTCGGGCAGCTGCAGGATAATCAGTGCCTGCTCGGCGCCGACGTACGGGCCGGACCCGACGATGCGCCCCAGGGCCAGCTGGCCGGCGATGAATTCGCGGTGGGCGGGGCGGGTCGCGTCGACAAGCGAAGACTCGCCGTACGTATACGTGGCTGCGAAATACTTCATGGTGGGCAGTCTAAGAGGAAGCGGGAGGGTGGGTATGGTGGAGCGCGTGACCAACGCCCAAGCACCGTCGAATTGGAATCTGCCGAACGTCTTAACGTCGCTGCGGATTCTGTTCATCCCCGTCTTCGCGTGGTTGGTGCTCTCGCAGCGCTGGTGGTGGGCGTTCGGCCTCTTCGTCGCCCTCATGATCACGGACAAGCTCGACGGCGACATCGCCCGGGCACGCGGTCTGGTCACCGACTTCGGCAAAATCGCCGACCCGATCGCCGACAAGGCGCTCATGATCACCGCGCTGGTGACGCTGAACATCGCGAGCACGCTGCCGGTGTGGGTGACGGTGGCCATCGTCATCCGCGAGCTCGGCATCACCGTGTGGCGCTTCGCCATGCTGCGCCGCGGGCAGGTCGTTCCGGCGTCGAAAGGCGGCAAGCTCAAGACCGCGCTGCAGACCCTCGCGGTGGGGCTGTACCTCTGCCCGCTGCCCGGCTGGATGGACACGCCGACGTACGTAGTCATGCTCGTCGCGGCCGCGGTCACCGTGGTCACGGGCGTGCAGTACCTCATCGACACGAGGAAGGTGAATCAGTGACCACAGCGCAGTTGCTTATCGACGAGCTCCGTGTCCGCCGCCAAACCATCGCCTTCTGCGAGTCCCTCACCGCCGGCCTCGCCGCGGCGACGCTCGCGGAGGTGCCGGGCGCGTCCGACGTGCTCGTCGGCGGGCTGGTGACGTACTCGCCGGAGCTCAAGACCGCGCTGGCCGGCGTCCCGGCAGAGACCATTGAGCGCGAGACGGTGGTCTCCGCCGCGGTGGCTCGCGAGATGGCGCGCGGGGCGCGTCGTGCGTGCGGGTCGGACTGGGCGGTCTCGCTCACCGGCGTCGCCGGGCCTGACGCGCAGGACGGCGTGCCGGCCGGCACGGTGTGGATCGGGCTCGCCGGGCCGAAGTGGACAGCGTCCTCGCAGGCGGCCGAGCTGCTCGACGCCTCCTGCAGCCGCTTCGCGCTGCGCGAGGGTGCCACCGTGCCGGTGCGCGTACTCGCGGGGGAGCGCAACAAAGTGCGCCGACTCGCCGTCGAGGCCGCCCTGCGCGGAGCACTTTCCGGCGTGCGGGAACAAAACTAGGCGTTTACTCGTTGGAGACTCTGATGACCACAACGACACTGCTGTACCAGACCCCGGTAGACCTACCCGCCGCGCCTGCCGCTCAGCCTGCGCCCGCTGCGCCGTCGCGCGAGCCGCTGTTCCGCGAGGCACTCGGCATGTCGCTGCGCGCCTTCCGCGCCGATAAGGGCGTGACGCTGCGCGAGCTGGCGAAGGAGGCGCGCGTCTCTTCCGGCTACATCTCCGAGCTCGAGCGCGGCCGCAAAGAGGTCTCCTCGGAGCTGCTGGCGTCGCTGTGCGAGGCGCTGGACACCACCGTCTCGGAGGTGCTGCTGGAAGCTGTGGCGAACATGTCGATGCACTCCTTCACGGAAGAGCTCGCCCGCACCACCCCGGCCGCGGCGGAAGCGTAGCGCGCGGTTCGTGACTACAGTGGTTGGCGTTTGACAAAACCACTTAGATGAAAGGTCACGGTTGTAACCATGGCGAACCCGTTCAAGAAGTTCTGGGACTACCTCATGGCCCTCTTCGACAACAAGATCGAGGAGAATGCCGACCCCAAGGTCCAGATTGAGCAGGCGATTAACGACGCGCAGCGTCAGCACCAGGCCCTGTCCCAGCAGGCTGCGGCCGTGATTGGCAACCAGCGCCAGCTGGAGATGCAGCTGAACCGCCGTCTGGAGGAAGTGGAGAAGCTGCAGGCGAACGCGAAGCAGGCGCTCCAGCTCGCCGACAAGGCCCGCGCGGAGGGCAACGCACAGAAGGCGCAGGAGTACGAGAACGCCGCCGAGGCGTTTGCCGCGCAGCTGGTCACCGCCGAGCAGGGCGTCGAGGACACGAAGCAGCTGCACGACCAGGCGCTGCAGCAGGCCGCGCAGGCCAAGCAGGCCGTCGAGCGCAACGCGGCGCACCTGCAGCAGCAGGTGGCGGAGCGCTCCAAGCTGCTGTCCCAGCTGGAGCAGGCCAAGATGCAGGAAAAGGTCAACGAGACCATGCAGTCGATGAACGCCATCACCTCCCAGGGCCCGAACCTGGATCAGGTGCGCGACAAGATCGAGCGCCGCTACGCCAACGCACTCGGCGCCGCCGAGCTGACGGAAAACTCCATCCAAGGCCGCATGGCCGAGGTCGAGCAGGCGGGCATCCAAATGGCCGGCCACGGTCGCCTCGAGCAGCTTCGCGCCGAGATGGCGGGCGAGCTGACCTCCGGCCAGAAGCCGGCGATTGAGCAGGGTGGCGCTGCTCAGGGTGGCTTCGAGCAGGGCGGGGCGTCCCGCCCGGTCGGCGGCGAGGTGAACGACGACGCCGTCGCACAGCGCATGCGCGAGTTGCGCGGGGAGTAAGGCGCCTCTTCATAAACGCCCCAGTGAAATCTGGGGCGTTTTTCATGTAATTTTTAACCTAGATTTCACCTGTGGTTTTTCTTGCGGAAATCTGTAGATCATACTTTCTATGAGTTCGTTCAAGTTCCGATCTTGTAAGGATTTGTGTTGAGTATGAACTCAGGGTTTTCGCGCCGACGCGGGGTAGTGCTGGCGACACTCGCTGTTACCAGTCTCGGTATGGGGTTTGCGTGTGCGCCGGCCACTTTTGCAGCTGACAGTGACATTGTCATTAGCGAGGTCACCACGCAGGGCCGCGATACGATCGAGCTCGCCAATAAAGGGGCGCAGGACATCGACATCGCCGGCTGGACGATTTTCGACAGTGACGACGGCAAGGGCAATAAGCCGATCGTGTTTCCGGCGGGGACGATCATTCCGGCCGGCGGATACTTCGTGTTTTACCCGGACTCCAAAGAGGGCGGCATCGCGCCGGACGGCAGTGCAGGGTTCGGTCTCGATGGCAACGACAGTCTCGAGTTGAAGAATGCGTCGGGGAAGCGCATTGACTTCCAGAGTTGGACGTCGGACCCCGTGTACGGCAAAGTGGATACATCATGGTCGCGCATCCCGGACATGACAGGCGAGATGGTCGCTGCACCTCGGACAACACTCGGTGGTTCGAATTACGGCGAGCTGAAGAAAGGCACCAAGGTCGCCGCTGACTCGGTGGTCAAGATCAACGAGGTTAATTCTCAGGGTAATCCCCAAGACTGGGTGGAGCTCATCAATACGAGCGACAAAGCCGTGGACATTTCAGGCTGGCGCGTTCTTGACAACGACGACACGAGCGAGGTGATCGAGTTCCCCGCCGGAACCACCATCGAACCCGGCGGCATATTCACCTTTGAGACTCAGGGGACGAACGTCCCGGGAGGCGGCAAGGGGTTCGGGCTTGGCAAGGGAGACTCGGTCAGACTGTTCAACTCAAACGGTCTCCTTGTAGACATCACCTCGTGGCCTGCTGGAACGCACGCCGATCCCTGGGGGAGAAATCCCGATGGCACGGGTGAATTCGGTACGCTCACCAAGTCCTCCCGCGGCGAGTACAACGTCGCAAAGCCAAACACCTCCGGACCCGCCACCACGCAGCCCTCGTCGAAGAGCGGAAACGTCGTTATCAACGAGGTGGCGACGAAAGACGTCATCGACGACTGGGTGGAGCTCTACAACATGGGCGATACGCCCGTTGACATCTCTGGGTGGAAGCTCACCGACTCCGGCGGGCTAAGCAAGCACCAGGTGGTCATCCCGAAAGGCACCACGCTTCAACCCGGTGAGTTCAAACAGTTCTACGTCGACGCTTTAGCTGTCGATGGCGGCAAGGGATTTGGCCTCGGTGCCGCGGACGAGGTGCACCTCTTCGACGCTAAAGGAAACGAAGTTGATCACACGGATTGGAAGTCCCACCAAATCCAATCGCTTGGACGCATTCCGGACGGAACGGGTGAATTCCGCGGCACCGGAAAGCCGACTCCGGGGGGTCCAAACATTGAAAAGGTTGTGTGGGCGGAAAAAGAGTGGCCGTTCGACCCCCAGGAGATCGTCGACCTTGACCTTGGTGCGGACTTCCGGGTGGAGGACACCTCCGGTATCGACTTCGATGAGGACGGAAACGCCTGGGTGGTGAACAACACGACGGGCACGTTGTACAAGCTGGTCTACGATGACGCCTCTCGAACATACTCGGTTGACAGCAAGTGGCAGCTGCGCTACAAGGACGGTAACGGTGCGCCCGATGCGGAGGGTGTGACCGTCGGTCCCGATGGTGCGCTCTACGTGGCCACCGAGCGCGACGGCGACAAGCCGAAGGTCTCCCGTCCCTCGGTGCTTCGGTACGACCGCCCGACCAAATCCAGTGGTGACATTAAGGCGACTCACGAATGGAATCTGGCTTCCGCGTTTACACAGTTGATCGGCTACAACGGTGGGCTCGAAGCAATCTCGTATATTCCAGAGCTGGACGCATACGCGGTCGGCGTTGAAACTACGGGTGAAGTCCTCTTCGTGAAACTGAATTCTGACGAATCCTTTGTCGAGGTACATGATCGTTATAAGGCGCCGTTCGAACAGGTGATGGCGCTCGACTACAACAACGAGAGCAAAGAGCTCAGGGTTGTGTGCGACGAAAAGTGTGAGGGTGCATCGATCGCGCTCAAATACGACGGGTCGAAATTCGTCGAGGTAAGCGGGGCAGAGAAGCGACCGCAGGGGATGAAGCAGAACTTCGCGAACGAAGGGTTTGCGTCCTACACCAAACTTGGCGAATGCTCCGATGCGGGTAAGCAGACAGTAGCTACGCGCTTCCTGTGGTCGGACGATGGGTTCAGCGATGGAAAGACGTCGATGCGCGCGGCGTCGTTCGAAACCACGCAGACCTGCAAGCCGCCGACAACCGTCCCGGCAACCACGACTTCGGGGTCTACTATCGCCACTGCTCCGGCTACGACCGTGGTCGTTCCGGCGACGACTGTGACGACCACACCGACAGTCACGGTGACGGATCCCGCGAAGACGCTGACCATCACTACGACGCCCACGACCTTCACGACTATTCCGACGGTGACGACGACGCAGACGACGGTGCCGACGTCCACGGCGGCGGCGAAG
>ERZ1029874.80-NODE-80-length-16326-cov-59.632168_pt1 | contig 16326 bp, 12 predicted proteins | sample MGYA00519235_ERZ1029874 | MGnify/ENA primary metagenome ERZ1029874 (study PRJEB33666, sample SAMEA4610926) | skin metagenome | biome: Human-associated habitat; feature: Malodor aspect; material: skin | place: Philippines | collected 2015-08 ...
GCAACGCACACAGTCATAGCGATGATCCTCGATCGTAATAGTGCCGCCGTCCCCCGCGGACTTCTCCAAGCTCGCAACGTGCTGGCCAACCTGGGCAAAAAGCACAGCAAAGCCACCCTCGAGCCGGCGTGCCAGCAGGTCTTAGAAAAGAAGCTGGCTCCAACTATGGCTGTGATCAAGCGCATCCAGACTGACATTGCGCACGCTCAGCAGCACCCTGCTGCACCAGGGCGAAGGACACAGCCCGCGACGAAGAACCAACAACACCCAAGCGCCCCGCTTACCAGCGACGCAGCTGACGCCGTCTTCATCCGGCCTGCTGACCACTACGAAAACTAGAAGGAGCGTGAACCATGAGCAACATCAATGACGAAACAGTACGGGCAAAAATGCGAAAGCTTCGCGTATCGACCTTCGCTGATGTCTTCTACGAGATTGTCAACGACGAGGCCTACGCGGATGCGCTACCAGAGGACATCTTCCTTGCAGCAGTCGAAGAGGCCTACACGCAGCGGCAACAACGCAACATCGCCAAAGCCATCACCCAGGCACAATTCCGATACCCGGACGCGAGCCTTGCTGAAGTCACCCGAGCAGAACAACGCGGCATCAACATGCGCCAACTGAAACGAATCGCGGCGACCAACTGGCGGGAAAATCCGACCAACATTCACATCCTCGCGCCGACCGGAACAGGGAAAACATACATAATCTGCGCCATCGGCGTCGCCGCATGTCAAGCCGGATACTCCGTGGCCTACTACCGGCTAGACCAACTCGTAGACATGTTGGCGGTCTTCTCACCGACTGACCAAAACTACCTCGATAAGATGCGGAAACTGATCAATGTCGATGTCCTTATCATCGACGATTTTATGACCATGAGCATCAACCAGCGCGGGCAAGAAGACCTGAGCAAGATCATATTCGACCGCGACGGTCGGCTCCCAACACTGATCTCCTCCCAATCGGCCGCCGCCTACTGGATCGAAGCCCTCCCCGATAGAGTCGGAGCCGATTCACTCGTTAGCCGCCTCAACAACGGCCACCGAATCCGCATCGGAGACTTCGACATGCGCAAGGCCACCACCCCAAAAGAACCGGACGAATAAAGCAAACAGCCGGGCCGACTCCGTCGGCCCGGCCCCCGGTACCAACTACCCGGAACCCGGCAGTACCGGGTCTCCGGAACACCGGTACCAAAAACCCGCATCTGACACGATGGGGCTGCACGAGCGCGGTCTGGTGGAACCGACTGTGAGTTTTACCGATCTGCTTTACGGCAGCGAGGGTGGCCCCGACATCGGCTACGCGGGGTCACACGCGAAGATCGGGGGGTCTAGCTCTTTCTCAATCGTCGAGTATGCGCAAGCAATCGCCTCCAGCGGCTTTCCCGGGATCGCGCCCTTGCCACCCAGGTTGCAGCAGGTACAGCTGGATTCATATCTGTTGCGAATCATCGATCGAGATCTACCGGACCGAGACGTCGAGGTTCGGCGGCCCGAAACGCTGCGCCGCTGGCTCGCCGCGTACGCTGCCGCATCGTCGACAACCGCGTCGTACAGCAGCATTCTGGACGCAACGACAGGCGGCGACGGGTACCAGCCGTCCAAGGATACGACGATCCGTTACCGTGACCACCTCCAACAGCTTTGGCTCCTGGATCCGATTCCTGGATGGACCTCGTTCCGCAACCCTCTTAAGCGGGTAAGCCAAGCACCGAAGCACCAACTTGCGGATCCTGCGCTCGCGCTACGGCTGCTCGACCTGAGCGCGACCGATCTGCTTAATGGACGTGGGGCGCACATGTTCGGCCCCTTGCTCGAGTCACTGGCGGCGCTCGGTGTACGGGTTCTGGCTCAAGCTACGCAAGCACGGACGTTTCATCTGCGGACTCACGGCGGCGATCACGAGGTGGACCTCGTCGTTGAAGGCCAAGGGGGCGCCCTGTTGGGTATCGAGGTGAAGCTCGCAGCGGGTATCGACGACCGGGACGTCCGTCACCTCCACTGGTTCAAGGAGCAAATGCGTGACGACGTCTCCGACCTCGTCATCCTCACCACCGGTTCCCAGGCGTACCGCCGCGCCGACGGTGTAGCTGTGGTCCCCTTGGTGCTTCTGGGGGCCTAGTACCTACCCCGCCGTTGCTGCCGTGCTCTACTCCAACCTGTTCGGCGGGCCTGTGGTTTCGGTGATTCCGGCCTTACCATCAGTGTCAATCCGTCATAGTCTGTCGGTACCCAGTCGTGGCGGTGCGTCCGGAATTCCATCCCTTGCTCGTTGTTCGATGAGTACACCAGCAGCGCCCGTCCGTCTCTCACGAGATCCACTGTTCGATCCCAAAGCAAATCCCGTACACGCGCTGATGGAGTACCCACGAACGTTCCAGGAGTGAGTTCGGTCAGCCATTTTGTCAGGTCACCCCGTAAACCTGCAGGGCACGCGGTCACCACAAGGACAATCACGTGTGGACCTCGTTCTCTGCCCAATTCACGCCGGAGGCAATGACTTCTAGCTCGCTCCAAAGCATCAACTCCGCGTCGCCGAAAGGTTCGTTCTCAGGTACGTTCATGACGAACTTGAGGTCTCGGACCATACGCTGCATGAGCCGCTTTTCGACGACAGCATCTCTCACTATCCGCCGCACCACTACCGAGGGCTGACCTTCCTGCCGAGCGACGGCGTCGAACGCCGCAGGGATGGCGATGTCCGCTTTGTAAAGGTCCGCAATGTCGTACACAAAGGAGCGATCCGTTCCGGTGTGAATGACACCTAGTGCCGGAACGAAGCCCATCCCAGCAACAACCGCCTGGGCAATCCCATAAAGGGCTGCGCTGGCCGCGGTAAGAGCCTGGTTGATAAGAGAGGACGAGTCGAAATCATTAGGGTCGTAGCTCCTGCGATCCCAATGCACTCCAGTGCGGGCGGCCTCGGCGGCGTACACCTTTTTCATGCGGGCCCCTTCGCGACCTCGTAATTTCGCCATAGAAAGACCAGAGAGATCTTCACCCGGGAAACGGAGATCGTACATCCGCTTTGCGCAATCCAAACGCTTCCTCTGATTGGAAACGATCTCAGCCTGCAGTTCCGCCATCCGCGAGGACTTCGCAGGAGGCCGGCCACTGGCGTAATAGCGGACACCACGTTCGCCCACCCAAACGGTGGAAGTGCCAGCATCACCAAGTAGCGCCATCGCCGCATAAGTGATTCGAGTTCCGGGACCCAGAAGGAGCACCGCGATCTGGGTCGCAGGAACGTGGGCCACGCCACGTTGATCGGTGATGGTAAGCGCATTGCCGTCACGGTTCACCGTTGCACGCTCGACGTAGAGGAAAGAGATGCGGTCTCCCATCTGCGCCAACGCGTGCCGAGTGATCGGTAGCTCCTGAGGTGTTGTCAACTTACTTCACCGGTGCGAGAGTGAGCAGCCCACAGCCATACGCGCGCGCACGGCCAATGCCATGGGTCAACGAGTGACGGATTGCGTCTGCATCGGTGATCTCGAGGGTGCCGGAGAAGCGGGCCTTCGCGATGCGCACTTGATTGCGTGGCCCGCGAGACTCATTTCCCTTGCCAAACACGTCGGTCCACCGCTCCATGACCATTGGCGCATCACTGACCGCCCAGCGGGAGCGCTCCTCGTCGGTGCAGGAGTCGTCGATACGCGGAGCAAGCGCGAAACCCGCCTTGGGGGCGTGCTTGTACAGCCAGTCCAACTGATGCCTTGCGGAGACATGCGCTTTAACCTTTCCTCGCTTGCCGTTCGGTTCGGAGTAGGTGGGGTTAGCGACGATCTCGAAGTGCCAGCGTTGTCCCTTCATGAGTGAATCGAGGAACCGGCCGTAATCGGCGGTCTGCGCCGGACGACCTTCCCATCCAGCCTGCTCTACGATTACGGCACCAGTGGGTTTCTCGGGCCCAACGATATAAAGAACGGATTCGTGGTCCTGAGTGTCTACGCGCCAGAGCACCCGGGCTCCATCTTCAGCGATATCGGGTGGGAAGGAAGCACGGACTGCGGCGTGCATGGCCTGCGGGTTGGTGAGAAGCTTTCGGCCGTTCCGACGTGCTGGATTGATGGAGATTCTCGTCAGCGTGCTCATGCTTGCACCACCGTTTCAAAGTAGATGTCCCGAGAAGAGGCCCGTTCCTTACCCTCAGGATTGTGAAGCACTACATCCTCGCAGCGAACCACGTCCCGCCATCCATAGCGGCGATGCTGCGGATCGAAAGAGAGGGGAACGTCCTGGCGTGGAACGCCACCAGCCTCACTAGTTAACGCATCGCGGTACAACGCGAGTGAGACTTGCTGCGGGGATTGCCTCTTATGCTGAGCGGTCGCGTACCAAATCTGGTGCTCACGCAGCGATTGTTCGCCGCCACTATCGGTTATGTCCACCACCAGCCCCGGATGCACCGGGCAGGATCGGCGTCCCATGAAGAGCGGAAATGCGGGTGATCTGAGTGCCTCGGCAATGTTTTCAAGCAGCGCACGGTCATCTGACTCCACTGCGGCGAGGAACGCCGCATCGGACAGGAAGTAGCGGGTAACGAGTTGCGCGGAGCTACCTGGTTTAGTTTGCCATTCCTGCGCCGTCTGATAATCCCGCAACAGACTGCCGGATTGGTCAACCCGCACGGCCATGCTGAGCGCCGCCAGATCCTCGATCTCGTCCGTGCGGCGCCGTCCTTGCGCCGCCGCGATAAGACCAACGATGCCTGATTTGGTGGGGGTAGTAGCGGTGGCTCGGATCTTGAATCGGGACTCATCGCCCCAGGACTGCATCGGCCCCTTTAACAGGAGTAAGAGTGAGTGGGTCACTAGCTATCACCCGCGAGGCGGTTCAGTTCCTCGTCGACACGTTCCGTGAGACCAGCGAGCGTGGTTGCTTCAGCGATCCCCTCGAATGGCGCGGCGAGATCACCCATGCCCATGACAAAGGCAGCTCGAGGTGCGAAACCGTAGACCTCCTGCACGTCTCGTGCCTCCTGCGCAAGCCGCTCAGCTGCGACGGTCCGGCGCGACTTGCGGTCTTCTTTCGCCCCAGTTTCGAACTGGTAGCTGGCCCGAGTTTCCTCAAGGACCGGTGTTTCAAACGCATTGACCAGGGAGACAGGCCGCGTATCCCGGATAGCCACGTACACCAACTCGGGAAGCGTCTGGTTGGCAAAGGTGTTGATCTTGCCCGTGGGCATCGACGCAACGAATGCCTCGATGAACTGACCAGCTGCTTGGCGCGCGACCTCTGCTGAACCGAGGTTCTTTTCCAGCCCATTGAGGTTGACCGTGGCGTAGCGGTACAGAGTGGAGGACATCATCTGAACGGTGCCGATCATGCCGGCCCCGGTCTCCTCGCCTTCCTCAGCGAGATCGTCCACCGCGGTGAAGTAGTCGAAGTCCGGGGTGGATCCGTGAATGCCGATGGCGTGCGCAACTTGCACAGCGGCGTCGACGTTGTAAGCGGCGTCGTCTGCGACCATTCGGCCGAACATCGCCATGTCCACCGAGTGGTTCGTATCCAGAATCGCTTTCGCATCAGCGCTGGAAAGCTTCTCGTCGCCGCGCTTGAAAAGCTCCTCCACCGCACGATCCACTTGCTGCTGGCTCAGGAAGATGAGGTAGCTGGTGCGGGGGTAGGGGCTTGGCTCTGGAGCATCGGGGTCGGCCTTCTTCGGCTTCTTATCCACCTCCGTCTTGATACCGGCAGCCTTGAACAGCTTTTCTGCGCGGGCGATCGCATCGGCCTGATCGAGCCCCTTCTCTTCAAGACGAAGAGCAATTTTTTCGGGCAGCCGCTTCGACCGGTCGCCGATCATTTCTTTATCAAACTGGTTCTCGAAATAGCGGCGGATTGCGCGCTTCCAAGACTGGGACGAGACACGCTGGCGGGGAATGCCTCCAAAGACTGCGGTCTTGGGCGCGCCGGTGTCGTCCCGGTTGATCAGGGAAGGCGGGATGGTCTGCAAAGCGTGGATGTCGATGACGAGGGACATGGTGGATACCTTTCTAGTTGGAAGCGACGGGGAGGTCTGAGGGGTCGTTGTCGGAGAGTTGTTCGTCCTGCTGAGAAGGTCGGAGCATGCCGACCGCGTAGTCGCGGCCCCAGCGCAACAGAACACCATCGCGACGCGCTGGGTTTTGAAGGCTGCGCAGGTCTTGGGCGAGGGCGCCGTAGTCGAAGGCGAGCTTTTCGCTCCTCAGCAAAGAGACCAACGTGCGGAGGTGAAGCAGGCGTGAGGTTTCCTCGCGTGCGGTCTGCATCGCATCGAACCGGGGTTTGAGGGATGCAGAGTCGCTAACGGTGTGCAGGCGGCCGCAGGCTCGCGCGAAGGATCGGTCCTCGGTGTGCGCGGGAACAGTTGCGCTTTGCATGTGTGTCGCGAAAAGGGTGAGTGCGTAGTAAGCCGCAGATTCGGACGGTGAAGGGGCATCGCCGTGACCGATCTCGCCCTCGCTCAGCGTAGGGGTGAGCACGCTGAGGACATGTTGGAGCGCAAGGGGATCAGTGCCGAACTCTCTCGCAGCGCTTTTCCGCAACTCTGCGAGAATTCTCCGGGCTTCCGTGCCCTCGATTGATTCGGGTCGTTCCAAGAAACTGGTTTGTAGGCGGTTCGCGGTGTTGGCCACGCTGAACCGCAGATTTGGACCGCTCATGCTTGGTCTCCTTTCTGGTTTAGCTTGCGCTGTTCTCGTTCGTAGTCACTCAGTAGGGGTAGGTCTTTGCTGATGCGATACTGCAGGCTGCGGTACAGGGAACCTGCGCTAATCACACGCCCCTCACCGTCTTCGCCAGCGTCGACCACACGCCCGATCAGAGCTTTTTGTCCGGCTCCGCGGACCTTTTCATCTGCGATACGGAAAAGATTTTCACGGATCTGGCGCTGCCAATCGGTGGCTTCTGCTTCGATGTCCTCGATGTCCAGGTTGCGTAGCCAGCTCAGGAAGAGGGGCTCTAAGACGGAGTACAAGCGGTCTGCAGCATCCGCATCAAAGACGTAATCTCCACCGGCTGCAACTTCCAGTTGGCCTGCGAACCAGCCGAGCGAAACGGCAGCTTTCTTGGTCGCATCAGCGGCGTCTCGGACGTATTGGCGGTGCACGCGGGACAGGCGGTCATCCTGCAGCAGGGAGAGAGGTAGACCGATGCTTCCGGTGATCACGGTGTCTACCGACGAACTTTGTGAGCCATATCCCATCGACACGATGTGGACATCAGCGACTTCATCGGACCTTTGGTAACGGGATATCGAAGAAAAGTTGATGAGATTGCTCGGGCGTTTCGGGGCACGGTCAGAATCCGTAAAGCCTGGATCCGATTGGGTGGCGATGAGCGCGTCGAGGGATCTCCACATCGTGCGCTGCTCATCGTACGGTTTCGGATAGAAGGCCAACTGATCCTTCTTGGATTGGTTTTTGCTGAAGCGGTACGGGGTCATTGGATCCTCAAACACGTTCTTCCCCGCGTCGGGAATGCGGTCCCCATTGCTCACGAGCACTGCGACAACCTGGTCTCCTTCAGCGAACAGGCGGATCCGCCTGGACTGCCAAGTAGCTAAATCGGCGGAACCTGTTGGTGCGGGTGCCGGAGGGGCAGTGAGCTTGCCAGCGCGATCATTGCGCTGAGCTGCTGAATCAGGCTCACGTTCCCAGACCGGCAAGTCGTCTGCGGCGCTTTGAGAAAGGACCTCCGCCGTGGTGTTGAGCAGAAGGGTCTCCAGCAGCGTTCTGCCCTGGATAACAGTGCCGCCGGTCATCCCCGTCCAGCCGGTGCCGATCGGGTACCCCTTTCCTCCCTTCACGCGGGGATCGCCGATTGCGCCGGATTTGATCCCGGAGTAGTCATACGCTTGGGTGTGAATGAGCCAGCGGGCAGCCTCCGCGAACGTCAGCTTTATGCGGCCTTCGTGCGTGCGCATGGTGAAGAAGTCTTGCTCCGCATCCGGCAAGATGCGTGAGACAGACTGGCGAGTGGCTTTGGTCGTGTCCAGATCCGCCACCTGCATGAAGGGAACGATGGCATCGAAAAGGTTGAAACGATCCTGGTGCGTGTCCAAGTACTGCAGGACGGTATCGTCGCGGCGTTCGTCGAAAAGCTGCTGGCGCTTGGCGATGAACCACTCTTCCCACCGCTGAGCATTCGCCGGCGCACCGAGGTGGGCACGCCAGAAGATGGCCAGCAGCACGCGGAGGATCGCGTAGTCCTGGGTGGGGGAGTCGCCGAGTATTCGGATGGGGGATGATGAGCCGTCAAAAACCTGGCGCACACTGAGTTCTTCGATGCCGTCAGAGGTCACGCAGAGGATCCAAGGTTGGTCCAGCAGATCGAATGACGGTTGGTTGTCTGCGGTTGTCACTTCGCGTTCTCCTTTCTGTCACGGGGTAGCAGGTGGGATCAACCACTACGATATGGGTTTAGCCGACACTGTCGCTGCGTCCGTCGCTAAGAATTTCGATTCCGAGTTCCGATGAGTAGCGGACTCTGAACCGGCCGAGCTCTGCTTCACCGTCCCCGTCGAGGGGAAGCGCGAGCTGCCCTTTGAGGAGGTAATGCTTGTTCCAAGCTGTGGGTGTCTGCTGTTCGAGGGCCCCAACAACCTCGTCGAAGTCCCTGTCGTATCTGGTCATACGCGTAGGAAGGCGCACGGTACTCGAAGCCAGATGGAACGCTTGGCGGTAGCTCAGCTCAGGGTTGCCCGTAATCACCCAATCGGTTCCAAGTGGTGTGTACTCTGCCTCGGTACCGACGATTGGAATGACCTCCACCGTTGGTTCTGCATCGCGCACCTGAGCAGCGCCTTTCTCGTTGTCTCCAAGACGGACGGTGGCCTTGTGGAGATCGCCGAAGAGGTCGATCAACCGCGTGCACTCACTCGGCGATTTGATTCGGAAGCTCTTTGACCGGCTATGCGCCGATTCCTCGCGGGCTTGGTCCATAACCACTGCCTCTTCCCATTCTCCGATCCATTCGTTCGGCACAACTTGGTCTGGGGAGTACGCAGCGCGGACAAGCTCAGCGACATCGTCGGGGCGCTTAAATGTTGCGGGAAGGTGAAGAATGGTCGACAGGAGGACTTTTGCCCCATAGATCGCTTCGGCGCCGGAGTTGATTTCGGGATGAGGGTCAAGGGACTCGATGCCTCGGATAAACACCCTCGGGCTGCGGAGGGTTGCAGGGCGGTCCGCCGCTGGCCGGTCGTGACGGTGCAGGCGACCAATTCGCTGAATGAGCAGATCCATAGGAGCAATGTCGGTGACAAGAATGTCGGCGTCGATATCCAAGCTCTGCTCCGCAACTTGGGTGGCTACCACAATCTTCCGGTATGGCCTGCCCTCGCCCCGATGGGCCGTGGGTCCGAGCTCAGCCCGTAGTCGGTCTTCCTTTTCGGAACGTTCCCAAGCCATGAATCCAGCGTGGTGGAGTTCAACCTCGTCGGGGTAGGACAGTTGGAGCGCCTCGAATGCTTCTTGCGCTCGGGCAATGGTGTTGCAGATGATGAGGGCTATGCCGCCGTCGGTAAGCAACGCTCCCATATGGTTCTGGAGATTATCGAGGGGATCTGCGATCACCTCGATCGAGGCCTCCAGGTTGGTGGGGCTTAGTTCCGGTGTGATGCTGCGTTGGCTCGAACCCAAGGCCACAGTGATGAGTGGGTAGGCACTGGAAGGTGTTGCGATTTCGTGCCCGGTGTACGCCTTCACCAGCGCATTTCTGCGCTCCGGCGGTAGCGTGGCAGACATCATGATCACCGTCGCGCCGTAGTGAGCAAGCCACTCGAGGGTGCGTTCGAGGTAGTCCGAGGTGTACGTGTCGTACGCGTGCACCTCATCAAAGATGACGATCTTTCCGGCCAGCGCGACGTGTCTGAGCATGGAGTACCGCTGCCTCAATGCCATCATGAGTACCTGGTCGACGGTGCCCACGACGACGTTCGAGAGTAACCCGCGGCGCCGCCCGCTCATCCACGAACTTGCAACGACATTGTCGCCAGCCGGGTAGTCCTCGCCAACCCCTTTGAACCGCAACTGTTGGTAGGGCTGGGAGAGCTGATTTTTTGAATGCGCGAGATAGAGGGAGGACACAGCCTCGGTCTCGGTCGTGTTGTTCGTCCAGGTGATCGTCCGTTCGAGCAACCCGTTAGCCGTAGCCATTGTCGGTGCGGCAAAGTAAATTCCCTGCGCGTTCGTGGTGTTCGCAATAACGTGCGCGGCAGCGAGTGCGGCTTCCGTTTTGCCCACGCCTGTTTCGGCCTCAAGGATGATCAGGGTGGGTTCGATTACCGTTCTGGCCGCCTCCACCATCGCCGCTTGGACACTCCTGGCCCGGTAGTGCTCGGGCCATTCGAAGGAGCTTTGATATTGCTTATCGACGTCCCCGTCAACGGTCTTCCCCCTCCACGGCCCTGTTAAGTCAGTGGCTTGCATGCCTTTCTGGACGCGTTCCTCCTGAGGCCCCGAGATCACCATGGGGAAGGCTTCGGGGTTTGACGCGATCCAGTCCGCAATGACGACAAGGCCCGTGAGGAGTTGTATTGCGGCAGCGGCGATCTGACTATTCGCCTTCAGTACGTCAAGGGTGTCCCAGACGTCCGCAGCTTCGGCCATAGTGTCAAGCAGTTCGCGATGGACCTCCTGCCATTCCTTCGAATAGGTGGAGAGAATGGTTTCGATTCTGTCCCTCTCGTCGTCGGAAGACGGGACACCATGGTGGGCGTCGGCGACGGATGAGAGAAGTTCGGCGGTTGGGTAGTCGAATCCCTGATCCATCAGCCAATTTAGAATGAGGACTCCGGAGCAAATGCCGTGCGGCATCTTAGGTTGATTTTTTTCCAGGCCCCCAACTCGCAGCGGGAGACCTGCATCGGTCAGCTTTGATATTAGGTGCTCAAAACCCCCCTTTTTCTCGAGTTGAGTCTGGAACTTCAGGCAGGCCTTGCCGCAATCATGGGCACCTGCGAGCCAGACATAAAGGTCTCGAACTTGGTCATCGTCCAATCCCAGGCCTTTTGCTAGGCGACGCTTGATAGGCACCGCAACCCACGTGTCATAGACCGCCCCTGCTGCACCGGCGGTGTCCATAAGGTGTTGGGGAAGGCTGAGATTGCCGGTTTCGTCCCCGGACTTAGCCCAGAGGGCCAAGGCTTGGTCGCTGAATTTCGGGCGTGCGGACTGAATTCGAACGTTCTGTTCGACTTCTGGCCTTTGCTGTCGACCTCTCATGTTCTACTCCTTCCTGCGTAGTTTCGTGCGTCTCGCCGTGCTTGCGATGAAGGTTAGCACGGATTGATAGATGTCGCACCCGATAGCCCACAATTAGTAGTTTAAGTTCAGGATTTCGACAGATTGGTTCATTGCTGCCCGCTTGAAATATCTTGGGCTCATCCCCGACTTGGGGATGAGCCCTACTAATTGTGTGATGGGCTCACGTCCCCGCGTCAGCGGGGTAATATCGGCTTGGCTCGCGAAGTTGTCCGCAGATAGTGCGGATAACCGCGCTTCACCCAGGTGGTGAAGGGTGCTCCCCGCGTGAGCGGGGATGAGCCCACCAGGGCGGTGATTGCCCGCGACGTGCGCCTGTGCTCCCCGCGTGAGCGGGGATGAGCCCACGCGTGCGGTGATCGCCCGCGACGTGCAACTGTGCTCCCCGCGTGAGCGGGGATGAGCCCTTGCTAAGCCCCGGAATCACCGCCACACAGGTGTGCTCCCCGCGTGAGCGGGGATGAGCCCTGTTCGCCGACGGGGTCTCCGCCGCCCAGGCGGTGCTCCCCGCGTGAGCGGGGATGAGCCGGCAGCAGCGCCCGAAGCGGCAGCAGCGCCAGAGTGCTCCCCGCGTGAGCGGGGATGAGCCGTTGCCGCACGGAAGCCGGTTCGAACGGACCAGGTGCTCCCCGCGTGAGCGGGGATGAGCCCAATGGCGGAAGTCCGCGCGCACATCATGGAGCGTGCTCCCCGCGTGAGCGGGGATGAGCCCCTTAGCGTGGAACGTCTCGGCCTGGTCGAAGTGTGCTCCCCGCGTGAGCGGGGATGAGCCCGCGATCGCCTGCCAGAAGTTATTCACGTCCCCGTGCTCCCCGCGTGAGCGGGGATGAGCCCTGGCAGCCCATCGCAGGCTTCGCCTATGACTAGTGCTCCCCGCGTGAGCGGGGATGAGCCCACAGGGTACGGGCCGGTCGCAGACATGTCGCGGTGCTCCCCGCGTGAGCGGGGATGAGCCACACAGGAAGGACACCAAAAATGAGCGCCCCCGGTGCTCCCCGCGTGAGCGGGGATGAGCCCCATTCCTTCACCATGCTCCAAAATAGGGGGAAGTGCTCCCCGCGTGAGCGGGGATGAGCCCGTGCCAGTCTCGTTTCGGGCGACGGTGGTGGTGTGCTCCCCGCGTGAGCGGGGATGAGCCCGGGAAACGCTACCGGCTGGTGGAGGATGTGGAGTGCTCCCCGCGTGAGCGGGGATGAGCCTGCGACTAGTACGGGCTTACCATCCGCGGCAAGGTGCTCCCCGCGTGAGCGGGGATGAGCCCGCCTCCACAATCGTCTCGGACAACGCCCGGGTGTGCTCCCCGCGTGAGCGGGGATGAGCCTGGAACGAGTACCAGATACCCGTGAGCGAAGTGGTGCTCCCCGCGTGAGCGGGGATGAGCCCGCAAGAGCCTACCCGCCCGCGTCAACAAAGCAGTGCTCCCCGCGTGAGCGGGGATGAGCCCACGGGGGCGTTCTCGAAGTCTTCCCATGTTTCGTGCTCCCCGCGTGAGCGGGGATGAGCCCTACTTTGTCCCGGCTGTTCATCGGTGTGTCACGTGCTCCCCGCGTGAGCGGGGATGAGCCGGGTGCCCATCGGGGATCAGGCAGTAACCCAAAGTGCTCCCCGCGTGAGCGGGGATGAGCCGCCAGCGCCGTTGTGCTGGGGCCGTTTGGTGAAGTGCTCCCCGCGTGAGCGGGGATGAGCCTCCAAACTGGGAACTGTCGGCGGTAAGGGCCGAGTGCTCCCCGCGTGAGCGGGGATGAGCCCGGACGGAAGATCTAACCCTGGCGCCTGATTTAGTGCTCCCCGCGTGAGCGGGGATGAGCCCGATGCCCATGCTTGGCGCCCGGTTTCGGTCTGGTGCTCCCCGCGTGAGCGGGGATGAGCCGTCATCGCCTTCTTCAAGCTCGAATGGCAAGGTGTGCTCCCCGCGTGAGCGGGGATGAGCCGTACATCAGGCCCGCGGTGAGGGCCGTGATCGAGTGCTCCCCGCGTGAGCGGGGATGAGCCTACACCGTCGAAGACGAGCTGGGCGCCAGTCCAGTGCTCCCCGCGTGAGCGGGGATGAGCCGCTGTCTACCGCGCCCAGCGCGCAGGCGACATGGTGCTCCCCGCGTGAGCGGGGATGAGCCGCACGAGCTTGCGCACGCCGAGCGCTGCTTCGAGTGCTCCCCGCGTGAGCGGGGATGAGCCCGTGTACACCAAGCGCCTGTTTGACTACGCGGAGTGCTCCCCGCGTGAGCGGGGATGAGCCCGATGAGCTTCGTCGGCAGGTTCGGGGAGATAGGTGCTCCCCGCGTGAGCGGGGATGAGCCCTGGTCGAACAGGCCGGACACGATCTGGAACGAGTGCTCCCCGCGTGAGCGGGGATGAGCCCGTTGCCTGCGCAACCCGCAGCGTCGCAACCTCGTGCTCCCCGCGTGAGCGGGGATGAGCCCACCCCAGCCCCGCCCGCGCCCACCGAGCTCGGGTGCTCCCCGCGTGAGCGGGGATGAGCCCGCCTCGTCGTAGATCAGCGTGTCCACCTCGTCGTGCTCCCCGCGTGAGCGGGGATGAGCCGTCGTCGCCCGCGAAAACCTCGAACTACGCCTGGTGCTCCCCGCGTGAGCGGGGATGAGCCCACCACCGTGGCTGATCTCTGGCCTGCCTGGTGGTGCTCCCCGCGTGAGCGGGGATGAGCCCTTCGAGTCTGGGTCTTGGTGGCCTTCGCATCTGTGCTCCCCGCGTGAGCGGGGATGAGCCCTCACCGGGCGTGACCCAGACGAAATCCGAAAGGTGCTCCCCGCGTGAGCGGGGATGAGCCCACCATTGCCCGCCGACTGTCCGACGCGGGCCTGTGCTCCCCGCGTGAGCGGGGATGAGCCCCCGAAATAACCCCCGCGTGCAGCGATTGCACCGTGCTCCCCGCGTGAGCGGGGATGAGCCCAGGAGGGGCAAGCGTGAGGCAGGTTGATTGGGGTGCTCCCCGCGTGAGCGGGGATGAGCCCCGTCACAGTGACGAATCGCGGCGATGTTCCTGGTGCTCCCCGCGTGAGCGGGGATGAGCCCGGCAACGTCCTAGAGGCACTGGTGGCGGCGGAGTGCTCCCCGCGTGAGCGGGGATGAGCCCGAGAGAAACGAGGTGAGGAGCCGATTGATTGAGTGCTCCCCGCGTGAGCGGGGATGAGCCGGAGATCGCCATGATCCAGCGCACTGAGAAGGGGTGCTCCCCGCGTGAGCGGGGATGAGCCCCATTCGCGGTAGTTGGAATTCACTCCGAGGAAGTGCTCCCCGCGTGAGCGGGGATGAGCCCGGCGACGAGAGCTTGTGGACGAGACGCCCGGTGTGCTCCCCGCGTGAGCGGGGATGAGCCCTGAATATGCCTCTGGTCCACCTTGGGTGGCGCGTGCTCCCCGCGTGAGCGGGGATGAGCCGCGGCGGGGGTTGCGGTGCCGGCCTTTCCGGCGGTGCTCCCCGCGTGAGCGGGGATGAGCCCTGCGCGAAGTGGGCGCGCCGGAACACCCGGAGGTGCTCCCCGCGTGAGCGGGGATGAGCCCAGTTCTTGGTCCATTAGTAGCCCCCTTCAATCGTGCTCCCCGCGTGAGCGGGGATGAGCCCCGCGGGGCGATTTTGGGGTGGTGGTCCAACCCGTGCTCCCCGCGTGAGCGGGGATGAGCCTTGGTCTCGCCAGGTGGCGAGGAGGGAAACAGTGTGCTCCCCGCGTGAGCGGGGATGAGCCCCTCACGGTGGATTGGAACGCCGAAGCGCTCGAGTGCTCCCCGCGTGAGCGGGGATGAGCCCCGGTCTGCGCGCAGCTCGTAGCGCGGGTGGTGGTGCTCCCCGCGTGAGCGGGGATGAGCCCACACCGCCGGCGCCCGCGGCGACACCGCCCAGGTGCTCCCCGCGTGAGCGGGGATGAGCCGTGCGGTGACGTGAAGATCGCCGACCGGCGCGCGTGCTCCCCGCGTGAGCGGGGATGAGCCGTTTGAGCGTGTGGAGTTCGGTCCGAAGAAGGTGTGCTCCCCGCGTGAGCGGGGATGAGCCCAAGAAGATCATCAAGAAGATCCCCATCGGTCTGTGCTCCCCGCGTGAGCGGGGATGAGCCCTCCCGCCCCTCCGCGTTCACATGCTTGTGCGGGTGCTCCCCGCGTGAGCGGGGATGAGCCGTTGGGGCTGTCAGCGCCCGCGCTTGTGTCGTAGTGCTCCCCGCGTGAGCGGGGATGAGCCCTCGTGGCCGAAGCGCAACGCATCGAGCACGCTGTGCTCCCCGCGTGAGCGGGGATGAGCCCGCTTCCTGTGCTTGCTTCGGGGTCATTCGCCCGTGCTCCCCGCGTGAGCGGGGATGAGCCACCTCACCCTCGTGGACGCGGTGGCCGCAGTCCGGTGCTCCCCGCGTGAGCGGGGATGAGCCAGTCCTCCATGAAGTCCCACATGGCCTCCGGGGGTGCTCCCCGCGTGAGCGGGGATGAGCCCAGGCGCCTCGTGTACACGCTGTGGTCCCGGCGGTGCTCCCCGCGTGAGCGGGGATGAGCCCATCACCTGTGCGTAGTAATCCGCCGGCACGCTGTGCTCCCCGCGTGAGCGGGGATGAGCCCAGACGCGATCTGATCCGACACCTGCCGCATGAGTGCTCCCCGCGTGAGCGGGGATGAGCCCAGGAGGCGACCACATGAGCCGTCATGACGGGAGTGCTCCCCGCGTGAGCGGGGATGAGCCCGCCCGAATCTGGGCGAAGAGTTCTTCTAGGTTGTGCTCCCCGCGTGAGCGGGGATGAGCCCTGCGCTGCGAGGTGACACACCGATGAACAGCCGTGCTCCCCGCGTGAGCGGGGATGAGCCCTGGGGGGACGGAGTGAACGTCCACCAATCCATGTGCTCCCCGCGTGAGCGGGGATGAGCCTCGCGTCCGCCGGCTGTTTGGAAGAGTCCGGTGGTGCTCCCCGCGTGAGCGGGGATGAGCCGACATCCACTCGGGGCAAGTTGAGCCGTCAGCGGTGCTCCCCGCGTGAGCGGGGATGAGCCCTGCTGAAGTCGGGGGTCATCGCCTTCTTCAAGGTGCTCCCCGCGTGAGCGGGGATGAGCCCAGGCGCCTCGTGTACACGCTGTGGT